>QMCD01000113.1_pt1 | contig 56846 bp, 52 predicted proteins | sample 1821841 | NCBI WGS metagenome assembly QMCD01 (sample SAMN01991225, study PRJNA193472) | Termite gut metagenome, whole genome shotgun sequencing project. | isolation source: worker | host: Macrotermes natalensis
ATAAGCTGCACTAATTTTCTGCCGCAAGTCACCTGAGCCGATGATGCCTGGGCAATATGACGATTCGGTATCTCAACTGGATGGTTTTAAGAAACGTATAGAGTAATTTTGTGCAAAACACCTCGCGGAATACTACCTGTGAACAGTATCAAATTTTTCTTAATTGGTTATGAATTTGGTTATGAATTTACAAAATAACCTTTACAATATATAAATAATGTGGTATATTCAAAGTCATTACCGATGCCTAATAGATGAATCATGGAAATGAAGATTGAGTTGAATTATGAGGTGGCTAGTCAAGAGACTAGCAGGCCGGCTGTGGAAATGCTCCTGTTTAGGTTTCTGACAGCCGTTTTTGTATTAATGAATCTTTATCAATGATAATATCTATCCATGATAATATCTATCCATGATAATGTCTAAGAAAGGAATCGGAATGAAAAAGAGAATACTGATATTAGGCGTAGCGGCCATATTGCTTATGCCACATATGCATTTACGGATAAAGGCGCAAAACGAAAGTATTGCTTATATTTATCATCAACATGTTGGTTCACCGGAGGGCGGGGGCGGCTGCTATGGAATTCCAGTTTATCATGTCCACAGGGGTGACGTAAAGTCGGGCGGAGACTGTTATCAAAACGCCATTTATCATCAGCATGCCGGCAATGAGACGGAGCAAGGCGGCTGCTATAGCATGCCTGTCTATCATGTCCATCAAGGGAACAGTGGCAGCGAAGGCGGGTGCTACGTAAAAAAATATCATGAACATAATGAGGCATGTTATACCCAGACTACTTGTTCCGTCTCTTTAGTAACATTTCATGACTGTGTTTCTACATGGAAACAGTACTGTTATTACCACGAAGAAACGACGCATGGTACGTGGAATGTCACAGTGCAGCACTCTTCCTGCGGTGAAGGCCAGGTTAAAACAAAGATCAATGTATGTAATTCCTGTCGCAGTTACAAGACGAGCACCCATACCTATAGCGCCCTGACCTGCACTAGGGAGAATGAAGTGACCGGATATGAGCCGGGATGTGGCATGGATGAGACAACTGTTGTCGGCTATAGCATCGGATGCATGAAAAGAGCGGGAGTTGATATCGACAGATATGAACTGAGCTGCACCAAAACCTCAGATAACATTGAGGGATACCGTCTCTCTTGCAAAACAGATACCTCAGTGCCGCTGGGCGGGCTTAAAATCACCAATCTTACAGAAGGAAAGGCAGAAGCGGTGCTTCTGGAAGCTTCATATTGGGACGGTGCCGTTTCATCGGGAGCGCTTGAAGTTAAAGGCAGTCCTTTTAGATGGCATGATGTGTCCACCGGTGCCTCGCTCGGTATCGGCAGCCGTATTACAGTAAGGAAAAATGGCAGTTACGCCGTGACACTGCAGGTTACTAATCAAGATGTCAGAACAGACAGCTTGACGACTGCCATCCGCATAGATAATATATATAGCGTTGACAGCGGCAGCAATAATAATGGCAGCAGCGGCAGTAGCGGCAGCGGTGGCAGTAGCGGCAGCGGTGGCAGTAGCGCCAGCGGTGGCAGTAGCGCCAGCGGTGGCAGTAACAGCAGCGGCGATACCGGTAAATATAATAGTGCCAGCGGGAATAGTGCCGGCGGGAATACTGGCGGCAGCAGCGGTACCGGCAGTTCATGGAGTAGTAACGGCGTGAAGCCCGGCGGCAGCCCGGAGCCCTCCCCTACATCCGGTAAATATACGTCGTCAAATCCCGGAAGCAAGGGCTTTCACCTGCCTGACCGGAAGGCATCGGGTCTAAGTCCGGAGTCGTCACCAGATGGTTATGGTGCTCAGATGCCGCTGGAGGAAGAAAGCAAAGAAGTAGATATGACAGAGCTAGAGTCTGGAGGAGACGGTGTCGAAGCCAATCTGATGTCGTCTGGCGGATCAGTGTCATGGCTTTCGTCTCCCGTTGCTAAAGTATTGTTGCTTACTCTTGGCGGGGCGGGTTTTATGCTGGTGCTTGCGGCTATCTGGTTTCTGCTGTTCCGCTACGTCGGCATTTACGGAGAGGATAGCGAAGGCGGGGACTGTTTCTTGGGCTTTGGAATGATAAGGAAAGCAGAAGGTTTTTTATTGTCTATCCCGGAACACGTCATGGATAGGGCCTGTACCAGCCGGTATTGCCTGCGGCCTGGTATACTGTTCTTAAGAATTCATGGACAGTCAGAGCTGGCCGTTGCAGCAAAAAAACGGAAGTTTTTGCTTCCCGTAGCGAAGGAAATACGGTTTAAATATTGATTTTGACAGGAAAACATGGTAAGCTACGAGTAATATAAACTGAATAAAAATGCATAAGTGATGCATTTATGCCGTTCAGTAAAGGGAGGCAGCTATGAAAAAGATAGTAGCAACAGTATTAGTATTTGTATTAAGTTTCAGTTTACTGACAGCCTGTGGGCAAGGAAACGGAACGGAAGAAGAAAAAAGCCTGCTTATAGTGGGAACCAACGCGGAATTTCCGCCTTTTGAGTATATCGGGGACAGCGGGGAGCCGGAAGGGTTTGACATTGCCCTGATTAAAGCAATTGCCGATAAAATAGGAAGAGAAGTCCAGATTGAAAATCTGGAATTTGCTTCTCTGGTAGGATCCATCGGAACGAAGATTGATGTTGCCATAGCAGGGATGACCATTGATGAAGAACGGCTGGAGTCAGTAGATTTCTCCAATCCGTATTATGAGGCGCTGCAATATGTGATTGTTCCAGCCGGATCCGATATTACCACAGCAGCTGACCTGGAAGGGAAGACTATCGGTGTGCAGTTGGGAACCACGGGAGATTTTATTGTACAGGATGATATTGCCGGTGCTACCCCTGCTCAATTCAATAAACCGGTTGATGCTGTCAATGAGCTGCTAAACGGCAGGGTAGACTGCGTTATCCTTGATCAGAACCCTTCTTTAGTTTTTGCTTCTCAATACCCGGATGAACTGGAGGCACTTGACGGAACGCAGTTTGGGTTTGCCATGGAGTATTATGCGATCGCGTTGCCGAAGGGCGATACTGAACTGGCCGATCAGATCAATGGAGCGCTGCAGGAAATCATCGAAGAAGGCACTTTTGACGAACTGGTAGAGACATATATTGAGCAATAACAGATAAACAGTGATGTATGAAAGCAAGCGGGATAGCAGGGATTTGCTATCCCGCTTGCCATGAAAGCTTTGCTTTCATGGCAATGATGGCCATGCGGCCATGCTCAGTTAAAGGTGCATATAACGAAACGTGCAATCTGACGGCACTGAAGCCGGCCGATGCGGCCGGAAGCTTTGCTTTCATGGCAATGATGGCCATGCGGCCAACACCTAGCCTTCGAAAGGAATGGTGGATATGTGGGATAAATTTGAGGCAGCATTTATTACAGCGGACCGATGGAAGCTTTACATTAACGGCTTGGGCGTGACATTGCAAATAGCGTTTTTTGCGGGCATCCTAGGTATGCTGATTGGCACGGTCGTGGCACTTATGAAACTTTCCGTAAGATGGAACGGAAAGAAGACCGTCTTTACGGTAATTGCCAATATTTACATTGATATTATCCGCGGAACGCCGTCGGTATTGCAGCTGATGATCATGTATTTTGCCATTATGGCTAATAATAATAACAAGGTGCTGATTGCGGTGTTATCCTTTGGGATCAACAGCGGGGCCTATGTCGCGGAAATCATTAGAGCCGGCATCCTAGCAGTAGAGAAAGGACAGACGGAAGCGGGTCATTCGCTCGGTTTGTCCAGGGCGCAGACGATGGTCTACATCGTTATTCCGCAAGCCGTGAAAAATGTCTTGCCGCCGATCGGCAATGAGTTTATCGTCCTGCTCAAGGAGACGGCGATCGTGGGATATGTCGGCCTCAGTGACCTTACCCGCGTCGCCAATCAGATTTCTTCGCGTACCTATGAAGCTTTCGTGCCCTTGATCATCTCGGCGGTGATTTACTTTATTATCATCAAGATACTGACCGTTCTTTTGGGCAGGTTAGAGAGGAGGCTACGTCAAAGTGATAATCGTTAAAAATCTTTATAAGAAATTTGACAGTGACAGTTACGTGCTCAAGGGGATCAACTATCATATCCATGCCGGTGAAAAGATCGTTGTCGTCGGGCCTTCCGGTTCAGGAAAAAGCACATTCTTACGTTGCCTGAACCTGCTGGAAATACCTACGGAAGGAGAAATCTGGTTTGGGGGTCAGAAAATCAGCGGCACTGGCGTGGACCGGAAAAAGACCGATATCCGTTTAGTCAGGATGCGTATGGGCATGGTATTTCAGAACTTTCACCTCTTCAACAACCTTACGGTAATGGACAATATCACTCTGGCTCCGATCAAAACCGGCCTGATGAGCAAAACGTTGGCTTCCGAGAATGCGCTTAGTCTGTTGGAACGGGTGGGGCTAAAGGAAAAGGCGGACGTTTATCCCAGCCGGCTTTCGGGAGGCCAGAAGCAGCGGATCGCCATCGTGCGTTCCTTGGCGATGAATCCCCGGGTCATGCTTTTTGACGAGCCGACTTCGGCTCTGGATCCGGAGATGGTAGGAGAGGTTCTTGATGTTATGAAGGATCTGGCGAAAAGCGGTATGACCATGGCAGTCGTGACCCATGAAATGGGGTTTGCCAGGGAAGTAGGAACCAAAGTGCTGTTTATGGACGATGGTAATATCGTCGAGGCGAACGAACCGGCCGAGTTTTTTACCAATCCGCAAAGCCCCCGGCTGAAGGAGTTCCTGTCAAAGGTGCTGTGAGAGGGCTAATAGTTTTAAGGAGACCATATGATTACGATAAGTCTTTGCATGATTGTCAAAAATGAAGAGGATATTCTGGCGCGGTGTCTTGATACGGTATGTGACCTGATGGATGAGATTATTATCGTCGATACAGGTTCCACCGATAAAACCAAGGAGATTGCTGCCCGCTATACCAAGCAGCTGTATGATTTCGTCTGGGTTCATGACTTTGCCGCGGCAAGAAATTATGCCTTTTCTAAGGCTTCATGTGATTATATCTATTCGGCCGATGCCGATGAAGTGCTGGATGAGGAAAACCGAAGCCGATTCAAGGATCTTAAACAGGTTCTCGAAAAGGAGGTAGAAATTGTCCAGATGCACTATGCCAATCAGCTGGAACATGGGACCATCTATAATTTTGACCGGGAATACCGTCCCAAGTTATTCAAAAGAAACCGCAGTTTTGTCTGGATTGAGCCGATCCACGAAACCGTCAGGCTGGAGCCGGTGGTATTTGACAGTGAAATCGAAGTCAGGCATCTGCCCAAAGCAAGCCACACATCTAGAGATCTCCAAGCTTTTGAACGGATGATTGCCGGGGGCAAGGTACTTTCGGCACGGCTGCACAATTTATATGCCAAAGAACTCTTCGTGTCGGGAGCAAAAGAAGACTTTCTATGTGCGGAGGCTTTTTTTGAGGAATCGGCAGTGAATACGGAGCATACCATCGATCAGGTGAAGGAAGCTTCCTGCGTGGTGGCCCGGGCCGCCAGGCTTCGGAACGACATCCATAAATTCTTTAAGTTTGCCCTGAAGGATATCGGCAGCGAGGGCAGCAGTGAAATATGCTGTGAACTGGGGCAGTATTATATGGCGAAAAAGGATTATCACGAAGCGGCCGTCTGGTTCTATAATGCCGCGTTTGAGACGCCCTGCCTCCTTAACATCAGATGCGGCAGCACCATTCCCCTGACAGCACTGGCAGAATGTTATGAGGCCTTGGGCATGAAAGCAAAAGCCGCTGAATACCGCCGGCAGGCCGCAGAAGCGGATAAGACATAAAGAAGCGGCTTGCTCTTAAGCAGATATAAAACCGAGGAGGAAAACATGATATGAGCTGGCAACAGAATGTCAGGACGGTGACGCCCTACGTGCCCGGAGAACAGCCGGGACGTCCGGACATCATCAAACTAAATACCAATGAAAGTCCCTATCCGCCGGCACCCGGCGTGATCCGTAAGGCGGCGGGTTTAAACGCGGCCGATTACCGCCTGTATCCCGATCCTGAGGCGGAAGCCCTCACCACAACGCTGGCGGATTATTATGGGGTTTTAAATGACCAGGTCTTCGTCGGGGTCGGCTCGGATGATGTCTTGGCGATGGCGTTCCTGACTTTTTTTAATTCTGGCCGGCCGATCTTATTTCCGGATATCACTTATGCTTTCTATGATGTTTGGGCAGATCTCTACCGGATACCATACGAGCGCCAGCCTCTGGATGGAGAGTTTCGCCTTGTAAAAGAAGACTATTATAAGGAAAACGGCGGTATTATTTTTCCCAATCCCAATGCGCCCACCGGGGTGGAAGAGAGTCAAGAACTTATTGAAGACATTCTCCGGGCCAACCGCGACAGTGTCGTGATCATCGACGAAGCCTATATTGATTTTGGCGGGTCCAGCTGTCTGCCGCTGATCCGGACATATGATAATCTACTGGTCGTGCAGACCTTTTCTAAGTCCCGTGCCATGGCCGGGATCCGTATCGGCTTTGCGATGGGCGATAAGAAGCTGATCGCTTATCTACGGAACGCAAAATTTTCTTTTAATTCTTATACTATTAACCGGCCGGCCCTAGAGCTGGGGATTGAAGCGGTTAAGGACGAAGCATATTTCCATGGCACGATAGCGAGGATCACCGCGACCAGGGAGGCGGTCAAGAAAGAACTACGGCGGCTGGGTTTTGCTTTTCCAGATTCCAGGGGTAATTTCCTGTTTGCTACCCATGAAAAGGTAAAGGCTGAAGAGCTGTATAAAGCGCTTATGAACCATGGCATCTACGTCAGATACTGGAAACGTCCCCGGATCGACAATTACTTGCGGATTACGATAGGTACGGAGAAGGAGATGAAGACCCTGTTAAACTTCCTAGAGGAGTATTTGGCAAACTGACTTGACTGACGGCATGTTATGTAACAATGGGGATGGGAAGGCTATATGGAGACTGGCCTGAACAATGGAGGAAAGAAATTGGCTGACGGAATGTACGAGGAATTTGCGGAGATTTATGATATCGTAATGGCAGAGGTACCTTATGAGGAGTGGAGCCAGATGATCGACGGCTGGATCAAGGAGCATGGCATTTCCGTGAAACACGGCGCGGAGACGGAGGCCAATCTGGTACTTGACTTAGGCTGCGGAACCGGTACGCTGACTGGGATGCTCGAAGACATGGGCTATGACTGTATCGGGATCGACAGTTCAGCCGAGATGCTGACCGTCGCCATGAGTAAGAAGGCGGTTTCGGAAAGCCGGATCCTTTACCTGTGCCAGAGAATGCAGGAAATGGAGCTGTACAGCACTGTGGGCACAGTAATCTGTATCTGCGACTCATTGAACTATCTGTTGACGGAACAGGAAGTAGCCTATGTTTTCCGGCTGATAAATAATTATCTTTATGCCGGTGGCCTCTTTATCTTTGATTTTAACACAGTCTATAAATACAAGGAGATAATTGGCGATACCACGATAGCGGAAAACCGTGAGGAGTGCAGTTTTATCTGGGACAATTTTTATGACGAAGACAGAAAGGTCAATGAATATGAGCTGACCTTTTTCGTGAAAGAAGACGACGGCCGCTATCGCTGCTTTCAAGAGACCCATTATCAGCGGGGATATACGCTGGAACAGATGAAAGGGCTGTTGTGGCAGGCTGGAATGGAATTTATTGCGGCTTATGACAGCAGTACCGGCGGCGAGGCCGGTGAGGAAAGCGAGCGTATTTTTGTGATTGCGCGGGAAGGTGTGAAAGTAGCACTAGAATAAAGAGTACGATACAGGGCGGGAAAGACGAGGTTTGTACACATGGCAGATAGAATAATAAGAGCTACCGCCGCGGATGCGCAGTTAAGGGTATTTTGCGCTAACGCTAGGGAGTTGGCCGAAACGGCAAGACAAATCCATGGGCTGAGCCCGGTCGCTGCGGCGGCCCTGGGTCGCCTGCTGACGGCGGGAGCGATGATGGGGATGGGGCTTAAGGGAGAAAAAGATCTACTGACCCTACAGATAAAGGGAGACGGGCCGATCGGCGGGCTTACTGTGACCGCCGACAGCCGCTGCCGGGTCAAGGGCTATGCCGATGTTCCGCAGGTCATGCTTCCGCCCAGTAAGGCCGGAAAGCTGGATGTCGGCGGCGCGGTCGGCCATGGCTGGCTTCAGGTTATCAAGGATATGGGACTCAAGGAACCCTATTCCGGCCGGACGGAGCTGAAGACGGGCGAGATTGCCGAGGATCTGACCTACTATTTCGCGGCTTCGGAACAGGTGCCTTCCGCGGTCGGCCTAGGTGTGCTGATGGAACGCGACAACACGGTCAAATGTGCTGGTGGCTTTATCATCCAGGTCATGCCCTTTGCCGAGGACGCCGTTATCCGTAAGCTGGAAAACAATTTGCATGACCGGTTTGCTGGTCTGCCGTCGGTCACCAACATCTTGGAACAGGAGGCCGATCCTGAGTATCTGCTAAGGCAGCTTTTGTCAGACCTGGATCCGGTCGTCACCGAGGAAAGTCAGCCTTTGTTCTATTGCAGCTGTGACAAAGAACGGGTAGAAAAGGTACTCATCAGCACCGGAAAAAATGAACTTGAAGACATGATCCGTGAAAACAAGACCATTGAGGTGAAATGTCATTTCTGCAACACCGCTTACCACTTTACGGTAGGGGAATTGGAGCAATTATACGGCAAAGCATTAAGATGAATAAATAATATGATGTCGGGGTTTAAAAGGTATCTGAACATGTACACAATTGCCATATGCGATGATATGAGGGATTTTCTGGACTGGCTGGAAAAAGCGCTGAACCGCTATGCGGAGGAGGCGGGGGAACAGTTCCGGATCATAAGATTTAATGACGGCTATCAGCTGCTGGAATACCGGAAGGAAAGAATAAACTTGATTTTTCTTGATGTGCGGATGCCAGGACTGAACGGCATGAAGGCGGCAGAGGAAATCAGGAAAAAGGATGAAGACGTCGATATTATATTTCTGACGTCCCTGATCGAGCATGCCGTGAATGGCTATGCTGTTAAGGCTTTTAGCTATTTAATCAAGCCAGTCAAGTATGAAAAGGTAAAAGGAGAACTGGATCGATGGCTTGATAGCATTAAAAAACGGGACGAAGTATTCTGGGCGATTCACAATGATAATGGGGATTACCGGATCAGGGTCAAGTCCTTAAGATATATCGAGACTTATAACCGAAATCTGTTGATCCATACTGACCATGACGATATTATTTGTTATAAGAAAATGCGTGACGTGGAATCAGAGCTTTTAAGCTACGGTTTTTCCCGGAGCCATTCCGGCTTTTTGGTTAACCTTTTTTATGTCGAGGCAGTGGAAAAACTGGAAATGAAGCTGACATCGGGTGAATGTATTCCTATTAGCAAGCAGAAGAAAAAGAAGTTCATGGAGGATCTGGCGGCTTACTGGGGGGATCGTCTATGAGTGCTACCATGATTTATTATGCCGCTGACATCGCTGTAACCGGAGTTGAAGCTTATTGTATTTATTATCTCCTGAAAGATCTTCCAAAGTGGGAGCGAACGAGGCGAAGACCCGCCTGGCTATACATCATATATGTTGTATTTATTTTCCTGCTTACGGAAATCGGCACGCCGGCTCATATAAAAGTGCTGCTGATACTGGTGATCCTGATCCCCGGCGGCAGCTATTTTTATCAGGCCACTAAACTATCTATGCTATTTTATTCTATAATATTTATTATCGCCTTAATAGCGGGGGAAGCCATCGGAATGGGGGTATGGTATTTTATAAGCCAGAATACCAATGCGGTGGTGATGGCCAATAAAGAGCTGACCAGCTTGGAAATCCTGATCCTGATGAAGGTTATAACTTTCATTATGATTGTCCTAGTGGAGTATTCATTGCGGAAGCGGCGGGAGTTCCGGTTCCGGGATATCTATTCTTTTCTGCTTTCGGGGCTGTCTTCCGCGCTGATCCTAGTCGGCGTCTGCTATAATTTTTATCATATGGAAAACCAGACCTTGGCGGCCGTATTATTTATCGGTTCGCTTATCCTTTCGCTGGCGCTGCTTCTTAACACCGGCTTAATAAGCCGTTATATGCAAATGAAAGAGGCGGAATATAAGAGTGAGCAGTCATTATACGAGCTGCGGCTCAAGAATATGTACTATCAGGAAAAACTGGTGGAAGAGGAGAAAATCAGGGAAATCTACCATGACTTTAAGAACCACCTGATCCTGCTGGAATCCAACCTTGGCCAGACCGAACAGGCCAACGAGGCTATCAGCAAGCTTTCCCATAAAATATCCGCTTTCGAGGGCTTTTATAATACCGGCAATGAGATGGTTGACATTATCATCAAAGAAAAGATGAAAAAGATCAGGCAAGAGGACATAGAATTACAGATGGATGTTGACATGCGAACTGGGGACTTTCTGGAACTCTTGGATATCAGCACGATCTTCGGTAATCTATTTGACAATGCGATCGAGGCGAGCGTTAAGATCAGCCGCCAAGACATCAATAAGAAGATTACCCTGAAAGTCAGGCCGCAGAACCGTTTCCTGGTCATCCGGATGAGCAATCATGTTGAGCCGTCAAATGACGGAAGCTTCCAGTCTACCAAAGAGAATACGAAGGATCATGGGTTCGGCATCGCCAATATAAAGAAATCGGTGCAAAAATATGACGGCGAATGTAAGTATGGTTACGAAGGGTCGGAATTTGTTTTCCGGATCATCATACCATTTCCCGTATAAATCTGACGTTGACACTGGTATCAAAATAAGGAAGGGCCAAGAGCTCTTCCTTATTACCATATTGCCATGCTTGGTTATGTATCGGTCAATTGTGCTGCTGAATATCTGCTAAGTGCTTCCGCCTTTTAATATCAGTCCAGCGCTTCTGTTGCTGACGCGGTATTGGTGGCCGGTATCATAGCTTTTTCCAGGGAAGCTTTGATGGCATTCAGCAGGACCATGGAGGTATATTTGTTGTCATTGGAATAGGTGATGTTGTCGGTTGACTGCTGCTCACATATTTGCATAGACAGGGTTTCAAAAGCCGGCTCGATCAGCGGAAACATCGTGGCGACCGCTTCATCAAGGTTAACGATGGAAACGTCATTGATACGGTACTCATCTACGGTGACCTGGATATCCAGGACATTGTCATTGAGCAACAGGGAAGTGGTATAAATCCCGGGTACATAGGTGACGGAGGGCGTCGCTCCGGTTCTGGAGGCTTCTTTTTTATCAGGCAGGAACATGATGATCAGCAAGACTATGAATAAGATTCCTAACACGGCAAAAATACCCGTATATATCAATTCCTTCAGATGAAGTACAACAATTTTGGTTTTTGATTTCATGACATATCCCCGATTCATTCTTTTTACTATCATATTAATGTGCCGCCTTAAGTATTCCTAAAACAAAAGCATTTTATACAAGGCATAAGAGAATTAATGTCGCTGTCTTTCTTTTTCAGTTACACTGTGGTAGTATTTATTTTGGAAATAAAAGAAGGGCATGGAAAGGAAGTAGACAAATGCGATTTACCAAGATGCATGGCTGCGGCAATGATTATATCTATATTAACGGATTTGAAGTAAAAATCCCCCCGGAAGAAAAACAAAAACTGGCAGTCAGCTTGAGCGACCGGCATTTTGGTATCGGCAGCGACGGCGTGATATTCGTCAACCCGTCCCAGACAGCTGATTTCCAGATGGAAATGTACAATGCCGACGGTTCCCGCGCCGAAATGTGTGGAAACGGCATCCGCTGCGTGGGAAAATATATATATGATGAAGGCCTGAGCGGCAAAACCGCTATTACGGTGGAAAGCTGTGGCAAGGTCAAATATCTGGAGATGGCGACCGATGGCCGGCAGGTGGTATCTGTTAAGGTCGATATGGGCAGTCCCCGTTTCCGTACTGCGGACACTAAGGAGCTGACCCCTAAGCCGCCGTCGGACTATGAAACCATCGTGGCCGGCGGGAAAGCCTATCCAATGACCTATGTCTCCATGGGTAATCCGCACGCGGTTATCGTGATGCCGGCCGCGACAAAGCTGGACAGCCTGGATCTTCCCCGGCTGGGGCCGGCATTGGAAAACCATGAATGGTTTCCCGAGCGAATCAACACGGAATTCATCAAGGTCATTGACCGGCAGACCATCCAGATGCGGGTATGGGAAAGGGGCAGCGGGGAAACCCTAGCCTGTGGTACCGGCAGCTGTGCCGCGGTCGCGGCTTGCATCGGACACGGCCTGACGGATGAAGAAGTGACAGTCCGGCTCCGGGGCGGTGAAGTGGCCGTCCGCTGGATACGCGAGGAAGACCGGCTTATTCTGACCGGACCGGCTGTGACCGTGTTCAAAGGAGAAATCAAGATCCCCATCCCAATACTTTAGTGAAGCAAAGGAGTAAATCATGTATCAGATAAACGACAATTATCTAAAACTCCCGGGCAGCTACCTTTTTTCTGCCATCGCCAATAAAGTAAATACTTATGCGGCCTCCCATCCGGAGCAGCGGATCATCCGGCTTGGCATCGGCGATGTGACCCAGCCACTGGTTCCGGCAATCATCGAAGCCTTACATAAAGCAGTAGATGAGATGGGCCGCCAGGAGACCTTCAAAGGATATGGCCCTGATCTGGGCTACAAATTCTTGCGTGATACTATCGCAGAACATGACTATCGGCAGCGTGGCTGTGAGATCAGCGCCGATGAGATATTTATTTCCGATGGCGCCAAAGGCGATTCGGGCAATATCCAGGAAATATTCGGACCGCACAATAAGATCGCGGTGTGCGATCCGGTGTATCCGGTTTATGTAGATACCAACGTGATGGCAGGCCGGACCGGGAATTACGACAGTTTCAGCGAGACCTGGAGCGAGGTAATCTATATGCCATGTACGCAAGAGAATCATTTTGCCCCGCAGTTTCCGGACCAGACACCGGACATCATCTACCTGTGCTACCCGAACAATCCTACCGGTGCAACCCTTAGTAGGAGACAGCTTACGGAATGGGTGGATTACGCCAACCGGTCGGGCGCGGTCATCATCTATGACGCGGCATATGAAGCCTATATATCGGAAGACGATGTCCCCCATTCAATATACGAATGCCCAGGAGCAAGGACCTGTGCCATTGAGATACGCTCATTTTCCAAAAATGCCGGATTTACCGGTATGCGTCTAGGATTCACCGTGGTTCCCAAGGACTTAAAGGCGGGAGAGGTTCCGCTTCATTCCCTGTGGGCCAGAAGGCACGGCACCAAATACAACGGTGCCCCCTACATCATCCAGCGTGCCGGCGAAGCGGTTTATTCCGAAGCCGGCCGGGTACAGCTGAATGATCAGGTCGGCTATTATATGAATAATGCCCGGGTCATCTATGCAGGGCTGAAAAGTGCCGGCTACAGCGTATCGGGAGGCATCAACGCGCCTTATATCTGGATGAAGACCCCGGATAATATGTCTAGCTGGGAATGTTTCGACTATCTTCTGGAGCATGCCGGCGTGGTGGGAACGCCCGGTTCCGGCTTCGGTCCCAGCGGTGAAAAGTATTTTCGCCTGACGGCTTTCGGCAGTTATGAGAATACGGTGGAAGCGGTGGAACGGATTAAAAAACTGTGACTTGCAAATTAATATCTTTTGTGCTAAAATATCTTTCGTATACAGACAAATGTCCGTCGATGATAGACAAGACCAAAGCAAAGCACATCAGACCAATTGAAACCGGAGGAACATATGGAAGAATCAGCTTACTATGTCGTAAAGAAGCGGGCTGTACCGGAAGTATTACTGAAAGTATTGGAAGCGAAAAAGCTGCTGGAAACCGGGCGGGTTCGCTCCGTCAATGAAGCGGCCGATCAGCTGGGCATAAGCCGCAGTTCATTTTACAAGTATAAGGACGATATTTTCCAGTTTCATGATAACGCGCAGGGAACGACGATTACCCTAGCGTTCCAGATGGATGATGAGCCCGGGCTGCTTTCCGATGTTCTGAAGATTATCGCCGAATATCAGGCCAATATCCTCACCATCCACCAGAGCATCCCCATCAATGGGGTTGCATCCCTGACCCTCAGCGTTCAGGTGTTGCCGGATACCGGCGATATCTCCCGGATGATCGAAATAATGGAAAGTCGGCGCGGTGTCCGCAATGTCAGCATATTGGCGAAAGAATAGCGTGGTTAGGAGTTAGTATTAGATTAGAGTAGATTAGATAAGAATAATAAAGCACAATAATGGGAGGAAAACATGATACAGATAGCAGTAATCGGATACGGCACGGTAGGAAGCGGCGTGGTCGAGGTGATCGGCCGGAATAATGAAGAAATCAGCAAAAAAGCGGGTGAGGAGCTATATGTCAAATACATCTTAGATCTGCGTGATTTTCCCGGTGATCCATATGAAGACAGGGTCATTCATGATATAAGCATCATCATGGAAGATCCTGAGATAAGGATTATTTGCGAGACCATGGGCGGTATCCGGCCGGCATATGATTTTACCAAACAGGCTCTTTTAAAAGGTAAAAGTGTCTGCACATCCAATAAAGAGCTGGTAGCCACGCACGGACCGGAATTGATCCGTATTGCTACGGAGAATAAATGCAATTATCTTTTCGAGGCCAGTGTCGGGGGCGGCATCCCGATCATCAGGCCCTTGAATTATTCCTTGACCGCGGAGAAAATCGACAGTATCGTCGGCATCTTGAACGGCACGACCAATTTCATCCTTTCCAAGATGGAAGCTGAAGGCGCTGATTTTGCTGACGTGCTGAAAGAGGCTCAGGATAACGGTTTTGCGGAACGTAATCCGGAATCCGATGTTGAAGGCTACGATGCCTGCCGCAAGATTGCCATCCTGTCCTCGCTGATGACCGGCAAGAATGTCAGATACGAAGATATTTATACCGAGGGGATTACCGGCATCACAGCCGTTGATTTCCGTTATGCCAAGTCTATGGATATGACGATCAAGCTGCTGGCTGTCAGTGTTTCCCTATCGGGTCGGCTTTATGCTTATGTAGCGCCATTTATGATAGGAAAGAATCATCCGCTCTATTTTGTGCATGATGTGTTCAATGCTGTTTACGTGCATGGTAACATGCTGGGCGATTCCATGTATTACGGACGCGGTGCCGGGAAACTACCGACCGCCAGTGCCGTCGTTTCGGATGTAGTGGACTGCGCCAGGCATCTGGGGAAAACCATCATGTGTTTCTGGGACAGTGAGAATATCCAGCTGGCACCCATTGACGGGCGCATCGGCCGCTTTTTTGTCAGGGCTGCCGCCAGTGACGGCATCAGCAGGCGAGCCGCTGAGCTGTTCGGAGACATCACTGTAGTAACTCCGCAGGCCGAAGCGGAATTTGCCTTCCTGTGCGGCCCGGTCAGCGAAGCCGACTTTGCCGTCAAAGCTGCCGCCTTGGATGGCCTGATCAGCCGGATCAGGATAGAGAAAGACGGGAATGCATTATGAAATATATAATTATCTTGGGCGATGGCATGTCGGATGAACCGCTGGCCGAACTGGGCGGTAAGACGCCGCTGGCTTATGCTTCGACACCGATGCTGGATGCCTTAAGCAAATATGCCAAGATCGGCTTAGTACAGACCATCCCCGCTGGCATGAGCCCGGGTTCCGATACCGCTAACTTATCTGTGCTGGGATATGACCCGGCGCTCTATTATTCGGGACGTTCTCCCTTGGAGGCGCTGAGCATCGGCGCCCCGATGGATAATGACGATATCGCAGTCCGCTGCAACATTGTGACGATTTCCGAACCGGAGGGCACTTTCTCGGATAAGACCATGATCGACCACAGCGCGGATGAAATCAGTACGGATGAAAGCCGGATCTTGCTAGACGCTGTGGCAAAGGAACTAGGTTCGGATATCTACCGCTTTTATACCGGTACCAGTTACCGACACTGTCTGATCTGGAAAAACGGCCACATAGCCGGACTAACACCGCCCCATGATATTTTAGGCCGGCACATCGGCCCTTATCTTCCCCAGGAAGAGGAACTGCTTAAGATGATGGAAAAAAGCCACCGGCTTTTGACTGCCCACCCCGTCAATGAAAGACGCCGGGAAAAAGGTCTTAATCCGGCCAACTGCTGCTGGTTTTGGGGGGCAGGAACCAAGCCGGCTCTGCCTTCTTTTTTTGAAAAATACCATAAAAAAGGGATGATGGTATCGGCAGTCGATCTGCTAAAGGGAATCGCCGTAGGAACCGGAATGGGCGTGGCTCATGTGGCCGGGGCAAACGGCGGCCTGCACACTGATTATGCCGGCAAGGTGGACGCGGCCGCCCGGGCTCTTTTGCAGGAAGATTACGATTTTGTCTACATCCATATCGAGGCTCCCGATGAAATGTCGCACCAGGGCAGCCTAGAACGCAAGATCCTCGCAATAGAGTATCTGGATCAGCAAGTGATCGCCCCGCTGGTAAAACAGATGCAAGCTTCCGGCCAGCCTTTCCGGCTGCTGGTGCTTCCGGATCACCCGACCCCGCTCAGGCTGCGGACCCATACGTCGGACAGCGTCCCTTATCTTCTTTATGACAGTACCTCTGGTGCCACCTTAGACAGTGCTTGGGACAGTAACCCAGACAGCACCTTGGACAGTAACTTAAGGGAAGGAAGCCGGCATTATAATGAAGAAGAGGCCCAAAAAAGCGGTAATTTTATTGCTCAAGGCCATACTATAATAGATACACTATTTGAGGAGAAAAAGGAAATATGAAAACAGTTGTAAAATTCGGCGGCAGTTCCCTCGCCAGTGCCGAACAGTTCAAAAAAGCTGCTGCCATCATCCATGCCGACGCTGACCGCAAGTATGTCATACCGTCAGCACCGGGCAAGCGGTTTTCCGCGGATACGAAAGTAACCGACATGCTATATGTATGCTATGCCAAAGCAAAAGCAGGAGAAGATTTTACCCGGGAACTGAAACTGATCAGGGAACGGTTTCAGGATATTATTGACGGCTTGGAGATCGAGCTTTCCCTTGATGAAGAATTCAAAAAGATCGAACAGGATTTCAAGAATCACAAGGGAACCAATTATGCCGCCTCCCGTGGGGAATATCTGAACAGCCTGATCATGGCCAGATACCTTGATTATGAGTTTATCGACGCGGCGGAAGTAATCCGCTTTGATGATAAAGGCAATTTTGACCCCGAGACCACCAACGAAATCCTAGGCGCGCGGCTGGAAACTTGGGAGCGGGCCGTAATTCCCGGATTTTATGGCTCATTAGAAAGCGGCAAGGTCAAGACCTTTTCCAGAGGCGGCTCGGATATAACCGGCTCCATTGTCGCCAGGGCGGTTAAAGCCGATGTATATGAGAACTGGACCGATGTATCGGGCTTCCTGATTGCCGACCCCCGTATTATCGACAGCCCGGAAGTGATCGAAACAATCACCTACAGAGAGCTCCGCGAGCTGGCTTACATGGGAGCCAGCGTCCTGCATGAAGAAGCGATATTCCCGGTTCGCCGCGAAGGGATACCGATCAATATCCGCAATACCAATGCGCCGGAGGATAACGGCACCTGGATCGTTGAAAGCACCTGCCAGAAGTCTCGTTATATAATTACCGGCATTGCCGGCAAAAAAGGATTCTGTGCGGTAAATATCGAAAAGGATATGATGAATTCAGAAATCGGCTTTGGGAGAAAGGTGCTGCAAGCTTTTGAGGATCACGGCATTTCCTTTGAACATATGCCGTCGGGGATTGACACGCTGACGGTTTTTGTCCATCAGGATGAGTTCGCCGATAAGGAACAGAAAGTCACGGCCGCGATCCACCGGCTGGCCGGGCCCGATTCCATAGAAATAGAAGGTGACCTAGCACTGATCGCCGTCGTCGGCCGGGGTATGAAGTCGACGCAGGGAACAGCGGGACGGATATTTACGGCCTTGGCTACGGAGCATGTCAACGTGAAGATGATTGATCAAGGTTCCAGCGAGCTGAACATTATCATCGGTGTCGCCAATGAAGATTTTGAAGCGGCGATAAAGGCTATTTATGAGCTTTTTGTGGCATAAATAACTATATTACTCGGTGGTGGCCGACGGTTCGGTTGTCCAAAGGTATTCTAGAAAACTGATAGCATTTTTCGGCTGAAGGGTACTGATTACTACGCCGAAAACAGGCGGCTGGGAATAATCAGGATGATAGCTTCCGGTGCTTTTGATGAAAGCCGCCTCATTAAGAAAGATGCCTACCGGTACAGGATCCTTCATTGCTTCCGGATGCCGGTGGCTCTCTAGGGCAGCGGCCTGCTCGGCCTCTGTCAGCTGCGGCGGGTCTGTCGGAGCCGCATCGCTTTCTGCGGCGATGACCGCCATGTCTACATAGTACAGATGATCGGTATAGGTAGCCAGCTCCGCTTCACTGAGCAGCATCCGCAGGTCGATAAACATCTCGCTTTCCGAATATTGGGTAAAAACATCGGAATCGGAAACAATCACATCCAGATCCCCGGCTTGGGTATAGGCCATGATCTTTTGGAGCGTGCCGATGTCGGTTTGTGAATATGAATTAACTTGTAGAGCCGAACCGGCATCTACGTAGCAGTAATATTGCTCGGTATCCACGCCGATGAAGGCCGCGAAGTCTTCTGACAGGTAATCACTGTCCAGCCCGTAGGCGTTCAGCATCATGGCGTAGAAAACTTGGTCCTTGGCGTTTATGATAGAGGAGACGATGCTGATGACGATTGCGACGCCGCTGATGAGGAGCAGGACATGGATTTTATAGTACTCCCAGAAGTAGGCCAGTTTTTGTTTTGGGCTCATGGTTTTTAGGGCATTGCGCTGCTCTTCTCTGATTTCGGCGGCTACGGACTTGGTTGTTTTTTCGGTCATTTTCTTATCCCTCTGTATTGTAAATGGTGTGGCGGGTATGATATGTAATCATAGCTCTAATTTGGCGTGGTGTCAATATGGGTGTTGCCTAGGGAGGGCATCATGTTACCTAGGAGGTCATCGCCATATTGCCTAGGAGGTCATCGCCATATTACCTAGGGGGTCATCGCCATATTGCCCAGGCATCATCTGCTCCGGTTCCGGCTCCCGAAAATAAGTGCAGCTAAAGTTTCTCACCTTCCACTTCCGACTGCTTTCCGCTACCGGCGTTCAAGCGCCCTCCGTGGCGCGTGAAGCCTTGGCCGGACCTCCGTGTCCGGCCATAGCTAGGTTCTTCTTTTGTGAGAAACTAAGATGCACTAATTTTCTAACGCAAGTCACCGGAGCAGATGATGCCTGGGCAATATGGCGATTCGGTATTCCAACTGGTGGGTTTGAAATCTTGCTTATATGTGCTGATAATAAGGTTGGAGAGGCTATTTACATATCAAGTCAGCATATCGCCGGTCATATAAACATCAAGAATAGGCTAATTTATCCATTTTGCCACAGCATTAATAAAATATAAATACAATACACATATCCCCAAAACCTTCCGGTTGAAATACCGAATCGTCATATGGCCAGGGCATCATCTGCTCAGGTGCCTTGCGGGAGAAAATTAGTGATGCTTAGTTTGCCGCCTAACGAAAGATCAGTGGTGGGCGGCCAAGGATGGCCGACCAAGTCAGCACGCGCCAAGGAGGGCGCTTGCTGACGACACGGAAGCTGCCAATCCTTCGGGCGGGAAATTTAGCATCACTTATTTTCGGGAGCCGGCACCGGAGCAGATGATGCCCTGGCCATATGACGATGACCGCCTTGGGAAAATCAAAAGACTTATATATCTTGATAAATCCCGCAAAATATAATATGATAACTATATCGCCTCAAAAGAATAAACAGTGCCGTTAACAGGAACCCAATCAGTAACCCCATCAGAACCCTGATCCAATAACCATACGGCCAGACAGGAGAAAACACCGTGAATGAAACCTATGTGGAATGCCTAGTAAAGAAAAAACCCAACACCCTGATGAAATTTCTGAAGATCCTGACGATCATGCTGGCGTCATGCTTTGTCCTGCTCGGCATGTCAATATTTTTGCCGGCGCTGATCCTTGGCATCCCTCTGGCTATAGCCGCCTATTTTATCGCTATGAATAGCAGTATTGAATACGAATACCTCTATGTTGACCGGGAACTGACCGTGGACAAGGTGATGAACAAGAGCAAGCGAAAAAGAATTGCCACCTATGAACTGGAACGGATGGAGATACTGGCTCCTGTTAAGTCCCATCGCCTCGACAGTTACAAAAACCGAACCGTCAAGACGGCTAATTATGGAAGCGGGACGGAGCAGCAGCCGGATATCAGATATGCCATGTATTATGAGGGCAATAAGAAAATTATCATAGAACCAAGCCCCGAACTGATCAAAGCGATCCAGATGATCGCTCCTAGGAAAGTATTCAAGGATTAGGATAATTATAGGGAAATCCTAGGGGAATCTGGGAGAAATACTCTTATTCTAACTGCTTGACCAAAACATGATTTCCTGTTACTATGGAAAATAAAAATACGAAATGGAGGAAAGAGTAATGGGCCAGATAATCGGAGAGGGAATTACATTTGACGACGTACTGCTGGTGCCGGGATATTCTTCAGTAGTCGCCAATCAGGTGGATTTGACCACCTGGCTGACCAAGAAGATCAAGCTGAACATACCAATGATGAGCGCGGGGATGGATACCGTTACCGAACACCGGATGGCAATTGCCATGGCTAGGCAGGGAGGTATCGGTATTATTCATAAGAACATGTCCATTGAAGCACAGGCAGAGGAAGCCGATAAAGTAAAGCGTTCAGAAAACGGGGTCATAACCGATCCATTTTCCTTGACTCCCGAGCATACCCTGCTTGATGCCGATGCCCTGATGGCCAAATTCCGCATTTCGGGTGTTCCTGTTACCGAAGGGCGCAAGCTGGTTGGCATCATAACCAACCGCGATCTCAAATTCGAAACCGATTTCACCAAGAAAATCAAAGAATCCATGACCAGTGAAGGCCTGATTACCGCCAAGGAAGGCATTACTTTGGAAGAAGCCAAACAGATTCTTGCCAAGGCACGTAAGGAAAAACTTCCCATTGTCGATAATGATTACAATCTCGTCGGTCTGATTACCATAAAAGATATTGAGAAAAACATAAAATACCCGCTGTCAGCCAAGGATCACAAAGGTCGGCTGCTGTGTGGCGCCGCCGTCGGCATTACCGCTAACGTCTTGGACCGAGTCGGTGCACTGGTGGATGCCAAGGTCGATGTGATCGTCCTGGATTCCGCGCATGGCCATTCGGCCAACGTCATCCGCTGCCTTACGATGATCAAGGAAAAATACCCTGATGTGCAGGTTATTGCCGGCAATGTAGCGACCGGCGCCGGCACCAAGGCACTGATCGAAGCAGGCGCGGATGCGGTTAAAGTCGGTATCGGCCCCGGTTCCATATGTACCACCCGTGTCGTTGCCGGCATCGGCGTCCCACAGATCACTGCCATCATGGATGCTTATGAAGTAGCCAAGAAAAGCGGGATTCCGATTATCGCCGACGGCGGCATCAAGTACTCCGGTGACATGACTAAAGCCATTGCCGCCGGCGGTAACGTCTGCATGATGGGCGGTATCTTTGCCGGCTGTGACGAGAGCCCGGGTACATATGAGCTGTATCAGGGGCGGAAATACAAAGTATACCGGGGCATGGGCTCCCTTTCCGCCATGGAAAGCGGCAGCAAGGACCGTTATTTTCAGACAGAGGCCAAGAAGCTGGTACCGGAAGGTGTGGAGGGAAGGGTTGCTTATAAAGGTACCGTCGAAGATACCGTTTTCCAGCTCTTAGGCGGCTTGCGTTCCGGGATGGGATATTGCGGAACCGCCAGCATCGAAGAACTGAAAGAAAAAGGGAGCTTCATGAAGATTACGGCTGCTTCCCTGAAGGAAAGCCATCCTCATGATATCCAGATTACAAAAGAGGCACCCAACTACAGTGTAGAAGAATAAACGATACACTAACGTATGAGAGGAGTGCAAAAGAGGGAAATGGGAGACTTGAACGTTACAAACAACGTTAACGGTAAAGTTGACAATAAAGTTATTGATCCGCACGAAAATATCCGCAGCTTACTGAATAGGATGCTGGAGCTGGTGGGCAGTGCTGTCTATGTCAAAGATGCCCAGACCGGCGCAATGCTTTACAGTAACGCGCTGATGACGGATATCTTCAAGCCGGGAACGGAGAAAGGCACGCTTTATAAATTCATAACCGAGGAATACCCAGAGCAAAGCGGCACCAGCGAAGTGTTCCACGAATTTGACCAAAGCTGGTATGACCTGAATTACGCTTTGATAAATTGGCTGGACGGCAGAGAGGCTTACCTTTATACCCTATATGACATAACCGAGAAAATGCTTTATCAGAAAAAGGTGGAGCAACATACATATTACGACTTCCTTACCGGTCTCTATAACCGTCTGTGCTGTGAAAGAGACCTTTCTAGGTATATTGATGAAGCGAAAAAAGCAAATGGCGAAGGGATGGTCTTGTTCCTCGACCTGGATGACTTTAAAAACATCAATGAAGGACTGGGGCACCAATACGGCGATATCTTGCTGAAGGCGATTGCCCACAGCCTGCAACGGGTGAGAGGGGTCGAGGACACTTGCTACCGGATGGGCGGCGACGAATTTGTTGTCATTGTTCCGATGGCCAGTTCACACCGGCTGAATGATATTATTTATGACATCAGGGAAGTTTTTTCCCGGCCATGGTATCTGCGGGGAAGCGATTATTATTGTACTATGAGCATGGGTTCGGTCAGGTTTCCGAAAGACGGGGAAAATGTCCACGAGCTGATTAAAAAAGCCGACATCGCCATGTACGAGGCGAAAAAAGGCGGTAAGAACCGGCATGTTAAGTATACCGAAGGCACCGACTCCCAACACGGTAAACGGCTTGACATGGAAAAGAATATGCGTGATGCCACGATAAGCGGCTACCGTGAGTTTGAGATTTATTATCAGCCGATTATTGACCTGCGTAAGGGAGGGACCTGCACCGGGGCAGAAGCGCTGATCCGCTGGAACAGTGCGGAAATGGGTTTTGTGCCGCCTTCGGAGTTCATTCCGCTGGCGGAGTATCTGGGTCTGATCAATCCGATCGGCAACCATGTCCTGATGGAAGCCAGCCGGCGCTGTAAGTATTGGAATGACCATGGCTATCCGGACTATAAGGTCAACGTTAATCTGTCCGTGGTACAGCTCCTGCAGCCGGATATCGTCAAGATCGTTGACAGTGCTATCAAGGAGACGGGCATCAGGCCTGAGAATCTGACTCTGGAAGTGACGGAGAGCCTTGCTATCAATGATATGGAAAGGATGAAAGATATTCTTGGCAGTATCAAGAAGCTGGGCATCAGGATTGCTCTGGATGATTTCGGGACAGGATATTCATCGCTCAATCACATCAGGGAGATTCCGTTTGATGTGATCAAGGTTGACAGGACTTTTATCAAGGATCTGGAGAAGGATGCTTATTCACGTTCTTTTATTAAGATGGTGGTGCAGCTGGCTGAGGAAATTGATGTTAATATCTGTATTGAAGGAGTGGAGACGAAAGAGCAGTATCGGATATTGGCAGATATGAACGTAGGTCTGATTCAGGGGTATTATTTTAGTAAACCGGTACCGGAGAGGGAGTTTGAGAAGAAGTATACGCCGGAGTTGACGTAATAAGCTAATTATTATAGAATAAAACAGTAATGGTTATTGTTTTATCCAGTCTATTTCATCTGGAGAAGGGTAAGGGAAAATATATGGATTCAAACACATTCAGACACTTGTCCTATGGCGTGTATGTCGTTAGTGCATGGGATAAGGAACGGCCTACCGGCTGTACGGCGAACAGTGCTATGCAGGTCACTTCGTCGCCGGCAACCTTGGCTGTCAGTATCAATCATGATAATTATACGAATCAGTGTATTGCCGAAGACGGCAGATTCGCTATCTCTATCTTGTCAGAACAGTCTGACCCTTCCATAATCGGCAATTTTGGCTTTCAGTCAGGAAGGGACGTCAACAAATTTGATAAAGCGGAATACCGGCTCTGCGAAGGGATGCCGGTGATAGCCGATGCCTGTGGCTATATTGTCTGTGAAGTGATCGACAAGATGGAAACAGCTACCCATACGGTCTTCTTGGGAGAAGTAAAAGATGCCGGGATTCTGACCGGCAAAGATGCCATGACTTATGCCTACTACCATAAAGTCATCAAGGGCAGAAGTCCCAAGGCGGCGCCTACTTATCTACCCGATGATGCCGTGGTAGCTGATCAAGCCGTACCTGCCGAAGCCGTACCTGCCGAAGCCGTACCTGCCGAAGCCATACCTGCCGATACTAAGCCATCCGCCGCCGCAGTGTCTGCCCCGGAGATGAAGAAATATGTCTGCCAGGTCTGCGGCTATACTTACGAAGGCGGCGTCCTGCCAGATAGCTATACCTGCCCGGTCTGCGGCGTAGGTGCCGACAGATTCAAAGAAGCATAGAAAATAACTATAAACAGACGGAGGTTGTGAAATGGATTTAAAAGGTAGTAAAACAGAAGCAAATTTAAAGACCGCATTTGCCGGAGAGTCAATGGCAAGAAATAAGTACAGCTATTATGCGTCAAAGGCCAAAAAGGACGGATATGTGCAGATAGCCAGCATCTTTGAGGAGACGGCGGATAATGAGAAGGAGCATGCCAAGATGTGGTATAAGCTGCTAGAAGGCGTCGGCTCCACGGCAGAGAATCTCGAACGGGCCGCTTCGGGAGAGAACGAGGAATGGACGGACATGTATGCCGGCTTTGCAAAAGTGGCGAACGAAGAAGGCTTTACGGAAATCGCCCGGCTTTTTGAGGGTGTTGCGGCTATTGAAAAGGAACATGAAGAAAGGTACCGTAAGCTGCTTGAAAACGTGAAGGGTGATGTGGTATTTTCCAAAGACGGCGGCGTAATCTGGCAGTGCCTGAACTGCGGGCATATCCATGTCGGCCAGAAAGCCCCGGAACTGTGCCCGGTCTGTGCGCATCCGCAGGCTTATTTCGCTGTGAAGGCAGATAATTATTAAGAATGTCTGAGAACTGCTCTGATATGACTTTCTGGAGCAGAGAGCAGATCCCATGACAGTACAAAGCCGTTGACGCATCAGCTAAAACGTCTGCCTGCTAAGATTGGAATTGTGATAGCGTCTATCCATCGTCACGTCTTCGAGAAACCAATCGGGAGGATGAAAAGCTTCGGCTGCTTCCAGGTCGGGGAATTCCACTTCCGCAATGATGAGGGGGGCAAAGGGCGGCGCGAAGATATCCAGTTCAATTAGCAGGCAGGCTTGGCTGACAGCCGCTGAGTTAATGGTATATGGAATCAGATATCTTTTTTTTGATATGACATTCCCGTCCGCTTTCTTAAGAAGATGATAATAGGCTTCTTCGTTGAGGGGCAGGTTGTATTCTTCCCGTGCCAGCAATCCGGCGCCTTTATAAGTAAGATAATAAAGGTCGTCTTCCTTGCGGATCCGGATGACCGGTTCGGTATTTAAGTAAGCTTGCTCAATCAGCCGGTATTGATAGGAAGCTAAAGAGAAGGGGAGTTTTTTGACGGTGAACTTTTTTTCTATTTCCATGCTAACGCTTTTCTCCTAGTTATACCTGACGCTTAAAGTGTTTTTCATTCTTTTCTAAAAAATCAATCAGTCCGCTGATAAACTTAATATCATCTTGCTGGATGGCGTTGACCTTCTGAATGGCGTCGGCATAGTTCTGGTCATTAGACAGCGTCTTTTTCATGAAGTAGAGATATAAGGCCTGCGTACCTGTTAAAACCGGTTTAAGCAGATTCTTTAATTCACTGACGTCCAATAGCCATTTACTTTCTAGATATTCAAGATATAGCTTCAGCAATTTCTTGTGTTCATATATTACGTAGAAGCCTCTGTAATCAATATATTGATCACAAGTGCCTAATGAGATTAAATATTTCTCCAGATAATGATATATATTCACTCCGAAACTATTCTTTAAACTATGAAATTCATCATATTCACAATCAATCCGGTATCCGAAGGAATAGCAGCCGGAAGTTGTTGTGCCGCCCAGATAATCTTTTAACCCCTGTAGGGTATTAGTGACCTTATATGAGTATGCGGCAGAGAGAAGCGGTTTAATTAAAACAATACCATCGACATTACGGAGATCAAATTCGCTCTCCTTCCAGTCGTCGTTATACCCTTTATAAGCCGATGTTATTTCATCGAACGATGCTGTTGCTAAAGTATATTTGCTATAGGCAAAGAAATCGGCAATATTGAATAATTTACTGTCCTTGTCATATCCATATATAAATACATCATGTACATCGTTGTTTTTTTGATAAGTATAAGAAGCTGATAAGTAAAAGCGGTTCAGGTATAAGAAAATATAGTTGCCCTGATCGATGGCATTTATGAAAAAATCAACAAGACCTGTTTTCATCACATCGAACAGTTCCCGGGAAAGACGTTGAGAATGCAGGTGGGGATTGGATCTCCATGGAATAGGTGCAAAAAAATCCACATAACTTCCATCGATATAATCAGGGTGAGTATTGGTATATATATTCATGTAATTTTCAAAAAACCATTCCAAGTAATCCTCATACTGTGACAAACAGGCAAGAAGATTAGCATGGGTCGGATATGAAGTAATAGGCGGATATTGCATATATAATATTTTTTTCATCGGCAGTGAATCCTTTTGTATGGTTATTCATTGATCTTCGAGAGCCTTATTATGCTGTTTATAAGCGCATTTGTTGCTTTTCATTATAACACTTCTAATTTGGCTTGTATATTGGTAATATATTATAAGGTTGAAGAGAATAATTATCTAGTATTACTAGTGTTGCCGTTTATACGGCGATGTTTTTTTACAAAATCCCGAGTTATGCAAGCGCCAAATCGCACGTTTTTAGCGATTTGTGTGCATAAATGTTACTGGGGGATGCCATTTGAGAACAATTTCGGCTAGGGTCTGAACAGTAACCCGGCGAGATGCAAGCGTCAAATATATGTATAGATAAGCTACCCAAATACAGTGAGATATGTTAAAATAATATAGTAACTTAATCAATATCCATACGTCATTACTTGCATTTATAATGAAAAAACCGGAAATAATAAGAAAGGCGTAAAAATGAAAAAAGCAGGTATTTTTTTTGCCGAAGGCTTCGAAGAAATCGAAGCGCTTGCGGTAGTCGATCTGCTGCGAAGAGCGGGGATTGAAACAGATATGATCTCAATAGCGTCAGAAGAAGTGGAAGGTGCCCACGGAATCCGCGTCACCACAGATAAGGTGCTGTCCGAAACAGACTTTGCGGAACTTGATATTATCATCCTTCCCGGCGGCGGGCCAGGAACGGATAATCTGGAAGCATGTGAAGAGCTAATGGAACAATTGGATCTTTTTTATAAAAAAGACAAGCCCATTGCTGCCATATGCGCCGCACCGGGCATACTTGGCCATAGAGGCATGCTGAAAGGCAGAAAGGCATGTTCTTATCCGTCCCGGGAAGAAAGCCTGGAGGGTGCCGAGGTGGTCCGTGATGAGGCGGTGCAGGACGGCAATATCATAACCGGCCGGGGGGCGGGCTGCGCCATACCTTTTGCCCTGTTGATCATAGAATATTTTAAGGGACGGCAGGCTGCCGACGACCTAGCGGCAGAGATCATTTATACCCGCCGTCATAGCATATGATCCTGTGCTCCGGCGCAGCTTTTGGAACAAGATAACGGAGGATGAGGATGAATATTTTATTTTTTCTTACGCCTAAAAAGGAAGTCGCTTATCTTTACGATACCGATTCCCTGCGACAGGCTCTCGAAAAAATGGAGAGCCGCAAGTTTACGGCCATACCCATTATCGGTAAGAAGACCGGCAAGTACATCGGAACCTTGACAGAGGGTGACCTGCTCTGGGAGATTAAGAAAAGGGATCTGCCTTCCTTGAAAGACACGGAATCCATTTCCGTCATGGATATAACCCGCAAATACGACAATCAGCCTACTGATGCGGATGCCAAGATGGAAGACCTGATCAACCTGGCAATGAACCAGAACTTTGTGCCCGTGATCGATGGAGGTAAACGCTTTATCGGCCTAGTGACCAGAAAAGATATTATCCAATATTTGGCAGAAGGTAAAAAACAGGCTAAGGCCAAATAGTAAAACTTACCATCATAATTATTTTGCCACCGTTTATACTATGAACAAGATAAGTGATGAAAGAACGTTTTGATTGAGCAAGATAACCGGTCTACATAGACGGCATCTAATTCAAGATAAGCGATTCGGACAAAGCTTATCTTGAAGGATAGATGATTGCAGATATACTCAAGCAATCCAAAATAATAACGGAGGTGAATGAAATGGCAAGCAGCAAGTCTAACAGTTCAGTAGTTCCTGAAGCCAAGGATGCTATGAATCGTTTTAAAACAGAAGTTGCTTCGGAACTTGGTGTTAACCTGAAAGCCGGATACAATGGCGATTTAACATCTAAGGAAGCCGGTTCTATCGGTGGAGAGATGGTTCGAAGAATGATCAAGAAGCAAGAAGAATCTATGAAATAACAAGATGAAGTAATAAGTAATTGCCACAGATGGAGCAGACAATGAGCAATCGAGCAAAGCAGCGATAAGCAGCTTAAATGGACAGTTTGCAAGAACGGTTCAGCAGGAATTGCGCAATGCGACAATAGTAGCAATGAGAGAATGATCAATAATCAGTAGTGAAACACCCCGCCTGCAAGCAGACGGGGTGTTTTATTCTATAGGAAAGTGCCGTCCGCAGTTCGTAACCATTTCGGTTGTCGGGAATAATAATAAGTAAAGTTTGGTTGCGGTTACTCCAAAAAATACTGGTATTTTGTGCTATGATATGCTATAATCGTAAAATGGCTGGGGTCTGGATGCTGAATGGGCGGACACAAAGACACGCCGGATACATGCGTATGTTCAGGCGGCCAGACATAGCACAAGGAGGATATAAGGATGAGTTTACAGGTTGAAAAACTGGAAAAAAACATGGCGAAGCTGACCATTGAAGTTCCCGCAAAAGAGCTGGACAAAGCGATTGAGAAGGCTTACCAGAAACAGAAGGGACAGATCAGCATGCCCGGTTTTCGCAAGGGCAAGGTTCCCCGCCCGATGATAGAGAAAATGTACGGTAAGGAAATCTTTTATGAAGAGGCGGCCAATGATCTGATTCCCCAAGCTTACGAGGAGGCTCTGGAGGATTGTACGGAAGAGATCGTTTCATCGCCAAAGATTGAAGTCAGCCGTATTGAGGCCGGTGAGCCGTTTGTCTTTACGGCAGTCGTGGCCCTGAAGCCGGCAGTGAAGCTGGGTAAATACAAGGGCGTTAAAATTGCTAAAATAGAAAATACCGTTACCGAAGAGGAAGTGACAGAGGCCATTAATAAGGAAAGAGAAGCCAACGCCAGAAATATCGCGGTGGAAGACCGGCCGGTCAAAGACGGCGACATGACGGTGATCGACTTTGAGGGCTTTGTGGACGACGTGGCTTTTGAAGGCGGCAAAGGTGAAGATTATGCGCTGACCATAGGTTCGGGAACCTTTATTCCAGGTTTTGAAGAGCAGCTTATCGGAGCTAAGATCGGTGAGGAAACCGAAGTGAACGTGACTTTTCCTGAACAGTATCAGGCGGAGGAACTGGCCGGAAAGGCGGCGGTGTTCCGTTGCACGGTCAAAGAAATCAAGGAAAAGGCACTGCCGGAGCTGGACGACGAGTTTGCCGGAGAAGTTTCCGAGTTTGATACTCTTGCCGAATATAAAGCGGATGTATTGGATAAACTTACCAAAGAAAGAGAAAAATCCAACAAAGAAGCAAAGGAGGAGGCGGTTATTGATGCTATTATTGCCGATTCCGAGATGGATATCCCCGATGCCATGACAGAGACCCAGCAGCGTCAGATGGTAGAGGAGTTCGCGCAGAGGATCCAGATGCAGGGCCTTAACTTGGAGCAGTACTATCAGTTTACCGGTGGCAGTTATGAGCAGCTGATCGAGCAGGTCAGACCGCAGGCCGATAAGAGGATCCGCTCCCGGCTGGTGCTGGAGGCAGTCGTTACCGCCGAGAAGATTACGGCTAATGAGGAAGAATATGAGGAAGAGATTGCTAAGATGGCCGAAGCCTATCGCATGGAGGCGGATAAAGTAAAGGAAATGCTAGGCGAGCAGGGGAAAAAGCAGGTCATGGAAGATGTCGCCATTAAGAAAGCGGTAGATTTTGTAATTGAGAATGCTAAGGAAAAATAGGTATTCCGGCAGCGTGATAGGATGCCGGTAATCAGTTAAGACAGGAGGATGTATATGAGTTTAGTGCCGATAGTTGTAGAACAGACCAGCAGGGGGGAGCGTTCCTATGATATTTATTCCCGTCTTTTAAAAGACCGGATCATCTTTCTAGGGGAAGATGTCAATGAAGTGACGGCAAGCCTGATAGTTGCCCAGATGCTTTTTCTGGAAGCAGAAGATCCGGAAAAGGATATCGAATTCTATATAAACAGCCCCGGCGGTTCGGTTACGGCGGGGATGGCGATATATGATACGATGAATTACGTTAAATGCGATGTTGCGACTATATGTACCGGCATGGCGGCCAGCATGGGTGCCTTTTTACTGGCTGGCGGGACCAAGGGCAAGCGGATGGCTCTTCCCAATGCAGAAATCATGATTCATCAGCCTCTGGGAGGCGCTCAGGGCCAGGCAACGGAGATTGAGATTGCTGCCAAGCATATTTTGTATACTAAACAAAAATTAAACCGTATATTAGCGGAAAATACTGGCAAAGATATTGAATTAGTTACTGCCGATACCGAGCGGGACAACTGGAAGACGGCTCAAGAGGCAGTAGAGTACGGCTTGATTGACAAGATCGTGGTCAGCCGTAAAGAAAGCGCCATCAAATAGCGCTTAATGATATACCATGACATACCATTATAGAAAGGTTATGTAAATGAGAAATACAGACAATGTAAGATGTTCTTTCTGCAATAAGACCCAGGATCAGGTCCGCAAGCTGATTGCCGGCCCGGCCGGTGTCTATATCTGCGATGAGTGCGTGGAAATCTGCGCCGACATAGTCGAAGAAGAATATGAGGATATCGAAGATTCGATCAGCGGTGAGCTGGATATCAATCTTCTGAAGCCGATGGAAATCAAGGATTTTCTGGATGAATATGTAATCGGTCAGGAAGAAGCGAAGAAAGTCTTGGCGGTGTCGGTTTATAACCATTATAAACGGATAACTGCGCCAAAGGAAAAAGATGATATTGAGCTCCAGAAAAGCAATATCATCATGGTAGGGCCGACCGGATCTGGCAAGACCTACTTGGCGCAGACCTTGGCCAAGATCATCAACGTACCTTTTGCGATAGCGGATGCTACCACCCTGACCGAGGCCGGTTACGTCGGTGAGGATGTGGAAAACATCCTTTTGAAGCTGATTCAGGCAGCTGATTATGATGTGGAACGGACCCAGCTAGGGATCATATATATTGATGAAATTGATAAAATCACCAAAAAGAGCGAGAATGTGTCCATTACTAGGGATGTTTCCGGCGAGGGTGTCCAGCAGGCACTTCTTAAGATCATCGAGGGAACGGTAGCCAGTGTCCCGCCTCAGGGAGGCAGGAAGCATCCTCATCAGGAGCTGATCCAGATCGATACTTCCAACATCCTATTTATATGTGGCGGTGCTTTTGACGGCTTAGAGAAAATCGTCGAATCCCGGCTGAATAAAAATTCTATCGGCTTTAACGCACATGTAACGAGCAAGAACAGCATGGAGATGGGAGAACTGTTAAACGAGGTGATTCCGCAGGATCTGGTCAAATATGGCCTGATTCCGGAATTCGTCGGCCGGGTTCCGATCAATGTCTCGCTGCACGGACTGGATCAGGATGCCTTGATCCGTATTTTAAAGGAACCCAAGAATGCCCTGATCAAGCAGTATAAGCGGCTGTTTGAGCTGGATGAAGTCAAGCTGACATTTGAAAATGACGCTATCTTGGCGATTGCACAGAAAGCCTTTGAAAGGAAGACAGGAGCCAGAGGCTTGCGTTCTATTATGGAAAAATCCATGATGGATGTGATGTATCACATCCCTTCTGATGACAGTATATCGGAATGTGTCATAACCAAAGGATCAATCGACGGAACCAGCAAACCCCTGATCATCCATCGGGAGGCGATGCGGAAAGCTAAATAGCCGCGGTAGTTTCCAATTGGGCATAGTTATTTACCGAGCATTTATTCTTGTAGGAATCAATTTCCTATAAAGCAAAAAGGCTGTTGCATGATTCCAGAACGGGTGGCGGCAGCCTTTTTAACTCTAGGGGACAATATGATGAATGTGATTACGACAAATCGGATCTTACCGGCGGTCGCCCTGAGGGGAATGACGGTACTGCCGGGAACGATCATCCATTTTGATTTAAATCGCAAGAAATCCATTTTAGCTGTTGAAAAAGCGATGATGACAGGCCAACGGATTTTCCTAGTCATGCAGAAAAATGATGAAAATGCCGATCCCGGCTATGCTATGCTGCATATGGCGGGTACGATGGCTCTGATCAGGCAGGTGACCAAACTGCCGGGGAACATCATCAGAGTGCTGGTCGAAGGGATCAGCAGGGCGGTGCTGGTCTCCATAAATGAAGAAGTGGATGCTTATCTGGAAGCTACGATCAGCGAAGTAGATGAAGAACAGGATCTGGATGAAGTGGAAGAGGAAGCCATGCTGCGCCACAGCCGGGAACTGGTTGACCAATACTGTTCCTTCTCCCCGCAGATGAACAACAGCGTGGCCGGCCGTTATCAGCACGTCGGCCGCTTGGGCGAGTTTATTGACCGTATCAGTATGAATATCCCCATCGGCAATGATAATAAGCAGAAACTGCTGGAGACGTTTTCCGTCAAAAAGCGGTATGAGATATTTTCCGGTGTCCTCATCAATGAGATCGAAGTATTGCAGGTAAAGGGCGAGCTGGCCGCTAAGATAAAGGAAAAGGTCGATAAGAATCAAAGGGAATATCTGCTGCGTGAGCAGATGCACGTCATCCGTGAGGAACTGGGGGAGGATGCCTTTTCCGAAGCCGACCAGTTTAGCAAGGCACTAGGCGAGCTGAAGGCAGATAAAGTAGTAAAGGAAAAAATCGCCAAACAGATCAAGCGCTTTAAAAGCTTGGCGGGAAGTAGCTCGGAAAGCGCGGTCGAGCGAGCCTACATAGAGACGTTACTGGAACTGCCATGGAACAAGTCCACTAGGGATAATAAGGATCTGGACCGGGCAGAATTCATCCTGAACCGTGACCATTACGGGCTAAAACAGGTCAAGGAGCGAATCCTGGAGTTCCTTGCCGTGCGGCAGCTGACGAAAAGCGGCGAAAGCCCGATACTCTGTCTGGTCGGCCCGCCCGGTACCGGGAAAACCTCCATCGCCCGCAGCATTGCCGAGGCTTTAGAGAGAAAATATGTCCGGATCTGCCTAGGCGGTGTGCGCGACGAGGCGGAGATCCGGGGGCACCGCAAAACCTATGTGGGTGCCATGCCAGGAAGGATTGCGGCCGGCCTCAGACAGGCGGGAGTCCGCAATCCGCTGATACTTCTGGATGAAATTGATAAAGTGAGCAACGACTATAAGGGCGATACATTCTCTGCTTTGCTAGAGGTCCTTGACGGCGAACAGAATGTCCGGTTTCGGGATCACTATATTGAGATTCCCCTTGACTTATCCCCGGTCCTGTTCATCGCCACTGCCAATACGATGACGACGATCCCGCGTCCCTTGCTTGACCGGATGGAAGTCATCGAAGTCAACAGCTATACGGCCAATGAGAAATTTCATATTGCCAAAGAACATCTGGTAGATAAACAGTTTGCTAAAAACGGTATAAAAAAAGGGATGCTGACTATTAGCGACGGTGCTTTGAAAAAGATGATCGCCGGCTATACCAAGGAAGCCGGTGTCCGTGAGCTGGAAAGAAAGATCCGCGCCGTATGCCGTAAGGCGGCCAGAGAAATCGTCAGGATGCGCCGGTCGGGACAAGAGCCCGCCCTCAAGGTTACCGGCAGCAACCTCGAAGATTACTTGAAGAAACCGCGATACACCCAGGAAAAGGCCAGGGAAACCAATGAAGTCGGCATCGTCATGGGACTGGCATGGACTAGTGTGGGCGGTGCCACCTTGGAGATAGAAGTCAACGTGATGCCCGGCAAGGGTAAGATTGACCTGACTGGTCAAATGGGCGATGTCATGAAGGAATCGGCACGGACGGCTCTCAGTTATGTCCGTTCCGTCAGTGACCGTTATCAGCTTCCGGAAGAACTCTTTCAGAAGAAGGATTTCCACATCCATATACCGGAAGGAGCCGTACCCAAGGACGGCCCTTCAGCGGGGATTACCATGGCAACGGCATTACTGTCAGCGGTTACGGAGATACCGGTAAGGTCGGAGGTCGCGATGACCGGTGAAGTCACTTTGCGGGGGCGGGTGCTGTCGATCGGTGGCTTGAAAGAAAAGCTGCTGGCAGCCAAGATGGCAGATGTCATGACCGTCCTAGTGCCGGCCGACAATAAAAAGGATGTTCAGGATATCGACGAGGAGATCCGGGACGGTCTGCGGATCTACTATGTAAAGACGATGGAAGATGTGCTGCACCACGCTTTGACGCAACAGTGAAGATCCCAATTATTAACACAATCAAAATAGGTAACAAATATCAGTATGGAGGAGCCCGACTATGGTCATCAAGCATGTGAACCTGGAAACAGTGTGCGGAATCACCAGCAAGATACCGGATAATCCTTATCCCGAATTTGCCTTTGCCGGAAAGAGCAACGTCGGAAAGTCTTCGCTGATCAACGGGCTGATGAACCGTAAGTCACTGGCACGGACCAGTTCGCAGCCAGGAAAGACCCAGACGATCAATTATTATAACATCAACGGCGAACTGTATTTCGTGGATCTGCCGGGTTACGGTTATGCCAGTGCCGGCAAAGAGGTTAAGGCTCAGTGGGGCAAAATGGTGGAGCGCTATCTGCGTATTTCCCGGCAGCTGAAAGCAGTGCTGCTGCTGATTGATATCCGCCACGAGCCGTCCGCCAATGACCGCCAGATGTACGATTGGATCACGGCACAAGGGTATAGGCCGGTCATTATCGCAACCAAAGCGGATAAGATTAACCGCAGCCAGATACAAAAGCACATCAAGATGATAAAAGCAGGCCTTCGTGCCTCAGAAAACACGGCCGTGATTCCCTATTCAGCTCTGTCAAAGCAAGGCCGGGAAGAAATCTATACGCTGCTGGAAGGTTTTATGGAAAAAAATGAATTACCTATTTAAAATAATTTTTAAACTGTAATCATTATAATTGTGAAACAAGAGTCCTTATATCAATATCAAAGGAGGGGAAAATATGGGTGCTTTTTGGAAACGAATCGAAATATATTGTAAAGCGGTGGTGAACTTACTGGTTTTTATTGTTACCGTCCTAGCGGTACTGTTTTTGCTGCCATATCTGCTGCGTTTTTTTATGCCGTTCGTTATCGGCGCGGTTATTGCCTGGATATCCGGCCCGCTGGTGCGGTTTTTTGAGAAGAAGCTGAAGGTACGCCGCAAGATGGGGACGGCAATGGTTATCATTACCGTCATTGCCATAGTGGTCATATTAGGATATCTTCTGGTGGCATGGATTGTGGATCAGGCCGTCGGGTTTCTTTCCGACTGGCCACAGATGTGGGAAAGCATCCAGCGTGAACTGGAGGCTCTGGGTGCCCGGATCACTCAGCTCATCAATTACCTTCCGGAAGATATGAGAAAAACCTTGTTACTGTCGGAAGAGAACCTGAGCGTTCAGCTGGGGGACATGGTTTCAGGCATCAGCCTGCCAACTTTTGAAGCAGTGGGCCGTTTTGCCATGAACCTTCCGACGATTATCGTAAGCATCGTTATGTGCCTGCTTTCCGCTTATTTTTTTATTTCGGACCGGGAATTCGTCAGTACCAGGATACCCAAATATCTGCCCAAAGGGCTGGCGGTCAAGTGGCGGCTGATCTTAAACAGCATCAAGCGATCCGTCGGCGGTTATTTCAAAGCGCAGCTTAAGATAGAATGTTGGGTATATCTGCTGATGGTGGTAGGGTTTTTTATCTTGGATCTGGATTATGCTTTTTTTATCGCTTTCGGTATTGCCCTTCTGGATTTTTTCCCTATTTTTGGCACCGGTACAGTGCTGATACCCTGGGCATTAATCAAATTCGTCAACAGTGACTATTTTGCCTTTGCCGGCCTGTTGATCATCTGGGGCGTGGGGCAACTGGTGCGGCAGATCATCCAGCCAAAGATCATGGGAGATACGATCGGCGTCCATCCGATTCCGACCTTGTTTTTGCTCTATGTCGGCTTCCGGGTGGCCGGAGTCATGGGCATGATCGCTGCTTTGCCGATCGGCATTATTCTGCTGAACCTCTATCAGGCCGGTGCTTTTGACACCACCCAGAAAAGCCTGCGCATCCTGATGTACGGACTCAAGCGGTTCCGTAGCCTTGAACCGGAACAACTGGATAAGAAAAGTTAATATACTTAACCTCAACGGACTTACACAAGGAGAATAACGTTTGCGAAATATAAAAATCACGCTGCAGTATGAAGGAACCCGTTATCAGGGCTGGCAGCGACAGGACAGCACGGATAATACCTTGCAAGGCAAGCTGGAGGCTCTGCTGGGCAAGATGTGCGGCACCCGTATCGAAGTACAGGGAGCCGGGCGCACCGATGCCGGGGTTCATGCCCTTGCCCAGATCGCCAATTTCAAACTGCCCGACAGCGAAGAACGGAAACCGGAAGAGATCCTAGCCTATATGAACCAGTATCTTCCAGACGACATCGCGGTCATAGACGCCACCGAGGTAGCGGAACGGTTTCACAGCCGTCTCAACGCCAAAGGCAAGACTTACCATTATCGGATCCTTAACAGTAGCGTCCCACATGTCTTCTTACGCCGCTATGCCTTTACAGTGACGACCGGGCTGGATGTCGAAGCTATGCGGGAAGCTGCCGCTTTTCTATGCGGTACGCATGATTTCAGTGCTTTTACTTCCCATCGAAAAAGTAAAAACCCCAATAAAAAGTCCAATGTCCGGACGATATACAGCATAGACCTTGAAAAAATTGATAATGATATCTTACTAAAGTTTCACGGAAACGGCTTTCTTTATCACATGATACGCATCATTACGGGGACACTAATAGAAGCCGGAATGGGAAAAATAAAACCCGCAGACGTAGGAACGATTCTTGCTTCCGGCCAAAGGGAAGAAGCGGGTATGCTAGTGCCTGCCAAAGGACTTACTTTAGTGGAGGTTCATTACAGTGAAGAAGGTAGGATCACCTGAGAATCAGTATATCGCGAATCCGTTCCCGGAAGCCGGGTTGCCAGAAGCAAGGTTTTCGGCTTCCAGATTGGCGAGGGCGATTTTGGGACTATATTTATTACTCTTGATCAGGGTAATCGTCTTTAAGTATCCGCTGGAGCAGATGCAGGCGATCGTCAGTGGCTGGAGCAAGGAAGTGATCTGGCAGGGGATGCATACGGCCAATTTCACCTTGTTCAGGACCATCAGGATGTATATTCGTTATGCTGACCGCCTGAACAGTTTTGAGAATCTAGTTGGAAATATCGTGGCTTTTGTGCCGTTTGGGTTTTTCCTGCCGCAGGTTATCCGGAAGGGGAGGAGATTCTGGGTGATGTTGCTTAATGCTTTTGTGTTTGTGGTTGGGATTGAGGTTTTTCAGCTGCTTAGTGCTTTTGGGGCTTTTGATGTGGATGATATTCTGCTGAACTGCTTTGGGGCGGTGATTGGGTGGGGAGGGGCTTGTGTCATTGATTGTTATCGATTGTCATCGCCATATTGCCCAGCAAATCATCGGCGCCGGTGACGGCTCCCGAAAATAAGTGTAGCTAAGCTCCTCACACCTCAGTTCTGGCGGCTCCCGTTACCGGCGTTCAAGCGCCATCCATGGCGCGTGAAGCCTTGGTCGGACATCCATGTCCGACCATAGCTAGGCTTATCTTACGTGAGGAACTAAGCTACACTAATTTTCTAACGCAAGTCTCCGGCGCCGATGATTTGCTGGGCAATATGGCGATTCGGTATTCCAACTGGTAGGTAAGAAAAGCTTACGTATATACATATAGAAAAACTGAAAGGAGCTTTAACGTGAAAAATTTCACGTATATACATATAGAAAAACTGAAAGGAGCTTTAACGTGAAATTGGATATTTTTGAGGGGGGTGTCAGTTCACAGCCGCATGTCCTGATAGTGGACGACATGGAAATCAATGTTGAGATACTAACTGACATCATCAAAGAGCTGGGATACATACCATTACCTGCCGGAAATGCTGAGAAAGCCCTGTCGATCGTCCGTCAGGTTCTGCCTCAGCTAATATTGCTGGATGTCTCTATGCCCGATGTTGATGGCTATGAGTTTTGTGCTCTGTTAAAACGCAATCCTGTTACCAGGGATATTCCGGTTATTTTTATTTCTGCAATGAACTCCATGGAGGACAAGCTGAAGGGCCTTGAGCTGGGAGCAACGGACTTTATTACTAAGCCTTTTGAAGCTACCGAGGTAACCATGCGGGTTAAAAATCAAATGGAAAACTACCGGATGAAACAGGAACTGGAGACTTTTAATCATCGTCTGCATAAGATGCTGACTGAACAGGCCCGTAAAAGCGAGGACGAAAAGCAGGAAATATTATCATCACTTGCCCAGCTAATTGCCGAAAAATGCGGTGAGTCACCTAGGCATCTGGAGAATATCAGCTACAACAGCCGCATCCTGACACAGAGTCTGCAGCTTTTGCCTGCTTATGAAACGAAGATCACCGAAGACTTCATCTATATCATGGAAGCTGCTTCCAAACTGCATGACATCGGCCGCCTGTGGGATGACCCCGCCGCCCCAGCCGATCCTTTGCTGCATACGGAGGCCGGCGCCGCGGTCCTTAAGTCTTTGCTTCATAGCGAACAGCCGGGCGAATTCATGGAAACTGCCCTCGCCATTATCCGCTTCCATCACACAGACTGGCAGGAAGCCCAGGATAAGATCCCCTTAGCAGCTAGAATCGTCCGCATAACCGATGATTTTGACCGGTTTATTACCGCTTCCGAAAGCCAAGACCCTCTTGCCGAATCCATACAGAAAATAAAAGCCGGCAGTGCCACCGCATACGACCCGCGCTTAACCGAAATTTTCCTCAAAATACACCGACAGCTACACATTTGAATCATACAAGTGAAATTTTTAAGCTAAAGATATAGATAACAAGACATTATTCTGCTATACTGTAGACAAATTCTAACCTACCAGTTGGTAATACCGAATCGTCAGATGGCATCACCAATTAGCTGCGCAGGTGACTTTCGGGAGAAAATTAGTACTTCTTAGTTTTTTGCTGAAAAGCCTAGTGATGGGCGGCCATGGATGGCCGCACAAGCCATCACGCGCCATGGATGGCGCTTGATGGCGGCACGGGAGCAGCCAACGCCTTGGGTGAAAAACTTAGAAGTACTTATTTTCGTACGATGGAACCGGCGCAGCTAATTGGTGATGCCATCTGACGATGACTGTAAATCACCACCTGACAGCCAATGACTGTAAATCACCACCTGACAGCCAATGACTGTAAATCACCATCCAATGCCCGACATCAATAAAGACAACATGGAGGCAACATGAAAAAAATCCGAGTTTTAGTAGTAGACGATTCCTTCGTCATCCGCAACGTTCTAGAGCAAAGCCTTAATTCCGACCCTGACCTCGAAGTCATTGCCACAGCCTGCAATGCCTACGAAGCAAGAGACCTGATCGTGAAATTGAGGCCCGATGTCATGACCTTGGACATCGAAATGCCCAGAATGAACGGCCTTGACTTCTTGCGCAGGCTGATGCCCCAATATCCTATGCCGGTTGTGGTGGTCAGTTCCCTAGACGACCGTGTGTTCGATGCCATGGAGGCCGGAGCGGTTGATTTCGTACATAAGCCTGCCGGCCTGACCAGAAGCCAGCTTGCCGAATTCATGTGTCAGGAACTGAATGAAAAGGTGAAAGTCGCTTGTACTGCCAAGTTACATGACCGCAAGAAAAAGGAAGCTCCTGTCGTCCGAGCCGACCCAAGCAGACTGAAGGGAAGCAATGAAACCAAACTGATTGCCATAGGCGCTTCGACTGGCGGCACTGAAGCGGTCCGCGATATCCTGACCCAGCTCGGTACGGACATCCCCGGCGTAGTCGTCGTCCAGCATATGCCGGCCGGCTTTACGGCCATGTTCGCCGAAAGGATGAATAACCAATGCCAGGTGGCGGTTAAGGAAGCCAAGACCGGAGATAAAATAAAACAGGGACAAGTCCTGCTGGCACCCGGCGACAAGCAGATGCGTGTGGTAAAAGAAAAAGACGGCTTCTATGTGGAGTGCAAATTCGGAGAACGTGTAAGCGGTCATTGCCCTTCCGTTAATGTACTATTTAATTCCGTTGCTCAGACGGCGAAGGATAAAGCGGTCGGCGTCATCCTGACCGGGATGGGGGCAGACGGGGCGGAAGGTCTTCTGGAGATGCACCGGCAGGGCGCGATAACTATCGGACAGGATGAAGTCAGCAGTGCTGTTTATGGGATGCCAAAAGTGGCCTATGAGATCGGCGCCGTGACCTATCAGGTCGGACTCCCGAACATCACCAGAAAAATCTATAGTGTCTTAGACAGCAGAAAATAAAGCGTACCGTTTTCGGGGTGACACATTATGGTTAAAAGTACCGGACTGAATTAAGTCCGCAACACATACAGATGGGAGTGAATATGAGGATTCTAATTGCTGAGGATGATTTTTCCAGTAGGAAATTTATGAAGAAATATCTGGATGCTTTCGGAGACTGTGATATCACTGTCGATGGAGAAGAGGCAGTGGAAGCGTTTCAGATGGCTTTGGAGGAAGAGGAGCCCTATGAACTGATTTGCCTAGATATTATGATGCCCGTTCTGGACGGATATCAGGTGCTGAAGGCTATCCGGGATATTGAAAAAGAGCAGAACCGGACCGGGCAAAAGGCCGTAAAAATCATTATGACTTCCGCTTTGAATGTCGAGCGCAACATCAAGAAAGCATTTGAAATGGGCTGCACGGTTTACTGTGCGAAACCCATTGATTTTGAGAAGTTTGAAGAGGTTCTAAAAAAAATAGGGGTGATATAAGTTGCAGTCGTATATCGGAGTGGAAGATAATTTTCTGTTAGAAAACGGTTACCTAGCGGCCAGGCTGGAAGAAATCGTCTTGGCGGCCGATGCGTCCCGCCGTTTTACGGAAGACAATATTAATGAAATGTTTCGTATTATGCACACCATAAAAAGCTCTGCCGGTATTATGATGGTTGATAACATTAGTATTTTGTCACATAAGCTGGAGGATGTGTTTTATTGTCTGCGGGAAACCTATCCCGAGTCGATCCCCCATGACGATCTGGTCGAAGCTATCCTGAAGACCGCGGATTTTATTACGGCTGAGCTGGTGAAAATCCAGTCCGGTACCAAAGCAACGGGGGACGTGACGGAGATCATGGCCTATCTGGATCGCCTGCTGGCCATAATAAAGGCGGCGATCCGCCGTGAAGGGGAAGAGCCGCTTCCGGAAAACCGTTATACGGTTCCTGAACAGTTCTATGTGGCGCCGAAAGCCGATGAGGTGAAAAAGTACTACCGTATCGGCATCTACTATCGAATGGGAACCGAGATGAGCAATATCCGGGCCTATACGGCAGTGTTTGCGCTAAAGGATGTTGCGGAGGAAATGATCTATACACCGGAAGATATAGATACCGATCACGAAACAGCCGGAACCATTATGCGGGAAGGTTTCCATATCCAGCTTCAGACCAGATGTGCGAAACAAGTGATTATCGACTTGGTGGAAGACAGTTCCGGTGTGAAAGATGTCACGGTTCAGGACAGCTCGGTTGAGGAATTTTTGCTGGGGTTTCCCGAGCAGGAACATGATCCCGATGCCTTGGTCATCCGCTTGGACGATGACTGGAAGAGGGAAAAGGAAGAAGATGAACTGGTACCTGGCGCCTATGTCATCCAGAAAGGTGCGGGAAAAGGCAAGACCCTTAAGGGCAACCGTTCCCGTCTGAACGCTTCACAGGACATGATCAGTATTCCCCTGAAAAAACTGGATGATCTCGCTGTCTTGGCCGGGAAACTGAAAACCTGCCGCAAACCGGAGGAGATGACCGAACTGATTGGTCAGATTCAGGGTGCTGTACTGTCGATGCGTAAAGTCGCTATGAAGGGTATCTTTCATAAGATGTACCGAGCCGTCTACGACATCAGCCGTAAACTTAACAAAGTTGTCGAATTTGAAGCAATCGGGGAAAATATTGAGATTGACCGCAACGTAGCCACATTGGTATCAGATGCGCTGATGCATATCCTGCGCAATGCCGTTGACCATGGGATAGAAAGCAAGCGGGAAAGACTGGATCAAGGCAAGACCGCCAAAGGCAATATCGTTCTCGAGGCCGGTTTCCGCCAAAATGAAATCTATATCAGCGTCACTGATGACGGCAGGGGGCTGGATGCCGAACGGATCTTTGAAGTTGCCGTTAAGCAGGGGCTGATTGCAGGGAAAGCCCGGCCGGATTTTGACGACAAAGACCTTTATCAGCTGATCATGAACCCCGGTTTTTCCACTAGGCCTCAGGTCACCGAGTATTCGGGACGGGGGGTCGGGCTGGATGTCGTGACCCGGAACCTTGCGGCGCTGGGCGGCAGCGTAGAGGTTGATTCTATGCCGGGTGAAGGAACTGTAGTTATTTTGCGCATGCCACAATGACGGATCATAGTGAACAATTAATGTTATTAATTAATGTTATTGCAGACAATATATGGGAGCCTAAATGAATCATACAAATATGAATTGCGTTAATTTGAATCACTCAAATCGAAACCATACAAACCCGAATTATCTAAATCGGAATCATTCAAAAGGGAATCATTATATTATAATGTTTACAATTGGGTTTTTACTGGTAGGATTGCTGGGAGTCTCCGGATGTGGCGGTTTCGGAGCCAATACCGCCAACATCGATGCCGGTATGACCGCGGTCGAGGCTCTGGACTATGACGGGGCGCTGGCATGCTTTGCCGATGCGGCGGCGGCCGGCGAGGATGAACGCCTTTTATACCGCGGTATTGGTTTGAGCCACATGGGAAAGACCGAGTATAGTGAAGCCATTACGGCTTTTCAGGCGGCTCTTTCCCATAGCAACGGGATACCGGACAATATTGACTATGACATCAATTATTACATGGCGGTGGCCTATTATAAGACCGGCCAGAAGGCTGAAGCGGTAGCGGCCTATGACGCTATCCTGGCCTTGCGGGAAGATGACGGGGATGCCTATTATCTGCGCGGCGCCATTCAGGCTGAACAAGGTAACCTGGAAGCGGCCAAGGCTGATTTTGACAAGACGCTTTCCTTGGACAAGAATACCGACCGGCTGATTGAGATTTACGGCATCCTGAACGATAACGGCTATAAAGAGGTCGGCCAGGAGTACCTTCATGCGGCCATGGATGATACCAATAAAATGACAGAATACGAAAAAGGGCGGATCTGCTATTACCTAGGTAATTATGAGGATGCCAAGACCTATCTGGAGGAAGCTAGGGATGAAAGCTATGAGGCGGTTCTGTTCCTGGGAAGGACCTACGAGGCACTGGGAGACAATAATTATGCCATAAGCGTTTATAATGCCTATCTAGAAGCGGGCAATGAATCCCCGCATGTCTATAATCAGCTGGGCATCTGCAAGCTTAAACTTAAGGAATACGATGCTGCCCTAGCAGCCTTTCAGGCCGGCATGAAGATAGAAGAAAATCCTATCCTGCAGACCTTGCGTTTTAACGAAATCATCACCTATGAATATCTTGGCGAATATAAAAAAGCCAGTGTGCTGATGGCCGGATATCTGCAGACCTATCCGGACGACGCGCTGGCGGCCAGGGAAAATATTTTTCTGGAGACCAGATAAGAGTCATGATGTTGAGGCATGAGAAAACGCAATTAGCCACAATATATCTTAGTCACGACCCGATATCCATACAACATATTGTGTTTTATCTTGACATATAGATAACAAGGTGGTAAACTTTAATCAGTCGGTTTTTTGCCTTATTATGTAAACTGGCCACAAAGCGGCAGTATTGACACTGGCCGGACGGCCGTTCTGCGGAAAGCTCCGCTTTCATGATTATGAGGTCTGGGAGGAAGGTAATGTTTCAGGTAGTAAAGAGAGACGGGGAAGTAGCGGTTTTTACGTTAACCAAAATCAACGATGCCATTATGAAAGCGTTTAATGCGACCAATATGCGGTATAACAATGACATCATCGACTTACTGGCACTGCGGGTCACGGCTGATTTTCAGGATAAGGTAAAGGACGACGGTATTTCCGTCGAAGACATTCAAGACAGCGTCGAAAAAATATTAGAGCAGGCCGGCTATGCGGAAGCCGCCAAGGCCTACATATTATACCGTAAACAAAGAGAAAAGATCCGCAGCATGAAATCCACGATCCTGGATTACAAGGAGGTCGTCAACAGTTATGTGAAGATTGAAGACTGGCGGGTAAAAGAAAACTCTACCGTTTCTTATTCAGTGGGCGGCCTTATTTTAAGCAATTCCGGGGCGGTGACGGCTAATTACTGGCTATCCGAGATTTATGACCAGGAAATCAGCGATGCCCACCGAGGGGCGGACATCCACATCCACGATCTTTCCATGCTGACCGGCTACTGTGCGGGCTGGTCGCTCAAACAGCTGATCAGCGAAGGACTGGGGGGAGTGACCGGCAAGATAACTTCGGCTCCGGCGGCGCATCTTTCAGTGCTGTGCAACCAGATGGTGAACTTTCTGGGCATCATGCAGAACGAATGGGCGGGAGCGCAGGCTTTTTCTTCCTTTGATACCTATCTGGCACCGTTCGTTAAAGCTGATGCGCTGTCCTACAAAGAAGTCAAGAAATGCATCGAAGCATTTGTCTATGGGGTAAATACTCCCAGCCGCTGGGGAACGCAGGCGCCTTTTTCCAATATTACCTTGGACTGGACGGTTCCTTCCGACTTGGCAGAGCTGCCGGCTATCGTCGGCGGACAGGAGATGGATTTTTGTTATAAAGACTGTAAGAATGAAATGGATATGATCAACAAAGCCTTTATTGAGACCATGATCGAAGGCGATGCCAATGGCAGGGGCTTCCAGTACCCGATCCCGACATATTCGATCACCCGGGATTTTGACTGGTCGGACAGTGAAAATAACCGCCTGTTATTTGAGATGACGGCTAAGTTCGGCACTCCTTATTTTTCTAATTATATTAATTCCGATATGGAACCCAGTGACGTCCGCAGCATGTGCTGCCGTCTGCGCCTAGATCTGCGGGAACTGCGCAAGAAGACTGGTGGTTTCTTTGGTTCGGGGGAAAGTACCGGCAGCATCGGCGTCGTGACGGTCAATATGCCGCGGCTGGCCTATCTGGCGGCGAATAAAGATGATTTTTATGTAAGGCTCAATAAGATGATGGATATTGCGGCTAGGTCCCTCCATGTCAAGCGGGGCGTCGTTACCCGATTGATGCAGGAAGGCCTCTATCCTTACACCCAGAAATATCTCGGCTCGTTTGACAATCATTTTTCCACGATCGGCCTGATCGGGATGAATGAAGCGGGACTGAACGCCAATTGGCTGCGTGCCGACATGACGGAAAAGAAGACCCAGGATTTTACCAAGGAAGTGCTGAACCATATGCGCAGCCGGCTTTCCGACTATCAGGAGGAGTACGGCGAGCTTTATAACCTAGAAGCGACGCCGGCAGAAAGCACCACATACCGCCTAGCCATGCATGATAAGCGTAAATGGCCGGCCATCAAGACGGCGGGCAAGCAGGGGGATGTGCCCTATTATACCAATTCCTCCCATCTGCCGGTTGATTATACCGAGGATATCTTTGATGCCCTGACTATCCAAGATGAGATTCAGACGCTCTATACTTCGGGAACGGTTTTCCATGCTTTCCTAGGCGAGAAGCTTCCCGACTGGAAAGCGGCGGCAGCTCTGATCCGGACGATTGCGGAGAATTACAAGCTTCCTTACTATACGATGTCGCCGACTTATTCCATCTGCAAGGAGCATGGATATCTGACGGGAGAACAGAAGAGCTGCCCGCATTGCGGCGCGCGGACGGAAGTTTACAGCCGGATTACCGGTTACTACCGGCCGGTGCAGAACTGGAATGACGGAAAACTGCAGGAATACGAGAACCGCAAGGAGTATGAACCGCAGGCTTCGTCGCTGAAAAAGCCGGTGACCAGTATCGTCACCTTGGCCGGCGACAGGGATGAGGTAATCGTGGAGAGGCCGGATAACGCCGCCTATCTCTTTGTCACCAAGACCTGTCCGAACTGCCGGGCGGCCAAGGAAAGCTTAAGCGGGATGCCGGTGATGGTCATTGACGCGGAAGATAATATCGAACTGGCCGGGAGATATGGCGTGATGCAGGCACCGACACTGGTCGTGATCGAAGGGGAAGGGTTCCGGAAATATGCCAATGCATCGAACATCAAAAAGTATGTCGAGCAGGTAAAAGCGGTGCGGGTTTGACGATATTGTGAAGTGAGTTAAGGGTGTCTCAACCATCCGGCAGGAACGATGGCAGGGACATCCTTTAAAAATAAATACGATGGGAGTGGCGGCATGATTGATATTTTAACAGAGAAAATAAGGAAGACGAAGGCACCAGTGGTGGTCGGGCTTGATCCGATGCTTAAGTTTATTCCGGAATATATTAAGAAAGCGGCTTTTGCGGAATACGGGGAAACACTGAAAGGAGCCGGGGAAGCAATCTGGCAGTTTAATAAGGAGATAGTGAATCATATTTTTGATCTGATACCAGCGGTTAAGCCGCAGATTGCCATGTATGAACAGTTCGGAGTAGAAGGGCTGGTGGCTTTTCAGCGGACGGTAGCTTATTGTAAGGAAAAGGGCTTGGTGGTGATCGGCGATATCAAAAGGAACGATATCGGTTCGTCGTCGGCGGCATATGCGGTTGGCCATCTCGGTCAGGTACAGGTGGGGGATAATAGCTTTTATGGATTTGCGGAAGATTTTGTGACCGTCAATCCTTATCTGGGGTCAGACGGGGTCAAGCCGTTTATGGAAGTCTGTAAGCAGGAGAAAAAAGGCATTTTTGTCCTTGTTAAGACATCGAACCCCAGCAGCGGGGAATTTCAGGACCGGCTGTTTGACGGGAAGCCGCTGTATGAACTGGTCGGGGAGAAAGTGGCCGAGTGGGGCGATGGCCTCATGGGGACAGATTATAGTTATATCGGGGCGGTAGTGGGAGCTACCTATCCGGAACAGGGGAAGAAGCTTCGGAAGGTGATGCCCAGAACATTGCTGTTAGTGCCGGGTTATGGTGCACAGGGAGGAAAGGGAGCGGATCTGGTCCACTTTTTTAATGCCGACCGGACAGGGGCGCTGGTCAATTCCTCAAGGGGCATCATCGCGGCATATCAGCAGGAGCCTTATGCGGATTATGGGAGCGCCGGTTTTGGCGCGGCTTCGCGGGCGGCGGTGATTGATATGATTGCAGATATTAACGGGGCATTAGATGAGGCAAGGTTATGAACAGGGATATGAATATGGAGTCATATAAGCAGGAATTTATCGGATTTATGGTTGAGAGTAACGTGCTGAAATTTGGGGAATTTACCTTGAAGAGCGGACGTAAGTCGCCGTTTTTCATGAATGCCGGCGGGTATGTGACCGGCACCCAGCTTAAAAAACTGGGCGGGTATTATGCCAAGGCGATTGCGAAGAATTTTGGTCTGGATTTCGATGTCCTGTTCGGCCCCGCCTATAAGGGGATTCCGCTTACGGTGGCGACTACGATGGCGATCAGCGAACAGTATGGCAAGGAAATACGTTACTGTTCCAACCGCAAAGAATTGAAGGATCATGGGGACAGCGGGATATTGCTGGGCAGTCCGCTTAAAGATGGGGACAAGGTGGTGATGATAGAAGATGTGACGACTTCCGGCAAGTCGATCGAGGAGACTTATCCGATTGTGACAGCTCAGGCCAAGGTGGAAGTGAAAGGCCTGATTGTATCATTGAACCGCATGGAAAAAGGCCGGGGCGAAGGCTCGGCTTTGGCGGAGATCCAGGAACAATACGGGATGCCGGCGAAAGCTATCGTTACGATGGCGGAAGTGGTGGAATACTTATATAATAAGCCTTTTCAGGGAAAGGTATATATTGATGATGAGCTGAAGGTAAGGATTGACGAGTATTATCGGCAGTATGGGGCGCAAGGAAGATAGGATGAGGACAGGATAAGGAAACCGGAACAAGATGCGAAAAATATTCAAGAAAGAGGTGGCATAGTGGAAGAAAAAACCTATAAGATCATGAACGGGGCGGGAGCAGTCAATATTGTCATGGGAGTCGTGGCCATCGTGATCGGTATCGGAGCCGGCGTGCTGTTGATTATCAGTGGCGCCAAACTGCTATCCGGAAAGTCGAAGATTTTATTCTAGAAGATTTTATTCAGTAGATATGTTTTTATGGCAATATATAGATAAGGGATTAATATGAGCAGAAAAAAGGGCTATATATTTACCAATAAAGACCATGCCAAAAAGGGAATCATGTCGACTATTTTGGGAACTATTTCTATAGGGACGCTGATTTTTGTCATCTATTTTTCTTACGTCGGCAGAGGTTCCGTGCCGGAGCGGTATGCCGTTACGGTTTTGATAGTAATGTTATTTTCCTTTACAGGTATTGTGATGGGGATTATGGGGATAACGGAAAAAGACCGTTTTAAGCTGTTTCCTGGGTTGGGGCTAGGATTGAATGTGATAGCTATCGGACTGATCAGTCTGATTATGTATGCGGGAACTATTTAGTGAGGTAATGGAGGACGATGGGAAAAAAAGTGCAGACGGAAACATTTTTATCAGAACGGTATGAACTGGCGGCAGCTAGGATAGCGGAAATTGCTGAAAATACTGAAAATAATGAAAATAATGAGAATACAAAGCATACTGAAGATACTGAGAATACTGAGAATACGCATGGACCGTACCGGGATTATTTTCAGAAAGCCGCGGCCTTTTTAGCGTTAATGACAGAGACGGCGGAATGGGTCGCGAGCGGGGAGATGTACCGGGCCTCGCTTGATGAGCTAGAAGAACGGAACCGGCTGCTGTATGAAGATATACTGCCGGGAAATTATGAAAAGAGCTATGCCGAGCCGGCATATGCCGAACAGGTTCTGGGGAAAGATTTCGGTAAGATTCTATCTTTTCTTTATACCGAGCTACGCAGCCTGATAGGTTATGCTTATGAAAAGCAGAGGATTCTTATGCTGATCAGGATGGAGCTTTTTTTACAAGTATATGGAGCCTTCGCAGCAGCGGAGGAGCTGCCGGAATATGAAGAAATACGGCAGATTATCTATTCATTTGCCAGTGATTACGCGCCGGACGCAGCGGTGGAAAAGGTTGCCGGCCTAGTGGATCCCGGCCGGGATTTTGCGACCTGTCTGGTTATGGACAGCAACTTGGCGGATGTACGTTATCTTTATTATTATGGGGAATATATTACGGAAAATGAAATCGCCACAGCCAAGCATCTGGCAGCTTTGCCGGAAAAAACTATTTTACTGATGGCGGATACTTTTACGGAGGGATACCGTAAGGGCTTTGAGCTGATGGGCAAGGATATCGGCAAAAAGAAAACGGTCAATATCCGCTACTGTCTCGGATTTGAGCGGATGATCCGCCAGGCGGTGCTTAATTTTGCCAAGCTGGGACTTGCGCCGGTGATTTACCGGGCTTGGGCCGGGATCCTAGAAGGCCGGGGTGTCAGCCGGATCGGTTATTACGGAGCGATACCGAATAAGCAGTATGACTATGACCATAAGGACGACCAAGCCTTGATATTAGATAAACCGCTGGTATCCAGACGCCTTAAAGCGCTGGAAGCTGCCTATGAGAGATACCGGGAGCAGGCGGCAGTCTTTGGCGGGCCGGCTGTTGCGGAAGTGTTCGGCGAAAGACTGGTATCGCCGGCCTATAAGGAAGCGGCTCTGCACCTTTCTGATAAACAGCAGAGGCTGGTAACGGAATATATGTCGGCGGCGGGAGAACTACAGAACCGTTATATTCCCGGCGAGGAAAGAAGCTATACGATTATCGCCTTTCCGATACCGGAGATCGGTAAAGACTTCCAGGAGATTTTTAATGAAACCATCCGTATCAATACGCTGGAATACGATTTATACCGGGATATGCAGCAGATCATGATTGATGCGCTGGATCGGTGCGAATATGTTCTGGTAAAAGGAAGCGGGAATAACCGGACCGACCTGAAGATCTGTCTGGCTGAGCTGAAAGAGCCGGCGCAGGAAACCAAGTTCGAGAACTGCGTGGCGGATGTGAATATACCGGTGGGCGAAGTATTTACTACTCCTAGGCTTAGGGGAACGGAAGGGACATTGCATATTCCGCGCGTATTTTTAAATGAACTGGAGTATCGGGATCTTGCCCTTGATGTAAAAGACGGCATGATTGTGTCATATGGCTGTGCCAATTTTGACACGGAAGCAGAGAACCGTAAATATATAAAGGATAACCTGCTGTTCCATCACGAGTCGCTGCCCATGGGTGAATTTGCCATCGGGACTAATACGACGGCTTATATGGTCGGCAGGAAATATGATATCGGTGACCGCTTGCCTATCTTGATAGCAGAAAAAACCGGCCCGCACTTTGCCTTTGGCGATACCTGCTATTCCCATGCGGAGGACGTAGCGGTCTATAATGCGGACGGAAAAGAGATTGTCGCCAGGGATAACGAGATATCACTACGCCGCCGGACGGAACCGGGCAAGGCTTATTTTAACTGTCATACAGATATTACTATTCCCTATGACGAGCTGGGCGAACTGTCAGCGGTTACAGGCCGGGGGGAAGTAATCATGATCATTAAGGAAGGCCGCTTTGTGCTGGAAGGATTAGGAGAATTAAACAAACCTTTTGATTGACACTTGCGCGGGCGGTTTTTTTTTAGTAAACTGGTTCATAGAGAAGAACGGCAGAGCGTACTTTTGAAAATAACATGCGTTATACAACTCATGAAGGACAGACGGAGGATGAAATGGCACAGGTCGGTATTATAATGGGGAGCGATTCGGACATGCCGGTTATGGCAAAGGCAGCCGATATCCTTAAGGAACTAGGTATTGATTTTGAGATGAATATCATATCCGCGCACCGGGAGCCGGCGGTTTTTTTTGAATATGCCCGCGGCGCGGAGGCGAAAGGATTTAAGGTGATTATTGCCGGTGCCGGGATGGCGGCTCATCTGCCCGGTATGTGTGCGGCCATCTTTCCGATGCCGGTGATCGGGGTACCGATGCATACTGCTTCCTTAGGAGGCCGCGATTCGCTTTATTCCATTGTTCAGATGCCGGCCGGTATTCCGGTGGCTACCGTAGCGATTAACGGCGGAGCCAATGCCGGCCTGTTGGCCGCGAAGATCTTGGCGGTTGCCGATGCCGGGCTGCTGGCGAGATTAAAAGATTATGCCGAGAAGCTTTCCCAGGCAGTGCAGGTGAAGGATGAAAGGCTGAAGACTACGGGGTACGAGAATTATTAAATCATGAATTAACAACCAACTGATTTATGAGCTGACTTTTTAAAGAAATGCTATGAAAGAAATGCTATGAAAGAAATGCTATGAAAGAAATGCTATGATAGAAGATTTAAAAGATGTGCGAAGATATATGTTGGAGCGGTTACATATAAATATAGAAAGGCCTTAGGATGAGATGGACTACAAAAAAGCAGGAGTGGATATTGAAGCCGGATATAAGTCGGTAGAATTGATGCGGGAATATGTCAGGAGCACTGAGCGCCCCGAGGTATTAGGCGGGCTAGGCGGCTTTTCGGGAGCGTTTTCCCTAGCGGCGATAAAAGAAATGGAGGATCCGGTGCTGGTATCGGGAACAGACGGCGTGGGAACCAAGCTGAAGCTGGCATTTTTGCTGGATAGGCATGATACGGTCGGGATCGACTGTGTGGCCATGTGTGTCAATGATATTGCCTGCGCCGGTGGCGAGCCGCTGTATTTTTTGGACTATATTGCCTGCGGAAAAAATATCCCGGAAAGGGTAGCGGCGATTGTCAAAGGGATTGCCGAGGGCTGCCGGATGGCTGGATGTGCCCTGATTGGCGGCGAAACGGCCGAACATCCGGGCATGATGCCGGAAGATGAGTATGACCTTGCCGGTTTTACCGTAGGTCTGGTGGACAGGAAGGATCTGATCACCGGTGAGGCAGTGAGGCCGGGCGACGTGCTGATCGGCATCGCTTCTTCAGGAGTACATAGTAATGGCTTTTCGCTGATCCGCCAGGTATTCGATATGACGGAAGCAAGCCTCAATACCTATTATGATAGTCTGGGTAGAACCTTAGGCGATGCTTTGATTGAACCGACCAAGATCTACGTAAACGCGCTTAAGAACGTCAAGGCGGCCGGTGTGACCATCAAAGGATGTAGCCATATTACCGGCGGCGGATTTTATGAAAACATCCCCCGCATGCTTCCGGAAGGAGCTAGGGCGGTGGTTGATAGAGACAGCTACGAGATTCCCGCTATATTTGAATTACTTAAACAGAAAGGCTCATTGGACGACAAGACGATGTATAATACGTACAACATGGGTCTTGGCATGATCCTAGCAGTGGCTCCCGAAGATGCCGGAAGATCGGTAGATGCCATCGTTGCGGCCGGTGATCGGGCCTTTCTGGTCGGCCGGGTCGAAGCGGGAGAAAAAGGTGTAAGTCTATGCTGAACATAGTGGTAATGGTATCCGGTGGCGGAACCAACCTTCAGGCCATTATTGACGGCATTCGGGAAGGACGGATCAGAAATACTAGGATCGTCGGTGTTATCAGTAATAACCGTAATGCTTATGCCCTTGTGCGTGCCGAGCAAAGCGGGATACCGGCAATCTGTGTCGCCCCGAAGGATTATGCCAGCCGGGAGGATTTCTACCGCGACCTATTCGTCCGGATGGAAGAGCTGAATCCTGATCTGGTCGTACTGGCCGGATATCTGGTGAAGATACCGCCGGCTTTGGTCACGCGGTATCAGGGACGCATGATCAATATTCATCCGTCGCTGATCCCCGCTTTCTGCGGAGCTGGCTGTTATGGCTTGAAAGTACATGAACAGGCGCTGGAAAGAGGGGTGAAGATAACCGGTGCAACTGTTCATTATGTCGATGAAGGTATGGATACCGGGTCGATCCTCCTGCAGAAAGCCGTGCCAGTGCTGTATGGCGACACTCCGGAAACGCTCCAGAAACGGGTGATGGAAGAGGCAGAATGGGTTATATTACCGCAGGCAATTGATATGCTGGCGGCGGGAAGCGGATGATATGATGGCATTACTTATTATAATCAGCGCGGCAGAAGCGCGGATGGGAATAGAATAGATATGAAAATACTGGTAGCAGGCGGCGGCGGCAGGGAACATGCCATTGTGACCGCCCTTCATAAAAGCAGACATACCGATCAGATCTACTGTGCACCCGGCAATGTCGGCATTGCCCAGCTGGCGGAATGCCGCGCCATCGACGTGATGGATTTTACGGGTATCGTGGATTATGCCAAGGAGATTGCGGCTGATCTGGTAGTGGTAGGGCCGGACGATCCCTTGGTGGGCGGCCTGACGGATGCGCTGGAGACTGCCGGCTTCCGTGTCTTCGGCCCCCGTAAGGCGGCCGCGGTATTGGAAGGAAGCAAGGCATTTGCCAAGGACCTGATGAAAAAGTACGGCATCCCGACGGCGGCTTATGAAACGTTTGACAGTGCCGGCGCAGCTTATGACTATCTGGAGACGGTAAGCTTTCCTGTCGTGCTGAAGGCCGACGGCCTAGCGTTGGGAAAAGGCGTGCTGATCTGTCAAGATATTAAAGAAGCCCGGGCAGGAGTCAAGTCCATTATGCTGGATAAACAGTTCGGTAGCGCTGGGAACCGGCTGGTAATCGAAGAATTCATGCAGGGCCGGGAGGTATCGGTGCTTGCCTTTACCGACGGCAAAACCATCAAGACCATGACCTCCGCGCAGGATCATAAGCGGGCGGGTGACGGAGACAGCGGGCTGAATACCGGCGGCATGGGGACATTTTCTCCTAGCCCATTTTATACGGACGCGATAGATGCTTTCTGTCAGGCTAAGATATATCAGCCTACCGTAGATGCCATGGCAGCAGAAGGGAGAAGATTTCAAGGCGTCCTCTTTTTTGGGCTGATGCTGACGGAGCACGGTCCCAAGGTCGTGGAATACAATGCCAGATTCGGTGATCCGGAGGCGCAGGTGGTATTGCCAAGGTTGACAAATGACTTGGTCGAGGTCATGGAGGCCTGCATCGACGGACGCCTTACGGAAGTAGAGCTTCAATTTGCCGACAATGCGGCAGTATGCGTGGTTCTGGCATCGGCAGGCTACCCGCTTAAGTACCAGAAGGGCTTACTGATCAAAGGATTAGAGCGCTTTGTAGGGAGGCCGGGTTATTATTGTTTTCACGCCGGAACCGCAAGCCGGCCGGAAGGGATCGTGACAAACGGCGGCCGCGTGCTGGGCGTAACAGCAACCGGTGCCGATCTGCGGGAAGCAAGGGACAATGCCTATCGGGCGACGGAGTGGATAGAGTTCGATAATAAGTATATGCGTACGGATATCGGCAAGGCTATCTATGATGCACCCGAATACCGGTAAATACAGTGATATATGGGAGGTTTCGGCAATATTGTGAAGACGGGGAACTTCGCGGCAGTTATTTAACAGTTTCATAGGCAAGGTCTGAGAAACTAACGGGGGATTACTATGAAGAGAATCGAGATCGAAGAATTTAACCGTCCTAACGTCTGTCCGGAATGTGAAGGTATTATGATATTTCAGGGGCTGGGAGAATATAAATGTGAAGTATGCGGCAAACGCGAGTATGACGACTATGGCAAGGTACGTAATTACCTGGAAGAGAATCCTGGTGCCAATGTGTCAGTTATTTCCGAATTTACGGGGGTGAGCAGACGATCGATCAATAATATGATCAAGGAAGAAAGATTTGAAATAACCAAGGATTCCAAAAGTTTTCTGCTATGTGAGATGTGCGGGACCAGTATCCGTTCCGGCCGGGTATGTAAGAAATGTGAAGCGGACTATCATAAGGCTTATGAGGAAGATGTCCGCAAGTTACATATTATGGGCGGCTACGGTAAGGGAGAACGGGATGAGGATCACACCGGCCAAAAAAGATACCGGCGTGAAGTGTTCTGACCGTCATATATACGTGGAGGTAAAAATGAAGATTTATTTTCAGAAAAAACATTTTCCAAAAAACTTTCAAAAGAACTTTCAAAAGAGACTGATGATGGGAGTTTTGCTGTTCTGTCTTTGGGCTAATGCAATGACGGCGGCGGCAGCGCAGCTGACCGTTACCGCAGATGCAGCCAAGATAAGGGCAGAAGCAAGCACTTCCAGTGCAGTAGTGGGAAGTACTGAGCGCGGGAAGACGTTCGCGTCAGAGGGAGAAGCCACAGATTCTTCAGGCATGTTGTGGTATAAGATATCGGTCGGCGGCAATACTTATGGCTACATCCGCTCAGATCTCGTGGAGGTCAGCGGTGACAGCGGTTCTTCCGACAATACGGCGACAGCAGCGGGGACTACTGAACCGCCGGCAACGGTGCCGACAGCGATTGAAGAAAGGCAGGCGACGATCAGCCAGAGCGATGTCGTGGTCCGCAGCGGGGCATCTACGTCCCATAGTAAGATTACCTCTTTGCCAAGCGGCACGCTGATCACTTTAATTGGCGAAGCCACCGACAGTAGCGGCAGTCAATGGTTTCAGATGAGGTGCAATTACAATGACAGAGAAATCACCGGCTATGTGCGCCACGATCTGATAACAGCCGTTACGGATTCAGGCAGTGCCGATGGGGAACAGCCGGAAGAATCGCTGGGAGAAGACGATCCGGCGGAAGCTGAGGGCGGTGAAAATGGTTCCGGCGTAGAAAACGGCACCGGCGTAGAACAGCCGGCCGGTACGGAAGCGATGGCAGACGGATCAGCCACTCAGGACGTTCCTTATCAAATCGCTTATGAAGCTAATGAGGTCGGCGAATATAATTATATCTTATATGATTATGACAACGGAATCCAATATGATCTTCCGCAGCTGATCAGCTTAAATGAAACAGCGGCACAGAATAAGGAGATGTATGAGGGTCAGATCCGGAACGGAAGGATCATCATTGTTATTCTGATAGTGGTAATTATTGCCTTGGCATTAATCGTAACAATAATGTTCTTGAAGATGCGAGATCTTTATGACTATGATGATGAGGAAGATGAGGAAGAGGAATATGACCAGCCGCGGAACCAGCCGCCATCAGGACGGATGAACCGTGAGAGCGGCCGGGAACCGGGTTTTCAGCGCTCCGGCCAGCGTCAGGCGCGGCCAGCAGCGGATCAGGAATCACGGCAGTCTTCGTCAAGGCAGCAGCCTTCCAGACAGTCGCCGCCACGGCAGCAGCC
>QMCD01000282.1_pt1 | contig 56707 bp, 58 predicted proteins | sample 1821841 | NCBI WGS metagenome assembly QMCD01 (sample SAMN01991225, study PRJNA193472) | Termite gut metagenome, whole genome shotgun sequencing project. | isolation source: worker | host: Macrotermes natalensis
CGCCCGCATCCAGATCGAGCGTTCCCGCGATCGGCCGCTCCGTCCAGCGCGTCATCCACCGCGGTCGCTCGGTCTCGTAAACCGGCACAACACGCCCTCCGGCCATCGCCACAGAGGGATTTCGCGCAAAAAAATCGAGGTACGCCGCCACAAACTCGGCATTCACCTCCTCGTCGTCGTCGATGATGGCCAGAACCTCGCCGCGCGCCTCCGCCATTCCCCGATTTCGCGCCCACGATAGCCCCTGACGCGGTTCGGCGACCATCCGCAGGTTCAATTCACGGTGGTCGGCGGCGAACTTGGCAAAGACCTGAGGCGTGTTGTCGGCGGAGTTGTTGTCAACCACGACCACTTCCCAATCTGACGGGCTAACTGTCTGACCGACAAGCGATTGCAGCGTTCGCCGCAGTTGTGCGCTGCGGTTGAAAGTTGCGATTATAATTGAAAGTTTGATCATTCGGTTTTCGTGATAGCAGTGCATCTGCTGCACTTTCTTGTTTTTCGCTCGGTCACGTACATCAAAGTACGCTCCCTCACTCAAAACTTCGGACAGAGCAGCATCTGCACCACTCTGACGAAAACAGTTTTTTTTATTTAGTTAAATACTCCTCCGCCGCTTCCAGAGCCTCAAAAAATTCCTTGCCGAACCGCCTCTCGATGGCCTCGCGCAGCATTCGGTAGACCGGAACGCCCTTTGCCGCACCCAACTTCCGCGCCCCGTCGCACACCGCCCAGCGATGATAATTGAGGCCCAAAGTGCCGTTGCCGAACCGTGCGACACGAATCGGATAGAGATGGCACGAAATGGGCTTGCGAAACGACGTAACTCCCTGATTATAAGCCTTTTCGATAGCACACAACGTCACCCCGTCGTCGCTGTACGAATAGGCACACTCGGCATCGCCAACCAACGGAGTGACCAGATCGCCGTCGTCGTCGCGCACCGCAAAACCCTGACTGTCAACGACTTGCCGTCCCTGGGGAGTCATAAAATCGCGATACGCCTCGAACTCGCGCGCCAAAACTGCCAACTCGTCGTCTTCGAGCGGCGCACCGGCATTGCCCTCGACGCAACAAATGCCCCGACACGCCGTCAGGTCGCACAAAAACTTCTGCGTCAATATATCGGTCGAAACTATCTTTCCGTCAACATCTATCATAACAAATTTTCTTCGGCCCGCCCGACCCCCCCCCAACGGGCGGGGCCAACGACTTGCCTCGGGCAAGTCGAACAAAAAGTGGGTTTACGGATTCAAAATATCGGTGTTCCTAAATTCCAAAATCTCATCGATCAACTGTCTGTATCCGGCAGCTTCGGCGTTGGTCGGAGCGAGGTCGAGCACACGCAAAAAATCGTTCAATGCCGCCCCGAAGTGCCCTGCGCGATACTTTTCGCGCCCATCGGCCAACAAAGCACGAATCTGGGTCGACGAAATCTCCATCCGCGGCGCATCGCGCAAAACCGTCGCCCACTCGGGGAAAACCCCGGCCCCGTCGCCCCTCGGATAGACAAAAATGGGGTAATGGCCCAAAATCGCAGAAGCTTCCTTCCACTTAGGCAGGTCGGCAACATTGTCCTCGCCGACGAGCAACGACAACTCCGCATCGGGACACTCGCGCTCGATAAAGCGCAGAGTATCAATGGTATACGACGGCCGCGGCAACAAAAACTCCACCGCCGAAGCCTTGATTTGCGAAGGATAGCGCGACGCCGCCACAGCCCGCTCCACGCCCTCGAAACGCTCTATCTCGGGAGCCAGATCATCCGAATCCTTAAACGGACTTTGAGGCGAAACAACCAGCACCACCTCGTCCGTAACTCCCTGAGCCACAACATATTCCGCAATCGCAATATGTGCCCGATGGACCGGATTGAACGACCCGAAATATAGCATCACCCGCCTCATCGGTCGATAAAACGGCGCACCAAAAGGGCAACCTCATCCACCGCCCGATCGAGGTTGTCGTTAACTATGATGTGGTCGAACTCGGGCGCGCGCAACATCTCCTCAGATGCCTTGGCGAGCCGTTTTTCGATGCTTTCGGCACTGTCCGTCCCGCGCCCGACGAGCCTTTTGCGCAACTCGTCCACCGAGGGAGCCTCGATGAAAAACGACATCGCGCGGTCGCCGAAAATCTGTTTGAGCCGCACTCCACCCACCACGTCGACGTCGAACACACACACGTTTCCGCGCGCCCAAATCGACTCTATCTCGCTTCGCAACGTGCCATAGCAGGTCCCCAGGTAGACCTCCTCCCACTCCACAAATGCCTGACTGTCAATTAGTTGGCGGAACTTTTCGGGAGACATAAAGTGATAATCCCTTCCGTTCACCTCCTCTCCCCGCGGCGGGCGCGAAGTTGCCGAGACCGAAAATTCCAGCCTCGGAAACCGCTCCATCAACCGCCTCACGATGGTGGTTTTGCCTGAACCGCTCGGCGCAGAAAATATCAAAAGCCGTCCCATCACAATATATTAAGAAGTTGCTCCTTTATCTTTTCCAGCTCGTCCTTCATCTGCACGACTATGCGCTGGATCTCGGCGTCGTTGGCCTTCGAGCCCAACGTGTTGATTTCTCTGCCCATTTCTTGTGAAATAAATCCGAGTTTTCGGCCTACGTCCAGCTCGGGAGTCGCGCACGTCTCTCGGAAATAGTCGCAATGCTTGGCCAGGCGCACCTTCTCCTCGGTGATGTCGAGCTTTTCGACCCAAAAAACCATCTCCTGCTCCAACCGATTGGCGTCCACAACCACGCCCAACGCCGCCACGTGATCCAAAATGCGCTGCCGAACCACGCCCAATCGCGCCTTTTCGTGAGGCTCGACCTGCCCGAGCAACTCCTCGATGCGGTCGACCCGTGCAAGAATGTCGGCCGCCAAAATCTCGCCCTCGTGGGCACGAAACAGCTCCAACGCCCCCAGCGCACGCTCGAAACACTCCCGCAAAACGTCCAACTCCTCCTGCGAAGCCGCCGTGTTCTCGCCGCCAACCACGTCGGGCAGCCTCAGAATAGCCGCAGCGATCCCCTCCGTAGAGCCCCCCACCGCGCGGGCAGCATCCGCTATCTGGCGATAATAGGCTTCGAAAACAGGCGCATTAATGGTCGCACCGACCGAAGAACCCGCATCGAAAGTGACATAAACATCGGCCTTTCCCCTCACTATGGCGCGCGAAGCGACAGCCCTCAAATCGTATTCGAGGATCCGAAACCGCGAAGGCATCTTAATGCTAAGATCGAGCTGCTTGCTGTTCAGGGTGCGCGCTTCAACGACTATGCCGGAGCTTTCGGCGCGCCCGAAACCGGTCATCGATTTTATCATAGTGTAAAATTTTTTCCGATACAAAGATAGGGTAATTATTTTTGTTATCTTTGTGTTTCAAATTCTTGTTTAGCGATGAAGAAGTATAATTTCAATGCAGGGCCGTCGATCCTGCCGCAGAGTGTTATCGAACAGTGCATTAGCGATATTCGCGATTTTCGGGGAAATGGGCTGTCGGTGTTGGAGATTTCGCATCGGGCGAAGTACTATGAGGCCGTGATCGAGGAGGCGGAGGCCAATTTACGCTTCCTGGCCGATATTCCCGACGATTACAGCATATTCTTTATGGGCGGCGGCGCGTCGACCCAGTTCTACCTTATCCCGTATAACTTTATGGGCTCCCGGGCGGGTTATGTCGACACCGGAGTGTGGGCCCACAAGGCTTTTCAGGAAGCTCAGCGGGTGGGCGACGCCGTTTTGGTGGCCACCAGCGAAGACAAGGGATACACCTATTTCCCGAAAGGTTACGAAATTCCGAAGGGGCTGGATTATTTGCACATCACGACCAACAACACCATTTACGGGACGGAGCTGCACACCGATATGGATTGTCCGGTGCCTTTGGTGGCCGATATGAGTTCCGACATTCTGTCGCGTCCGATGGATATTTCGAAGTATGCGATGATCTATGGCGGTGCGCAGAAGAATATGGGGCCGGCGGGTGCGGCGTTTGTGATCATCCGCAACGACTTTATGGAGCGGGGCGATAAGAAGTTGCCCAAGATGATGCAGTATCGCGAGCACGCGGCCAACCATTCGATGTACAACACGCCTCCGGTGTTCACCATTTACGCCATCAACGAGATGCTGAAGTGGATGCGGGCCGAGGGCGGAGTGCGGGAGATGTATTCGCGCAATAAGAAGAAGGCGGCGTTGCTGTATGACGAGATAGACCGTAATTCGAAGTTCCGCGGGGTGGTGGAGCGGGAAGATAGGTCGTTGATGAACATCACTTTTGTGATGGCACCCGGGTTCGAGGAGCAGTCGGATGCGTTTTTGTCGCTGTGTAACGAAAAAGGGATCGTGGGGGTTAAGGGACACAGGTCTGTTGGCGGGTTTAGGGTTTCGATGTATAATGCGCTTCCGATCGGTCATACGGAGTATCTGGTCGATATTATGCGGGAGTTCGAAAAAGCGTAAATGGTTATGAATATTCTACTTGCGACCGAGAAGCCGTTTGCACGCGAAGCGGTGGAGGGAATCCGAAGCATCATCGGCGAAGGGCTCGTCGAGGGCACACTAAGCGACATCACTCCGCAAACCCAAGGCCTGATCGTCAGAAGCGACAAGGTCACGCGGGAAATTGTCGAAAAAGCAACCAACCTCAAAATCGTTGTCAGAGCCGGAGCAGGATACGACAACGTCGATCTGGCGGCCTGCACCCAGCGGGGGATCGTGGTGATGAACACACCAGGCCAGAACTCCAATGCCGTGGCGGAACTTGCGTTGGGGATGATGATATTTATGGCCCGGAATGGTTTTACGCCCGGAACAGGGACGGAGCTGAAGGGCAAGACGCTGGGCATTCACGCCTACGGCAATGTGGGACGGCTGGTGGCTGCTTTGGGTCGGGGTTTCGGGATGAGGGTCGTGGCCTATGACCCGTTCGTCGACAATTCCGACGGTTCGGTGGAGTGGGTCGGTTCGGTGGAGGAGCTCTATTCCGTGTCGAACTATTTGTCGCTGCACATTCCGGCCACGGCCGAGACTCGGGGCAGCATCGGTTACGATCTGTTGATGTCGATGCCCAAGGGGGCGACGCTGATCAACACCGCGCGCAAGGAGGTTGTGGACGAACAGGGACTTGTGAGGGCTTTCGGCGAGAGGGACGATTTGAAATATGCCACCGATGTTGCGCCCGACACCGACCTTTCGCAGTTCGGGAAGCGGTTTTTTGCCACGGCCAAGAAGATGGGTGCCGAAACGGCCGAAGCGAATGTCAATGCGGGATTGGCGGCGGCGCGGCAGATCGTCGGCTTTTTTGAGACGGGCGAGATCAAATTCAAAGTTAATTAAAAGTTATGGATATTCGACCATTCAGGGGTGTCAGGCCGCCCAGGGAGTATGCAAAAGAGGTGGCTGCAAGGCCCTATGATGTGCTGAACTCTGCCGAGGCAAGAAGTGAGGCGGGCGAGAAGTCGCTGCTGCATATAACCAAGCCCGAGATAGATTTTGCTCCCGGGACCGATGAGCACAGCGAACAGGTTTACGCCCGGGCCGTGGAGAATTATCGGGCCTGGAAGCAGCGCGGATGGTTGGTGCAGGACGGTGCGCCGTGTTATTATATTTATGCCCAGACGATGGATGGCCGGACGCAGTATGGTTTGGTGGCGGGCGCGAGTGTCGAGGATTATATGGCGGGCAGGATCAAGAAGCACGAGTTGACGCGGCCCGATAAGGAGGAGGACCGGATGATCCACGTTCGCCGTCAGCGGGCCAATATCGAACCGGTGTTTTTTGCTTATCCCTCCGACGCGGAGATGGACCGCATCGTGGCCGAGATCGTGAAGGGCTCGCCGGAGTACGATTTTGTGGCCGAGGACGGGTTCGCGCATCGGTTTTGGGTCGTTTCGGAGCCTGCTGTCATCGACAGGATAACGGCTGTTTTCGACGCCATTCCCGCCCTGTATGTTGCTGACGGTCATCATCGCACTGCGGCGGCGGCGAGGGTGGGGGAGGAGTGCCGGAAAAACAATCCCAATCACACGGGCGATGAGGAGTATAACTATTTTCTGGCTGTGATCTTTCCGGACGATCAGTTGCGCATCATAGATTACAATCGTGTTGTGCGCGATTTGAACGGCCTTTCGGTCGGAGAGTTTTTGGAGAGGCTGGCCCAGGATTTCGAGGTGGTGCCCTCTACGGGGATTTGGCATCCGACGGGGTTGCACAACTTCGGAATGTATGTCGATGGGCGGTGGTATTCGTTGACGGCTCGGCCCGGGAGGTATGACGATGGCGACCCGATAGGGGTGCTGGATGTGACGGTGCTTTCCGGTTTGGTTTTGGATAAGTTGCTGGGTATCAAGGATTTGCGGACGGACAAGCGGATAGATTTTGTGGGTGGCATTCGGGGTTTGGAGGAGTTGCAAAAAAGGGTGGATAGCGGCGAGATGGCGGTGGCTTTTGCGCTGTGGCCGGTGAGTATGGCCCAGCTGATCGACATTGCCGACACGGGCAATATTATGCCTCCCAAGACAACGTGGTTCGAACCCAAACTGCGTTCGGGGCTTGTAATTCACGAGTTTTAGGATGAGGCGGTATTTTTTTCTTTTTTCATTCTTCGTTCTTCATTCTTCATTTGTGCAGGCGCAGGATGTACCGAAGTTTTCGTGGGATGTGGGTTTCGATGTCAGGTTCGATAATCGCGAGTTCGAGGAGTTGAGGGATACGGGGGTGGCTGTTTCGCAGACGCTGTTCAGTGCGCGGGTGACGCCGGCTATCGGGTTGGATTGGGTGAATGCGCGCGGCGACGGACACCATCGGGTGATGGCAGGGGGGAGTTTTATGCTCGATATGGGCAGCAATCCGGCTCCTGGGCGCAAGATCGAGGCGTTGATGTTTTACCATTTCGATTCGCCCAAGTATTCGGTGCTGGTGGGGAGGTTCGAGAGACGACATTTGATAGGTGCCTATTCGCGGGCGATTTATGCGGGGTCGAGTGCTTTTTATGACAATGTGTTGGACGGGTTTGTTTTGCAGCACCATCCGCGGTGGGGTTATGTGGAGTTGGCGTTGGATTGGGATGGGATGCAGACGGTGGAGTATCGCGAGAGCTTTCGGGTTTTGTCGGCGGGGATGTGGGGGAACGGTGCTTTTAGGTTGGGTTACAGCTTCGATATGTACCATTTGGCGTCGCGTACGGGGGCGTTGGATGGGGTTGTGGACCACGTTTTGTTTAGTCCCTGGGTGGGTTTTGCGGGCGAGAAGGTGTTGGAGTGGTTCGAGCGGTTGAGTGTCGAGGCGGGTTGGATGGGCTCGTTCGACAGGGACCGGATGGCGGATGGGAGATGGGTGACACCGATGGGGGCGACGTTGGATGTGACTGTTCAGAAGTGGAAGGTGGGGGTGAGTAATCGGATGTATGTGGGCGAGCGGCAGATGCCGTTGCGGGGGGCCTATGGGAATCGGATTTATAAGGGCGACGGGCTCTATTCGTCGGGTAATTTTTACGATTATTTGCAGATTTATTGGAAGCCGCAGTTGACTAAGGGGGTTAGTTTGGGCTTCGAGTTGGGGCTGCACACCGATGGGAAGAAGGTCGGGTGGCAGCAGGTGGCGGCGTTGTCGATAGCTTTATAGAGGAGGGTTCAGGGCGTGTGGGTTGTTAAGGTTGTGATATTGAATTGGAACGGGGAGCGGGTGTTGCCCCGTTTTTTGCCTTCGGTGGTGGCGAATACTCCGTCGTGGGCGGATGTGGTTGTGGTGGATAACGGGTCGACGGACGGTTCGCGTGAGCTGCTTGCGAGAGATTTTGCGGATGTGGCGCAGTTGCATTTGGACAGGAACTATGGATTTGCCGAGGGGTATAATCGGGCTTTGGCGATGTTGGAGGGGGATGTTTTTGTGCTTTTGAACTCCGATGTCGAAACTCCGGCGGGGTGGCTGGAGCCGTTGGTGGAGACGTTGATGGGTCGTGAGGAGATTGCTGTCGTTGGGCCTAAGATATTGAGTGTCAGCGAATTGAATCGGTTCGAGTATGCAGGGGCAGCCGGTGGGATGTTGGATTTGCTTGGGTATCCTTATTGTCGCGGGAGGGTGTTGGGGCGTACCGAGTTCGATCGCGGGCAGTATGATGATCGGCGGCGGGTGTTTTGGGTTTCGGGGGCTTGTATGGCTTTGAAGCGGTCGGCTTGGGAGAAAGTGGGAGAGCTGGATGGCGATTTTTTTGCCCATCAGGAGGAGATGGATTGGTGCTGGCGAGCACAATCGGCGGGGCTGGATGTGGTGATCGAGCCGCGGAGTGCGGTGTTCCATCTCGGGGGAGGAACGTTAAAGCCCTCACCGTCAAAGAGTTACCTTAATTTTCGGAACAATCTTGCGATGCTTTACAAGAACCTTCCGGCGGGTCGGATGGAGCTCACTTTGGCTGTGAGGTTTGTTTTGGATTTTGTTCTTGCCTTGTGTTGTTTTGTCGGGGGCAGGCGTGAGACTTCGCGGGCCATAGTGAAGGCTCAGCGCGATTTTTTGCGCACCGTCGGGGTTTTTCGCCCCAAGCGACGCACGATTCAGGCCGCCAAAGTTGCCAAACCGGTGGGGATGCGCGGATTCATCCTTTTTCATTATTTTTACTAACGCTATCGCGTTAGTGAATTTAGGCTGCGTTTCGGCAATGCTCAAATAAATTTGGCATTGCGCTCAACTTGCACTAAATTTGTCGAAAATCCATTTCATTATGAAGAGACTTATTTTAATTTTGGCGTTGATTATGGCTGGAGACATTTGGGCTTGTACGAATTTTATTATCACCCGCGGGGCATCCACCGACGGGAGCGTGATGGTGAGCTATGCGGCCGACAGTCACCAGCTGTTCGGGGCACTCTATCGTTCGCCCGCGCAGATGTATCGACGGGGGATGATGTTGCCGATCTATGAGTGGGATACGGGCAAATATCTGGGCGAGATCGAGCAGGTCCGCCAAACCTATTCCACCGTCGGCAATATGAACGAGCACGGGCTGGTTATCGGCGAGACCACTTATGGGGGTCTTCAGGAGCTGGGCGACCCGAATGGGATTATGGATTACGGGTCGCTGATATACATCGCGCTTCAGCGGGCTAAGACAGCTCGGGAGGCCATCGAGGTTATTGCGGGGCTGACCGACCGCTATGGTTATGCTTCGAGCGGCGAGAGTTTTTCGATTGCCGACAAGGACGAGGCGTGGATTATGGAGTTGCAGAGCAAGGGGAAGTACGGCAAGGGCATAGTGTGGGTTGCGCGGCGGATTCCGGACGGCTATGTGAGTGCGCACGCCAACCACGCGCGGATAACGCAGTTTCCGAAGAACGATCCGGAAAATTGTTTGTATTCCCAGGATGTTATTTCGTTTGCGCGCCAGAATGGGTTTTACAGCGGAACGGATGACGATTTTTCGTTCAGCGACACCTATGCGCCGCTCAGTTTCAGTGCCGCGAGGGGTTGTGAAGCGAGGGTTTGGGCGTTTTTCAGGCGTGTGGCCGAGGGAATGGAGGAGTATGTAGACTATGCTATGGGGTACGACCTGACCAAGCGGATGCCGTTGTGGGTGAAGCCGACGGAGAAGATCTCGCCCAAGCAGGTTTTCGACGCTATGCGGGATCATTATGAGGGCACGCCGATGGATATGACGCGCGATATTGGCGCGGGAGGACACAATTTGCCTTACCGCTGGCGGCCGATGGAGTGGACGGTGGATGGCAAGACCTATCTCAATGAGCGTGCCGTGGCGACCCAGCAGACCGGTTTCTGGTTTGTAGGCCAGGCGAGGGATAAGAAGTCGGGCGGGATACTTTGGTTCGGCACCGACGATGCGGCCACGTCGCCTTTAACCCCCATCTATTCCGCTTCGGTGGAGGTGCCGTGGTGCTTGAGCGAAGAGAACGGGAGTATGGTGGAGTATTCGCCCACCTCGATGTTCTGGTTGACCAACCGCATCTCCAACTTTGCCTATTTGCGTTACGATATGATTTCGGCCGACGTTCGCAAGAAGATCGACGAGTGGGAGAACGCGCGGTTGGCCGAGGTTGAGGATGTGGATGGCGTTGCCGAGCTGTCGGGGGACGGAATGGTGAATTACCTCACCGACTATTCGACCAGAACGGCGGCCAATTTGTTTGAGTTGTGGAGCGGGCTCGACCGCTATTTGCTGGTGAAATATATGGACGGCAATGTGAAGAAGGAGGACGCGAACGGCTTTTTGGATAATGGCAACGGGAAGAATATTCCCGCTATGCCCGATTTTCCGGGTTATGACGAGCGGTGGAAGCGTAATGTTGCTGCCGGTGACGACGGAACGCTGTTGGTTCCACAGAAGAAGTGAAACGTGTTGTAGTTCTCGGAGGGGGGATTTCGGGTTATGGCTCGGCGGTATTGGCGCGTGAGCGGGGGTGCGATGTGTTTTTGAGCGATGCGGGGGTGATTTCGGAGCGATATGTCGATGCGTTGAGGGAGCACGGTGTCGCTTTCGAACAGGGGGGGCACACGGCCGAACTGATACTCAGTGCCGACGAGGTGGTGAAGAGTCCGGGGATACCGGACAGTGCCCCTGTTGTCGAGGCTGTAAGGCAGAAGAATATTCCCGTCGTCTCCGAGATAGAGTTTGCGGGGCGGTACATAGGCGACAGCAAGGTGATTTGTGTGACGGGGAGCAACGGGAAGACCACGACCACCAGCCTGGTTTATCAGATGCTGAAAGATGCGGGGTACGACGTCGGGTTGGGTGGCAACATAGGCGAGAGCTTTGCTTATCAGGTGGCGACTGCGCCGCGGGAGTGGTACGTGTTGGAGTTGAGCAGTTTTCAGCTGGACGGGATGTTCCGTTTTCGGGCCGACATTGCCGTGCTGACCAATATCACGCCCGACCACCTGGACCGTTACGGCGGGTCGTTCGAGGCTTATGCAAGGAGCAAGATGCGTATTGTGCAGAATCAGCGGGCACAGGATGTGTTTGTTTATCAGGGCGACGATCCGATGACGGAGAAGATGATGGAGCGGTTCGAGGGCGTGCAGCGGTTGGTGCCGTTTTATGGTCCCGATAATGTGGCGGCGGCGACTTTGGCTGCTCGGGCGGCGGGGGTGGATGAAGGGAGCATCGCTTCCACTGTCGGGAACTTCGTCGCACCCGATCATCGCTTGCAGAGGGTTGCGGTGCGCGATGGCGTCACGTGGATCAACGATTCGAAGGCCACCAATGTCGAGAGCGTGGTTTATGCTTTTCGGCAGGTTGCGGGGCCGGTGGTTTGGATCGCGGGCGGGACCGATAAGGGGAACGACTATGCGCCGTTGTTCGAGTTTATGCCTCGGGTGAAGGCGTTGGTGTGTATGGGGGTGGATAATGGCAAGCTGGTGAGGGAGTTTGCGGGGCGGGTTCCGATTGTTTTCGACACCCATTCGTTGGATGAGGCGATGAGTGCGGCGCGTGGTGTGGCTCAGCAGGGCGACACTGTGCTGTTGTCTCCCGCTTGCGCCAGTTTCGATCTGTTTGAAAATTACGAGGACAGGGGACAAAAGTTCCGGCAATGGATAGAGCAAAATTGTTGAAGCCCGGCGGCGATGTGACACTGTGGGTCATTGCGCTCATTTTGGGCGTGATGTCGCTGTTGGTGGTCTATTCGTCGACGGGCGCGGCTGCGGCGTGGGTGGGCGGCAACCACATTCGGATCCTGGTGCGGCAGCTGGTTATTGTGGTGATGGGGTTGGTTGTCATTTTTGCGGTCCATAAGATCAATTATCAGTTCTATGGGCGAGTGGTTTGGGGTGCTTACGGGCTGGCGTTGGCGTTTACGCTGCTGGTCTATTTCGTCGGCGAGGTCAATCCCGATGCGCCCGATGCACCGCGGTGGATACGCATTCCGATAGCCAACTTCACTTTTCAGCCGAGTGACTTTTTGAAGGTTGCCACGGTGATGGTCGTCGCAAGGGAACTGGCCAGAAGGCAGAAAACCATAGCCACGGCTCGGGTGCTGCCCGCTTTGGGGATGAATGGACGGCGGAATATGGACATTTTGCGAACGACAACTTTGCCGCTTTTGGCACCCGTCGTGGCGTCGTGTATGGTGATTTTTCCGACCAATTTGTCGACCGCATTGATACTTTTCGGCACCTGCTTTGTGATGCTCTTCATCGGACGGGTACGGATGGCGGAGCTGGTTAAGGTCGTGGGGTGGTTGGTGCTGATCGCTTCGGTGGGGATCGGGCTGTTGTACCTTATCGGGCGGCCGCCGGAGCGGATGGAGACGTGGGTGAGTCGGTTCGAGAGTTTCGTGATGGACGGCGAGAGCGGGAGCGACAATTATCAGGTCGAGCAGGCCAAGATCGCTATTGCGGCGGGGGGCTTGATGGGGCGCGGGGTGGGCGAGAGCATCCAGCGGGAGAACTTGCCCTTGGCCGAGAGCGATTATGCTTATGCTTTTATCATCGAGGAGTATGGGGCGATTATTGGGGGTTTAGGGGTGCTGTTGCTCTATTTGTGGATATTTTTTCGGGCGATATTGATATTTAAGAGGTGCGGGACCGCTTTTCCGAGTTTACTGGTTTTGGGGTTGGGGCTGCTTATAACTTTGCAGGCGATGGCCAATATGATGGTGTCGACCAATCTGCTGCCTTCGACGGGGTTGACACTGCCGCTTATCAGCAAGGGAGGCTCTTCGGAACTTTTCCTGTCGCTGGCACTCGGGATGATGCTGGGAGTTAGCCGCCAGACCCAGGAGCAGACGCTGGACAGGCCGCGCGACGAGAGCCTGCTGGAGATTTATAGGAATTAAGATGAAAATAATTTTATCCGGAGGAGGTACGGGCGGCCACATTTATCCGGCGGTTGCGGTGGCTGAGGCGTTGCGGCGTCGGCTGGGCGAGGATGTGGAGGTACTTTTTGTCGGGGCGAACGGGCGAATGGAGATGGAGAAGGTGCCCGCGCTGGGGTATCGCATCGTGGGGTTGCCTATGGCGGGACTGCAACGGCGGCTGGATTGGCGCAATTTGTCGTTGCCTTTCAGGATCGCGCGCAGTTTGCGAATGGCGCGGCGGGTTGTGCGGGAGTTCGGGGCGGATGTGGTGGTGGGTTTCGGAGGCTATGCTTCGGCGCCGATTTTGCGGGCGGCGCAGGGACTGGGCGTGCCCACGGTTATTCAGGAGCAGAACTCGATTGCGGGGTTGGCTAATCGGTTGTTGGCTCGGCGAGCGGGTGCGATTTGTGTGGCGTATGAGGGTATGGAGCGGTTTTTTCCGGCGGAAAAAATTGTGCTGACGGGGAATCCGATGAGGGGGAGTTTTAGCGTTCAGGGCAAGTCGGATGAGGCGTTGGCCTATTTTGGATTTACGTCAGATCGGCCGGTACTGTTGGTTGTGGGCGGAAGCCTGGGCAGTCGGACGTTCAACGATATGATGAAGCGGCACATCGGTGAGTTGCTCCAAAAAGGCGAGGTGCAGGTAATTTGGCAGACGGGCAAGATATATGAGGCGGAGGTTGAAGCGTTTATGCAAACAATTCCCCTCCAACCTGTTTGTCGTCAGAGTGGTGCAGATTTTGCGCCGACCGAAGGGGCGAGTGAGAGGACAGTACATACCGGTACGGCCTCGAATGAGAACCGAGGAGGTGCGAAAGATGCACTACTATCACGACAAACATTTATCGAGCGAATGGATCTGGCCTATGCGGCGGCCGATCTGGTGATTTCGCGCAGTGGGGCGAATACGGTATCGGAGCTGGGGTTGCTGGGCAAGGCGACGCTGTTTGTTCCTTCGCCCAATGTGGCCGAGGATCACCAGACGCGCAATGCTATGGCGTTGGTGGAGCGGGGAGCGGCGGTGGTTTGTTCGGACGCCGAAGCTGTGGAACGCGCTATTCCGATGGCGTTGGAGCTGCTGGGTGACGGGGAACGGCTGGCGGCGTTGCGCCAAAATATTTCGAAATTCGGCATCCACGACTCGGCCGAAAGGATTGTGGATATGATTGTGAGATTACAGGCTTGAAAAACATCTATTTCATAGGCATAGGGGGCATCGGGATGTCGGCTCTGGCAAGGTATTTTTTGCACGAGGGCTGGCGTGTTGCGGGATACGATCTGACGCGGACGTCGTTGACGCGGGCGTTGGAGCAGGAGGGTGCGGCGATCCATTATGTCGACGATGTAGGGGAGATCCCGCCGTGGTTTCGCGATCCGGAGCATACGCTGGTGGTTTATACGCCCGCTGTTCCGGCCGATCACAGCGAGCTGAGATGGTTTTTGGAGCGCGGTTTCGTGGTCGAGAAACGCTCGGAGATGCTGGGTCACGTGACGGAAGGCAAATTTACTATGGCGATTGCGGGCACCCACGGCAAGACCACCACGACGACGCTTGTGGCGTGGTTGGTGAGGTGTTTGACGGGCGGCGGCAGTGCGTTTCTGGGCGGCATATCGAAGAATTTCGACAGCAATCTGGTGTTGGAGAGTCATCAGGCGGGCTACGCGCGCGAAGATTGCCGCGTCGAACTTCGTTCTCCTCGCAATGACGGCGGCGAAAAACAACTCTCAACTCTCAATTCTCAACTCTCAATTATATCGGTCGAGGCGGACGAGTTCGACAGGTCGTTCCTGCGGTTGAACCCCGACGTTGCGCTCATAACGAGCGTCGATGCCGACCACCTCGACATCTACGGCAGCCACGCCGAGGTGCGCAGGGCGTTCGAGCAGTTTGTCGGTCGGGTGAAGCGGGCGGTGATACTCCATCGAAAGGTCGAGATCGAGGTTCCGGCGGGCATCGCGGTGTACAGATATTCGGCCTCCGACTTGCCGGACGACATCGAGCTGGGCATCCCGGGCCGGATCAATAGAGAGAATGCGGCGGGTGCGGTGATGATGATAAGGATTGCGGCCGAGATTCGGGGCGAGAGGGTTGACGAACAGAAACTTCGCCAGGCACTCAAAAATTTCCGTGGGGTGAAAAGGCGTTTCGATCTCTACGTCAATACTCCGAGGGCGGTTTATGTCGACGACTATGCCCATCACCCCGAGGAGCTTCGGGCGGCGATAGGTTCGCTTAAAGAGATGTTTCCAGGGCGGCGACTTACGGCCATTTTTCAACCCCATCTCTACTCTCGGACGAGGGATTTTGCCGCCGAGTTCGGTGAGGCGTTGAGCGGGGCGGACGAGGTTGTTCTCACCCCCATCTATCCCGCACGCGAGGAGCCGATAGAGGGTGTCGATGCGGAACTGATAGGGCGGTTTATTACCGTTCCGTGGTGCGTTGTGGCCAAGGAGAAGCTTGCCGAATGGCTGAAAAACACCCCGACCGACGTCGTTGCGACCTTCGGCGCGGGCAACATCGAAAACCACTGTCAGGAAATTGCCGAAACCATAAAACGCAAGATTTGAACCGAGTCCTGACCATAGCTATATCCATTTTTATGTGGCTTGCGATCGCCGCTTATGCGGTTTTTGCGACGCTGTATGCCCGCGAGCGGAGGGCCGAAATTGCGGTCGAAAGGGTCGACATCGAGGTGGCACAAAATCGCGCTATGACCATCGCCACGCCCGACTCGGTGCGTCGGTGGCTGGCCGAGGGCGGATTTGCGGTGCTGGGCAGCCCGATAGATAATGTCGACACGCGCGCAATCGAGCGTTTTCTGGAATCTTACGACGGGATAAGAGATGTCAGGGTGAGGACCGATCTGTCGGGCAATCTGACGATCAAGGTGGAGCAGCGACGGCCGCTTTTTCGGGTCGAGACGGCTGCGGGACAGCGTTTTTGGGTTACGCGCGAACGGTGGATACTGCCCGACGGGAGGGGCTTTCCGCATGGCGACACGATGGTGGTTCGGGGCGAGGTTCCGGTGGGGTTCGATCCGGCGGTGAGTGTCGATTATGCGTCGCTTCTGAGGCAAAATTTCGACTATTTCTTGCAGGAGTTTACGGCATTGGACGGCGAGCGGAAGCAATTGACGGCCGAGCGAAGTGCTTTGCGGGATGAGTTGCGTGCTGCGGAGCGTTCGGGACCCAAGCGTTTTTGGGGCCGGCTGAAGCGTGAGGGGTTCGAGCGTCGAAAGGCCGAACGGATAGACGCGCTCCGCTCGGAGCTTCGGAATGCCGATGTCGGGATCGAAAATAATGCGTCGAAATGGACTTCGACGCTCGAAAACGAAATTTTTTCGCAACAAACGTTAGATTTTATCCCTAAACTCGCTAACTTTGTGGAGTTTGTGGTGGATAGCGAGTTTTGGGCTTCGCGGGTGACGGCTGTCGGTGTTGTCGCCGGCGAGCTGTATCTGGTGCCCCGAACGGGCGGTCGCACCATCGTTTTCGGTGAGCTGGATGGCACGGAGTATGATAAGATGCACAAGTTAGAGGCTTTTTGGCGGAGCGGAGAGATGGAGAAATATCGGACGATAGACGTAAAGTATAAAGATCAGATAGTATGCAGGGTGAATTGATTGCGGCGTTGGACCTGGGCTCGGGCGGCGTGAGCGTGGCTGTGGGATGTTTGGAGGGCGACAGGTTGTCCATCAAGGATATTTCGTGGCTGCCGATGGAGGGGGTCACGCGGGGCGAGATTACCAACCGCCAGAAGGTGTCGGACGCGGTTCGCGAGGCTATTTCGCGTGTCGAGGGCAAGTTGGGGATGCGGGTTTCGGAGCTTTATACCGGCACCGCGGGGCGCGCCGTGAGATGGGGCGAGTTGGATTATGAGGTGGCGACCCGAAAGAGCGACGGCGAGGTCACGGCCGAAGATGTGAAGATATTGCGACAGGCGATGGAGGGTGCCGGGGCCGAGGAGGGGAGCCGGATTCTGGAGCGGGTGCCGCTGCGGTTTATGGTCGACGGGAAGGATGTGGACGAGCCGGTCGGCTCTTTCGGCAAGACGCTGGGGGCGAAGTATGGGTTTGTGCTCGGTTCGGGGACGTTGTTGGATCGGTTGGAGAAGACTTTGCTCGCCCTGGGGGTTCGTTCGAAGCGTATTCTGGCAGGTGCCGTGGCCAGTGCGCGCAGTGTTTTGCTGCCCGAAGAGAGGGAGTTGGGGGTCGTGGTGGTCGATCTGGGAGCCGGAGCGACCGATGTTTGCGTCGTTTGCGACAATGCGGTGAGGTATGTGGCCAGCGTCCCGTTCGGAAGCGGCGACATCGACAACGATATTAAGTTGCAGGGGATTTTGGAGAAGCACGTGGAGGATCTGAAGACCACCTATGGCCTTGCAATGGTCGATCAGGTGAAAAGCGACAAGCTGATCAAAATACCGGGCCGTTCGCCGCGTGAGAATCAGGAGATCTCACAACGTAATCTGGCGACCATCATCGAGCAGAGACTGCGGGAGATAGTGGGGTTTGTCGGACAGGAGCTGCGCGAGAGCGGTTACGCCGACAGGTTGCGCGGGGGAGTGGTGCTGACGGGTGGGGGGTCGCAGTTGGCAGGCGTGGACGAGCTGTTCCGCGAGATGCTGGGGATGGAGGTGAGGTTGGCTTTTCCCGATGCACGGGTGACGGAAGACAGTTTGGAGGTGGCGCAGAATCCTGCCAGGGCGACCGTTATCGGGCTGTTGTTGATGGGATTGGAGGATGGTTCGGAAGGGAACGGTGGAGGCGTGGTGCGTTCTTCGGCGGGATCGGGAATCGGTGCGCTTGGCGAGCCGAAACGTGCGGTGTCGGAGCCCGACGATGAACGGGAGGTGGACGACGACGATGAGGTGGTCGAGAGGAGGCGCGAGAAGAAACCGAAACGCAATCCGCTTAAGAACTGGTTCGACGGATTCTTCTCGGAAACACTGGACGGCGACGAAGACCTATAATAATGAAAAGATGATAAGATGAAAAAATGGAAAAATGTTTTTCTTGCGCGCAGCTCATCTTTTCATCCTTTCATATTTTCATTTTCAATTCATTGAATTATGAGCAATATCATAAATAGTTTAGCCTTAGAGGATGTTACCCGCTCCATCATTATGGTGGCAGGGGTCGGAGGCGCAGGGGGAAATGCGTTGAACCACATGGTCGATCTGGGCATCAACGACGTGACTTTTATGGCGTGCAACACCGATGCGCAGGCGTTGGAGATGTCGAAAGCGTCCATCAAAGTCCAGCTCGGCAGTGGCCTCGGCGCAGGCAATATGCCCGAAATGGGTTCGCAGGCCGCCAAGGAGAGTCTGGACGACATCATCAACGTCTTCCGCACGGAGGGCACCAAGATGCTGTTCATCACCGCCGGAATGGGCGGGGGAACCGGCACGGGAGCAAGTCCGGTGATTGCCAGGGCGGCGCAGGAGCTGGATATTCTCACCGTGGGCATCGTCACGACACCTTATACCGACGAGGGGCCGCTCAGGACGGCTCAGGCGGCGGAAGGCATCGAGGAGCTGCGGCAGTACACCGACAGCCTGCTGGTGCTGAGCAACGACAGCATCTCGGAGCTGTATGGCGATTTGACCGTGTTCGAGGGCTTTTGGAAGGCGGACGATGTGCTGGCGACGGCGGTGAAAGGCATAGCGGAGATAATCACGGGTCACGGAACGGTGAATGTCGACTTTGCCGATGTCAACACGGTGATGCGGGGGAGCGGCCGGGCGTTTATGGGCTCGGCGCGGGCCGAAGGGGGCGACAGGGCGTTGAATGCCGTCGAGAGCTCGGTCAATTCGCTGTTGTTGAACCATCGCGACATAACGGGGGCGAAGAACATTCTTCTGAACATCTCCTATGGCGACAAGCCGGTGACCCAGCGTGAGGCGAGCACCATTCGCAACTATTTGCAGGAGCGGACGGGCTGGACAGCCAATCTGATCTGGGGGACGGCGTATAAGGCGGGGTTGGGCGACAGTCTGGAGCTGACAATTGTGGCGACGGGCTTCGATGGCGAGACGGGCGAGGAGGTACTGTCGGTTCCCAAGCCGGTGGTTTCTGCGCCGGTGGCGGAGGTGGCGGAGGTGGCCGAACCTGCCACGGCGAACGACGGGCTGGTGGATGTGCCCGCTTCGGACTATATCGGCGGGCGGAGATATATGCCCCAGACCGATGCTTCGTCCGAGCCGGTTACGGTTGCGGCACAGCCGGTGGCGGCGGCAAAGAGCGAGCCCAGGTTGTCGGCCGGAACGGTAGAGGCCAAGGGCGGGGACAAGTATGACGACATAGATGAGTTGATCTCCACTCCGGCGTGGGTTCGGGCGGGGGTGTCGCTGAGCAAGGACGGAGTGAAAGGCAAAGCGTCGCTGAAGTCGTCGGAGACCGAGGATGCACCCAAACCCAACTCTCTGTTCGAATGATTAATTTCGTTTTCTTTTGACAGTCCTGCTTTTCATCATAATCGTTGTTTTGTTGCTCTGTTCGGCTTTTGCGTCGGCCAGCGAGACGGCGTTGTTCTCGTTGGGCGAGGGCGAAGGTCGGGTGGCCGAGTTGCTGGAAGACAGGGAGTATACGCTGGCGGCGATCCTGATATTCAACAATCTGGTCAATATATCAATCGTCATTTTGTCGGCGATGGTCATCGGGCGGACTATGACCTTTTCGAGTCCGGTGTGGGAGTTTGTGTTCACCTCGGTCATCGTCACTTTCGTGTTGTTGCTGTTCGGGGAGATTCTGCCGAAGGTTTTTGCCACCTACAACAATCGGCGGTTTGCCATTTTTTGCGCTCCGGTCATCGGGATGTTGAAGCGAATTTTGCGGCCCCTGTCGTGGCTGCTGGTGGTGACAGGCAGCAGGATCAAGGGCAAAGGACGGGAGAACCTGTCGCTCGACCAATTGTCGGATGCGTTGGATGTTACCCAGGCGCAGAGCGAGGAGGAGAAGCAGATATTGGAGGGCATAGTGAGCTTTGCGGGGCGCGAAGTGGGGCAGATTATGCGTCCGCGGCTCGATATGACCGCGCTCGATGTCGAGGCCGATTTCGACGAGGTCAAGCGGGTGATCATCGGCAGCGGATTTTCGCGCATTCCGGTTTACCAGGAGAATATCGACCACATCTCGGGGGTGCTTTTCATTAAAGACGTGGTGCCGCACATCGGTCAGGGAGCCGATTTCGATTGGCTGAAGCTGGTTCGGCGCGCCCACTTCATTCCGGAGCACAAGAAGATCGACGACCTGTTGGAGGAGTTTCAGGCGGGTCGACGGCATTTAGCCATCGTGGTGGACGAGTATGGGTCGACGCGCGGACTGGTTACGTTGGAAGATATTTTGGAGGAGATAGTGGGTGAAATTTCGGACGAGAGCGACGCCGAGGGTGAATTTTTTGTGCGGGTGGACGAGGGAGTCTGGGAGTTCGACGGCCGGAGCCACCTGGGCGATGTGGCGAGGGTGCTGGGGTTGGAAGAGGGCTTTTTCGACGAGGTGAGGGGCGAGGCGGAGACGCTGGCGGGATTGATGTTGGAAATGAAGCGTGGATTTCTGAAGCGGGGCGAGAGTGTGGAATATGGGGGTTTGACCTTTACCGTGTTGTCGCTTATCGGTCGCCGCATCGACAAAATCAAGGTGAGAATTGAGGGCTGAGGGCTGGTTGGAGATTTGTCGGGTTTCCGAAAAGTTGACGCGGGCGGAACAGACGGCGGCGTGGCAGGCCATCGTCCGCGAGCGGTTGGGGGAGGGGGTGGAGATAAGTTATGTTGTCGATGGGCGACCCGTCATTGAAAACGGTTTTATCTCGGTTTCGCATACCCGCGGCTGGGTGGCTGTTGTTTATAATCCGGCCGGGCCGTGCGCCATCGACATCGAGTTGAAGAGCCGCGTTTTGTCGGACAGGGTACGGCAACGTTATGGGCTCGGTTCGATGCGCGACTGGTGTGCCCGCGAGACGGTTTACAAGTATGGCAGGCCCGCCGAAGTGAGGTTTATCGACCATCCCGAACTGGTTGTTGCAACCATCGGCCTCGCAGAGGCTGTCAGTCCGTCGCTGGGGGTGGCGACGTGCTTTTCCGCGCGCTGTGATGCAAAAAAAACGTAAATAGCTTCGCTGATTTTCTGTCGTTGCTCGGCATTTCGAGTGAACTCGATTGCCCTCGCGCCTAAGAAAATTCGTAACTCGTAACTCGTAATTCGTAATTTTTAATTATTTTTGCGGCTCGGACATTTGTGGGCTTCGATCGCGTTGATCGGGGTGAGAGGGTGTTCGGATGATAAAAAATTATGAAAACTATTCAGTTGGCTGCCAAAATGCGCAGCGATTTCGGAAAAAAAGGGACTAAGGCCGTCAGAAAGCAGGAGAGGATTCCGGCCGTGATCTACGGTCAGGGCGAACCTGTCAGCTTTTCGTTGGATGTGAAGGACGTCAAACCGCTGATCTATTCGCCCGCGAGCTACATCGTCGAGTTCGACATCGAGGGCAAGAAAGAGCGGGGCGTGATGCGCGAAGTGCAATTCCACCCGGTGGAAGAGCAGATCCTGCATATGGATTTCTACAGGGTGGATGACAAAAAGCCCGTTACGATAGATATTCCTGTCCGCATCACTGGTAACTCGGAAGGGGTGAAAATGGGGGGTAAGCTGGTGCAGAACAAGCGCAAGCTCGCCGTGAACGGTATGGTGAAGGACCTGCCGGACGAACTGACGGTGGACATCACCAATTTGGGGATCGGCAAGACGATTTTTGTCGGTGATGTTAGTTTCCCCGGTTTGCGGTTGCTCAATCCCGCTTCGACAGCTATCTGTGCGGTTCGTGTGACTCGTGCGGCAGCGGCGGCGGCAGCTCAGGCAGCGGCAGAAGAGAAGAAATAAGTCGGAACGCTGACGGGGCGGTTCGTGGCTACGCGCGATACAGTTTTGGATTATGAAGTTCTTAATAGTCGGTTTAGGTAATCCGGGTGCTGAATATTCCGGAACGCGCCATAATATTGGTTTCGAGGTGTTGGATGCCCTTGCGGGGGCGTCCAACGCTGTTTTTGTTTCGGGTCGGTATGCCGATCACGCTTCTATAAAATATCGGGGCCATCAATTGACCTTGATCAAGCCCCAAACCTATATGAACCTCAGCGGCAAGGCGGTGCGATATTGGATGCAGGCCGAAAAGGTGGCGGTGGAGAATGTGTTGGTGGTTGTGGACGACATTGCGCTGCCGTTCGGCAAGTTGCGGTTGCGCGCCAGGGGGAGCGACGGCGGCCATAACGGGCTGCACAACATCATCTGGACGTTGGAAGACGACGGTTTTCCGCGGTTGCGCTTCGGTGTGGGCGGCGACTTTCCGCGCGGAATGCAGGCCGATTATGTGCTCGGGCAGTGGACCAATGAGGAGCGTAAACTTCTGCCCGAGGCAGTCGAACGGGCGGTGAAGGCCGTTCAATCGTTTGTGGGGCTGGGGATCGAACGGGCGATGAATCTGGCCAACACAAAATGAGGATCGACAAATATCTGTGGTGCGTCAGGGTGTTCAAGACGCGCAATCTGGCGGCCGAGGCGGTCAAAGCTAACCGCGTGTGGGTCGGCGGGGCGTGGGTCAAACCCTCTTATGAGGTTAAGGCGGGAGATGTTTTGGATGTCCGCAAGGGGCAGGTCACATTTCGTTATCGGGTACTGGAGCTGACGGGCAATCGTTTGCCGGCGAGCGAAGTTGCGCGGTTTGCCGAGAACATCACTCCCCAGGCCGAATTGGATAAGCTGGATGTTCCGCGCGAAACGATTTTTGTCAGTCGCGACCGCGGCACCGGCCGACCGACAAAAAAAGAGCGAAGAGATATCGAAGAACTCCTGGGAGAGTTCTTCGATTAAACATTCTTCATTTAAGCGTCCCGTCCACTTTGCTTTTCAGCAGCCGTTTGATGGCGCGAAAGAGGGGGTGGCCGCTGATGTCCGCCGCGTTTTCGAGGTAGCTCCAAAACTCCACCCCGCAAACAAACCCCGTGAACAACTTCGCCAAATTGAGCTGGACGAAAGTTATTACCACCGTATCCAGCAAATGGGCAAGGGCGATCCCCGCCATCACAAAAACGAGCTTGGTGAGAGTGTCCCAAGCCCTGCGCGACGAAAAAGTCCAATCCAACCCAGCCCTGCGAGCGCGCCGATACCCCGCCCAAATACCCGTCGCAAAGTCGATGGCGATGAAGGTCAACGCGCAGATTATCAATCCGTTGACCGGCGCAAGGAGAGCCAGCAAACCGCTGACCCCTCCGAGCAAAAATTTTCCGTTTTCCATAAAAAACAAGTTTTTTGAATTACGAACAAAGAGCGAAGAAAAAGGTATTCCTGTCTTTTTTCATTCTACATTTTTCATTCTACATTTTGGCAGAATCACGCCGCCTTCGGTGGAGACGCGGTTGAGGATGTTTTCGCGCGGGTCATACTCGGGAAAGCGCGTCGGATCGGCCTCGACGTGCTCCACGGCGCGACGTATTAACGCCGCAGCATCGCCCCGAAGGCGCGCAATGGCTGCCCGAAGACGCTCGTCGGAGACCCTTGCAAGGTTCTTGCCCGTCACCTCCACCACCCCGGCCGCACCACTCTGCACCGCCAGCGAGGGCAGCATCAACATCTTGACATAGAGTGCCAACGGCGGCGCAACATACTCCGAGGTGAACTCGGCAAGTGTGGTGCGAGTAAGCATCGCATCATAGAGATCGCCGAAAACGGGCTTAATGAATTTTTGTTGCGCCGCCAGAATGGTCGACTCCGGAATGGCCTCGGGCGCAATGAAGTCGGGAGCGCGGAATGCAAGCTCGGCGACTTGTTGTTGAGATATGAGTAGGTTCATAGAAATAATAATGATATGAAAAGATGATAATATGAAAGAATGAAAAGATGAGCTACGCGCAAAAAAACATTTTTTCACGTTTTCACGTTTTCATTTAATCGATCGAAGTGAGATTGTACTTGGTGATTTCGGCGACAAATTTTTGCTGGTCGGGGTCCTCGGGATCATAATCGAGACCGTCGGCCTTGCGCGCCTCCCAAACTTTCATATAGAGCGGCTTGGAACGCGTCGGCGGTCGATTGACTATCTCCAACGACGACGCATCGACGCCCAACACCAACTCGATAATCCGCCGAATGGGCTCCATCAACTCGGCCTGCTCACCCAAAATGACGGTGTTCAACGCCACCTCGTATTCGTGTAAAATGCGCTGGTCGTTGAAGCCCGCGCCATAGTCGAGGCCGCTGAGCGAACGAAACCAGCTGTGGGCGACCACAATGTCCGACGTGGCCTGGTCGTGGAGCTTATGCCAATCGCCCTCGTTGGCCGACGCCATCGGAATGAAGCGTGAATTGTCCTCCTTGGCCCCGTGGCGCATAACAAACATCACCTGGCCCGGATTGCCCGAAAAACGGCGTTCGGCAGCCCGCATAGCCTCATAAGCACGGCTCTCGTCGTCCAACTCACCGTCGAGCACCATCACGCCCGAGAGCTGGAACGAACTGTCGAGGCGGCTGATGTTCCACCGATCGGTCTTGTAGGCGATGGTCGAAACGTCCATACCGGCAATGTAAGAGGGTACGCCGTAGTGACGAAACATCGGTTCATAGTCCTTGTAGTGGATAATGGAGCGCATCAACCCGTCGCTTCCCGTCTCGAAAGCGGGGTAGAGGGGCACGCGCTTAGCCTCCGACGAGCGGTAATGGACCCAGTCGTGGTGGAGAATGACGGCGGCATCGTCGCGCGACACACGGCAGCGGCTGGCGTCGTGGTGGTGGAGCGAGAGAAAAGTGTGGGCCGGATCGGTTATCACTTCGAGGAACGCGTTGCCGAACAGGGCCTTGTCGAAGGCCAATTTGTTGAGCACCTGGCGCAGGGTTTCGCCGCTACCGTTGGCGCGCTCGACCAGCGAGGAGAGGTGGATGTTTTCGCCATCCATCGAGAATCCTTTGCCCGAGATGTAGTCGGCCTTGTCGTTGATGATCCGGCGGTGGGTGGTGGAGCGGCGCGACATCAGCGACAGGGCGACGGGAAAGAGGTTGTCGTCGCCCCAACGCCAAAAATCGCCGCCCGACGTCGCCCGTCCGCTCGCCGGGTAGATGCCTAAGGGGCGCGGCTTTTTCTTAGCGTTGGATACCGCAACAATTTTTTTGGAAGGTTTTTTCATAAGATCGAATTGTCTGTGCATTGTAATGTTATTTTGACGGTCGGGAAGTCGCCCGGGACGAGACCCGAGGTCGACTCGACAGCCGTAACGCGCAACGGATAGGCCGTCCCGAAAGTCGGGGTGTGACCCACGGTGAGAGTCTCGCCCGAAGCGAGCGTGATAATCGCAACCACCCCGCAACTGCGGCGAAGCTGCTCGACCGCCACACGGGTCTCGGCTACCGCCGGAAGCTCCATCACAAGGGTGTGCTCGGTCAAAGGTCGTGTCGGTTCGCCCACCGAAGTGCATTCATAGTGGGCCATGTCTTCGCGGAAAACGTAGGTTGCAAACCCCGAGGCGGGGTCGGGCTGGGCCGCAAACGTGTTTGCAAGCACCAGCTCGACCTTGGCAACTCCGCCGCGAGGCCTGACCACGATCCGGTTCAATCCAGTCAAAGCCATCGTTCGGCGCGGTCTACATTTTCACCAGACACGAAACGAACTCGGGCAAAAGATAGTCGCAACCCGCGGCAAATACCGCCCTCTGGCGATTCTGCATCTCGTCGGGATTGTACCACATCCGAATCTCGGTACCCGGGAAGCTGGCCGTATTGACAGCCAAAGCCACATTGCGCCTGTCGGTGAGAATACACCAGCTCTTGGGCATCGTCGAGTCGCCCAAAGTTTGGATATAGCCCGAAACCTGCATATCCACCACCGGAATACCCCTCCACAACAGCTCCGGACGACCAGTCTGGCGAGCCACATAAGCCGTGTCGAGCGACGCATTATCCAACGACTCCTCGTACTTCGAGTAAATGTCGCTGGTGACGAAGAACACCAACTGACCCTGGCTCTTGAGCTCCTTGAGCTTGATGTCGGCCTGGTTCCACGTCTTTTTCAGGATCGTCTCGCCGCCCTCGGTCGCGTCGTAATCGACCGAAGATATGGAGCTCACCTTCACCTCGGTGGTGTCGGCCGCCATCTCGTTGTAGAACTGGGTGAGCAGACCGTCGAAGGTATCGAACTTGCCGTTCGTGCGCTTGGTGTTGCCGATCCACATCGTGGCGCGAATGCTCTCACGCAGCGCGTCGCGGAACAGCGCGGTTTCGGCCTCCTCCAACTCGGTGCCGCTCAGATCGTCCAGATTGACGTCGGGGCGAGCCGCAATCTGCTCGAACACCATCGTGAAATAGTCGCTGGCCGAGTAACCCATCTCCGCCTTCACCTTGCTCAGAGCAATGCTCTTCTGGAACTTGTCGCTCGCCCCGCCGCCGCTCCAACCACCCGCATACTTCTGCAAAATGTCGGTGCCGCCCCGCCAAAAGTTGAGCGTCGTCGGAACAGGCATATTGTACATCACCTTGATGCCGAGATCCTGGGCGTCCTTGCCCACAAACATCGGGCGGAAAAAGATGGTCTCCAAATCCTTGCCCTCATAGATTTTCGGTTCTACTAATTGACTCATAATTGTTGTTTTTTTTGGTTTTAAGAAGTTTGTGAAAATTTTGTTACCGGATGAAGCCCGCCACGTCCGCATCGTAGGCTTGTTGGTTGGTCGAACGGCGACTCTCCGCATTGGGCGAGGGGTCTTCATCTATCTTTACCTCGGTGGGACGGGCACGCAGTTGGGCGTTTTCGCTCTCCAACACCGAAATCTTGTGGTTCAGTTTCTCGATCTCGCGGCTCTGCTCCCACGACATCGGGTCGCTCGTCACGACAACATTCTGCGGCACCGCGGTGAACTCGTAGATGCAGTCGGCCAGACCCGCCTCCAAAGCTTCGGCCGCCGAGAGCCACTTGCCGAAGCCGCCGTTTTCGCCCATCAGCTCCTTGAAGCCTTCGAGGGGACGTCCGGACTTTTCGGCATAAATGGCGGCGATGCGGCGATCTGTCTTTTCGAGTAGCTCGCTGCCCTGGCGCAGTTCGTCGGTCGTGCCCTCGCAGTTGGCCGTCGAATTGTGGATGAGGTAGAGCGCGTTGGCCGAAATTTGCCGTCCGCCCGGGCTCGCCGCCTGGGCAATGATGGTCGCCGAGCTCGCCACATAGCCCCAACAGCGCGTGGTGATGTGGGCATCGAGGCTTTCGAGGGCGTCGTAGATCAGAAGCGCGTCGTTCACGTCGCCGCCCGTCGAGCGGATGTTGACTATTACCTCGGCGTTTCGGATCTTGGCGATCTGGCTGACCGCCTTCTGGAACTTGTTGTAGGTCGACACGCGGGCGGCGGGCTCGTCGAACTGCCACTCCTCGGGCACGCCGATCATACCCTCGATGTCGATGGTCGCAGGCCCCGGGCCCCGACGCGAATTTGTGATCTTGATACGGTTTTTCATAGGTCGATTAAAAATTAATGTCGTGATGATAGTACATACACTTGCGGACGAACTCATAGGTGACGCAAAACTCGTCGGCCGCCTGCCACATCGATTTCACCTTGCCTCCACCACCTCTCACTAACGCCTCCACACGGCGGCGAACAGCCCCTATCTTGCATCGCGTCTGGTCGATGACTCCGGCCTGACACAGCTCGTCGAGCAGTTGCGGAACGGGCAGGCGGCCATAGCGTTCGATGATGGTGTCGACAATCAGTTTCCGGTGGCGGGCTGGCATCATATTTTCGAGTTTTCGATTATGGTTTGGGTTTTCGTTTGCTCTTCTATCGCCGCTTCGATGAGGGCGAGGATATCTTCGGGTGTCATTTTTCTATGGAATATGTTTGATTAGCACACATTTTGTCGAGGTTGCGGTCGGGCTGTAATCCACTATCTCTTCGAGCCGGTACAGTGCCCGTTCGCCGTCGATGACGAGGGCGATGGGGCGGCGAAAGTCGGCGTTTTCTATGTCGACGGCCGACAGGGCGAGGTTGAGCGTCACGCGGCGAGACCCGTTCCACAGCCGCACATCGGCGTCCCAAAAGGTGTGGAGCCCCTGCACCCCGTCGCGATCTTCGAAGCAGAGGGTGTAGCCGCTCTCGGGAGCGTGAAAGGCCAGCTTGGGATAGTTGCCGGAGGGTTGCGGCCAGCCCCACGCCTGACCTTGCGGAAGAGCCTGCATACCCTCGAAGCGCACGATTTTGGGCAAAAAGTTGAGGTTCTCGGTCCCCTCCACTATCGCCGCCGTGCCCTCCTCGGTGGAGCTTAGGCCCGCCTGCACGAGGCGCGCCGAGGCGGCTCCACCGACCACTCCTGCCGTGCCGAGCGAGGGTGTAAAGAGGGCATTTTGCCACGTTCGCGCAACATTCGTTGCCGCCGCATTCTCTACCGTCGCGCTCCATTCGCCCATCCGGCCGCCATTCTCGCGATTGAAGCGGCTCACCGCATCGTCGCCCGAGCGATAGCTCCACGTCATCTGCTTGGCCAGATTGCCGCCCAACTCCTCGATGTGGATCGGCTTCGAGAAGTCTATCCGGCTCGTCCACTCCTGCGGATTGTCGGCGATGTAGAACAGGCGGGCAGGCTCGATAGTGACCGTTCGCGTCGTCCGATCGGTGTGGAAAACAAGGTTAAACATCTGTCGCACGGCCGCCAAAAACTCCATCTGCGACACGTTGTGGGCGCAAACATCTGCAAACCCGAGCGACGCCCCCTCGCCCGGTTGAGCGTAAAACACCGGCCGAACCCACGTGCCCTCCTTCAACGTGAGGCGCATTCCTGGCTCCGCACCGGCGAAGAAAATCTCGTCGAAAAACTTCGGATTGCCCGTCGTGATGCTCTCCGGAGCCGTCCTCACAGTCAACTCCACATCCAACGTTCCGCGTTCCTCCACAAAGCCGTCGTACAACGCCCAATCGTTATAATATGGTGTCCAGCTGCCCGTCGGCGAGGTACGAATGTACAGCTCGGGGTTCCTCACCGCCGTCGTCGTGGCCGCAATGCCGACAGCCGAGCAGCGACCCTCCAACACCAACGGATGGCGAATCACCGTGCTGCCCTGAACATACCGAAGCTGGTACTGCCACCCCGCCTGATGGTCGAAAACAACCACCTTGTAGCTTCGACCGGCACGCAAACTGCCCCTGCGGTCGGGATAAGGATTGGCCAAAGTGAACCGTCGCGGAGCATCCTCGCCCAAATAGACCTGGTCGAAGCCGCGCATCGACGTCCGGCTTCCGATAACGGCATCAGTGGTGTAGCGCAGGTGGTACTGGAACCCCGCATCGACCCCGCTCGTGGGAATGAAAGCGACCCGCTCGTCGTCCTTCTGGAAGCATCCACCGCGGCTAAACAGATCGACACAGGTCGATCCGAGCGTGCTGCTCTCCTCCACCGAAGCCGTATCGACCACGTTGCCCACCGAAAACGACGGCCGATAAGGATCGGCGTAAACCCTCCCCTCGGAGTTGGCCACGGCCGACGAAGAGCGAACCCGCCGAGCAAGAAAGTCCATCGCACTCTTCACACCCGACACATCCCGCGTCGGATAGTTGCCGCTGATGAACAGCTGTCGGAACTCGGGCGTGTCCAAAAACTCGCTGCGAACCGCATAACCGTGCTGCCTGAAAATGGCTGTTATCAACTCGCGCGCGTTGATGAAAGGATGGTAGTCGTCGCTTGTCAGGATCTTCATCGCCGGAGCGACCGACCCGCTCGAATAGTCGGCCACCTGCCTGGTCCGCACCACGGGCAAGAACTTCACGATATCGCTGTTGGTCCAGCTGGCGGCGATGGTGGCTCCGGTGAGTGTGCGGGCGTAGTTCACCTCGGTGCCGCGAAGCGAACAACCCCTCGCGCCCTCGACCCACTCTTTCGCCCCGCCGATGATGTGAACCTCATAATAGCCCGTGCCGTCGGTCAGATTCACGGCGCGGTCGAGATAGAGCGGTCCCTCGATGAGAACCACACCCTCGTGCTCGATGCGGCCGGTGTGGTGTGTGGCGTTGAAGTGGTTGGCCGAGTGGATCTGACCCGCAAAGCCCATCACGGCGTCGCAGGTCGCGCCCATAGGGATGCGCAGAGTTCGGGTATATCCGGCGCGCGCTTTTTCGGGGTCGGTAAGTGCGGCCACGGCGAGCGTGATGGCGGCGGCCGAAGCGTCGTCCATTGTCACCGCGCGATTGTCGATAAAAAGCTCCATAATTATGCTATTTTCTGGATGGGGTTTTGGTTGCGGGAGTTATCGAGAGCGAAACGTAGGTCGGTTTCAGGGGCGAGGCGACCACTTCACCGTCGGCCACAGTCACCTGTTCGAGGGTTTTGCCATCCGCCCGCCACACTCGCGGCGAGGAGAAAATCTCGCTCAGCCACTTCGCTCGCCCCTCATCGCACACCTCCGAAACCAGCGTGTGGGTTTGCTTCTTGCCGTCGGTGCGTACCGCTTCTATGGTCGGAAAGGTGTGGAAATCTATTGCGCCGTAACGATTCACCCACGCCAATCTAACCCCGCCCGTGCGCTCCTTGTCGATCGTATAGTGGCGTTCCAGCACCGTCTCGACGCTACCCGAAACCAATCGCAATCGCAAAATGAAGTCGTTCACCCGCTCCTCGGGCACCCTCACCCGATCCTTCAACCGTCGGATACAGTCTGCCACGTCGATGCTCACCGCGATCATACCGGTCGATGCGATCTGGCTCATCGTGCGCTCGACATAGTCGTCGCCCCAATAGTGCATCACCAGCTCCGGAATCACCTTGGCCGTGGTCACCAGCGCAACCTCGTCCATATCGGTCGGGCCCACCGTCACGTGCGAGGGCGCGGCCGAGAGGATTTCGCTGGTCGGAATATCCTCGGTGCCCGACCCCAACTGCACAATGGGCGAAGTGTAGCCCGCCGCCGAAACCGAGCACGGAACCAGTCGACCCGTCGCCAAACCGGGTCCCGAAGTCTCCCGAAAAATCGGCTTAACATCGAAAAATCCACGCAGATAGGGAGCCACATTGACACTCACTGTGCCATCCGGAGCGGGATAAAGCCGCTTCGTACCGATAGGAGCACCCGGCTGCAACTGTGTATTAATAGCCACATCGACCGCTGTTTGGGGTGAGCCTGCACCCGACAGCACAAAGCACGCGGGGCGGAAGGCCGATTGCATGGCCTTAGGTAAAGTCTTGATAGTCATCGTTTTAGAATGAAAAGTGAAGGGTCGTTAATCGTTGATAATATACCACACGGTGATGTCGCATTGGAGGGTTAGCGAGCTCTCGCCGTGCGCCGTGAGCGACTGACGGGCGGGGGTGCAAGCCACATTAGCGATTGAACAAACCTCGGGTTGCGACGCAATTTCGGCCGCCATACCCAGCGCACAGCGTTCCATTTCGGCCCAGTGTTCGTCATTCAAACCGTTCGCGGGCATCGTCATCAGGTGGAGAGTGAGGCGATAGGTGGTTTCGCCTTCGGTGCGTCCGGTGGTTTTTTTGGTTTCGGGCGGCGCGAGCCACACCGCAGGATAGCGGCGGACGGTGCTGCTAAGGGTTTGCATTTCGCCCGTGTGGAACTCATAGCCGGCACTTTGTGCTGCGCTTCGGGCAAGCGAGATGATAGTGTTTCGATTCATAGTCGAGAGTTGAGAGGTTGGATTTCAGGGCGCAAACATACAACACCCGCACCCCCCTTGTCAAGACCCCACGCAAATTATTCCCAAAAAAGACAATAAAAAACGCCCCCACACAGATGTGCAGGGGCGTTTTCAGATAAGATAAAAAACTTATTCGGCCACGGTTTCGGCAGGCGCAACCTCGGTCTTAGCACAAGGACATTCGCCTTCGGGGCAAGTGCAGGTGCCCTCTTCGGTGCAGCAAGTACACCCTTCGGCACATTTACACTCCCCGGCACAACAAGCCTCGGTGGTAGCCAAAGTAGCAGCAGCCTCGGCTTCGGTGGTGGCTTCGGTCGCGTTGTTAGCACAATTGCAAGCTGCGAACATTGCCGCAACAGCCAGAATAGCAAAAATTTTCTTCATAATAATATAATTTTAATTAATTGTAACCTCCTCTTCAACGACGAACGCCTTTGGAAACGCACCCAGCACCTTTCCGCACAGCGCAACAGCATCCGTCCGGTCGATAAACCTACCCGCGGTAACCCGAAAATAGGGAATCTCGTATGTCACCCTCGGCTCGATGCCCTCCATCAAATTCTCGAACCTGTTTGCCGCGCTATGGGCACTCGCTCGGGCACTCTGCGAATTGTCGCTAAACAGCCTGACGGCATACATCGTAACTTTGGGCTGCCTGGGCTGACTGTCGAAATAACTGATTATTCGCTCGGCATCGGGCGTTTCGGTAACCTGAATTTCGGGCTTCAAATCCGCCCGCACCCGCCCTATGGACTGCCCGTTTGAGACAGTACAGGCCATCAAAAAAAAGATGACTAAGGCACACTTCACGGTGCGAAATTATGTAAAATTTCCGAAAGCGGCACTTTTTTCAACTTTATTTTTTTGTTAACACGCCCCAAACGCACCGTGGCGTCGATGTCGACCGTCACTCCGTCCGCGTCGTCGAGGCTCAGCACACCCAGCGCACCCAGCGAAACCGAGCTCAGCTTCAGCCGGTAATCGACCCGCGAAACCTCCTTTCGGGGAATGCGGATCGGCTCGACAAGGGCTGCCGTGGCCACCTTCCGGCCGTTGATATGGATTGTCAGTTCGGCCCGCTCGACGATCAAATTACGGCCGCCGTCGTTCTCCACCACCGCCTCGCCCCGCAGCATCGTCAAGCCCTGCATTCGCGGTGCATCGAGGTCGATCACGACGAAGTTCTTTGCCGGATTGCAGCTCGCAAAGAGAATGAAGAATGAAGAATGAAGAATGAAAAATGAGCTACGCAACGCCCTTTTCAGTCGACTTGCTGTGCAAGTAGAAAAAAACAATTTCTCCATCATTTGTTACCTATATAAATGTAAGCAACTCCACCGGTCAGACTTTGCTTTTCGACCGCCGAAAAGCCCGCCTCCAGCATCATCGCGGCAAAGCGTTCGGGCGGCGGAAAATCGCCCACCGAGCGCGGTAAATAGGTGTATGCCCCCTTGTCGCGCGATATCAGTCGCCCCAGCAAAGGCAAGACGTTATGAAAATACCACCTGTAAACGGCACCCCAGACCACACTTCGCGGCTCCGAAAATTCCAGAATTATGCACCTCCCGCCCCGCCGCAGAACCCGATACATTTCGCTCAACCCCCGTGCTTTGTCGCCGAAATTGCGCACCCCGAACGCCGCCGTCACACAGTCGAAAGTCGCGTCGGGGAATTGCAGGTTCTGGGCATCGCCGATCTGCAGGTTTGGCGGAGTAAAATCGAGTTCGTAGAACTCGTCAGTCCGTCGCCGCCCCCCAGGCGCGGACTGCATTTCATTTGTCCGGCCTCGGCGACTGACTGAGCCCGACATTTCTGCAATTTTCCCCCTCCCTCTTTCCAGCATCCCCTCCGAAATATCGACTCCCGTGATGCGTGCGTGTGGCAGTCGGCGCGCCATTGCTATCGCCAGATCGCCCGTCCCCGTCGCCACGTCCAGAATGTCGTTGCCCGTCACAAGACGCATAACCCTCTGCCGCCAACGGCGGTCGATGCCGAAAGAGAGCACGTGGTTGAGCACGTCGTAGGTCGGCGCAATCCGGTCGAACATTTGTTTTACATCACTCATAACGCACAGATTCTGAGGGAGTTATGCGATTCACTATGGTAGTCGGAATGACGAGAAAAGCCAGGATCACGGCCACCGTCCCCACATCGAGCCACACTATCCACCAGCCGAGCTCGATGGGCACGGTGGCGAGAAAATAGCCCTCTGAGTCGAGGCTCAGCAGGCCGAAACGCTGCTGCAACAGGGCTATCCCGATGCCCAAAACGTTTCCGACGACGAGCCCTGAGATCAAAATCCGCGCTGCCCGCATCACAAAGATCATCCTTACTCCGCGGCCGCGCATACCGAGGGTTTTCAGCACACCGATCATCCGAATGCGCTCCAAAACCATCACCAGCAACGCCGAGATCATACTCACCAGCGCGACGACGGTCATAATGGCGATTATCACGGCGGCATTCACGTCGTGGGTCGCCAGCCAGTCGAAAATCTGCGGAAACTCGCCCCTGACCGAACGGACCGAAACGCCTTCGGGAACAACCGACCACACCTCCCCCACAACCTCGTCCAACTCCCCGAAATCGTCTATCACCACCTCATAACCATCCACCTGCGTCGCCTCCCAACCGTTCAGCCGCTGAATATTGGCCAGCGACGTCACCACCATCCGGGCATCCATCTCGTCCAGCCCCGACGAATAGAACCCTGCCACCCGGAAGAGGTCGCGCCGCGGACGCTCGCCATCGACAAAAAGCATCTCCAACCGGTCGCCCTCCGCAAGCTGCAAAAGCCGCCCCAGCGCGCGCGAAACAACCACATCGCGCCCGTTCAGAGAGTCCGCAATGCCCTTCAACACAACCCCTTGTGTGGCTTCGGCGGTCTTGGCAACACCCTCTTTTATCGCATACGGCTCGACACTCACGACCCCGTCGATAGCCATAATCGTGGAAGCCAAATCGGGGTCGAGGTGAGGAATTTCCACCCGAATGTGACCTGTGAACAGGGTTATCCTGTCCGAAATTTGCCTCCGAAACCCCATTATCACCGCCACGGCAAGGATCATCACGGCGATGGCTGTGGCGGCGGTCGCGACGGCTATGCGTACCATCACACCGCGGCTTTCGATGCGGCGCGAGACAAAAAATTCGGCGAAAAATTTGCGCATTATTACCGCAAAAATAGTAATTTTACCCAAATTTCTGCGCGCTATGATGAAAAACAAAGTTGGTAAAACAGCCCTCGTGACGGGTGCCACGTCGGGCATAGGCGAGGCTACGGCCACTCTGCTCGCCGAAAATGGGTGGGATGTTATCGTCACGGGCCGGCGGGCGGAACGGTTGAAGGCCCTGAAATCCGATTTGAAGAGGTTCGGGGTCGATGTACTGACCCTTGCGCTCGATGTGCGCGACCGACAGGCGGTGGAGGCGTCGCTGGGAACGTTGCCGGAGCGGTGGCGCGCGATAGATTTGTTGGTCAACAATGCGGGGCTGGGTCTCGGGCTGGAGCACCTGGATGCGGGCGATGCGGCCGATTGGGAGACGATGGTGGATACCAACGTGAAAGGGCTGTTGTATGTCACCCGCATTGTGGCGGGTCTTATGATAGAGGCTCGCAGGGGCGGACATATTGTCAATTTGGGGTCGATTGCGGGCCGTCAGGTGTATGAGAACGGGGCGGTTTATTGCGCCACCAAGCACGCCGTGAATGCGTTGAGCCAGGGTATGCGGATCGACTTTTTGCGCCACGGGATCAGGGTGACCGAGGTGAGGCCGGGAATGGTGGAGACCGAGTTTTCGGTGGTGCGGTTCCACGGCGACGAGGAGCGTGCGGCGGCGGTTTACAATGGGGTGGAGGCTCTCACGGCGACCGATGTTGCCCAGGCGGTGGTTTGGGCGGCTGGGCGACCTGTCCACGTCAATATCGACGAAATTGTTATCACTCCCCGCCAGCAGGCAGGGGCATATTATGTCGACAGGAGGTAAGGTGTCTGTTTCGTCCAATCTCTCGAATATCCGTGCCGCTTTGCCTTCGGGGGTGGAGCTTGTTGCGGTGTCGAAGTTTCGGCCGGTGGAGGAGCTTGTGCAGGCTTATGCGGTGGGTCAGCGCATTTTTGGCGAGAGCCGACCGCAGGAGATGGCCTCTAAACGGCCGCTTTTGCCGCCCGATGTGAGGTGGCATCAGATAGGCCATTTGCAGACGAATAAGGTGCGGCTGATTGCTCCGTTTGTGGAGCTGGTCCATTCGGCGGATAGCGTGCGGTTGTTGTGGGAGATAGATCGGCGGGCGGCGGAGAATGGGCGCGTGATCGACGTTTTGTTGGAGATTCGGGTTGCTTCCGAGGCTACCAAGCACGGTTGGGAGTGGCCGGAGTTGGTGTCGTGGCTTGAGGGCGGAGAGTTTCGGCGGATGGAGAGCGTGGGGTTTCGCGGGGTGATGGGGATGGCGAGTTTCACCGAGGACGGGGCGACGGTCGAGGAGGAGTTCGGGCGGTTGCGTGGGATGTTTGGGGAGCTTCGGGAGCGGTTTTTCGGTGGTGACGGTGGGGTGTTCGACATTTTGTCGATGGGAATGAGCGGTGATTGGCCGCTTGCACTTCGCCACGGCTCGACTATGGTCCGCCTCGGCAGTGCGATATTTTAGTTGAGAATTGTTTCGGCCTCTGCGAGGCCGAAACAATGAAAAGATGAAAAAATGAAAAGATGAAAAAAGCCTCGCGTTGCGTAGCTTGGGCGTCGCGTTAGCCTGTCCCGCACAGCTTGGGCGTTGCGTAGCCAACTCTTAACTCTTAGTTCTTAACTCTTAACTCTTAACTTGTCCCGCGTATCTTGGGCGTCGCGTAGCTTGTGTCGCGTTAGCTGGGTGTCGCGTAGCCTGCTAATCGCTAATCGCTAATCGCTAATCGCTAATCGCTAATCGCTAATCGTTGTTGTGTTGTTTGGTCCATTGCTCTTTACGCAGGGCGAATGCACCGGACGGAGAAGCGATTGGTCTTGTCCGGGTGGACGCGCGTGCTGCGGAAGCCCAGGTTGTAGGCGTTGGAGGTAGTGGATGGGTACTGCGTAGCAGACCAATAACGCCCGTACGTGCTCTGATTGGAGCCGTTGCCACTGAGGCCTGAAGCTGAGAAGAAGAGTTTTTTAAATCTTCTGACACGTGGGGCAGAAATAGATCGTGCCGCCGCCATAGGCCTCTTTGACTATCACACTGCCGCAAACCGGACAGGGCCCGCCGACCGTGTTTTTCGACAAAATCGTTTTGTAACCGCCTTTGTTGCCGAACAGATCGCCCTCGGTGTCGCGCCCGCCTTTGGCCGTCATCTCTTTGAGCGTGCTCTTGACCGAGTGGAACATAGACTCTTTTTCGGCGTCGGACAGCGAACTCAATTTTCTTTTGGGATGCACGCGGGCATTGAAGAGAATGTCCTGTAAGGTGCCGTTGCCCAGGCCCGGGATGCGCTGTTCGGCCGCCAAGAACAGCTTGGCAGACAGATTGGGCTTGGATTTGGCAAACAATTCGTCGAAATAGTTTTCGTTGAACTCGTCGCTTAGCGGCGAGATGCTGTTGCGGCTCAGTTGATAATATTTCTCGTCGTAGGTGCCGTCGTAGGCGGCGATAAAGCCGAACATCGCCACGGTCAGGGCGAGAAAACCGTTGTCGTCCAATGCCAACAGCAGTTGGTAATTCTTGGGCACGCTCATCTCCGCCGTGCCGTATCGCAGAATGGTGCCGTCGCCCGTGCTGAGTCCCGTGTGGTTGTCGAAAAGAATATCGACGTACATTCCATAGCTCTCGGAAGCCTCGATGCGCCTGCCGGTCAGCAGCTTGCTATAATTCAGCGGATCGCCGTACCAGAAGGTGAATTTGTGGGGACTGGTGGCGTTGAAGACCTCGGTGACGGTGCGTCCGATGAGAGTTTGACCGATTTGGCGGCTCAGTGTTCTGTTTTCGGGCAATTCGTTCATAATGGGTACAAATATACAAAAAAATAAACCTCCCACCAAAGTATGGTGAGAGGTTTCGTGGTACCACTCGGAATCGAACCAAGGACACAAGGATTTTCAGTCCTTTGCTCTACCAACTGAGCTATGGTACCCCTTGTTTGCGGGTGCAAAGATAGGCAAAAATTTCATAACGCAAAAAATAATTTATACCTTTGCCCCCGTTATGCGCATCGCTATCGCCCAACTCAACTATGTCATCGGCGATTTTGAGGGAAACACCCTTAAAATCGTGGGTGCTATCGACAGGGCCAAGGCCGACGGGGCCGATCTTGTGATGTTTGCCCAGGCCGCCATTTCGGGCACGCCTGGTTACGATCTGGTTCGGAAATACACCTTTTTGGAGCGGTGCGAGGAGGCTTTGGTGGAGATAGCTTCGCACTGCGACGACATCGGCGTGCTGGTCGGGTTGCCCATTCAGGGCGAACAGGGAACGGTGAGCGCGGTGGCTTACATCAACAACAGGCGGGTGGAGCATTATATAGGCAAAAAGCACATCACTTCGCGCGAGGAGAAGCCCTATCTGGCTTCGGGCAGTGGGGTGAAGTATTTGCGCATTGCCGGACGTAAGGCGGCGGTGGTTGTGGGCGAGGATGTGAGGATGGAGAGGGAGTATTCGCAAAATACCGACGTGATACTCGGCTTTTCGGCCTATCCCTATTCGCGTGGGGTGGTCGAGCGGCGGTGGGACGAATATTCTCATCTTGCCCGAACGACGGGTCGGCCGGTGGTGTATGTCAACCAGGTCGGGGGCCAGACCGATGTGCTGTTCGACGGGTCGAGCGCGGCGTTTAACTCCAAGGGGGAGGCTTTTGCAATATTGAAGAGTTTCGAAGAGGACTTTCGGGTTGTCGACATCGACGCCTCGTCGCCTGTCGCCCTGCCTCAGCAGGACAGGACGGCCAATGTGTTCAGTGCGGTGAAGATGGGGCTGAGGGACTATTTTGTTAAGAACGGTTTTACCAAGGCTTGTTTGGGAATGAGCGGCGGGATAGATTCGGCGGTGGTGGCGGCCATTGCGGGCGAGGCGTTGGGGCGCGAGAATGTGCGGTTGTTGATGATGCCCAGCCAGTTTTCGACCGAACACTCGGTGGATGACGCCGTGGAAATGGCGGAGCGGATGGGCTCACCCTATGACGTTATTCCGATCACCGAGAGCTATAAGGCCATCACCGAGACTATGTTGCCGGTGGTGGGGGGGACGCGCTTCGATGTGACCGAGGAGAACATCCAGTCGCGCATCCGTGCCGTGATGCTGATGGCGTTGAGCAATAAGTTCGACTATATTGTGCTGAATTGCTCCAATAAGAGTGAGCGGGCGGTCGGCTACGGGACGCTGTATGGGGATAGTATCGGGGCGATGAGCGTGATAGGCGATTTATATAAGAGCGAGGTGTATGATTTGGCGCATTATATCAATAGGATACACCCGGGAACCATTCCGGAGCATATATTGCTGAAAGAACCCTCGGCCGAACTGAGTCCCGGACAGTTGGACAGCGACCGCTTGCCGAGTTATGAGGTTTTGGACGCCATATTGTACAGGATGATAGAGAAGGGTCAGCACCGCGAGGAGATAATCAATGCGGGCTTCGATGTGGACACTGTTTTGAGGGTGCATAGTATGTTGTTGAGGAATGAGTATAAGCGCAGGCAGGGTTGTCCGGTTATGCGGTTGTCGTCGGCCCCGTTGGGCAAGGAGTATGTGTTGCCGCTCACCAATCGTTATGGAGGATATGGGTTGTGAGTAAGTTGGTTGAACATAGGGGGGTTGTCAGTGCTGTGGGCGAGAAGTTGGTCGAGGTCGAGTTCTCGGTCGATGGGGCTTGCGCGGGGTGTAAGGCGAAGGCGTTGTGTGGTCAGGACGAGGGGGGCAGGTTTGTGAGCGTTTGGGAGCCGCTGGCCGAGTATTATAAGGTGGGCGAAGAGGTGATGTTGGGTGTCGAGGAGACGATGGGCATCAGAGCGGCTGTTTGGGCCTATATGGTGCCGTTTTTCATTTTGCTGGGTACGTTGCTTGTCACTTTGCGCTTTTTGCCCGAGTTGTATGGCGGGTTGATTGCGCTGGGGTCGATGTGCTTGTATTATGTGGTGTTGTTTTTTTTCCGTAAAAGGATCGAGAAAGAGATTGTGTTTAAGGTGAGAAAGATATGATTTATACTGTCGTTGTTCTTGTTGTTTTGGGGGTGTTGCTGGCTGGGGTGTTGTTTGTTGTGGCCAAGCGGTTCCACGTCGAGGAGGATCCGCGGATAGATACCGTCGAGGGGTTGCTTCCGGGGGCTAATTGTGGTGCTTGCGGTTATCCAGGGTGTCGTGGTTTGGCTACGGCGTTGGTGACGGATTATTCGGAGGAGTTGTATTGCCCGGTGGGGGGTGCTTCGACGATGGGTGTTGTTGCCGAGTTTTTGGGCAGGGCGGCGGTTGTGCGCGAGCCTGAGGTTGCGGTGGTGAGGTGTGGGGGGAGTTGTGCGGTGCGTCCGGTGCTTTCGCATTTCGACGGAGCGCGGTCGTGTGCTGTTGCTGCTTCCACTTATGCGGGCCAGACGGGGTGCTCGTTCGGTTGTTTGGGAATGGGCGATTGTGTTTCGGTTTGCGATTTCGACGCTATTTATATGGATGCTTCGACGGGCCTTCCGGTGGTGTCGGATGAGAAGTGTACTTCGTGTGGGAAGTGTGTGAAGGCGTGTCCTAAGGTTATTATCGAGTTGAGGCGTAAGGGGCCTAAGGGTCGTCGTGTGTTTGTGTCGTGTGTGAGCAGGGATAAAGGGGCGGTGACGCGGAAGGCTTGTCAGGCGGGGTGCATCGGGTGCGGTAAGTGCGTGAAGGTGTGTGAGTTCGATGCTATTGCGATGGCGGATAATCTCGCTTATATCGATCCGGTTAAGTGCCGGCTTTGTCGCAAGTGTGTGGGCGAGTGCCCGACGGGGGCGATAGTCGAGACCAATTTTCCGCCGAAAAAAGTTGTTGCAGAGGTCTGATTCGGCTTTCGTAGAAAGCCGTCAGCCCCGCCCGTAGGGGGGTCGGGCGGGCTGAAAGTTCTGCGTAGCCAACTCGTAATTTGTAATTCGTAATTAGTTTCGCTGATTTGCTTGGCGTTTCGGCGATTAAAAATGAATTTTTATCGCGCTCAACTTTGGCGCAAATTCGTAATTGAATGAAGACATTTCCGAGGGGCGGGGTTCATCCGCCGGAGAATAAGTTGAGTGCGGGGGTTCCTGTCGAGGTGCTTCCTGTTCCCGGGACGGTGGTTGTGCCGTTGTCGCAGCACTTGGGCGCACCTGCCGAAGCGGTGGTGGCTAAGGGCGACAGGGTTTTGGTGGGACAGTTGCTGGGTAAGGCTGCGGGGTTTGTTTCGGCTCCGGTTCATTCGCCGGTGTCGGGGACGGTTGCGGGGGTGGATATGGTGGCTAACGGGTCGGGGATCAAGGGCTTGTCGGTCACTATTTCGGTGGAGGGCGACGAGTGGATGCCCCAGATCGACCGGACGGACAGGGTGGGGTATGATTGCCAGATGTCGGCCGAGGAGATCGTGAAGAAGATTGCCGATGCGGGCATAGTGGGGATGGGTGGTGCGACGTTTCCGACGAGTGTGAAGTTGACGCCGCCGCAGGGTAAGAAGGCCGAGATGCTGATTATCAATGGGGTGGAGTGTGAGCCTTTTTTGACCTCCGACCATCGCGTGATGCTTGAACATACGGCTGAGGTTTTGGTCGGGGTGGGTTTGTTGGCGCGCGCTTTGGGGGTCGAGAAGACCTTCGTCGGGGTCGAGAACAATAAGCCCGATGCGATTGATGTGTTGCGAAAGGTATATGGCAATATTTTGCGGGAGTTACCGCCGATGGAGATAGTTCCGCTCAAAGTGAAGTATCCGCAGGGGGGCGAGAAGCAGTTGATAACGGCCATTACGGGACGGACGGTTCCTTCGGGCGGTTTGCCTATCGACGTGGGTTGCGTGGTGCAGAATGTGGGGACGGCTTTTGCGGTTTATGAGGCGGTGATGAAGAACAAGCCGTTGGTTGAAAGGGTGGTGACGGTGACGGGTGCGGTGGAGCGGCCGGCCAATTTTTTGGTCAGGATCGGGACGCCTGTTTCTGCGCTTTTGGATGCGGTGGGCGGTTTGCCTGAGGATTGTGGTAAGGTGATTGGCGGCGGACCGATGATGGGTCGTGCGATGAGTAATCTCGATGCGCCGGTGACTAAGGGAACGAGCGGGATTTTGGTTTTGGACAGGCGGACGGCTGTTCGTTGTGCGGAGTCGGATTGCATTAAGTGCGGCAAGTGTTTGACTGTTTGTCCTATGGGGTTGGAGCCTTATTTGCTTGCGCCGCTTGTTCAGAAGCAGCGGTGGGATGAGGTCGAGACACACAGGGTGATGGATTGCATCGAGTGTGGGTGTTGTTCTTATACCTGCCCTGCCAAGATCCCGTTGTTGGATTGGATTCGGCTGGGAAAGGCGGAGGTCGGGAAGATAATTCGTTCAAGATTAAATAGATAAAAAATTTTTGCGTGGCCGGCCCGTGTGGTGGCTAACTCGTAATTCGTAATTGAATTTATGGAACATAAATTAACAATATCGCCCTCGCCGCACCTGTTTTCGCGCAGGAGCACGCGGGGCATTATGGGGGATGTGCTGATAGCTCTTTTGCCTGCTTTGGCGGTGTCGGTGTGGGTTTTCGGGTTCGATGTGCTGGCTGTTACGGCGGTTGCGGTGGGCTCGTGTGTGGTTTTCGAGTGGTTGGCGGGCAGGTTTTTGCTGGGTGATGGCGGGACGAGTGTCGGCAATTTGTCGGCTGTGGTGACGGGGGTGCTGTTGGCTTTCAATTTGCCTTCGAACATTCCGCTGTGGTTGGTCATTTTGGGGTCGTTTGTGGCTATCGGGATCGGGAAGATGACTTTTGGGGGATTGGGTAAGAATCCGTTTAATCCGGCGTTGGTGGGTCGTGTGTTTTTGTTGGTGGCTTATCCGGTCCAGATGACCACTTTTCCGCCGGTCGATGGGGTTTCGGGTGCGACTCCGTTGGCGTTGGCTAAGAGCGGCGGGCTCGATGCGGTGGATTACAATAGTTTGTTGATGGGCTTTAAGAGCGGGTCGCTGGGTGAGGTTGCGGCGTTGGCTTTGTTGTTGGGGGGATTGTATTTGCTGGCCAGAAGGGTTATTACTTGGCAAATTCCGGTTGCGGTGCTGGGGAGTATGGCTCTGTTCAGTGCCGTTTTGTGGTTTGTGAATCCCGGTGTTTATATGTCGCCGTTGTTCCATTTGTTGACAGGGGGGGCTATGCTGGGTGCGCTGTTTATGGCTACCGATTACTCCACTTCGCCGATGGGTTGGAGGGGTGGATTGATATTTGGGACGGGGATCGGGGTTATCACTATTGTGATCCGGCTGTGGGGAGCTTATCCCGAGGGGATGTCGTTTGCTATTTTGATTATGAATTCGCTGGTTCCGCTGATTAATAAGGTACGCCGATGAAGAACACGTTGTTGAATATGGTTTTGGTGCTGGGAGCCATCACGTTGCTGGCCTCGGCGGGAGTGGGTTATGTTTATAAGGTTACGGAAGAGCCCATTAAGCTGGCTTCCCAGGCGGCGGTTATGGCGGCTTTGGCCGAGGTGTTGCCTCCTTTCGATTCCACTTCTGTTTCGGAGATTGCGGTCGATGATATACCTGTTGTTGTCAATACCGCCACTCAGGACGGCGAGGTGGTGGGTTATGCTGTCGAGACGGCTACGAAGAACGGGTTTTCGGGCGAGATACGGCTTATGGTTGGTTTCGATGCTCAGTTGCGGGTCGTGGGGGTGAAGGTTTTGCAGCACGCCGAGACGCCTGGGCTGGGAGATAAGATGACCGAGGAGGGAAATCCGCTTTTTGCTTCCGTTAGGGATAAGAATCTTGGGGAGATGAATTTGTCGGTGGCCAAGGACGGGGGCGATGTGGATGCGCTTACTGCTGCCACTATCACTTCGCGGGCCTGGGTCGATGCCGTGGGACGTGCTTTTCGCGCGCTGGGGGGCAGTGTCGACGGCTCTACGGGAGCGACTTCCAATGTAAAATCGACGGAGCTATGAAGAAGTTGAATATTATACTTTCGGGGATCGTTAAGAACAACCCCACTTTTGTGCTCTTGCTGGGGATGTGCCCCACGCTGGGCACGACCACTTCGGCCTTGAACGGTGCGGGGATGGGCGCGGCGACTATGGCGGTGTTGGTATTGAGCAATGTGGTTATCTCGATGGTTAAGAACCTCATTCCGTCGAAGGTCAGGATCCCGGCTTATATCGTTATTATTGCCGCTTTTGTGACGATAGTCGAGTTGTGTATGAGGGCTTATTTGCCCGATTTGTATAAGACGCTGGGGGTGTTTATTCCGCTTATTGTTGTGAATTGCATTATTCTCGGGCGGGCCGAGGGCTTTGCGGCTAAGAACGGCGTTGTCGATTCGGCGTTGGACGGAGTGGGGATCGGGTTGGGATTTACCCTGTCGTTGACGGTTGTCGGGGCTGTTAGGGAGATTTTGGGCAGCGGGGCGATATTCGGCCATAAGTTTATTACGGGTGACGGGATGTTGATCTTTGTGTTGGCACCGGGGGCGTTTTTGGTGCTGGGTTATTTGATGGTTTTGTTTAATAAGTTAACCTCTAAGTGATGGAGATAGTTTTGATCATTATCGGAGCCATATTGGTCAACAATGTGGTTTTTGCGCAGTTTTTGGGGATATGTCCTTTTTTGGGGGTATCGAACAAGGTGAGCACTTCGCTGGGGATGGGTGCGGCGGTGGTTTTTGTCACGACTATTGCGGCGGTGGTTGCTTATTTGCTCCAATATTATGTGCTGGTGCCGTTGGGGATAACTTATATGCAGACTATTGTCTTTATCCTTGTTATTGCGTCGCTGGTGCAGATGGTGGAGCTGGTTATCAAGAAGGTGAGTCCGGTGTTGTATCAGGCGTTGGGGATTTTTTTACCTCTTATCACGACCAATTGTGCGGTACTCGGGGTGGCTATTTTGTTGGTTCAGAAGGAGTTCGATTTGTTGGAGTCGGTGGTTTTTGCTTTTGCTACGGCGGTGGGTTTTGCGTTGGCTTTGGTGATTTTTGCGGGTATTCGCGAGCGGTTGGAGTTGGAGAATGTTCCGAAGGCTTTGAAGGGCACTCCTATAGCACTGGTTGTTGCGGGCATTTTGGCGATGGCGTTTATGGGGTTTTCCGGACTTGTTTAGGAAGATTGTGCGTTAGATAATATTGGGTTCGGTCTTTGCGTTAAATGAGGATAAGTTGTTGATAACTTATCCTCATTTTTTGGGTTTGTGGTGGAAAGTTTGGATAGTTTTGTCGGGGTAAAGCCAAAGGAAATTTATGGAAACATTTATCATTAAACGCGACGGGAAGAGGGAATCTTTTTCGGTGGATAAAATCAAGAATGCCATTTCGAAGGCGTTTTTGTCGGTGGGCAGTTTTGCGACGTCAGATGTGATAACCAATATCCTTTCGAGGGTTAGTATCACATCGGAGATGACCGTGGAGGAGATCCAGAACCAGGTGGAGGTCGCTTTGATGGCGGAGCGGTATTATACTGTTGCGAAGGCCTATATTTTGTACCGGCAGCAGCACGCCGAGGACAGGGAGGTGAGTGAGAAGCTGAAGTTTTTGATAGATTATTGCGATGCGTCGAATGCAGCGACGGGGAGCAAGTACGACGCCAATGCCAATGTCGAGAAGAAGAATATGGCGACGTTGATCGGCGAGTTGCCTAAGAGCAATTTCATTCGCCTCAATCGCCGGATGCTGACGGATCGGCTGAAGGAGATGTATGGCAAGGAGGTGAGTGATAAGTATATAGATTTGCTGAATAATCACTTTATTTATAAGAACGACGAGACGAGTTTGGCGAATTATTGCGCTTCGATAACGATGTATCCGTGGTTGATTGGCGGCACGATCGGGATTGGGGGGAATAGCAAGGCCCCGACCAATTTGAAGTCGTTTGCGGGCGGGTTTGTCAATATGGTCTTTATTGTTTCGTCGATGCTGTCGGGTGCTTGTGCAACGCCGGAGTTTTTGATGTATATGAATTACTTCATCGGGTTGGAGTATGGCCGCGATTATTGGAAGAATCCCGATGCTCAGGCCGATTTGTCGTTGAAGAGGCGGACGCTGGATAAGGTGATAACGGACTATTTCGAGCAGATAGTTTATTCGATCAATCAGCCGACGGGCGCGAGGAATTTCCAGGCGGTGTTTTGGAACATTTCTTACTATGACAGGTACTATTTCGAGTCGTTGTTCGAGAATTTTGTTTTTCCGGATGGGAGTGCGCCCGATTGGGAGGGTTTGAGTTGGCTTCAGAAGCGGTTTATGAGGTGGTTCAATGCCGAGCGGTTGCGTACGGTGTTGACTTTTCCGGTGGAGACTATGGCTATGCTGACCGAGAACGGCGAGCCGAAGGATAGGGAGTATGGCGAGTTTACGGCGCAGATGTATTCGGAGGGGCACTCGTTTTTCACCTATTTGAGCGATAATGCGGATAGTTTGTCGAGTTGTTGCCGACTGAGGAATGAGATAACGGACAATGAGTTCAGTTATACGCTTGGGGCCGGTGGGATTTCGACGGGCAGCAAGAGCGTGTTGACTATCAACCTCAATCGCTGTATTCAGTATGCCGTTCGTCAGGGTATTTCTTACCAGTTCTTCCTCGAAGAGGTTGTGGAGTTGGTGCATAAGGTGCAGATGGCTTATAACGAGAACCTCAAAGAGATGCAGGCTAAGGGGATGTTGCCGCTGTTCGACGCGGGGTATATCAATATGGGCCGGCAGTATTTGACTATCGGCGTGAACGGGTTGGTCGAAGCGGCGGAGTTTTTGGGCATCGAGATTTCGGATAATGACGAATATGCCAGGTTCACTCAGGACATTTTGGGGACTGTGGAGAGGTATAATAAGAAGTACAGGACGCCCGATGTGATGTTTAATTGCGAGATGATCCCGGCCGAAAACGTTGGGGTTAAGCACGCAAAGTGGGACAGGGAAGCGGGTTATACGGTGGGTAGGGATTGCTATAACTCCTATTTCTATGTCGTCGAGGATAAGAGTTTGAACATCATCGACAAGTTTCGGATGCACGGTAAGAAGTATATCGAGCATTTGACGGGGGGATCGGCGTTGCATATGAATTTGGATGAGCACTTGAGCAAGGAACAGTATGCCCATTTGTTGAAGGTGGCGGCCAGGGAGGGGTGCAATTATTTCACGTTTAACATTCCTAATACGGTTTGCAACGATTGCGGCCATATTGATAAGCGGCATTTGAATCGTTGTTCGCAGTGCGAGAGTGAGAATTTGGATTATTTGACGAGGATAATCGGGTATATGAAGCGGGTTTCTAACTTTTCGGCTGCGCGCCAGAAGGAGGCCGCCGTCCGCCATTATGCCTCACCACGACAGCTGGCGTAGAAAAAAGCCCTCTTCGGAGGGCTTTTTTTAGCGATTAGCGATTAGCGATTAGCGATTAACTCGCGTCGCATAGCTTGGGCGTCGCGTAGCCTAACTCTTAGTTCTTAACTCTTAACTCTTAACTCTTAACTCTTAACTTGCGTCGCGTAGCCAACTCTTAACTCTTAGTTCTTAACTCTTAACTTGTTGCGCGTAGCTTGCGTTGCGTAGCCTGCTAATCGCTAATCGCTAATCGTTGTTGTGTTGTTTGGTCCATTGCTCTTTACGCAGGGCGAATGCACCGGACGGAGACGCGATAAGTCTTAAGGATGTCATTGTTGCCCGGGGTGACGGTCGCGCTGTCGAAGTACAGGTAGTAGGCGAAGGAGGTATTGGATGGGTTCTGCGTAGCAGACCAATAACGACCGTGCGTGCTCTGATTGGAGCCGCCATTGCGGCCTGAAGCTGAGAAGAAGAGGGTGCTTTACAGCTTTTTCAGTGCACCGCGGATGACCTCTTCGACCGAGAGCGAGGGGTTATCTTTGAGGATTTGGCGCACAGCCTTGTCCGACGCGGCCCGACCGAAGCCCAGCATCGCCAGCGCGCTCATCGCTTCGCTATGGGTGGTGTTGTCCACAGCAAGTTCTTTGCCCAGAATCTCCGTCGAGCTGCCCAGCCCCGTGACTTTGTCTTTCAGCTCGACAATTATCTTTTCCGCCGTTTTGAGCCCCAGTCCCTTGACGTTTTTGAGCAACACGGCGTTTTCGCTCGAAATTATTGTCGCCAGCTCGTTTGGCGAGTAGGTCGATAGCACCATTCGGGCGGTGTTTCCGCCCACGCCCGAAACGCTGATGAGCCGCCGGAACAGTTCGCGCTCCGAGGGGGTTGCAAAGCCGTAGAGAATTTGCGCATCTTCGCGGACTATGAAGTGGACGAACAGCTTGGCCTCGGTTAGTTTTTCGATGGTCGAAAATGTTTGCAACGAGATATTGAGGGAATATCCCACACCGCCGGCGTCGATGACGGCATAGGCGGGGTTGAGTTCGGCCACGCGGCCACTGATAAATTCATACATAATGGTGCAAAGTTAAGAAATTTTTATTACCTTTGCCCGCTCAAATCGTTGTGTAAATGAAAAAGTTGTTGCTCTTTTTTGCCTTTGCCGCTGTTGTTTTTGCGGGTTGTGATGGTGTTAAAAATACTGGTTCTGCCGCCTCGGATGCCCCTTTGAGGGAGGTCGGTGCGAGCGATATTGCGTTTATCAGGATGGATTCGCTGGTCAGCAATTATAACCGTTATATCGACTTCGGGGACGAGTTCGAGGTGAAGGCGACCAAAATTCAGAGCGATTTGGAGTCGCGTGCCCGCAGGTTGCAGAGCGAGGTTGCCGACTTGGAGGATAAGGCGTCAAAGGGCTTGATGACGCGTTCGCAAATTGCCACCACCCAGGAGCAGCTTCAGAACAAGGCTGCCGCTTTCGAGAACGATCGCCAGAGCCAGCTGACCGAACTTGCCGAACAGGAGCAGGTGATGACCAATCAGGTGATGAATGCGATCAACGAGTATATTGCTCAGTATAATAAGGATTTGAGGTACAAGTTGATTTTGTCGACCAGCGGTGGGGTGCCGGTGTTGCATGCCGATCCGGCGATGGATATTACCCGTGAGATTTTGGACGGGTTGAATGCAGAGTATGCGGCTGAAACCGCAACCAAATAGTTTTTCATTTTATCACTTTTTAAATTAATGTCAGTAAAAATCAGATTAGGACGGCACGGTAAGAAGGGTTATCCCTTTTATCACATTGTCGTTGCAGACAGCAGGGCGCCACGTGATGGTAAATTTATCGAGAAGATTGGCACGTACAATCCGAACACGAATCCTGCTACTATCGATCTGAGCTTCGAGAAGGCTCTGGATTGGTTGCAAAAGGGCGCACAACCTACGGACACTTGTCGCGCCATTTTGTCGGAAAAGGGTGTGATGATGAAAAAACATTTGCTTGGCGGGGTTGCCAAGGGTGCTTTCTCGGAGAGCGACGCCGAGGCTCGGTTCAACAAGTGGATGGAGGAGAAGAGCAGTAAGAATGCCGCTAAGACCACTAAGTTGGCTACCGAGGCGCGTGATGCTGCTAAGGCTCGTGCCGCAGCTGAAACCAAAGCTAAGGATGAGAAGGCGGCGGCTATAGCGGCGAAGAAGGCGGCGGCTGTGGCTGAACCTGTGGAGGATGTTGCTGCTGAGGAAGAGGTTGCTGAACAGGTTGCCGAGCCCGTCGAAGAAGCTCCGCAGGCTGAGAGCTGTGCTGTCGAACAGTCGCCTGCCGAGTCTTTGGCCGAGGTGATGGAAGAGGCTGCGACTGAGGAAGCTGCGGCTGAAGAGGCTCCTGCCGAGGAGTAGTCGTTTTATGGTTGCGGTCGGGAAGATCGGCACACTGTTTGGCTCCGATGGAGGGGTTTCGGTCGTGTTGTATTCTCGGGATGCGATTAATATGGAGGAACCCGTGTTCGTCAACATCGACGAGCTGTGGGTTCCTCTTTTTGTCTCTTCTTTTCGGAGCAGGGGACAGAGGGGTGCCACGGTGGTTTTTGAGGATGTGGATAGTTCGAGACGGGCGGAGGAGTTGCTGGGGTTGGAGCTTTTTGTCGAGGGTGGGGAGGAGGACTCTTCGGAGGATTTTGTCGGTTGGGGGGTCGATTTGGGCGATGGATTGGTTGGCGAGGTGGCGGGGTTTATTGATGGCGAGAATGCGTTGTTCGAGGTTGCGGTGGCCGAGTCTGGGGAGTGGGTCAGAAACACATTCTCAACTATTTTGATTCCTGCCGCGTTGGTTGTGGAGGTGGACGAGGGGAGGCGGACGATAGTTTTCGAGATACCGGATGGGTTGTTGGATTTGAATGGATGAAAAAGGTTGTCGTAGGGTTGTCGGGCGGGGTGGACTCGTCGGTTGCCGCGTATTTGCTCCAGCAGCAGGGGTACGAGGTGATTGGCTTGTTTATGCGCAATTGGCACGACACGACGGGCACCCTGAGTGGCGATTGTCCGTGGGAGGATGATCAGCTTTTTGCGGAGTTGGTGGCTAAGAAGCTCGATATTCCGTTTCATTGGGTCGATTTGTCGGAGCAGTATCGCGCGAGGGTGGTCGATTATATGTTTGACGAGTATTCGAAGGGCCGCACGCCTAATCCCGACGTGTTGTGCAATCGCGAGATCAAGTTCGATGTGTTTTTGCAGGAGGCTTTGAAGCTGGGAGCGGACTATGTTGCGACGGGACATTATTGCAGGGTGGAGCACTCTGAGGAGGGGTTTTATCGCTTGTTGGCGGGAGTGGACGGGAGTAAGGACCAGAGCTATTTCCTGTGTCAGTTGTCGCAGGCACAGTTGAGCAGGGCGATGTTTCCTATCGGGGGGATGCTGAAGAGCGAGGTGCGCCGAATTGCCGAAGAGCAGCGGCTTGCCACCGCTAAGCGCAAGGACAGCCAGGGGATATGTTTTGTCGGCAAGGTCGACCTGCCCACCTTTTTGCAGCAGAAACTTGCGGCCAGAAGGGGGGATATAATTGAGGTGGCCGCTGACGAATTTCGCAAAAACCCGAAGGCAGGCGTGAAGGTTGGCGAACACGACGGAGCACATTTCTACACGATAGGCCAGCGCAAGGGGCTCGGGGTGGGGGGTAAGGCCGAGCCGCTGTTCGTTATCGGCACTGATGTCGAGCGTAATATCGTTTATGTCGGCCAGGGGGATAGTCATCCGGGTCTGTATCGTAATTCGTTGAGTGTCGATGCCGACGATGTTCATTGGGTGCGGCCCGATCGTGCTTTGAGTGAGGGTGGGAGTGCGCGGTTCGAGGTGAGGATCCGCTATCGCCAGCCGTTGCAATGGGCGACGGTTCGGTGTGTTGCGGGTGGTGGAATTGTTGTGGATTTCGACGAGCCGCAACGTGGCGTGACCCCCGGACAGTTTGCGGCTTGGTACGATGGCGACGAACTGTTGGGTTCGGGCGCGATAGCGGCGTCTATTCTTTCGTGAACGAGTCGGTTCGGTAGATTGTTTCGTGTGGGGTGTCGTCCCAGACGATGGAGTAATCGGCAACCAGACTTTTATCATCGTCGGTCAATCGGATGCTCCACGGCGTGCTCTTGTAGAGCCGCCGCATAATTGTTATTCCTTCGGGGTTGACATAGTTGATGTTGACCAGCGACAGGCTGTTCCCTTCCAAAGTCCACTCGAATGTCCGGTCGATACGCTCACCGATGCTCTCGAAGCCCGTTCTGTCGGTGTTGAATGTGTATGTCGAGGCATAGAAATCGTCCCCTGTCAAACTACTTTCTCGATTTGTCAGCCGCCATTGGCCCACAATCTGTTCGGGTTCGTACTCCACCTCGTCCGCCTCGATATAGATTTCGAATATGAGGGGGGTGTAGGGCTGAATTTCGGTCACGATGGTTTGCTCGGTCTCCTCCTCGGTGGAGTACGATGGGCTGTAATTATAATATCCCCCCATTCCGCCATAATAACCGTTGTTATAATAGTTGTTATAGTATCCGCCGCCGTACATATTGTTCATCATACTGGCTTGCATATAATAGTCGGAATAGGCCTGATAGTACTCCTGCTGGGCTTGCAACGACCGCGACATTCCCGTCGCGCCGTAACCGTACGCCGAGGTGAAGACAATTCTGCTCCATTGCCCTTTGCGCAACGCCGGAATGGCGTTGTAGAATGCCGCGATGAACTTCGAGCGGTCGTTGGCCGGTTTATAGGTCAACGCCTCGAACTCCTTATCTGTTCCGTTGTAATAGTCGGCCCTGCGACCATAGAACTCGTTGTAAACACTTTCAATGTTGGTGTCGAAAATAAATCCGTCCAGAAACCGCCCCACAAACCATATTCGCGCCGTCGAGTCGACACCCAGCGAGTCGCGCCGCTCGTACGGCTTATTTGGGAAAGTGGCCAGCAACGAGGGTCGCGGCCTGAAATTCAGCGTGTCCACAAAAAAGCAGGTGGCAATCGTGTCGCGATCGCTCAACCCCCAGCGCACCTTGGCGAAATCGACCACCGCCTCCTCCTCCCGACTCAACGGATTGCGTACGACGCTTTCGATCTTTAAGTCCTCGATAATGATCTTCGTTCCGTCCAGCTCGAACTGTCCGCCATAGCCCTGGTCGTTGCTGTATCCCGACGAGCCGTATGCCAGATACGAAGGAACATAGAGCCGCACGTGGCTGCCTGCCCCGATCTTCATAGTCGATCCGTCGGGCTTCACAAGGTTGTTTTGCAATGCCCAATGCCGTCCGCGGATCATTCCATAAGGCGACCGACCGACATAAACGTACTCCGGATCGTAATGGGTAAAGGGGGTGAAACTTCTCTGCCGCAACGCCTCCACAGAGTCGCGCGTCGCAAAGACGTTGCCTTCGATGTCGGTGGAGGTGTAATTCATCCTCATCCACACCAGCGTATCCCTCGCCGAGAGGGCCTGCTGATTGCCATCTTCCACAAATTCGACATAAATTCCGCTCTGTTGCTCCACTGCCTCCACCCCGCGGTCGATGACGTACTTCTGCATCCACGCATCGAATGCCAGCTTCTCCAGCTTCGTCGTATCTTCACCTTCTGTCTTCGCACAGCTCGACAGAAGAATGAAAAATGAAAGATGAAAGACGAAAAACGCAACCCGCGCCGCAGTCCGTATAAGGTTTTTGATATACATCATAAGTTGTCTCTTAATTTATTCCACCACTTTTATCTCCGTCACTTCGAACACCAGCGTGCTACCGGCGGGAACGTTGTTCACTCGCGTGTCGCCGAAGCCGATATCAGGTGTTAGATATACTCTCACCACATCGCCGGCCAACTTTTCGTTGGTTTGGTTGCCCTCGTCGTCGACAATTATCCGCTCGCTGGCGGCGCGACACCCCACTAACGCACGTTGCACCGATTTTAGTATGTTGCTATCGTCGGGCAAAGCGATCCTCAATGGTAAAGTTGGCCACGCGCTCGGATCGAACTCAGGATTACCGCCCGCCAAGGCCGCTAAACGTGCCTCGATGTTGGTATAAAAAGTCGTTGAACTCTCGAAATTGCTCTTGTATATCCGCGCATCGAAAAAAACCTCGATAACCGAATCGTCCTCGACGATCGGAAGTTCGCCCCTGCCGTCCCGATCTTCGTTGACCACATAGCGGTACGCCCCGCGGACAATATCGAAATAGCCTTTCAGTTGGTCGCTGTCCAGGTCTTCCGGCAAATTTCCGCGTTCATAGATGCCGTTGCCTTTCAGATCGCGCTCTATGCTGTCCTTGGCGCGGTTGACGGTGTCGTCGTTAACCGGACTGCACGCCGCAACAGCCAAACAAAACAAAAACATCAACCGTTTCATACCGACGCAACAAAATATTTCTGACTCTTCAACAAATTCCGACTCTGGAGCACCATTGTCTTGGTTTCATTCAAAATGCCGAGATACAGCACGCTGGTCTTCGTGCTGCCGCTTTCGCCCTGAATGCGGCGCAGTTGGTTTTTTATCACCTCGCTTATCATCTCCATCAACCGGTCGCGCATTTGCATCACGCGCTCCATCTCCGAAAAGTCGTTGGTTTCGAGCATCTTGTTGATCTCGCCGTACACACTTTTCACATTGTCGTTCACCATCACCAGGTCTTTCACCTGATCTTTCGAAAATCCTTCGTGGTTGTTGTCGATGTGGTCGAAGCACGGACGGGTGATGTGAACCAACGCCTTGGTCACTTCGCTCAGGTAGTCCACCACCTGAACATAATAGTGCACCGTTTCGATGTCGCGCCCCTGCAACTTGTTGAGAACGGGCACCATTTCGTATTTTCTGTCGCGGGATTGATAAAAAAGCTCGTTGCTCTCTTTCACCAGATCCCTTAACGCTTTGCGGTTCTCTTTCATCACTGCAACCATAGTGCGATTGTAGATGCTTGTCACCCGCTCCATAACGCTTCTCACTTCCTCGCCGCACTGTTGCAAAATTTCGTGCGAAGCGGCACTCGAATCGAGCCAGCTATCCTCGCCGCTCTGGGTTTCCAGATTCTTCTTTTTCGCCCTCAGATTGCTCCGCACCAACAGGAACAGGGCCCCGAAAGACAACACGCCCACAGCCCACGCCCCGCCATACATCAACCCCAGCGCAATGGCAAACGAAATGACAAAAGCGCCCAGCCCCGTCACAAACCATCCCGCGATCACCGTCATCACCCCCGAAATGCGATAAACGGCACTCTCCCTGCCCCAGGCCCTGTCGGCCAGCGACGAACCCATCGCCACCATAAAAGTCACATAGGTGGTCGAAAGCGGCAACCCGAGCGAAGTACCGAAAGCTATCAACAGCGACGAGCAGGTGAGATTTACGCTGGCCCTTATCAAATCGTAATGAACCTGCCCCTTCTCTTCGCCCCCCAGCTGCTCGAAACGGCTATTGATCCACTCCTGAACCCTAAGCGGCACAGACCTCTTATAGCTGCTATTCATATTGACTGCCGCCCTGACGATAGCCCGCGAAAAGACCGTCGAGCCATACTTCTCCTCGCCTTCATTTTGCGAGGCGAGCTTAATTTCGGTCTCCGTCACGTGCATCGCCTTTTTGGATGTCCACAGCGTGACGATCATTATCCCTCCGGCCAGTATCAGCAACCCGAAGTTGGCCGGAACGCTGTCCCTAAGTCCGCCCATCATCATCGCCATATCGCCGCTCTGGGCCGCCATCTTATACGAATCGAAGCCGGCAATGGGCACCCCGATGAAGTTCACCAGGTCGTTTCCCGCAAAGGCCAACGCCAGCGAGAAGGTGCCGATGAGGATGGTGGTCTTCAAAATATTGACCTTCAACATTTGCAGGCCGAACATCACAACGGCAGATCCCACCCAAAGCAGTCCCAAAACCAGAAGCCGATGGTCGGCCACGAATGCCATAAACTCCGTCCCGCTCAACGGAGCTTTCAGCCCTTTGATGAGGACGAAGTACAATATGAACGTCGTCGTCAGGCCGCACCAGACCGCGCCCCAACGCCGGAATATCTTGTTGTAACGAAACGAAAAAATCAGCCTCGAAACATACATCACCACCGTACCCACCACGATAGCGATGGCCACCGAGAGCAAGATACCCGACACGATCCCCATCGCCTTTGCGGCATTGATAAATTGGCCGAGGCTGTCGATGGCGATTGCCGGATCTTCGGCGATCTTAAAGACCGAAACCGCAATGGCCGCTCCCAGGAGCGCAAAGATCAACGAGACGGTGGTCGAGGTGGGAAGCCCCAGCGAGTTGTAAACATCCAACAGCACTATGTTGCCCAGCATCACGGCCAGATAGAGCATCATCACCTCGTGGAAGTTGAACAGCTCGGGGTTGAACATCCCCGTTCGCGCCACCTCCATCATTCCGCTCGATGTGAGCGTACCAACTAAAATGCCGATGGAGGCCACCGCCAGAATGATGCGCATTGGAGCCGCCTTGCTTCCGATGGCAGAGTTGAGGAAGTTGACGGCATCGTTCGTCACTCCGACGAACAGCCCCGAAACGGCCGTCACGGCCAGAATAACAAGAACGACAGTGTATATTATTTCCATATAGGATACAAAAATAGTAACTTTTTGTCAAATTTCGCTATCTTTGTGTCCTGTTTAATTAAAATGAAACACTCGAAGATATGAAGAAGATTTTTTATGCTCTCATTGCCGTCTGTTGTCTGCTGGCCGGATGCGAGAGAGATAGCAAAAAGAACGACAAGCCCGAAGTGGCTTTGCTGATGTGCTCTCAGACCAATGATTTCCGCACCGCAATGACCGTCTATGCCAAGCGCGCATTGGACGAAACCCGCTTGAAATATAAGGTTTATGCCGCCGACAACGCCGCTGAGCAGGCCGCCCAGGTGCTGGATGCAATCGAACGTGGGGTTAAGGTGATGATAGTTACTCCCGAGGGGACCGATTTGGACGCTTTCACACCTGCTCTCGAAGCGGGGGTCCGGTTGGTGTTTGTCGAGGATAACGCGGGTGTTGCGAATTATGCGGCTTTGGTTCGAGTGAATAATACCGAGGTTGGTGAGAATGCGGGCGAGTATGTTGCTGCGAGCGATGCGTCGCTTGTTGCGATTTTCAATGTGGCTCAGGATGAGGCGGCGAGCGATCCGCGTGTGGCGGGCTTCAAGTCGAAGATCGGCGATATTGCCGTTGTGGATAAGGAGTGCGCAACGTACACCCGTGCGGCGGGCAAAGTTGCCGCCGAGGAGGTTTTTGCGAGCCATCCGAATGTGGATGCGTTTTATGCTCAGGACGACGAGATTGCGTTGGGTGTGCTGGATGCGATAGAGCAGGCTGGGCGTGACGATATTAAGGTTGTTGTGGGTTGCGCGGGTTCGCAGGCGTTTTTTGCCGCGATTAAACAGAGCGAGGTGCCGGAGTTGGCCACGACGCTTTATTCGCCTTCGATGGTGGTTGAGGCGGTGCATGTTGCGGCCGAGATAGTTGATGGCGACGATTATGTTCGCGAGATTATCGAGATGCCTGCAACGGTAATTGACAAGGATAATGTGGACGATTATATAGACGCCACGTCACCTTATTAAAAAAAGCCCTCTTCGGAGGGCTTTTTTTAGCGATTAGCGATTAGCGATTAACGATTAGTGATTAGCGATTAGCGATTAGTGATTAGTGATTAGTGATTAGTGATTAGTGATTAGTGATTAGTGATTAGCTTGTCCCGCGTAGCTTGGGCGTTGCGTAGCCTAACTCTTAACTCTTAGTTCTTAACTCTTAACTTGTCCCGCGTAGCTCGGGCGTCGCGTAGCCTT
>QMCD01000115.1_pt1 | contig 56631 bp, 45 predicted proteins | sample 1821841 | NCBI WGS metagenome assembly QMCD01 (sample SAMN01991225, study PRJNA193472) | Termite gut metagenome, whole genome shotgun sequencing project. | isolation source: worker | host: Macrotermes natalensis
CCGGCAAGGAGATTGAAGTATAAGGTTGCATGTGTTGTGTTTAAGCAGAGCTACGCGATGCAGTCGCGCGGCAGCGGTGTTTTGAGGTTATTCCGGGGTGTTGTTTGGATGCAATTTACGGGATTTTTTTTATTTTCAGAAGTGGGGAGGTGTGTTTTATTTTAGGGAGATGCTGCCCTGTTCTTCGGTTTTTAGCAGCGGAATGCGGCGGTCTGAGCAGAATTGCTCCCAGGCTCTCCGGGAAGCAGGTCCGTTGGAACCGTCCAGGATGATCTTTTCCGGGAACGAATTCCCGGTTGCCGGGAGTTGGCCGGGAAGCAGGTCGCCGGTAACGATCCAGGTACGGGCGGTTCCCGGATCGTTTTCAGAAGGGGCCAGGAGGGCGATGTGTTGTTGGGGGGTTTTCCATTGACGGCCGTTGAATACACAGTCGCCGGCCGAGAAGCCGGCGGTTGCCGGCATCGGTTTCAGGCGGTAGCGACGGATGTATCCTTCTGTGTGGTGGGAAGGGGTGTTGTGTTCTGAGAACGGCAGGTGGTAAAATCCCCTGTACCGGATGAGGATGTGGCTTTGGCGGTGGGCGTGGAACACCACCAGGCAATTGCCGGAGGAGATCCGGTGTGTGTGCAGGCAGCAATAACCGGTAAAGAGAAACAGGGTGAGGCAGAGGCCATGGAGGCAGAGGCGTTTTTGTACGCCGGCCAATCCGGAAAGGAGCAGTAAGAGGAGGTAGATACCTGCGACGTGCAGTGGAGTGGGAGAGAGGTCGTGCAGGTTGACGGAGATGTTCCGGAAGAGTTGCAATATGTACAGTAGAAGACGGCACAACAGGTCGCTCAACATGATGAGGTAACGGCCGATAAAAAACGGCAGGCATAAGGCAACAACAGAGATGTAGAGTAGGATGGTGCTCAGGGGAACGGCCGGGAGGTTGAAGAGAAAGCTGTTGATGTTCAGGACCTGGAAGTAGTATGCGCTGAGCGGAAGTGTTGCGATTTGCGCCGAGAGGGTTACGCACAGCAGGGAGTAACCGCCCCGGAGAAATGTGGGTATTTTTTTGCCTGCGCGGAGGAGTTGCGGATAAAATAAAATGATCCCCGTATAGGCTGCGTACGACATCTGCATGCTGACGGAGTAGAGGGCGAAGGGGTCCAACAGCAGGGTCAGCAGGGCGGAGGCCGCTATGGCGTTCAGTGGGGAGTATTGTTGGGAAAAAGCTTTTCCGATGAGGATGAAGGTCAGGATGGAGGCGGCGCGGGTGACGGAGGGGGAGAGGCCGGTAAGTAACGCATAGCCCCACAGCAGCGGCAGGATGAGGCATTGGCTTGCGGCGGAGCGTAGCCCGATGAACCGGAAGAGTGAGGCGAGCAGCAGGAATATGGCCCCGGTATGCAGGCCGGATACGGCCAACAGGTGTACGGTGCCCGTTTCTGCAAAAAGCTCCCGGGTGGCATGGTCCAGGTCGTTTTTGTACCCGAGACAGAGCGCTTTGAGCAAGGCATTTTGGGTGGGGTCCGGCAGCAGGCGTTCGGTTTTGTCCCGCATGTAGTGCCGGAGTTTTTCAAAGTATGTGAAGAGGTCTTCGGACCGTCCGCAGGTTTCGGGAGGTGTTACCGGGGCCAACCGGTAAAAGACCTTTTTTTGGCGGAGGTATTGGTTGTAATTGAAACGGCCTTCGTTGCCTGTATGGCTGATGGGAAAGATCCGGCCGGTGACGGAGAGGCTGTCGCCGGTTTGCCGGGAGGTATCCGGTTGGTTGCCGGGCAGGTAGAAGCGGGTTCCCCGGCAATTCAAAACGGCGCCTTGCGGCAAGATCTCTTCGCAGCGGAACTTCAGACGGTATACGGTGGCGGGAGATGAGGTGAGTGGGGGAGGCAGGGCCGGCGGTGCGCTTTTTTCCGCTCCGTAGAGAAAGAGGGCGGCCCACAGCCAGAGGCCACAGGTCCGGTGCAGCGGTTTGCAGAAAACAGAGAGGAGGAAAAGCAGGACGGCTGCGTACAGGCATCCCGCCGGGAGAGTGGTGCTTCCGGCGCACAGGATCCCGGCTGTCAACGCCGCCAGCGGGATCAGGAACGGATGTGTATGACTGAAATTTACTATGCCCATCGCGACAAACCGGGTGTTGCTGCCCGATTTGTAATCTACGGAAAAATCCGGAAATCCGGAAGGGGGTTATTTGGGCAGTATGACCCGGTAGGCCGTTTTGAATTTTCCCAGGCTGATGTTGTTGAGTTTGTTTTTCAACAGCTTTTTTTTCAGGGGAGAGAGGTGGTCGGTAAAGAGCTTGCCGTCCAGGTGGTCGTATTCGTGCTGGATGATCCAGGCTTTGGTGTCGCTGAACACCTCTTCGTGTTCGTTCCACGCTTCGTCGCGGTAGCGGATGCGAATAATATCGGGGCGCCACACCTCTTCGTGGATGCCCGGAACGCTCAGGCACCCTTCGCTCCGGCTGACCGCATCGCCTGTCCGTTCCAGGATGTGTGCGTTGATGAACACTTTCCGGAAATCGGCGCACGCGGGGTCGTCGTCCGCAAAAGCGCTCCCGTCTACCACAAAGATCCGGATGTTTTTCCCGACCTGGGGTGCGGCCAGGCCGACCCCGTCCGCTTCCTCCATCGTCTGGTACAGATCGTCGATGAATTTTTTCAGATCGGGGTAGTCGGGGGTGATGTCTTGGGACTCTTTCCGGAGCAGCGGGTGGCCGTATATGTAAATGGGAAGTAACATGAGCGGTGAATTTTGGGTTATGGGTTTGGGGTGTTGCGGATGCTTTCCAGGTAGGAGGTGAGGATGATGGTGGCGCTGATGGTGTCGATCAGTCCCTTGTTTTGCCGGGTTTTCTTTTTGGCGCCGCCCTCGATCAGCGCCCGGTGGGCCAATACGGAGGTGAACCGTTCGTCGTACATTTTGATGGGTATGTCCGGGAATTTTCTCCCCAGCGCCGTCACAAAAGGCTTGATGTAGGCCATGCTTTCCGATTCTGTATTATCCATCTGTTTGGGGTAGCCGACTACAAAACATTCTACCGTTTCCGAACCGGTGTATGCCTGCAAAAAAGAGAGTACTTCGTGGGCGCCCACCGTGCACAGCCCGTTTGCAATGAGTTTATCCGGATCGCTGGCGGCGATCCCTACCCGTTTTTTTCCGTAATCAATGGCAACGATCCTTCCCACGCTTACTCCTCCACAATGATATAGATGTCTTCGTTGCTTTTTTTCATCAGGTACTGCTCCCGGGCGAATTTTTCCAGACTGTCCCGGTTGCCCAGCAACTCCGAGATTTTCCGTTTATCTTCTTCGGTCTTTTCCCGGTAATACTCTTTTTGCTTGGTAAGCCTTGCAATTTTGTTTTGAAGTTGCATCTGGTTCACGATGCTGTTTTCGTCGATAAAGGTGATCCACAGCAGAAACAGAGCCCCTGCCAACAAGTATTTGTTGGTGAACTTCCGGGCTACTTTTTTCCAGCGATGTGCAGATGTTTCCAGCATGTTGCAAAAATAATAAAAAGCTCCGAGAGATGCAAGTTCCCGAACGCTTTCACTGTCTCTGATATAGCCAATTGATAAATTTTTGTACAATAGCTTGCATGTCTTAATAATTTGATAACTTTGAAGTATGTTTCTGACACAGACAATGCGAATATAATACGCTCTCATTTTATGTGACAAAAGTTTCTTATAGAATTGAATAGCAGTTTTTTTACATCTAATTTAATAACGAATTTTTCTATGGTTTTCAGAGGATTGTAATTTATTTTTGTAAACGATGATAAAGGAACAAAAACCGTGAGACCCAGCTTTAGATATGCCCGAATAATGTCGGCACTACTTTTCGCTTTTGCGTTGCCCATATCCGGAACGCAAGCGCAAGATTTAGGTATGGATATTCCACCCGAGATTACCGACGGGGTGGAGATCGAAACTCGTAGTCGGCTCTACAACCAGGCATACCTCGAAATGGCTGATATGCTCGACGGCAAGCAGGAAACATCCATCAAACGGGCAGTGTTTCTACTCGAATGGGCTTACTTGGACGGGAACCTTGATTACGAGGAGTTTTGTCATCAGATAGAAAAGGCGGCAACTTATCTCAAAGCATTTATAGCCATCAATCATCTCGATCAATACAAAACCGGAAAAAACTTTGCATTATTCGATTATTTTTCACAGCCCTGTTCCGGCAACGAAGGTAAACCGTTCTCGTATGATTTTGAAGATTTCGGTGGTTCAGAGGACTACACAAAACTCTTCGTGTCGAAGGTAATGCGTACCCATACCGGGCAATGTCGGAGCTTGCCAATGTATTATAAAATCCTTGCGGAAGCTATCGGTGCGGAGGCATACGTTGCTCTCGCTCCACAACATTATTTTATTCGTCATCGCGACGAGACAAATCCGGCAAAGTGGGTCAATGTCGAATTGACCGGTCCGTCTCTTTCCCGCGAGATATTTATCATCGAACAATTCGGAATTACAGACCTGGCTATCCGTAATAAAGTGTATATGTATCCTTTGACCGATAAAGAAACCGTTGCTCTTCTTATGTCGGAACTATGGCACGGATATACTAAAAAATTCAATGGAGCTTTCGACGACCTGATGTGGTTGTGCGCTACGAAATCGTTGGAACACTATCCGCAAAACATTACCGCCCTGAGTTTAAAAGCTAATGTTACCAATCAGTTACTGATGGACCATCTTGCTTCTAACGGCAATGTGATGGATGATTATGCCCGGATGATCGATGCGCGGTGGTATTCAATCAGTGACAAGATCAATGAATTGGGATGGTCTGAAATGGACGATGCAACCTACGAGCGGCTGATTCAAGGCGTCGAGAGTGAAATGAAGAAACACAGGCTTGGCCCTGTCGCTGGGGACAGACAGGGTGATGAAGTGCGAAAATGAGTAAACTTCTTAATCTATAAAAAACCATGAAAATAAACCTCTTTTTCACATTGTTGACAACACTCTGTCTGACAAGTACAATTTCTTTCGCTCAAATCGGCGAAAGTTCAAATCCCTATGCTATCTTCGGATGTAATCCCTATATTGCCGGAGAGCAATCTGACTCCGAGCGGATAAAGGTGCTCGTCATTGAGAACATTGCCGAAGGCTCACAGGTCGCCCGACTCGAACACGACACACAGACAGGGATTGTAACATTCTTGGACCGCGATGGAATGGTTCTTGGCCAAAAACGACTTGCCCCCGGCGAGCGGGCGTGGCCGACAATAGATCCCAAGGCTGAAAAATATTACTCAATTAGTCCGTATGCTTATACAATGAACAATCCCATCAGGTATATTGATCCCAACGGGATGGATGTTTATCGATACGATGACAAGACCGGGGAGATGATTTTGCACCAGGTTACCGATGATGATTTCGACCAAATAGGCAGGTTCAAATACGACAAGGAAACTGATACATATACTCTACGGACAAACCGCAAAGGAGAGGCAAGAACACGAATGGATAATATTGAAAAAGGTATTTTAAGTGACGGCATGAATTTTATGACTAATGATAATATGTGGGACATTGGGGGGGAAGGGCAACCCACTGTTGGTGGTTTTCAAGACTTCGCTGTCGGTTTTGCCGAAATGATTAACAAAGAAGTGTCCGGTTACTATTTAAGTAATCCTTCAACACCGGATGCCGTAAGTACCATATACATGGGGCGCCACATTAAAAACAATGCGACTACATCATATAAGGGAGGAGCATATGAAGTTAACAGAATGACCTTAGACGGTACGGCTCGAGTTCATACTGATTGGCATACACATCCGACTTATGGTTACAGTAGAGCTGCTCGCACAAAATACTCAGAGCAGGATATGAGATCAAAAATGAATACGCTTGGATTTCCATATCCTGCGCAGAGACCTGCAAATTTCATGATACTAACCAGAGGCTTTGCCCCAATATACTACTGATATGAAAAAGATATTATTTATCTTTATTTTAATAGTGCTTTTTTGCTCTGCTTTGGCACCACCAATTCATCAAAGAAAATCAATTCAAGATAATGCGATAGAAATAGCCATTGAGGATTATCTCAAATGCAGGTTAAGCAAGCCGTATAATGCATTCTTGGTATGGATAGATGGGATTAGTGAGTATGCTCCTTACAAAATTGATGATGATTTAATTTTTATTGACATATCTCCGGCATTTTACAAAGTTTACATAACACCTGTTGATACGTTGGGAAGCACACGTGTGCCGACGAGACATACCATCAAGAATGGTAAGTTATTTTATTGGCACGACCCAGACTATGGTCTTACTGAAGAAATGGTTGATATTTTTCATCAATTTAATGTTGCAGATTCTATCCGTTTGGAAGAGATATTTACCAGACAGGATGAGCGTACCGACAGTTATTATCAGGTCAAAAATCACAGCAAAAGGGGGGCACACTACTACTTTTGTAAAAATAATCCGAGTAATTACAAGCGTGTCATAACAAATATTGCTACAGGTTGGTATAAACCACCAACAATAAGATGTAGACAATAGATTGATGCAGTCCAAACTGAAAACTTGATGTTAAGAGTTATGGGTATCAGTTTTATTAACAATGGTATAAATCACGGTCCCCAAAAAATCATCCCCAATCCGTCAGCTCTGCCAGGTTTTAGATAAACTATTCTGCCATGAAAAGCACTATATGTATTTTACTGTCGATCTTTACCCTCTCTGTTGCATTCTCCCAGAATGAGCCATTAGACATAATACAACGAGAATATGAAGCCGGAAGGAGAGTAATTTCGGGAATTGTGGCCGAGCAAGGATTACAGGACATAATAAAAGAGCATGCGTATGCAGGCTATTTCACAGGGGGTGATATTTGGATTCTTATTGTTAAATACGATTCTGTTTATAAGGTCTATTCTGGTGGAAGAGCATGGGATGCTGAGAATAAGACAACGACCTATGATCTATCCAACGAAGCACTTTTTTCCTTATTTGAGTGGTCAAAATCACAGCATGGAGTGAGATACGATACACGGAGTGAGGAGTACACTCCTCTATATTATTACTTCGTGCTATTCGATAATAATCACGATGTGAAATTGGAGTTCAATATAAATACCATGAATACCTCGAAAAAAGCTCAAACCTCAAGACGTATTCGCCGCACTATGCCTTTTACAAAAGCACATCAACAGCTTATTTGGGATATTATCGGACTTAGTGGAAGAATCGTAAGAAGACGATAATACGGGAAAGTTACTATTGATTCTTTTATTTTGCTGCATACTTTTTCAAAGTGTGTATGCTCAGGACGATGTTTTGGAAAGAGATTCCTTGCCTGTCTTTATAATTCAGGATCGAGAATTTGCATCTCTTGTCGATGACTTTATAGTCAATGCACAGAACTTCATCAATAACTTCCCAGTAACATTTCATATCGATATCAATTTGGGGAATGATGTAATGTCTGTAGGTTTGAATCTAAAAGAACACATAAGAAATTCAGACTCTCTGATTTTATATAAGAATACTCATATTCATCAGGCCTTTATTTGGCATCAGACTATCTTGTTTTTTACAAATATCACATCGTTTGCATATGCGTATAATTATGACATGTTGACTGGGTTGATAAAAAGATCACCAAGAAAGCAAGAAGTCTATTTTAAAGATACTCCTCCTGATTTCTATGAGATAAGCGAATGGGGAGGAAGTCCATTGGAGGGCCTTACATTTAGTTCATTTCATGAATATGATGGGACTAAATGGTATCATGGAATAAGGTTTATTGATGATGACCATCGAAAGGAGTAAGAAATGGCAAAGAAGACATTATGGTTGTCTAAAAGCGTAATTCTCAAGCAACGAACTCATTTCACCATCGTCTTGTTATTTTCTCAAAGGTTCTCACTATCTTTGCGGGATCGTATTACAAACCTTTTATCGTGTACACACCATGGCATTCAATTTACGCAACCGGAATTTTTTGAAATTGTTGGATTTTACGCCGGCAGAGATCGGCTATTTGCTGGACCTGGCCGCCGATTTGAAAAAAGCCAAATACGCGGGGACTGAGCAACCACGCCTGCAAGGGAAAAATATCGCCCTGATCTTTGAAAAGGATTCCACCCGCACCCGTTGTGCGTTTGAGGTGGCGGCGCATGATCAGGGAGCGCACGTAACCTATCTGGGGCCATCCGGTTCGCAGATCGGCAAAAAGGAGTCGATGAAAGATACGGCCCGTGTACTCGGCAGGATGTACGACGGCATCGAGTACCGGGGGTTTGCCCAGGAGATTGTGGAGGAGTTGGCCCGGTACGCCGGTGTTCCCGTGTGGAACGGATTGACCAATGAGTTTCACCCGACCCAGATTCTGGCCGATTTTCTGACGATGACGGAACATACGGACAAACCGCTGCACCGGGTAGCGTATGCCTATTTGGGAGACGCCCGCTACAACATGGGCAATTCCCTGATGGTCGGCGGGGCTAAAATGGGCATGGATGTCCGCATTATAGCGCCTGCCGGGCTTCAGCCGGACCCGGCGTTGGTGGAGACCTGCCGGAAGATTGCGGCGGAGACCGGAGCGAAGGTAACGGTGACGGATGATGTGGCGGCCGGGGTAAGAGGGTGTGACTTCCTCTATACCGATGTGTGGGTGTCGATGGGCGAACCGCAGGAGGTTTGGAAAGAGCGCATCGAAAAGCTGCTCCCGTACCAGGTCAATAAAAGAGCGATGGAGTTGACGGGAAATCCGGCGTGTAAATTTATGCACTGCCTGCCGGCTTTCCACAATCTGGAAACGGCTGTGGGACGGGACGTGCACCGGCAGTTTGGTTTGGAGGCGCTGGAGGTGACGGACGAGGTGTTCGAATCTCCGGCTTCTATCGTTTTTGACGAGGCCGAAAATCGCATGCATACCATCAAAGCGGTTATGGTGGCGACTTTGGGAGATTAGAAAAGTGGGTCTAAAAACTTTTCAGGGCGCTTTCCAGATCCGGCTGAATGTCTAAGATCATTTGCAGGTGCAACAGGTCGAACACCGCGTGTACCTCTTTGGAGAGGTTGGTGAGTTTCATTTTGGAACCGCTGCTTTTGGCGGTTTTTTCTAAGGCAATGATACAACCGATGCCGCTGCTGTCGATGAAATTGATCTCTCCCAGATCGAAGATCATCCGGGTATCGGCTTTGCTCAATACCGGTTTTAACAGATCCTTTACCTCTTCGGTGACCGCGAGCGTAAACCGGGGCAGGTCCGTAAACCGCGCAATTTGTATGCCTTCGCTTTCTTCTAGTCCGATGGCCATAGTTTTAGTTTTAGTTTAATAGTGTAGCATACTGTGTGTTGCAGTAAATTTCACCGTATGTCGGGAAATCCCTGTAACAAAGTAATCTATTTGCTAAAGGTAAGGCAAAAAAATGAACATTCAAATAATACGGTGCAATTATTCAGGGGGAAAGAGAAAAATTAGAGGCAGTAACCCTGTGTAATTATTTTATTCCGGAAAGGCAGAAAAAAGAGCTGAAACAAGAGAGGAGATAAATTATAACGTATATCTTTGTGGAGTTTCTTAAGAAAGCAAACGTTTTCGAAAACCAATAAGTAATTTGTATATGAAGACAACACCTTTTACACATTTTCACGAAGCGTTGGGCGCGAGAATGGCCCCATTTGCCGGCTATAATATGCCGATCGAATATACCGGAATCAAAGAGGAACACTGCACGGTGCGGGAAAAAGCCGGCGTTTTTGACGTCTCCCACATGGGTGAATTTTGGATAAAAGGGCCTAAGGCTTTCGAATTGGTACAGAAACTGACTACGAACGATGTAGCCGCCCTGACCGACGGTAAGATCCAATACTCTTGCTTCCCGAACGAAACGGGCGGCATTGTGGACGACTTGTTGGTGTACCGTTTCAGTCCGGAAAAGTACTTGTTGGTGGTGAATGCGGCCAACATCGAAAAAGATTGGAACCATGTGATGAAATACGCCCGGGAACTGGGCATGAAAGAGGGAACGGATGTGGAGAATGCCTCCGACGCTATTTGCCAGTTGGCCATCCAGGGGCCGATGGCGTTGAAAGCCATGCAGAAACTGACCCAGGCCCATGTGACGGATATGGAGTACTATACGTTCCAGGAGATTCCGTTTGCCGGGATTGACAAAGTGATCTTTTCTACGACCGGTTATACCGGATCGGGCGGCTGCGAAGTATACGCTTACAACAAAGATGCGGATAAATTGTGGAATGCTGTTTTCGAAGCCGGTGCGGAATTCGGCATCAAACCGATCGGTTTGGGGGCCCGGGATACCTTGCGTTTGGAGGCCGGTTTCTGCCTCTACGGCCACGAGATTGACGACGACCATTCGCCCATTGAAGCCGGATTGGGCTGGATCACCAAATTTGTGCCGGGCAATGACTTTATCAACCGGGCGTACCACGAAAAACTGAAAGCGGATAAACCTACCCGCTACATGAAGGGGTTCGAGATCATAGACAAGGGGATCGCCCGGCAGGGATACCCTATTGAAGATGCACAGGGGAATGAGATCGGGGTGGTTTGTTCCGGTACGGTCTCTCCGTTGACCGGAAAATCGATCGGTACCGGTTATGTCAAGAGCGGTTTTCACAAGCTGGGTGGTGAGATCTACATCCGCGTCCGCAACAAGGCGTTGAAAGCTACTATCGTACAAACCCCGTTTTTTTAAACAATCTATAACAATCTAATAGTTTCACTACTAATTATTTACACCATGAGAAAGCATATTTTTAATGCAGGTCCCTGTAAGTTGCCGGATTCAACGTTGAAGAACACGGCTGCTGCTGTATTGGAGTTCGGAAATACCGGTCAATCCATTATGGAAGTGTCCCACCGTTCTTCGGATTTTCAAGCTGTTTATGATGAAGCGGTTGCACTGTTCAAAGAAGTATTGAGCGTACCGGAAGGGTATTCCGTACTGTTCCTGGGAGGCGGAGCCAGCATGCAGTTCTGCATGATCCCGTTTAATTTTATGAAGAAAAAAGCGGGGTATGTAAATACCGGAACCTGGTCTACGGCAGCCATTAAGGAGGCTAAAATGTTCGGGGAGGTAGTATTGGTGGCCTCTTCGGAAGCGGACGGGTTTACGTATTATCCGGAGTTCACAATCCCTTCGGATGTGGATTACATGCACATCACTTCCAACAACACGATCCGCGGTACGGAACTGTTGACCGACCCGGTTTCTCCGGTGCCCTTGATTTCGGATATGTCGTCGGACATTTGCAGCCGTCCGGTGGATGTTGCCAAATATGCCATGATTTACGGCGGATGCCAGAAAAACCTTGGGCCTGCGGGTGTAACGTTTGTCATCATTAAGGATGAGTTCCTGAACAACGTGGTGGCCGACCGTACTATCCCGACCATGTTGCGTTACAAAACCCACGTGGAAAAAGAATCCATGTATAATACGCCTCCCTGTATCAATATTTTTGCCGTGAAAGAGACCCTGAAATGGGTGAAAGAGATGGGCGGAGTAAAAGCGATGGAAAAATTGGCTATACAGCGCGCGGATGCAATCTATAACTACCTGGAAACAAGCAAAATGTTCCGTCCGGTGGTAAAAGAGGGTTCCCGTTCCAGGATGAATATTCCTTTCTTGTTGAAAGAGGGTTACGAAGCCTTGGAAAAAGAGTTTATTGATTTCTGCAAGACCAAAAATATTGTGGGAATAAAAGGGCACCGCTCTGTAGGAGGTTTCAGGGCTTCTACGTATAACGCTTGTACGATGGAGGATGTAAATGTGTTGGTGGATGCGATGCGTGAATTTGAAAAGAAAAACGCGTAATAACCAATAAGATAGATGATGGGCTATGTGTATGGCTCATCATTTATTTTTAAACAACTTATAAACAAAAAATCATGTCAGTAAAAGTATTGATTGCAACAGATAAACCGTTCGCTCCTGTGGCAGTGAAAGGAATCAGGGAAATCGTTGAAAAACAAGGTTATCAATTGGTTTTATTGGAAAAATATACATCACCCGCAGAGTTGATTGCAGCAGTGGCGGATGTGGACGCAATGATTATTCGTTCGGATAATGCGACCAAAGAGGTGATAGATGCAGCTAAAAAACTGAAAGTCATTGTACGCGCCGGAGCGGGATATGACAACATCGACCTTCAGGCTTGTACGGATAAAGGCGTGGTGGCCATGAATACCCCCGGACAGAATTCCAATGCGGTAGCCGAATTGGCATTTGGGATGATGGTTTCTTCCGCCCGCAACTTCTATACCGGTAAATCGGGTACGGAGTTGAAAGGGAAAAAAATTGGCGTACATGCGTATGGAAATGTAGGGCAGAATGTAGGCCGTATTGCACACGGGTTTGGTATGGAAGTATATGCTTTTGACCCTTTTATGACGGCGGAGCAGATTAAGCAGGCAGGTGCGATACCGGTGGAATCCGTAGAAAAACTGTATGAAATGTGCGACTACGTTTCTTTGCATATTCCCGCTACGGAGAAGACCAAAAAGTCTATCAATTATGATTTGTTGAACCGCATGCCGAAGGGTGGCGTATTGGTTAATACAGCCCGCAAGGAGGTGATTGATGAAGCCGGATTGGTGAAATTAATGGCAGACAGGCCTGATTTTAGGTATCTTTCGGATATTGCTCCGGACAATGCAGCGGAATACGCTCCTTTTGAAGGACGTTATTTCTTTACCCCGAAAAAAATGGGAGCGCAAACCGAAGAGGCAAATATTAATGCCGGATTGGCCGCTGCCCGACAGATCGTCAATTTTCTGGAAAAAGGGGATAAAAAATTCCAGGTGAACAAATAAACAACTTTTGCAAACAGAGCCGGCAAAGAGAGATCAAAACTCTTACCGGCTCTTTTAAAGTAAAATTATGGCAATAGTAAAACCATTTAAAGGATTAAGAACGCCGGGCCAGGAGGTGTGCAAGGAGTTGGCATGCCTTCCTTACGATGTGATGAATTCCGAAGAGGCGGCCAAAATGGCGGCGGGGAAACCGAAGTCGTTGTTGCACGTTACCCGCGCGGAAATTGATTGTCCGGCGGGTACCGACATCCATTCGGAGGTTGTCTACAACAAAAGTGTGGAAAACTTCAAGATGTTCCAGGAGAAGGGGTGGCTGGTGCAGGATAAAGAGGATAAATTCTATATCTATGCCCAAACCATGGAGGGTAGGACCCAATATGGGATTGTCGGGTGCGCCGCCTGTGAAGACTATTGGAACGGTGTGATTAAAAAGCATGAACTGACCCGTCCGGATAAGGAAGAGGACCGGATGATCTTGACACGCTATGTGAATGCCAACCTGGAACCTGTATTTTTCTCTTACCGGGCTGTTCCTGAAATTGACGCTATTGTGGCGAATATTGTGAAAAATGAAAAAGCGGCTTATGATTTTGTGGCGGAAGACGGATTCGGCCACCATTTCTGGCCGGTAAACGACCCGGCTGTGAACAAGCGATTGGAAGAGTTGTTTGCCACAAAAGTGCCTGCCACATACGTGGCCGACGGACACCACCGTACAGCTGCAGCCGCCCGTATCGGAAAGGAGTACCAAGCCAAAAACCCGCACCATACGGGAAAAGAGGAGTATAATTTCTTTATGGCGGTGCACTTTCCCGATGATCAGTTGAAGATCATTGACTACAATCGGGTGGTGAAAGACCTGAACGGTTTAACGGAAGCGCAATTGCTGGAGAAATTGAAAGTGAAATTCGAGGTAGCCGACATGGGTGCGGAGATTTATCATCCGTCTAAATTGCACGAATTCAGCATGTATATGGGCGGCAAGTGGTATAAACTTACAGCAAAGCCCGGAACTTACAACGACAGCGACCCGATCGGCGTATTGGACGTGACGGTGTTATCGAATCTGGTACTGGCGGATATTTTGGATATCCAGGATTTGCGTACCTCTACCCGGATCGACTTTGTGGGTGGGATCCGCGGATTGGGCGAATTGAAAAAGCGGGTAGACAGCGGTGAAATGAAGGCTGCTTTTGCCCTCTACCCGGTCTCCATGCAGCAGTTGCTGGATATTGCCGATACCGGCAACATTATGCCGCCGAAAACCACTTGGTTTGAACCCAAATTGCGCTCCGGCCTGGTGATCCACAAGATCGATTGATCCGGTCCGTTGTCCGATTACAAAAAGAGGAGTTGCCTGCCAAGCAACTCCTTTTTTTATTACAGAGTCTATATCGCAAAAAAAATCTACCTTTACAACTGCGGGAGGCACGCTTTCGTTAAACTTTCGGACAAGGTTTGGCATTCATTTTGCCGCCGGATAAAATGTACTGTAATACCATTGGATCATGAAGAAAAGAGACCTTCTTTTTACGATTTTACTGTTGGTGACGGGCACGCTGTCGGCCCAGAAAGAGTGGGAAAATTTGATCGCGGAGAAGCCGCTTACGGTGATCCGGGAAGCCGATTCATTGATACAATACGGGAACCATGTGGATAAAATACAGGGCATGATCCTTAAGGCCAGGGCGGAGGTCTCCCGGGACCGGTCGCGCTACCCGGAGATCCTGAACGAGCTCGAAGAGCGTATCCGGAACAACGACAACGTAATAGAGAAGACATTTCTGTGTTTTGCGACGGCGAAATTTTACCGGGAGTATTACAATCAGAACCGACGAGCCATTGACCGGCGGGCGGAGATCCATTCCCATCTGCCGGAAAACATAGCGGATTGGAGCGGCAATCTGTTTTTGGACAAAATCCGCGAACTGCTTACGGAACCGGTAAGGTTCGGAGAACCGTTGAAAAAAGCGGATGCCCGATCCTATAAACAGTTGCTGGAAAAAAACTATCCGTACGCGCTGTATCCGACACTCTTTGATTTTGCCTGCAACGAGAGCATCGTACAATTGGTGGGTTTGGAGAACGATCTTGCTGATACGATCCTGGATATCTACCGACGGTGGCTGGATTTTGAACGGGCGGAGTATAATACCGACGCCTGGGTGGCAGTCGATTTGGACAGGCTTCGGTATGAGCGGCAAGTGGCCGGGAGGAGAGAGGGGAACCGGGCGGATTCCCTCTATTTGGAGCGACTGCTGGAACTAAGAGAGGCGTATAACCTCCATCCGGCCGTGGTACGGGTGATGCATGCAGAGGCTGTGTTCTATTTAAGCCGGCCGCAGGCGAACGACGGAAGGTACCGGAAAGTTTGGGAAATTGTTACGGACGGGATCGGGCGTTTTCCCCAAAGCGACCGGATCGATCAATTGAAGGATCTGAAGCAAAAGATAGAAGAGCCGAAGTTCGATCTTCAATGGTCGAACGTCGTTTATCCCGGTGTTTTGTCGCTGAAAGCGACCTATTACCACCTTGATGAAATGGAACTAACCCTTTCAAAGGTCACAGAGAGCGCTGCCGATTATTACTATAAAAAACAACAGAACCAACCTGTCCGGCAGGAGATTGTGTGGCAGCAAAAGTTTTTGTTCCCGAAGTTGTTGGTCATTAAAGATACCACCCTGACACTCCCGGTGGAGCAGAGCGGGTTGTATATCCTCTCTGTGTCGGGAGCGGTAAACTCCTCCGCAGAGTTGGTGTGCACTCCCTTTTTGACGACCTATCAGCAACGAAAAGGATTTGTCGATGTAGTCGTCCGGGATGCCACCAGCGGTGTTCCGGTCACGGGGGCCGAAGTCGGTATATTTGGAAACAACGATTATTCACTCCCGTACAGGCGTATCACTGCGGCCCATACCGATCGGTACGGGATCGTCTCCTTTCCCGATACGCTGTTGAACAAACGTTCCAGAAGAACTATCCGGTACGAAGTGACGACTCCGGAGCATCCGCAGGGGAAATTTGATTATCTGTATGCATACGGGCTGAATATGGAGCGTTCCGCTTACCAGGCGCTCTTTACCGACCGGAAACTGTACCGGCCCGGCCAGACCGTATATTACAAAGGGATCGCCTGTTTTGCGGATAGCCAGGGGAGCGGAGTGGAGCGAAACAAAGCGTTTTCCGTGGAATTTTACAACGCTACCGGCGAGGAGTTGGCTAAACAAGCCGTAACGACCAACGAATGGGGCTCTTTTTCCGGCTCCTTTACCATTCCGGCAGAGATACAGAACGGGACATTCCGCTTCCGGACAGCGGGGGGATCTGCCACTTTCCAGGTGGAGGATTACAAACTGCCCGGCTTTGAGATCCTTCCGGATACCCTGAAGGAGGGGTACCGTTTTAACGACACCATCCGGATGGCCGGCAAGGTTCAGACTTACTCCGGCGCTCCCGTACAGGGTGGAAAGGTCTCCTGGCAGATTACCTTGCGTTCCGGTTGGTGGTGGGAACAATACAGCGAGCCGATAGAGAGCGGGGAGGCGTATACAGATGCGGACGGCAGTTTTTCCATTCAGTTTTTTGCCGATCCGGGGAAGGGAAGAGAACGGGCGTGGGGGTATTACTATGACATAGCGATCAGCGCCTCCGATGCAAAAGGGGAGACGCAGGCGATCTCCCGGCAGGTACCGATCGGGAAAGAGGCTTATACCGTAGAGGTGGAGATACCGGAACAGATCGACAAAAACAAGAAAGAGGCCGTTTGGGTCAAAACCTACAACAGGGATCGCGTGGAGATCCCCGAAACGTTGCACTACACCATTGCTGCGCTTCCGCCGCTCGGTCATGTAAAGGAGCGCTATGATACCGATTCGTTGCCTGCCGGAAAGATCCTCCTGGAAGGAACTATCGCTACCCAAAACGACACGCTGTTTCCGGATTTCAGCCGGTGGGAGTCCGGGGCGTATGTTTTGCGCGTGGAGAACGGGACGGAAACCAAAGATCCCCGGGAGAGCGTAACGCAACGGCTTTTCTACCTCTATGCCGATACGGATACACATCCTCCGTTCATCACCTACAACTGGTTTGTTCCGGTCAAGACCGCTTTCCGGGAAGGGGAGAGCGCCGAACTGCTTGTGGGCACCTCTGTCCGGGACGTTTGTGTGCTGTACGAGCTTTTTGACAACAAAGCCGCTCTGATCAAACGTGAGCAGTTGATCCTATCCGACGAGATGCGGAAATTTACGATCCCGTACCGTCCGGAATATGGAAACGAACTTCAGGTTTCGTTGAGCTTTGTCAGAGACAATCAACTGTTTGTCAACCATACGGCCATTAAAAAGACAACGGAAGAAAAACAGCTTTCGATCCGGACAAAAGTATTCCGGGACAAGCTCCGGCCCGGAGAGGAGGAGAGTTGGGAATTTGTGGTAACGGATGCTGCCGGCAAGCCGGTTGTTGCGGAGATCCTGGCGACGTTGTACGACCGTTCCCTGGATCAGCTCAGCCCCAACAATTGGTATTTTTCACCTCGTGCATGGCGTGGCTACATCCCTACCTGGCGCTTCGCCGGTCGTCAGTATGTCAGCAATATGACGAACCAATTCGTCGCAAACGACTTTTACCGGGATGGGGTACTTGCGGATTATTTGAAAATGTATAGAGGAGGGCAGATGGAAGGATTTACAGCAAGTTATCTGATGGAGGAGACCGAAGTCTATACCATCGGAGCGATGCGGATTGCGGGAGCGGCAGACTTGAATTCCGATGCTTCTCTTATACTCATGAAGACGGCAGCGGATGCTGCCGGCGGCGAAGACGGTAATGTGTCTGCACAGCCGGTTGTTCCGCTCCGCAAAAACTTCAACGAAACGGCTTTCTTTTATCCCGAGCTTCGTTCCGGTCAAAATGGGGAGTTTTCCCTCCGTTTCACGATGCCGGAAGCGTTGACCGGATGGAAGTTGATGATGCTGGGGCATACGCAGGACCTGAAGATTGGAAGCCTGCTCCGGGAAATTACAACAAGCAAGGAGATGATGGTGGCCCCGAATATGCCGCGGTTTTTCCGTTCCGGAGACCGGGCTGTTCTGAAGGTAACCATGAACAATTTGAGTGACAAATTGTTGTCCGGAGATGCTGTGTTGGAACTCTTTGATCCTGTTACGGAAGAGGTGCTTTTCCGCCAAACCGTTCCTTTTGCCTCCGGACGGAAGGAAAATGCTACAGTGGCGTTTGATTTTACCGTTCCCGGGAAGATTACCGTTATCGGGTGCAGGGTGTCGGCAGCTACCGCATCCTTTAGCGACGGGGAGCAGCATTTGGTGGCGGTGGTTCCGGACCAGGTGCTGTTGACACAAACCCTTCCTCTTTTCACAGAAACCAAAGGGACAACGGTTTACACCCTGAAACCTGCGGCGGAACAGCGGCAAGATTACCGGTTGACGGTGGAGGTGACCTCCAATCCGGTTTGGTACGCTGTTCTGGCGCTCCCCTCTTTGCAGGATCCCGGAAATACCGAAAATGCAATCACGCTCTCTGCCGCCTTCTATGCCAATGCCGTTAACCATGCGATCATCACAGCCAATCCTAAGATCGGAACGGCTTTACAGGTGTGGAAAAACAAATCGCCCGAAGGCGTCGCTTCGCTGAACGACAGTGAGTTGAAATCGATCCTCACGGAATTTACGCCTTGGGCCAAACAGGCCGGGAACTCCAAAGAACAGGTCGCGGCTTTGCAGGAGTTCTTCAATAAAAACACATTGCTGCAACGCCAGAAGCAAATCGTCGAAAAATTGATTCAGGCCCAGAATGCGGACGGCAGTTGGAGTTGGTTCAAAGGTTTTTCCGCCAGTCCATTTATTACCTGCAACCTCCTGACCTCCGCCGCACGGGCTGCTGTGGGAGGAGACGAAATGATCACCGGCGATGTCCGGATGATGCGTATAAACGGTATCCGGTATTTGGATAAAATGATCCGGGAGCAATACAACAAAGCGGAAAAAAAGGGGAAACCGGCGGTAGGATACCAGACTTTACTCTACCTGCATACTCGAAGTTTTTACCGGGATCTTCCGCTGACGGATGCCCTGGAGGCACACAAAGCCTATATGGAGCAATTAAAAAAGGATTGGATAGACTACTCTTTATATGAAAAAGGATTGGCTGCTACTACCCTCTTCCGGTACGGCTACAAAGAGGAAGCCTTGCGTGTGCTGAATTCGCTGAAAGAGTATGCGACCCTCTCCCCGGAGGAGGGGATGTTCTGGCCCAACAACACCTCTTCGGTCTATTATGTGAACTCTGCCATCCTGACCCACGTTGCCATTCTGGAGGCGTTTTACGAGATCACTCCGGAAGACAAGGCGATTGAGCGGATGAAGATCTGGTTGCTGAAACAGAAACAGACACAGGATTGGGCGGATGTGCCGAGCACGGTGGATGCCATTTACGCGCTGCTTCTTACCGGGGATGATCTGCTCTCCAAGCGGGAAGATGCGGTGGTAAAGATTGGAGGCGATGAATTGAAAAGCAAGCCGGATGCCCCTTTTACGGGGTACCTGAAAGAGTCCTGGGAAGCCGGTGGGATCCGGCCGGATATGCTGAAGATGGAGTTGACCAAAGAAACCGAGGCGCCGACGTGGGGCGCCCTCTACCTGCAATACTTTGCCCCGTTGAAAGAGATCGTTTCCAATGAACACCGCAACATCCGGGTGGAAAAATCGCTGTATGTGGAACAACAGGCGGATGGACAAACCCGGATCACGCCGGTGGAAGTTCCGCTTTCAACCGGGGATAAGGTAGTGGTGCGGTTGAAAATAGAAGTGGACAGGGACATGGAATACGTCTACCTGAAAGACCTGCGGGCGGCTTGTTTGGAACCGGTCGAGCAACTTTCGGGCATGCAGTGGAAAGGAGGATTGGCTTACTATCGGGAAACCAAAAATTCGTACACCAACTTCTTTTTTAACTACCTGCCTAAAGGATCTTACATTATAGAGTATCCGTTGTGGGTAAATCAGAGCGGGACCTACCAGGACGGAATAGCTACTATTCAGTGCCTCTATGCTCCCGCCTTTACGGCACACAGTGGGAGTACCGCCATTCAGGTCCGGTAAATTATACTACCACGCGAAAGGATTCATACAGCCGGCGAAATTCCTCAAACTTGGATTATTTTTCAAGTTTGAGGAATTTCATCTATCTTTACATGGTAAAGACTTAAAATAAGATTTGCTTGTAGCGGGATGTTCAGAGCTAAAGGCTGCCGAAGGAGAGGCGTGCAGGCAGGACTGATGTTGCTGCTGGCGGCGGTGTGCGTGTGGTGGTGGAACCTGTTGCCGGATCCGCTTTTTGACGCGCCCTGTTCCACGGTGGTGCTGGACCGGGACGATCGGATCATTGGCTTGAAAGTGGCCGGTGACGGACAGTTCCGGATGCCCGGTGTCACCCCGCTTTCCGCCAAATACGCCGAGGCGCTGATGATGTTCGAAGATGGGCGTTTCCCGTTTCATCCGGGCGTAGACCCGGTAGCCCTGTGCAGGGCGTTGTACCGGAACCTGCGCTCCGGAAGCATCGTGAGCGGAGGCAGTACGTTGACCATGCAACTGATCCGCTTGTCCCGCGGGAACCCGCCGCGTACCTATCCGGAAAAGTTACAGGAGATGCTGTTGGCGCTGCGCTTAGAAGCGGTCACACCCAAATACCGCATTTTGCAACACTACGCCGCGCACGCGCCATTCGGTAAAAACATCGTGGGCATGGAGGCGGCCGCCTTGAAATACTTCGGCCGCACCCCCCTGCAACTGAGTTGGGCGGAGGCGGCTTTGCTGGCCGTGTTGCCGAACGCTCCCTCCCTGAACAGCCCTGCTCTTTTGAAGGCCAAACGTGACCGGTTATTGGAAAAACTGCACCGGAAAGGGAGCATCTCCGGAGAGGACTACGCCCTCGCTTTGGCCGAACCGCTCCCCGGCGAGTTGTTCTATCCGGAACCGGTCGCCCCGCATTTGCTGGGAGTGGCCGAGAAGGGGCGGAATGCGCGGGTATCCCGTTCCACGCTCGATACCCGGTTGCAAAAACAGGTAAACGCTATTGTCAGCCGCCACAGCCGGATGCTGGGGGCCAATCACATTTACAACCTGGCGGTTCTGGTGGCGCACGTCCCCAGCGGAGAGGTCCGGGCGTATGTCGGGAACAGCCCGCCGCAGCCGGGCAGCCGGGGGAACGAGGTGGACATCATCACCGCCGGGCGCAGTTCCGGCAGCATATTGAAGCCGGCGTTGTACGCCCTGATGCAGCAAGACGGTTACCTCCTGCCGGAAACCCTGCTCCCCGACATCCCTTCCCGCTTCGGCAACTACATGCCCTCCAATTTCAGCCGCAACTTTCAGGGAGCGGTCCCGGCCGGCCGGGCTTTGGCAGTGTCGTTGAACATTCCTTTTGTACGGATGCTGCAAACTTACCATTACCAACGGTTTTACGGTGATTTGCAGCGCTTGGGCGTCACGACCCTGGAGCGGGAGGCCGACCACTACGGTTTGAGCCTGATACTCGGCGGGGCGGAAACTTCTCTGTGGGACCTGTGTAACCTGTACGGCGGTATGGCAGCCGTACTGCGGCATTACGGAGAGAACGACGGGGATTATTTCCGGGGCGAATACAACCGCCTGCACGTGTGGCGGGAGGACAGTATCCGTCGCCGGCAATCCGTTGTTCCGAAAGACGAAGTACCGTTGCACGCTTCGGCCGTCTGGCACACTTTCCGGGCCTTGAAAGAGGTGGAACGGCCGGAATTGGAGTCGGGTTGGAAAACCTTTGCCTTCGGCATGGATCTGGCCTGGAAGACCGGAACGAGCTTTGGCTTCCGGGATGCGTGGGCTGTCGGCGTCAATGCGGACTGGGTGGTGGGGGTCTGGGCCGGGAATGCCGACGGGGAGGGACGTCCCGGATTAGTCGGCGTACGGGTGGCGGCGCCGGTCTTGTTCGAGGTGGCCGGCCTGTTGCCGGTAACGACGGCTTTCTACGAACCGGTGGAAGAGATGGGCGAAGCGGTGGTGTGCCGCCGAAGCGGCTACCGCGCCTCTTTGCTCTGCACCGAAACCGATACCTTGCGGGTGTGCCGCTCCGGCATACACACGGAGAACTGTCCTTTTCACCGGCAGGTACATCTGGACGCTTCCGGAACCCGGCGGGTGACCTCCGATTGCGAGCGGTTGGAGAACATCCGGGTAACCTCCTGGTTCGTGTTGCCTCCCGTACAGGAGTGGTACTATACGCAGGCGCACAGCGACTACCGGAAACTCCCCCTGTGGCGGCCGGATTGCCGTCCGGAAGAGACGGACGTTATGGAGATGATCTATCCGCGGAGCGGCACCCGCGTCTTTATTCCGCGGGATTTCGGAGGAGAGCGGGGAAAGGTGATCTTTGAACTGGCTCACCGGAGAGCGGAAACAGAAGTGTACTGGCATATAGACGAACAGTACGCCGGCGCTACCCGCTTTCCGCACCAGATGGAGCTGAACATCGGAGAGGGCCCCCATATACTGACTCTGGTGGATCAGGATGGCAACACGCTGAAACAACTCTTTACCGTTGTCGGGAAATAATTTTTTGCAGAATTATTTTTTTTCTTTGCCGGAACTGTTACTTTTGTACCCTCAACGCCACTTTAGCTCAGTTGGTAGAGCGACGCATTCGTAATGCGTAGGTCGCGAGTTCAAGTCTCGCAAGTGGCTCTCTTTCCAAACTTCCTCTCTGTTTTTTTCGATTTATTTTCGGATCGGTACTGAATAATCGCTATTTTTACGTGCTTAATTTTTCAAACGTTCCCGCACGCGGAATTACAATACAAAAATAGAACCATGGCAACAGACAAATTCTTATGGAGGCATGTAGGGCCTCGTCCGGAAGAGATTGACGAGATGTTAAAAGTAACAGGGGTGGGTTCAATGGAGGAACTGATCGAACAGACCGTTCCGAAGTCCATCCGCCTGAAAAAACTGCCGGACCTGCCGGCGCCTTTGACCGAATCCGAATTTTTTGATAAGATCCGGGGGATCGCCGCTAAAAATAAGATATACCGTTCGTTTATCGGGCAAGGGTATTACGACACCATATCTCCGGCGGTCATCACCCGGAATATTTTGGAGAATCCAGCCTGGTACACCTCTTACACCCCGTATCAGGCGGAGGTGTCGCAGGGACGGTTGGAAGCGTTGTTGAACTACCAGACCGTCGTGTTGGAGTTGACGGGTATGGAGATCACCAACTGCTCGCTGTTGGACGAAGCGACGGCTGCGGCGGAAGCGATGCAGATGATGTTTGCCCTGCGCTCCAAAGAGTTGAAAAAATCCGGCGCCAACAAGTTGTTTGTGGACAACGCCCTGTTTCCGCAGACCAAAGATGTACTCGTTACCCGTTCGGCGCCGTTCGGCATCGAGTTGGTGTACGGGGATTACCGCACCTTTGAAATGACGCCGGAGGTGTTCGGGGCCATTGTTCAGTATCCGGCTGCCAACGGAGAGGTGCGCCGTTACGGTGAATTTGCCGGAAAGGTGCATGCCGGCGGGGCCTTGCTGGCAGTAGCGGCGGATATCATGAGTCTGGTGTTGCTGACGCCCCCTGCCGAATGGGGAGCGGATATTGTGGTCGGTTCCACCCAGCGGTTCGGTATCCCGATGGGCTACGGCGGGCCGAGTGCCGCTTACCTCGCCACGAAAGAAGAATACAAACGGAATATTCCAGGGCGGATCATCGGGGTAACCATCGATGCCCAGGGCAACAAAGCGCTCCGTTTGGCGTTACAGACCCGGGAGCAGCACATCAAGCGCGAAAAAGCCTCCTCCAACATCTGCACGGCGAAAGCCTTGAACGCCACCATGGCCGGCTTCTACGCCGTTTACCATGGAAAAGAGGGGTTGGAACGGATTGCCAAACACATCCACGCGGCAGCGGTTGTGCTGTCTGAAGAGATCCAAAAATACGGCTACCAATTGCGGTGCGAGAAATTTTTCGATACGCTCCGCTTCTCCCTGCCCGCAGGGGTGACGATAGAGGCGCTCCGGGACAAGGCGCTGGAAAAACAGATCAATTTGTATTACAGCACCTGTGGTTGCGGTTGTGGTTGCGGCGAACCGAGTGTGGGGCTCTCTACGGATGAGAAGATTAACGAGGAAGAGATCAACGCCATCATTGCCGTTTTTGCGGAAGCTGCCGGTCAATCGGCGGAGAAGGCAATCTTTTTGGACGAACGCACTGTACTGGATCCGGACATGATCCGCGACGACGAATTTATGGATACGCCGCTCTTTAAACTATACCGTTCGGAAACAGCCATGATGCGCTACATGAAGAATTTGGAGAGAAGGGACATCTCCCTGGCCACCTCCATGATCTCCCTGGGTTCCTGCACCATGAAGCTGAACGCTGCGGTGGAGATGATGCCGCTCTCCTGGCCGGAGTTCGGAGCCATCCATCCCTTTGTTCCAGTTTCCCAGGCGGAAGGATACCAACAACTGATCCGGGAGAGCGAACAAATGCTCGCCGCCGTGACCGGTTTCGCCGGTTGCAGTTTGCAGCCCAACTCGGGTGCGGCCGGCGAATACGCCTCCCTCATGGTGATCCGGGAGTACCACAGGTCGCGGGGGGAAGCGCACCGGAACGTGATGCTGATCCCGGCTTCGGCGCATGGGACCAACCCGGCTACAGCCACCATGGCCGGTTTTGACCTGATCGTCGTAGCAAGTACGGCGGAAGGAAACATTGATGTGGAAGATTTCCGCACAAAAGCGGAAGCCAACAAGGAGTGCCTGGCCGGTGCCATGATCACCTATCCCTCCACGCACGGGATTTTTGAAGAGTCGATCAAGGAGTTGGCGGACATTGTGCACCGCAATGGTGGCCAACTGTTTATGGACGGCGCCAATATGAATGGACAGTGCGGCCTGACCAGTCCCGGCGAAATCGGAGCGGACATCTGCCACCTGAACTTGCACAAAACCTTTGCTATGCCTCACGGCGGCGGCGGCCCCGGTGTAGGGCCCATCTGTTGCGCTGCCCATCTGGTGCCTTTCCTGCCGTCGCACTCCATGGTAAAAACAGGCGGCGATAAAGGGATCCACGCTGTGGCGGCTTCTCCGTACGGTTCCGTGAGCCTATTGCCGATCACCTACGGCTATCTCTCTATGCTGGGAGGGGAAGGGTTGAAATTTGTCACTGAAATGGCCATTCTGAATGCCAATTACTTGGCCTCTTCATTCGAGAAATTGGGCTTTAAAGTGCTGTACAAAGGCAGCAAAGGGCGTGTCGGGCACGAAATGATCTGGGACTGTTCTTCGTTCAACAAAGAGTACGGCATTACGGACGGAGACATCGCTAAACGGTTGATGGACTTCGGTTTTCATGCGCCGACCCTCTCCTTCCCCGTACACGGAACGCTGATGGTGGAGCCGACGGAAAGCGAACCGAAAGAGGAACTGGACCGCTTTATCGATACCCTGAAAACCATCCGAGACGAAATTCTGGAGATCGGCTCCGGGAAGGCCGACAAGACGGACAATGTACTGAAAAACGCCCCGCATACCCACCGCGTATTGACGGCCGACGAATGGAGCCATGCGTATCCGAGAAGCAAGGCAGCCTATCCGCTGCCCTGGGTGAAGGAGAATAAGTTCTGGCCGCAGGTGGGGCGTGTTGACGACGGCTACGGAGACCGAAACTTGGTTTGTACCTGCTATACATTGTATGAAGAGTAGTTTTTAATCTTTTAAATACCAAAATAGATGAAAAAATTTTGTTTCTTGACACTATTTGCACTTTTGGTCACGGGCACGGCTTTTTCTCAGGTATTTTACGGCCTCAAGGGCGGTATTAACCTGGCAGATTTTACGAACATGAGGGGAACGTCTGATTGGAAGACATCCTTTTACGCTGGTGGATTCTTGGAATACCGGGCGAGCGATTTTGGGGTTTCGCCGGAATTGATCTATTCGCGCCAAGGATTTCAGGCAGTGGAAAGGGGTGATAAAATGCGGGTACGGGTAAATTACCTGAACCTGCCTGTGGTGATCAAGTTGTATGTGGTAGAAGGGTTCAGTTTTGATTTGGGTACACAGGTGGGGTATGTGTTAAATTCCAAGGTTTGGGCCAAATCCGGCAGCCAGACAGTAACTGCTGATCTTGAGGATGCTCTTCCCGGTGTAGAATTGAACACGTTCGACGCTGCCTTTGTTATGGGATTTACGTGTAATGTGAAAAATTTCTTTCTGCAGAGCCGTTATAACCTTGGAATAGCGAGTGTTGCTCAAGGTGACAATTCCCGGAACAGCGTACTACAGTTCGGTATAGGATACCGTTTCCGGTAATACAGATTTGGCTTTTCCGTTTCGGGAAATTATTTTCAGGAGGCTGTCTGACTGTTCAAAGGTCATTCAGCCTCTTTCTGTTTCACGCAGTCCGGTCCTGTTTGTTGGAAAAGGGAGAAATTGACGCTTCCGTAGGTTCTTTTTTCCCGGAACAGAGGGTGGTTGGAGAAATCGATGGTTGCCGGATGTTCGACCACGGCGACCCCTTGCTCTTTCAGTAAGTTGTTGTCGAAAAGGAGGGCAGGGATCCGGTGGATCTCCGGCAGGTTGTAAGGTGGGTCGGCAAATACAAGATCGAACTGCCGTCCTTTCAACTTTTCCACGGCAATAAAAACGTCTGTCCGGAACAACCGGATGTTCTTAAATCCCAACTCCTGGACCGTTCGTTGAATAAACGCGAAATGAAGCCGGTTTTTTTCAACGGAGATCACCTCTGCGGCCCCTCGGGAAGCCAGTTCGTAACTGATGCTACCGGTCCCGGAAAAAAAATCTGCGGCGGAACATCCTTCAATATCCACATAGCGGACCAAAATATTGAACAGGTTCTCTTTGGCGAAATCGGTTGTCGGCCGGGCCGTAAAATTTTTATCCGGAAACAATTGTCGCCCCCTGTGCGTTCCGCTGATTATTCGCATCTGTGTACGTTTAACAGGTGCACAAAGCGGGAGGTGCTGATGTTTTTGGAAAGTTGCGTCAGGGCCGGGGCATTCAGAACGGCAACCTCCGGAAGGTATGCGCTGAAGGTCCGGTATAGTTTCGGATCATTGGCCAACTGTCCGGAAACAACCGTTTGCAGATTGGCCGTGTCTGCGTGGCAGCTTTTCAGGCTGTTCAGGATGTAGTACAACAGATCTGTTAAAGAGTTGTAAGCAAATGTATTAAAAAGAACTACTTCGTTCTCTTTTGTCAGCAACAGATCAAAATAACGGTCCTGAATATCAATGAACAGGTGTTCCCGGTTCAGCAAAGTGGAAGAGAGGGAATGTACAATAAAAGGATAGGCGCTGTTCACAATGCGTAGCGATTGGTAACGTGTTGTCAGGAACGTTACAAAACTGCGGGGAAGGGATTCCACCAGATACGCCTCCATCAGACGGATTTTCCGGTACAGCAGGGTATCGTTCTTTTCCGCATGCTGACAAAGCCGGTAAACATCGGAGAGGTACGTTTTGTTGAAAATATGCGCCGGTATTAGCGTTTTCTCTTTCTTGCAGGGAACCACAAAGACTTTTTTGTACGGGAGGTTCAACAACTCTTCTTCCACCAAGGCCTTTTTTACCCGGGCGATTACCTCCACCTGCGAATCCAGACTGTAGGGCTGAAAACAAAAGGCCAACAATTTGTTAAAACCATTGTGGACACAAAACGAAAGTCCATCCGTCGAGAAACGGATGGACAATACGTATTCGGTCGATTTTTCTTTTACAAAATTCGGATCTAAATGATAGATACTCTGCATGTAAATAGATACATTATTCCCAGTTCCCCACGTTGTTGTTCGCTTCCTTCAGGCTGCCGACTTTCAGGCCGGGGTATTTTTTCAAACGAAGTTGCTCGCCGTTCTCTTCCTTGATCTGTTCGCCGTATTGATCCTTCAGGTCGGCAAAGATCTCATCGTTGGAGATCCACGCCTCAAAGATCGGAACCTGTACGCCGGCGTCGGTTACGTAAATATCCGCACCCATCCGGAATTGGTACTTTCCTTGGGTAAAGGGAACAACTTTCAGGTTGTCAATGGGATAATCTTTCCCAAACGTATTTTCCAAGGCATTTACTTTGATATCCTCCCGGATGATCAACCCTTTTTTAATCGCTTCTTCCTCCGTAACTCCCTGTTCAATCTGATCATCTGTCAACGAACCGATCTGCCGTACAATCACCACAGAATCGTATTTCATAAAATGGATCAAGGTATCCAGGCTGGGAGTATAGATCCCGTTGACGCTCCGGTAGGCATCCTGTGCGGTACGGATGTCTTTCAGGCGTTCGACGATCCTCTCGTATCGCTGTTTCCGGATCTCCTTGAACCGTTCAGGGATCCGGATGCTTTCGTAGCATTTGTAACCCAGATAGATGATAACAAGCGCCAATACAATCTGAAGAATGATTTTTATGTGTTTCATACGTTTATAATTTATTATTCTCATCCACTCTCCCGCTCCTTTTGCAGAACCGGACAAATTCGCCTATCTTTACACACCCGTGCAAACATAGCAAAAGTTTTCGTAAAAACTTATTGCCGGCAAATTTAAGAAAAATTTCAGAGAGACGCTTACGAATCCCGAAGAAAATTAGTAATGATAGAAAAACATTTTCAGGGAGTTGTCCGGGAAAAATTCGGATTTGAATTGTCGGTTTCGCAGCAGGAAGCGCTGGAAGCTTTTTGCCGCTTTTTTTTCGGTGGGAGGGAAGATGCGCTCTTTATTCTGAAAGGATTTGCCGGTACGGGAAAGACAACGTTGGTAGCAGCCATCGTCAATACCCTGCTCTCTTTTCGGCACAAAGTGATATTATTGGCGCCGACCGGTCGGGCGGCCAAAGTATTGTCCGGTTACTCCGGGCAACCGGCCTTTACCATCCACAAAAAAATTTACCGGCAAAAATCGGCGACGGATGGAGAAGGGGTGTTCGACATTGCTTTTAACGGCGGGACGGATACGCTCTTTTTTGTCGATGAGGCCTCTATGATCTCCAATGCATTGGACGAGGGAAATTTTGGTTCTGGCTATCTCCTAGACGATTTGTTGGAGTTTGTATATAACGGAAAAAACAACCGGCTTGTATTGCTGGGGGATGTGGCGCAATTACCGCCGGTAGGCTTGGAGATCAGTCCAGCCCTGGATCCGGACTACCTGCAATTCCACTACCGGTTGGAGGTGAGCGCCGGTACGCTGACGGAGGTCATGCGACAGGCGCACGAATCCGGTATCCTGTACAATGCTACCCGCATCCGCTCCCTGTTGGGTAGTGGCCGGACCACACCGGATTTGCGCATCGGCGGGTTTCCGGACATCTTCCGGATCCACGGTGGGGAGTTTCCGGAGGCTGTTGAGGAGTGCTACGGACGGTACGGAGAGGATGAAACCACCGTCATTTGCCGTTCCAACAAGCGGGCCAACCGCTACAACGAAGGGATCCGGCGCACCATCCTGTACCGGGAAGAGGAGTTTAGCGGGGGCGATAAGGTTATGATTGTCAAGAACAATTACTTTTGGGGACAAGAATATGACCAGATCGATTTTATTGCCAACGGGGACGTAGCGACCGTGTTGAAAGTGGAAAAGAGAAAGGAGTTGTACGGGATGCACTTCGCCCGGGCGCGCCTGCTTATCAGTGGGTACGGGGAAGAGGTGACCGCCTGGGTGTTGCTGGATACGCTGACCTCCGACTATCCGGCTTTGACGGCTGCACAGAACCGGGAATTTTACCTCCGGGTCGAAGAGGACTACATCAATATCCCATCCCGGAAAAAGCGGTTCGAAAAGATTCGGGAAAACGAATTTTTCAACGCTCTGCAATTGAAATTCGCCTACGCGGTCACCTGCCACAAAGCCCAGGGAGGGCAGTGGGATGCCGTATTCATCGACCCGGGATGGCTGGGTGGGGAGTCTCCCGGCGACGACTATTGGCGCTGGCTCTACACAGCCGTCACCCGCGCCCGCAAACGGCTCTACTTAGTTAACTTCCCGGAGGAGTTTTTTGAGAAGTAACATGGGTTAAAGTTTCAGGTCCCGCGCCATGGCGTCGATCTTGGCATTGGCTTCCTGCTGCGCTTTTTCGAAATCGGCGACGGAACCCATGGTAGCCCTGGCTTCAAAATAAAACTTGATCTTCGGTTCGGTGCCGGAGGGGCGGACAGAGATTTTGCAGCCGTCTTCCAGAAAGAACTGCAAAACATCGCTGGTGCCCGGAAAATCCATCGCTTTCTCTTCGCCGGTGAGCAGGTTCTTCTCCTTCAGGTCGGCGTAATCCTTTTTAACTACGATCCGGCTGCCGTTGATGCGCTCCGGTGTATGATGCCGGAAGTTGGTCATCATATCGGTGATCTCCTGCGCCCCGCTCAACCCCTTCCGCACAATATAAATCATCTTCTCTTGCGAAAATCCGTACATGGCGTAAATCTCCTTCAACAGGCCGAACAACGTTTTGCCGTTGTCCTTTGCCCAAGCGGCAATTTCGGCCATTAGAGAGGTCGACGAAACCGCATCCTTGTCCCGGGTAAACGCGCCCGGCATAAACCCGAACGACTCTTCACCCGCTCCGATGTAACCGTCGGGGCCTTTTTTCCGGATCACGTCCGCGATCCACTTGAACCCGGTGTATACATCGTAACAGACCGTGTTGTTCTTTTCGGCGATCTCTTTGATCAGTTCCGAGGTGACAATCGTTTTAATGGTGTATTCGTTCCCTTTGATCAACCCTAACTCTTTGCGCCTGCGGAGCAGGTAATAGGTAAAAATAATGTTGGTCTGGTTGCCGTTCAACAGGATCCACTCCCCGGCGTCGTCCTTCACGGCAATCCCCAGGCGGTCGCCGTCGGGGTCGCAGGCCATGGCCAGATCGGCGTCAATTTCCCGGGCTTTGTCCAACGCCATTTTAAAAGCGGCCGGCTCCTCCGGATTCGCGGACTCCACCGTCGGGAAATTCCCGTCCGGTACCATCTGTTCCGGGATCGTAGTAACGTTGGTAAAACCCCAATTCCGCAACGAATCGGGAACCAACCGGTAAGTAGTGCCGTGCAGCGGAGTAAAGACAATTTTCAGGTCGTGCTGGTGTTGGATGGCGTCGGGAGAGAAACTCATACTTTTCACTTTGTCCAAAAACGTCTGGTCAAACGCTGTCCCCAAAGAGAGGATCTTATCTGCCACCTTGGTAAATTTAATGTCTGCTACCTGCACTTTTTTCACCTCTGCAATAACATTTTTATCGTGTGGGGGAACCAACTGGGAACCGTCTTCCCAATAGGCCTTATACCCGTTGTACTCCTTCGGATTGTGGGAAGCGGTGATGATCACCCCGCCTTTACACCCCAACTCCCGGATGGCGAAAGACATTTCAGGCGTAGGGCGCAGATCTTCAAACAAATAAGCTGTGATCCCATTGGCGGAAAAGATCGCGGCGGTTGTTTCTGCAAAGTAGCGGGAGTTGTTCCGGCAATCGTAACCGATGCAAACCGACTTTGGCCCGTCGGGGAACACCTGGTTGATGTAGTTAGCGAATCCCTGGGTGGCAGCTCCTACCGTATAAATATTCATCCGGTTCGTACCCGCTCCCATGATGCCCCGCAAACCTCCCGTCCCGAACTCCAGGTCTTTGTAAAAAGAGTCGGCCAATTCGGTTGTATCGGCGGCATCCAGCATGCGTTGCACGCTCTTCCGGGTCTCCTCATCGTAAGCAGGGGCCAGCCAACTTTCGGCTTTTTCCCGGGCTTTTCGGATGGTGTCGTTTTTTTCCATAATATGTATAGTTGTAGTTAGTTCCTCAACAGGGATTCACAAATATAAATAAAAAAAGCCTTGCAACGAAAGGCAAGGCTTTTATTTTTACGACCGCAACAGTTACGATCTCTTCTCTTTGATCTTGGCTTTTTTACCGGTCAACTTCCGGAAATAGTAGATCCGGGCCCGTCTTACTTTGCCCGCTTTGTTGATCTCGATCTCCCGGATATAAGGCGAGTTCATCGGAAAAATCCGTTCTACGCCGACATTGCCGGACATCTTCCGTACCGTGAAAGATTTGGTAACGCCTGTCCCCTTGATCTGGATCACCACACCGCGGAAAATCTGGACACGTTCCTTGTTTCCTTCGATGATCTTGTAATGCACGCTGACAGTGTCTCCCGGCCCAAAGGAGGGATGCTCAACCTGATTTTCATTTGCGAACGCCTGTTCTGCAACTTTAATTAAATCCATAGTTCTCTTTTTATGAAATTATCGAACGCAATATTACCGCCTGAGCTTTTGTGTAAGAGATTACGTACGTATGTTATTCTGTTGTAATATTCCGGCGGGCCGTCAGGAACCCTCATATTACTCAATCGGGCAGCAAAAATAGAAAATTTATTTTTTTCCGCCAAATTTATTTTATCACTTCCTGTTTATCGCCCATGTATTCAATAATAGAGCGCAGGTAGGCTTCGGGATGCGGGGTATTGGTTACCTTCGGGTCTTTCTCTCCGGGAACAATGGTGCGGATATTTCCGTCCATGTACCGGGCAAAAAGCGTTCCGTACAGGTCGCGCCAGGTATCTGTTAACTGATCTCCCGTGTTGCAGGAGAAATCGGTCAGGTATTCCACGGCTGTCTGCTTGTTCTGCTTCATCAGGCTCATAGCGGCAGCATCCGTCACCTGTACATATTCTAAGTATTTGGTTTCTAAACTTTTTTGCTTCTCCCGAACGTCCGGATGGATTACGTTGTAACGGGTGTAGGCGAAATTCGTCAGCTGGTTAAACACCCAGAAGGCTGCATCGTTGCTAAATTGGTTCATGCTTCCGTTGCCGACGGCAAACGAGGCGGGTACCCGGGTAGCAGCGGTATACATCGGGAAATAAACACTGCCGGAGGCGTCGTCCACGCCGAACCAGAGGATCCCGCCCACTTCGTCCGGCAACCAGTTCCGGCTTTGGCTGACAAACGAAAAGGCGGTCTGCTGGGTAGCTGTGGCCCGCTCCATCACATACTCTTTCCCGTCCACGGTATAGCCCATCGGCCGCCAGCGGTAGGGGCATTCATATGGGCCAGCACCCGGATCTTTCCGCATATCCAACTCCGTTCCTTCCAGGTGGTTCCGCATAAAATCCATGATCTCCAACACATCTACCTTGCGGTTCGGTTTGATCCAAAGCGGCATGCGGTTCAGCGCATATCCTTTTTCGTCCCGCTTGATATCCGTTCCCTTGGCATAGCCCCAGTAGGGCGCCATCTCGCTGTTGATCTCGTTGAAAAAAGCCCATACCCGAATCTCACATCCCCGGGCGCCTCCGAAATCCACCGGATTGTAGGTGTCCGAAAAACTGAAATCACTGTTCTTGGCTTGCTGGGGATAGAAGTTTTTCTGCTTGGCAAAAGAAATGACATCCTTGGCGTACACCGTCGTTACCTCTTTGTTGTAAATGTTTTTCAGCTTGTCCGAAGAGATGGATGTTTTGCCGTCCAACGGAAAAGTGGTGATCCGGGCCTGGTTGGCATGTGCACACACATAGCTGTCCGGCACCATCCGGGCTACCCATACGGCCCCCTTTTCGCCTTCGCCCTTGCCGATCATCTCCATGATCCACACCTCTTCCGGGTCACTGATCGAAAAAGACTCGCCGCTGCTGGCATAGCCGTATTTTTCCACCAATTCCACCATGGTTACAATTGCCTCCCGGGCATTTTTCGCCCGTTGCAGTGCAACGTAGATCAGGCTGCCATAATCCATGATGGCGCCGCTTTGGTTCTCCAACTCCGGCCGACCGCCGTAGGTTGTTTCGCCGATGGCCAACTGGTGCTCGTTCATGTTGCCGATCACGTTGTAGGTGTGGCGCACCTGGGGAATTTGTCCCAAATGTTCTCCAGAGTGCCACCGGTAGATATCCAGCATGCTCCCTTCCGGCCAATCGGCGGCGGGCCAGTGGTACAACTCTCCGAAAAGCGCGTGGGAATCGGCGGCGTATGTCACCGAAGTGGAACCGTCTTTGGTGGTTGATTTGGTAAACAGGAAGTTGGTGCAGGCAAACAGTTCTGTTTGTACGGCCATAACAAGTACTCCTGCTAAAAGGGCGATTTTTTTCATGTGCATTTTTTTCATGTGCATCCGTTTTGTGTATTGATTTATCTGATTCTGTCGTACGATTTCAAAAGCGTAATGTCTTTCAGGATCCCGCGGGACGCCAGCCAGGTCAGGATGATCCCGATAAGGGGCAAACCGTAACCGGGCATAAAATGCCACTCGCCGGACGGTTGGCTGATCTGGCGAACCTGTATGACGATCAGTACCAGCAACCCGATCATCAGGAAAATATTGATGAAGCACAAACGCAATTGCAACATCCGTTTTTTATAACAGAAAATGGTGAAGACCGCCAACGCAACAACAATGATGTTGAGCGAAAGGGAGAACCAATTGTAGCCGATCAATACGGGAGGCGCCTCCAACAGGAGGTATTTGTGCGTGTAGAATTCGGCCAACACCGGCTCCCCGGCGCTCCCGGCGGGCAGGTCGATGAGTGCGGCCGGAAAGAGAAAAAGCAGTCCGGTACAGATCCCGGTAAGCAGTAAAAACAGCGTTTGTATGCGTTGTATCATAGAATTTGAGTTAAAAGATGGTGTTACTATCGTTATTCGGTCAGTTTTTTCAGGGTATATTCTATCAACTTCTGCATCTTTTCGCTGTAATCGGCAGAAGCTTCGCCGGTCATCCGGTTGGCAATGATCAGGCAGATGGTCGCAGCCCGGTGTCCCAGCAGGTTGCTCAATCCGGTAATGGGGGCGCTCTCCATTTCGTAATTGGTCACCCGTTTCCCGCGGTGGCGGAAGGTTGTGATCCGGTCGTTGATGCCGGGCATGCTCAGCGGGAGACGCAACACCCGTCCCTGCGGGCCGTAAAATCCGACGGCCGTCAGGGTAACCCCTTTGCAAGTGATCCCTTCGCTGTGCAGGCGTCCGGTCAGTTCCGGGGAGGCACTTACCACGTACGGGCGGGCGCACTCCGCGGTCCAACCGCAATGCTGCACGAACGCCTCCTCCAACTCCGCATCGCAAACCTCCCGGTTGCCGGCATAGAAACGGAGTACCCCGTCCGTTCCGATGCTTTTTTCCGAGAGCAGGAACGAGCCGACGGGAATGTCGGCCTGCACCGAACCGGAGGTGCCGATCCGTACCAGGGTGAGACTCTTTTTCTCCGGGCGGACGGTTTTGGTTTGCAGGTCCATGTTGACCAACGCATCCAGTTCGTTCAGCACAATGTCGATGTTGTCCGGCCCGATCCCCGTAGAGACAACGGAGATCCGCTTCCCGTGGCAGCGTCCGGTCACCGTGTAGAATTCCCGGTTGTTTTTTTTGACCTCCACCCGGTCAAACTGCGCGGCGATCAACTCCACCCGTCCGGGATCGCCGACCAGGATCACCGTATCCGCCAACTCTTCCGGCAACAGGTGCAGGTGAAAAACCGTCCCGTCGCCGTTCACAATCAATTCTGAAGCTAAAATAGGCGTCATAGTGCTTTTAAAGAAATTTCCAAATATAGTGATGTTCGGCATATCTTCCAAATCAAGGCTTCTGAAAGTCCCGGAAACCGCTCTTCCGGAAATCAACAGAATCTTAGGAGTGAATAAATGATTGTTTGCTCGAACATGGTACGACTATGGTACGACTAAGGTATAACTAAAACATCGTGTATCCGATAATAGAAAGAGTTGACAGAAGAGGACCCTGTTTTTGTGTTTGCCTGGAGCGTTGGTAAAATGAACATTTCCCCTCTACTGAAAGTGCCGGGAATCCCTTAGATTGAGGACAAGTATGTAATCAAATCTTTTGGGTATGGTGCGGCACTATTTTATGGCCGGGTTTCTCTTTTTGTGCTCTTTGGGATTACCGGCACAGGAACTTTTGGATGTGGAGAAGTTGTTGGATTTAAACGAAGCATTTTTTGACGGGGAGGGAGACGAAGAGGTATTGGCGACATTGACGGAATTGGCGGCTACTCCGCTGAACATCAATACTGCCGGTTTTGATTCGTTGAAAATGCTCTGGTTTCTTTCGGACAGCCAGATCGACAACATGTTGGCGTTCCGGAAGAGATACGGAGGATTTCTTCACCTGAACGAACTGTTGTTGGTGACCGGGATCGGAAAGCGGGACCTGGAATACATCCGGCCGTTCGTTACAACGGGAGGAATCGGTGTCCGGGAGCGGCTACAAACCATTCGCCGCTCCACGGTCCGGGAAGGGATCGTCCGGTTGCGGATGAATCTTCCGAAGCAGGAGGGGTATAAACGGTATGATCCTGCCGACTTTACAACGGAAGAACAGTACCGGAAAAAACAGGAAACCCGCTATTGGGGTATTCCGCTGGGAACAGTGGTCAAGTACAAAGTGCAGTGGAACAAACGGTTCCAGATGGGGATCGCGTTGGAGAACGATGCCGGAGAACCCTGTTTTACCCGCTATCAGAAGGGAGGCTTCGATTTTGTGGCGGCCCACATTGAATGGCGGGGAGTGGGCCTGTTACAGCGTTTGATCATCGGGGATTTCCGGATACAGTGGGGACAGGGATTGTTGGGCTGGGGCGGTTTCTCTTCGGGAAAATCGGCTATGGCTGTGGGAAATGAGAGAGCCGGGAAAGGGATTGTACCGTACTCTTCCACGGACGAAAACAATTTTCTGCGGGGAGCGGCTGTTGATGTGCGGCTGGCTCCGGGGGTGACGGCCGAACTGTTTCTCTCTCGGAAACGTACCGATGGGAATGTACTCCAGTTGGATACGCTGGCGGAAGAGGAGTTGGAAACGGCTTCCTTGTATGCATCCGGATACCACCGGAACGAGCGGGAGTTGGAGAAGAAATATGCGTTGCGGGAGACAACGGCGGGGATTTCTGCCGAATGGAATAGCGCGCGCGCCCGGGTCGGCGTGAATGCGCTCTATTACGATTTTACTCCCCCGCTTACGCCCGGAGAACGGATCTACCAGCAATACAATGACGATGGGAAGCGCAGGCTCTTGTTCAGTATAGACTATAAAACCGGTTGGAAGGGCGTCTATCTTTACGGTGAGACGGCAGTGGGGCCAGGCCGGGGATATGCTACTGTGAACGGATTGCGTTTTAGCCCGGGAAGCCGGTTGGCTGCCAATGCGGTGTACCGGCGTTACGACAAACGCTATATTTCCCGGTATGCCGGCGGATTCGGGGAGTACAGCAATACGTCGAACGAAGAGGGATTTTTCGGTGGGCTGGACCTTTCCCTCTCTCCCCACCTGAAGATCAATGTGTATTATGACCGGTTCCGCTTTTTTGCTCCCCGTTACCGGGCTTATACCCCGGGGTGGGGGAGTGAAATGCTGGCGAACCTGGTTTGGGAGTGTGGGCGTTGGGAATACCTCTTCCGGTACAAAAGAGAGAGTAAACCGGAGAACGGGAAGAGCGGAACCCCTTTGCAAATCGCCCTGCGGAAAAAATCGGAATTCCGGTACCAGGCTGCTTACCGGTACAACAGCTGCTGGGAGTGGCGGGGGCGTTTCCACTACTCCCGCTATGCCAAAGAAGCGGTGAGCGAGAACGGTTTTTTGCTCTATCAGGACATTATCTATTCCGCTCCCAAAGAGAAAATGAAAGGGCAGTTGCGTCTGGTGTGGTTTAAGACCGATTCCTACAACAGCCGGATCTACGCTTATGAAAATACCGTTCTGTATGGCTATGCCTTTCCGGCCTTGTACGGCAAAGGAGTGCGAACTTACCTGAATTTGAACTGGAAACCGTGGCAGGGTGTGACCTGTTATGCCAAGGCGGGCTATACCTTTTATCCGGATATGGAGTATTCCGGCTCTTCTTATACCCGTACGGAAGGGGGAGAGCGGTGGGATTTTACGGTGCAGGTACGCTTTAGGTGGTAGAGGGATCGGGGCGTTTTTTTTTCAGGATACCGTCAATCTCTTCCCCGGTCAGTTTTTTGACGTTGGTGATGATCAGGTTTTCCAGCAGAAAATGGCCGTACTGGTTGCTCTCCGAGATGATCCCTTCGAACAGTTCCTTCAGGTTTGTGTGGATCGGTAGCAGCAGAAGCAATGTGGAGTAACCGTTGTAAAAGTGGATTTGTTCGATTTGTCCGTTCAGGGGTTTCAGGGCGGATTCGGTCTCGTTTTGGACGATGTGCCGTTGAAATTCCGGCAAAGGTTCGTCCGACCGGTGGATAAACACGCAGAAGTAACGCAGCAGTGATCCCTGCCCGCCCAAACCGGTGGAGATGAAAATACCCGGATCTTCCAACAAACCGGACTGGATCAGCATGCGGGATTGTTGTAAGGCAATAACGGCCCACTTTTTCAGCGGCGAATCCGTTTTGGAAAATTTTTCCAGCGCCCGGTATATGGCAATGTTATCGATGGTTGATAATACCACCAGCATCTTTTTTTTCTCTTCCGGATCCATGGATTCGTCGAACAGGTCGTTCGTCCGGTTCGCATACATTTTGCCAAGCCTCCGGAAGGCTCCCTCTTTTTCGCTCAACCGCTCAGCCAGCCGGAAGTAGGCTTTTTGCACCTCGATATCCACCTCCTCTTCCAGGATGTTCAGGTTATCTCCCGCATCGGTAAGAGCTTTGTTGAGTTTTTTCCAGTCGTTGTCGTTTTGTGCTTCCATTTCTACAAATTTACGCGATAATTCAGAAATAAAAAAGGCATAAAAATAAGGCATAAAAAAAACTGCCCGGAAGCAGCTCTTTTATATTTCTGTCAAGAATCAGGCTTTGTGCCTGTGTTCATCGGAAACTGTCAACTTTTTTCTCCCCTTAGCCCTTCTTTTGGCCAAAACGGCTCTGCCGCCTACCGTAGACATTCTTTCTCTGAAACCGTGCTTGTTTCTTCTTTTTCTGTTCGATGGTTGAAATGTACGCTTCATCGCATTTATTTTTTGGGTATTATTTTCAGACTTCGGAGTGCAAAATTAGCTATATTTTTTCTTACCACAAAAAAAAATCTCTTTTTTCCCCTCTTTTCCTTTTTTCGGCCGGATAATGTCTATTTTTTTTCTTCTTTTTTGTAACATTTTAAATTTTCAGGCGTATCAGTCAGCAAAAACACCCTTTGATTTTGGTATGTTGGAGTTGGGTGCGGCTAAAATAATCCGGTGCACAACTATTTATTCTTTTTATATGAGACAACTGAAAATAACAAAACAGATCACGGGAAGAGATTCCTACTCCATAGAGAAGTATCTGCAGGAAATCGGCAAGATCCGTGTACTCTCCCCGGACGAGGAGGTGGACTTGGCCAAACAGAGTAAAAACGGAGATCAGATGGCCAAGGAACGTTTGGTATTGAGTAACTTACGCTTTGTCGTTTCGGTTGCCAAACAGTACCAGAACCAGGGGCTTACGCTCGGAGATCTGATCAACGAAGGGAATCTGGGATTGATCAAAGCTGCGGAGTGTTTCGATGAAACCAAGGGATTCAAGTTTATCTCCTATGCGGTTTGGTGGATCCGGCAGTCGATCTTACAGGCCATTGCCGAGAATGCCCGCCTGATCCGATTGCCGCTGAACAAGATCAGTACCATCAACAAGGTCAATAAATGTTATACGGTGCTGGAGCAAAAATACCAGCGGGAACCAACGGCCGAGGAGATCGCCGAGGTGATGGATGTGTCGCCGGAAGATGTGAAGGAGAACATGAAGATCGCCCCTCGTCCGGTATCGATGGATGCCCCGGTCGGGAGCGGTGAAGAGCCGATCACCATGTACGATATTTACATATCCGAAGATGAAGCTGTTCCGGCTTCGGAAGTGCAGATGAACCAGGATTCATTGCGTACCGATATCCGGCGTTCCCTCGCTATCCTGACGGAACGGGAAGCCAGCATCATCAGCATGTACTATGGCTTGAACGGCTATATAGCCATGTCTCTGGAGGAGATCGGCGCCCGGTTGCAATTGACCAGTGAACGGGTGCGGCAGGTAAAGTCCAAAGCTATCCGGAAACTGAAAGAGGTTCATGTTATGAAGCGGTTGAAGGTCTATTTGTAAATGTAATAACCTAAAAATTTTGTTGTTGTGGGAAAATGCTTCCAATGTAGGCACGAGGGTGAAAAGTGCCTGGGTTTCAAAAAACAAGATTCATCCGATTGCAGGGATTGCAGCAAGGACAGGGACGAGCATCCGAACAGCCGGTGCAGCGTCTGGATCGACCCGCAATTGTGCGGCGAGTGCGGCCATGAATTGGCAAAGCATTACCGGTAGTTGCCTGCCGGGAATTTGCACGATATTTGCGTTGGAAAATAAAAAATAATTGCTTTACGGGTGTATCCGAAATAATTTCCTATTTTAGGAGCCAAAATTATTTCGAAGATATTATGATCACTGTAAACAAATTCCTATTTCTGTCGGGGACGATCGTCTCCCTGCTCCTGTTTAACGGTACACAGGCTCAAAACAACCGGCCATCCTGGGCTAAAGAGACTCCGGAACAAAAAGAGAAACGAATGGCATGGTGGACACATGACCGCTTCGGTCTGTTCATCCACTGGGGTATTTATGCCCTGCCGGCCCGCCACGAATGGGTGAAGCGGTATGAAAATATTTCGGATGCGGACTATCAGAAATATTTCGACCGCTTTGATCCGGATATGTACCATCCCAAAGAGTGGGCTGCCCAGGCTAAAAAGGCGGGCATGAAATATGTGGTCATTACTACCAAACACCACGACGGATTTTGTTTGTGGGACACCAAATACACCGATTTTAAGGTAACAAACACCCCCTACGGGAAGGACTTGATCAAACCGTTGGTAGAGGCGTTTCGGGCGGAGGGGATCCGGATCGGGTTTTACTACTCGCTGATCGACTGGCATCATCCGGACTTTACGTACGACCGCCTGCATCCCAACGGACCGGAAGAGAAGGCAGAGTTGGACGAGGCTAATAAAAAACGGGACATGGATAGGTACCGCCGCTTTATGAAGGACCAGTTGACCGAATTGTTGACACAATACGGACAGATAGACGAGTTGTTTATGGATTACTCTTATCCGGGAGAGAACGGAAAAGGGCACGAAGATTGGGATGCGGAAGGCCTGTTGAAGCTGGCCCGCCAATTGCAACCCGAGATTATTGTCGATAACCGGATGGGGTTGGACCATACCGATTGGGGCTGGGATTTTGTGACGCCGGAACAGTTTATGCCGCAAACGTGGCCGACGGTGGACGGCGAACGGGTTCCCTGGGAAACCTGCCAGACCTTCTCCGGTTCCTGGGGATACCACCGGGACGAATATACCTGGAAAAGCGTACACCAGTTGATCGTTATGCTGGTGGAGACGGTGAGTAAAGGGGGAAATCTGTTGCTGAACGTAGGGCCGACCGCCCGGGGTAATTTTGACCGCCGGGCCAATGAACGGTTGGAAGGCATCGGTAACTGGATGGCGTTCAACAGCCGGTCGGTGTATGGTTGCACGCAGGCGCCGGCAGAGTATGCTGTCCCCCAGAATTGTTTTCTGACCTACAATCCGGAGAAGAACCGTTTGTATATCCACGTGGTGGAGTGGCCGTTCAAGTCGCTGCACCTGCCCGGTTATCGCGGAAAGATCGAATACGCGCAACTGTTGCAGGACGGCTCGGAGGTGCGATTCCGGACCCAAACGAAACAGGGGGGGAGCACCACCGAAACCTCCGGAGAGAACGATTTGATATTGAGCCTTCCTGTGGAACGGCCGGACTGTGAACTGCCCGTTATCGAAATTTTCTTAAAATAGCGGTACGGTTTAAACAGATTCTAAGGACGGATAATCAGGGAGCTGTATTCCGGATGCCTTTTTACCCAAACGACCGAATAGGCGCAGACCGGAACGACATTCAGCTGGTGTTGCCGGGCGTATTCAAAGCAGTTTTTCACCAAGGCGCTGCCGACTCCCCGGCCTTCGATGGGGCTGTCCACAACGGTGTGTGTCAGGTAGAGATCGTCACCGTCCAATTCGTATTCGACGTAGCCGGTAAATCCGTCTACCTCCGTTTCGAAACGGTTCCTGTCGGGGTGGTGTGTGATTTTGTACTGTTCCATCTTAATTGATAAATAGTGGTGTTGGGTGGTTATACTGCCTTTTTACCGGCAGGGTTCACAAAATAGTTAAAACAAAGATAATCGGGAAATGCAAGATAACCAAAACATAGAAAAACACCCCTTGCCTCCTTTTTTCCCTGTCGGAGCGCGGCTGTTGATGCTGGGCAGTTTTCCTCCTGCCCGTAACCGATGGAAAATGGAGTTTTATTACCCCAATCTGCAAAACGACATGTGGCGGATCTTCGGGGTAGTGTTTTTCCGGGACCGGGATCATTTCCTAACGGCGGATCGCAAGGGATTCCGGGAAGAGAAGATCCGGGAGTTTCTAACAGAGAGAGGGATCGCCATTTCGGATACGGCAAGGGAGGTGATTCGGCAAAAGGGAAATGCTTCGGATAGATTTCTGCAGGTTGTGGAGACGCTCTCTTTGGAGGAGGTGTTGCCGGAGCTGCCGTTGTGCCGTTTTATTGTGACAACGGGAGAAAAGGCGACGGATATTTTGCTGGGATTGACGAACGCTACTGCGCCTCCGGTGGGCGGATATTCGGATTTTGTTTATGATAGGCGTCCGTTGCGCCTCTACCGGATGCCCTCTTCTTCGCGGGCTTATCCTAAACCTTTGGAAGAAAAAGCGGCCGTGTATGCAGAAATGTTCCGGCAAATCGGTATCTTTACATCTTCATTTACTGATACCAGTTTATAATCCGATCATGCAAACAGGGACCCGCTTAGTGACATTCGAGGATGTCCGTCAGGACGAAGATATCAAGAGTTATATTACCCAGGCCGATCGGACGCTGGGGGCGTTGGGATTTACGGAACACTACCTTCCGCACGTGGTAAAAACAGCGGAAGTCGCCGAACACATTCTGTTGACCCTTGGCTATCCCAAGCGGGAAGCGGAACTGGCCAGGATTGCCGGCTACATGCACGACATCGGCAATGCGGTCAACCGGATCGGCCATGCGCAGACCGGGGCCGTTCTGGCAGTGCGCCTGTTGGAGAAAATGGGTATGGCGACCGATGAGATCGTACAGATAATCAGCGCGATCGGGAACCACGACGAGGGAACGGCAGCGGCCATCAGCCCGATGGCGGCGGCGTTGATCCTGGCGGACAAGACAGACGTGCGGAGAAGCCGGGTGCGAAACGATGATCCGTCTGATTTCGACATCCATGACCGGGTAAACTACGCTGCGGAGGAGTCCAGAACTTACTTCAATGCGGATCGTTCCGCCATTATTTTGGAACTGAAGATCGATACGAGCCTCTCGGCAGTGATGGACTATTTCGAGATCTTTCTGGGACGTATGATGTTGTGCCGCAAAGCTGCCGATTTCCTGCATATTCGTTTCTCATTGCTGATAAACGGCCAGAAGTTGTTGTAGAGTTTCTACATCTCTTCGTAAGCGTAATCAACGGCCCGGTTCAGCCAATGCACCAGCCCGACTGTTTTCTCAAAACTTTTCAGGGTTTTCTCTAACAGATCGGGAGCGGCGACAGAGGCATCGTCCATGTATTTGATGACGTAGATGTCTTTCAGGCGCAGGTAGCGTTCGTATGGCGAATCTGCGGGAAATCCCTGCGGGGTGCGTTTCAGCGAATTTTCTGTGACCAGTTCAAACCCCTCGGCTTTTTTCAGCCAGCCGGTCAACTGTTCTCCGTTGAATGCGATGTCTTCCCGGACGCTTTTCAATACTTTGGGCTCTGGCATGTACAGACCGGAGGTGATCAGACTGGAACCCGGTTCCAGGTGAAAATAGTACCCTGCATATCCCGATTTTTTCCCTTTCGGACAGACGTACGCCCCGATGTGGGTTTTGTAAGGCTCTTTGTTCGGGCTGAAGCGGACATCCCGGTAGATGCGGTAGGTACACTCTTTCACCGTCAGTCCGGCTACCGAAGGATCGAAACGGGCGATGCCGGCGATCAATCTTTCGACGAACCCGTTGTATTCGTTTTGCAACGCTTTGTATCTCTTTTTGTGGGTTTCAAACCACTCCCGGTTGTTGTTGGCGCGGAGTTCTTCCAGGAATTTGAGGATGTCTTGCATGTGTATTGTAAAATTTTCTACACCAGCAAAGATAGCAAAAAAACGAAATGGACATAAATGTATTATCTTTGCGAACTGCTGGTATGCTATACCGTAATATTTGCGCTGATTAAACTTGAAAATTCATTTGCTATGAAATTGATTAAATTCATGTTGGCCGTCCTGTTGGCGGCGACTCTTCTTGCGGGCTGTTCAACCGACGAAAGGATTGAACTGCCCCTGACCATGCATGACGGATACGGTCCGTTCCAACCGGCATTTGCAGGAATTGCACCGGCCCACGACGCAGGTAGTCCGTGGTACAGGGCATTCCCGAAAGTATCGAAATTTCCGGATGGGCTTATTAATGTGCAGTTGGGCAGCATAACGGCAAATATGCATCAGATCGTCTATCAGAGCTACCACTCGGGTAATATCTCAAAGGAGTTTTATAAGAGTTTGCAAAACTCGTGGAACTGGACGCCGGACACGACCGCTCTTTCAAAAACTCCTGTAAAAAGCCAGATTGCCTTTGTCTATGGGGAAGATGCCGACGGCGCCGTTAAATTTGCAGTTGACGCCAACGGCAATCTCGACCTTAGTGACGATGCGTTGCTGACTCCCATCAGCATGATGGATTTTTGGACGATTGAGAATAGAGATTCGTTGGTACAGGCACATGCCGTCCGGGTTTCTTTAGAGAGGTTTGTTCGCGGTCAAACGGTTTCAATCGCCCCCCTGCTTTTCGTTGTGAAAGGCGATGATATGTGGTGGGCTAACTTTGTCCAATATGCGACGGCAAGTTATAAGGGACAGGAAATAGCTATCAGCTCAGGCTCGGGTTCCGAAAATGTATCTTACCAAGATCCGAGAATCGCTTTGATGCCAGCCGACCCGAAGGTGGAATTATGGGGAGAAGGTGTGAACCAAAAAGGAGAGTATATTGAAATCGAAGACGAGGTTTTGAAGATCGTCGGGGTTGATATGGGTAAAAATGTACTCGTGCTGGAGAAGATTGGAAAGCCCAAAGCGGAACTATTCTCTACGCAGAAAGGATACAGATTACGTCCCTTTGAAGGAGAGGATTTTACGACCAAAGCGCCTGTTTCGTCCGATAGTTTGAAGGGAAAATATGTATTGGTCGATTTTTGGTCGACCTGGTGCGGGCCTTGTATAGAGGATTTCCCGTATATGAAAGAGTTGTATTCTAAAACAGACCGGTCTCGTTTCGAGATTGTGGGGATTGTGGGAGAGAGTGGACGCCAGGATCTGACAGGGGTGATCGAGAAAAACGGCATCGTTTGGCCTCAAATTCTCTCCGATGACATCAATAAATTGGTTGAGGCGTATGGAATAACCGGCTATCCCACTACTTTCCTTATCGATCCCGAGGGTATGATCGTCGCAAAAAAACTGAGGGTACAATTTGATGAAGAGAAGATCTTGGATCTGATCGGCGAATAATGAAGTAGAGCCGGCGTCGAAAGGCGCCGGCTCTTTAGTAGAACTCAGGTTCCGGTTACAGGGCGAACTTTAATCCGTCGAGTTTTTTCCAACTGCCTCTGGTGAAGTCGGGGATCTCTACGGGTACGAATCCGTTATCCAGGGAGATTTCGGTTAACGGAACCAAGCAGCACCACTCTGCCAGGTCGTATACGTCCATGTCCAGCGGCAACCCTTTTTGCAGGCAGTAGATGAGGCGGTAATCCATTATAAAGTCCATTCCGCCGTGTCCGCCCACGGTTTTGGCCAACTCCTCGATATCTTTGGCGATCGGGTGTTTGTATTGTTGCATCAAAGCGGCCCTGACCTCTGTTGGAACAAAGTTGTGTGCGTTCAGGTTTTCGTGATTGGCAGCTACTTCCGGGTCCAACGCTTCGTTTCCAAGTGCATAGCCGCTTATCGGGTATTTGTTGGCAAACCCTTTCGTGCCGGTCAACTGGTACATCCGGTCGTACGGACGGGGAGAGGTCACGTTGTGTTCGATCAGAATGGTCTTGCCCATTTCGGTGCGAATCAGTGTAGTGGTGTGGTCGCCGGCCCGGAAATCGGTTGCCTCTTCTCCGGTTTTTTCCTTGATATAGGCGGGATTTCCGATCGCTTTGGTATCCATCGATACTAAGAAATTCAATTTGTCTCCCCGGTGGATATTCATGGCTTGGCAGATGGGGCCTAAGCCGTGTGTGGGGTATACGTCCCCCCGGTGCTTCCGGTTGAAATCCATTCGCCAATTGTTCCAGTATTGGTTCCAGTACGGTTGAAGCTGATGTATGTAAGCGCCTTCTCCGTGGATCACTTCGCCGAGTACTCCTTGCTGCACCATGTTCAGGGTGGTTAACTCAAAGAAGTCGTACACGCAGTTTTCCAATTGCATACAGTGCTTGCGGGTCTGTTCGGAGGTGTTGATCAACTCCCAGATCTCTTCCATTGTTAAGGCGGCGGGTACTTCGATGGCGACGTGTTTTCCGTCTTTCATGGCCTGTACCCCGATCCTGGCATGGCTGAGCCAGTCCGTAGCTACGTAGATCAGGTCTACGTTCGGCAACGCCGTTACCTGGCGCCATACGGAGGTATCGCCGTAGAATTCCAAGGCTTTCGGGAAACCTCTCGCTTCCAGTCTTTTGTTGACCTTTTCCGTGTTTTTCTGTTCCACATCACACAAGGCGACGATCTCTACGCCGGGAATGTGGGTTATGCGGTTCACGGCTTGCGGCCCACGCATCCCCAAGCCGATAAAAGCGACGCGGACGGTGGAAAGGGGTTCCGTTGCCAACTGCAACACGTCGGTTTGACCCTGTGGACGGACGGGTACGGCGGTTTTGATCGCCTGTGCCTGCTGAGCTTCTTTGCATCCTGCTAAAAGGAGCGTCAACATACAAATGGATAAAAGGAAATTTTTCATAGTATACTGATTTAAAAATGATACCAACTTAAGAGTTTTAAACAGCCTCTAAGTGGAATCAAAAATAGGGTTTTTATTTTAAAAGTTGGTAAAATATTTTAGAAAGTTGAAAAATAATTTCAGCACTTGTGTAACAATGCGATGTTTTCTACGTGATGGGTGTGCGGGAACATGTCTACGGGCTGTACGGTTATCACTTTGTACTGCCCGTTCAAAAGGCTGATGTCGCGGGCCTGGGTGGCGGAGTTGCAACTGACGTACACGATGCGTTCCGGCGCTGCTTGCAGGATGGCAGCTACGACGTCGGGGTGCATGCCGGCCCGCGGCGGGTCGGTGATGATCACGTCGGGTCGGCCGTGTTCCGCTACGAACGATTTGTTGAGCACCTCTTTCATGTCCCCGGCAAAGAAGCGGGTGTTGCCGATCCCGTTCAGAAGGGAGTTGGCTTTGGCGTCTTCGATCGCTTCCGGCACGTATTCGATGCCGATCACCCGGGCGGCTTGGGAAGCCACGAAGTTGGCAATGGTGCCGGTGCCGGTGTAGAGGTCGTATACCGTCTCTTTGCCGGTCAGGCCCGCCAGTTCGCGTGCCTGGCGGTAGAGGTGCAGGGCTTGGCCGGAGTTGGTCTGGTAAAAAGATTTTGGCCCGATCTTGAAGCGTAGCCCTTCCATCTCTTCAAGGATGTGGTCGCGCCCCCGGTAGAGGCAGATCTCCTGGTCGGTAATAGTGTCGTTGGGTTTTTCATTGATCACGTACATCAGGGAGGTGATTTGCGGGAAGGCGTTCCCGATGGCTTCCAGCAACTTCTCCCGCTCCGTCCTCTCTTCCCGGTAGAAGGAGAGTATGACCATTACTTCGCCGGTGGAGGCTGTGCGGATGATGAGGGTGCGTAGAAATCCTTGCAGGTTGCGGATGTCCATGAAGGCCAGACCGTTTTCCAACGCGTACTCCCGGATAAAATTCCGGATCTGGTTGGAGGGTTCCCCTTGCAGGTAACAGGTGTGGATGTCCACCACCTTGTCGAAGAGGCCGGGGGCGTGGAATCCCAGCGCCGGCAGGTGCCGGATGACGCCTTCCTGTTCGATCTCCTCCCGTGTCAGGAAGCGTTTGGTGCTGAAGGTAAATTCCAGTTTGTTCCGGTAGTTCCGGGTTTGTGCGGAGCCGATGATGGGGCGGATGTCCGGCAACTCGACTTTGCCGATCCGTTGCAGGTTGTCGGTTACCTCCTGCTGTTTACACTCCAACTGTTTTTGGTAGGGGAGGTTTTGCCATTTGCATCCGCCGCACGTGCCGAAATGGGTGCAGAAAGCAGGGATCCGCCAGTCGGAGAGCCGGTGGGTCTTTACCACAAATCCTTCCAGAAAGCTCTTTCTTTTCCGGGTTACCTGAACGTCTACCATGTCTCCCGGTACGGTGTTTGGGACAAAAAGTACCTTTTCATCCAGGTAGGCAATGGACTTTCCTTCCGCTGCGATCTTTTTTATTTCGACGTTTTCCAACAACGGATTGTTTCTTTTCCGGCCCATGTTGCTTGTTGAAAGTTAACACATTCTGTTTTTGTAATCTTTGTATCCGAATTCGCGGAGCACCCGGATTTTTCCTCCGCATTCCCGGAGGGCGATGGAGGGGTGGCTGACGCCGTTGAACATGGTGGTCTTGACCATGGTGTAGTGAATCATATCCTCAAATACGATGGTGTCACCTATGGCCGGCTCCTGTTTAAATACCCAATCACCCAACGTATCGCCGGCTAAGCAACTGTTTCCCCCGAGGCGCCAACCCTGTTCGCCGGCTTCCGGGTCCCTGGCGCCGAGGATGGCCGGTTTGTACGGCATTTCGAGGCAGTCCGGCAGGTGGCAGGAGAATGAGATGTTCAGCATCAGGGTACGGGTATCGCCGTTGCGGACGATGTCCTCTACGGTGGCGACCAACCAGCCTGTCTGCCAGGTAAAGGCGCTGCCCGGTTCCAGAATGACCGTCAGGTCCGGGTATCTTTCCCGGAAATCGAGCAGGATGCGGACCAGCTCGTCGCAGTCGTATTCCCGGTGGGTGATCAGGTGGCCGCCGCCCATGTTGATCCATTTCAGTTGCGGCAGGTATGGGCCGAAATGATGCTCCACTGCTTCCAAGGTGCGGCGCAGGTCGCCGGAAAACGATTCGCACAGGGTGTGAAAGTGGAGCCCCTCGATCCCTTCCGGAAGGCCGGTCAGTTGTTGCGGGGTGACGCCCAGCCGGGAGCCTTCGCAACAGGGGTTGTACAGGGCGGTTTTTACCGGGGAGTAGCCGGGGTTGATGCGCAGCCCGCAGGAGACCATTTTCTCCCGCGCCTGTGCGCCGAAGCGTTCGTACTGAGAGAGGGAGTTGAAGGTGATGTGGCTGCTGTAACCGAGCAGTTCGTCAATCTCTTTGTCGGTGTAGACAGGGGCGTAGGTGTGTGCAAGGGAACCGAACTCTTCGAATACGAGCCGGGCTTCGGCCAGCGAACTGGCCGTAGCCGAACGGACGTATTCGCGCATGATGGGAAAAATACGCCACGTGGCATTGGCTTTCAATGCCGCGACGATCTCCACCCCGGCTTTCCGGGCGACCCCGGCGATTACCTCCAGGTTGCGGCGGAGCAACTCTTCGTCCAACAGGAAGCAGGGAGAGGGTACTGTGGAAAAATCAATCATCGTTGTGGATTATAATTCCAGGTTTACGTCGAACAGTTCATGGAAGGGGAGGCCCCGGTTGCCAATCTCTTTCATAAAGGGATCGGGGTCGAACTCTTCTACGTTCAGTACACCGGGTGTTTTCCACAGGCCGCGGGCGAAGAGTTCTGCCCCGAGGGTGGCCGGTACGCCGGTGGTGTAGCTGACGGCTTGGGTGCCGGTCTCCCGGTATGCTGTTTCGTGGTTGCAGTTGTTGTAGACGTAATAGGTATGCTCTTTGCCGTTTTTGATCCCTTTGATCCGGCAGCCGATGGAGGTCCAGCCGGTGTAGTTGGCGCCCAGTGATTTGGGGTCGGGCAGTACGGCTTTCAGGAATTGGATCGGGACGATCTCCACCCCGTTGTAGAGAATGGGGTCGATCCGGTCCATACCGATGTTCTGGATGACTCGCAAGTGGGTCAGGTACTCTTGCCCGAAGGTCATCCAAAAGCGGGCCCGTTTCAGGGTCGGGAAGTTTTTGACCAGGGACTCCAACTCTTCGTGGTAGATGAGGTAGGACTCTTTCGGCCCGATCTCCGGGTAGGTCAGCGGTTTGTGTATTTCGTGCGGCTCGGTCTCGACCCATTTCCCGTTTTCCCAGTAGCGCCCTTTCTGCGTCACTTCGCGGATGTTGATCTCGGGGTTGAAGTTGGTGGCGAACGCCATGCCGTGGTTGCCTGCGTTGCAGTCGACGATGTCTAAGTAGTGGATCTCGTCGAAGTGGTGTTTGGCGGCGTATGCCGTGTAGATGGAGGTTACGCCGGGGTCGAACCCGCACCCCAGGATGGCGGTCAGGCCGGCCTGTTTAAACCGGTCCCGGTAGGCCCATTGCCAGGAGTATTCAAATTTGGCTTCGTCTTTCGGTTCGTAATTGGCTGTGTCCAGGTAGTTCACCCCGCATGCCAGGCAGGCATCCATGATGGTTAGGTCCTGGTAGGGGAGCGCTACGTTGATGACCAGGTCGGGTTGGTATTTCCGGAACAAGGCTGTCAGTTGCGCCACATCGTCGGCATCCACTTGGTCGGTTTTGATGCGGCCTCCGCCGATCTTTTCCGCAATAGCATCTACTTTTGATTTTGTACGGCTGGCGAGAATGATGTCGGTAAACACGTCGCATTGTGCGGCTTTGTGTGCTACGACCGTTCCTACGCCTCCCGCCCCGATAATAAGAAGTTTACACATCAGCTTACTTTTTTAGTCTATAAAACACATGGTAGTACATCCGGAAAACCGGAACGGAAACGAAAGTAGCCATTTTTTTTGAACCGGGCGCAGATTGCGTTAAAATTTTTCCGGGGGAAGAGAGCGGAAGTCGGAACAAAGCGGGCTTTTTTTCGTTAAAATGTCGTATCTTCCCGGAGTAAAAAAGTAAATAAAAAATAGGTAGATGAAATGGGATAAATTTTTGCAACTGTTTGTTGTTAAAGAGAGAAAATTTTATCCGCTCTACGTCCGGCAGGCGGAGTTGACGGAAAGTGCGGCGAAGTTGCTGGGAGAGTTGATGGGGGAGGCAAAGCCGGAGAACCGCGGAAAGTTTTTTGAGCAGATCCGGGTGTTGGAGAAGGAGGGGGATCGGATTACGGCCCGGATCTACCAGGAGTTGAACAAGAGTTTTGTGACGCCGTTCGACCGGGAAGACATCAATAAACTGGCTTCGCAGATGGACGATTTGCTGGATCACATCCACGATTCGGCGAGGCGTATTGTACTCTACAGCCCCGTGCGGATAGATATCTCTTTGACGGCTATACAGGAGTTGGTCTTGGAGGATACCCATTTGCTGGCCGGTGTGATGAACGACCTGGAAAATCTTCGGAAAAAACCGGCTCCTGCCGAAGAGAGGTGCCGGGCCGTCAAGGTAAATGAACAGAAGGCGGACGGGTTTTACGAGGCGTATATGAGTACGCTTTTTACCAACGAGAAGAATTTTTCGGAACTGTTGAAACTTAAAAACATCGTGCAGGCGTTGGAGGATACGGCGGATGCCGCTAATGATGTCGCCAATACGGTGAAAGGGATCATTATCAAATTTGCTTGAATTATGCTGTCGATCGTATTTGCAGCCATCCTCATCGCTCTGCTGTTTGATTTGCTGAATGGCATGAACGATGCGGCAAACTCCATTGCTACCATTGTGGCGACCCGGGTGTTCTCCCCTTTTGTGGCGGCTTTGTGGGCTGCTTTCTGGAACTTTGCCGCTATCTGGCTGTTTGGAGTCCATGTCGCCCACACGATGGGAGAAGGGATTGTGGATCCGGTGCGGATCAATGAATACTTGATCCTGGCGGCCCTGTTGGGGGCGGTGATCTGGGTCTGGGCGTGCCACCGTTTCGGTATGCCGATCAGTGTTTCCCACGCCCTGATCGGCGGGTTGATCGGGCCGGTCTGGTTTGCCTTCGGCCCGGAATCTCTTTTTGCCTGGGGTATTTTCAAGATCGCACTCTTCATCGTCCTCTCTCCGCTGATCGGCATGGTGCTGGGGTTCCTGATGATGTGCCTGACGTTGCTGCTCTTCCGGCGGAAGTCCCCGTTGCGGGTGGAGGGGCTCTTTAAACACCTGCAACTGCTCTCTTCTGCGGTTTTCAGCCTGGGACATGGGGCCAACGACGCTCAGAAGACGATGGGGATCATTGCCATCCTGCTGTTCAGCGTCGCCGGAAAGAGCGAATTTGTCGATACCTGGCTGTATGAGAATACGGGACAGTTCCACATCCCGCTTTGGTTGATCATTACGTGCTATTCGGTGATTGCCATGGGTACGATCCTGGGCGGCCGGAGGGTGCTCTCTACTATCGGAAGCGGTTTGGCCGTTCTGAAGCCTGCTCAGGGGTTTTGTGCGGAAACTGCGGGGGCGTTGACGTTGATCGGGACCGCCCTCTCCGGCATTCCTGTCAGCACCACCCACACGATCACCGGCTCTATCATTGGGGTGGGCATGACCAAAGGTATCGCAAGTGTTCGTTGGGGAACCGCCGCCAACATCGTAACGGCCTGGATCTTTACCATCCCTGCAACGATCCTTCTCAGTGGTTGTATCTACCTGTTGTTGAGATTTGTGGTTTCAGAGTCTGTTTAAATTTCTCATCAAAGGTATTTCAGGGTTGTTTTTAATAATTCGGTAGCGGATTTTCAATGATTTTGTAATAATCTTTTGGGTTTTTTGTGTCGTCATATTAAAAACCCTAAAAAGATGAAAAGAATTTTATTCCTGTTGTTTTCCGCATTGTGCGTATCGACTGCCTGGGCCCAAACGAGCGGCATACTATCGGGAACTGTGGTCGACGCTACCGAAAACCGTGCTTTGCCCGGTGCAGTGTTGAAGTTGAACGGACAATACCGTTATACGATCTCCGATCGGAACGGTCATTATGAATTTCTGCATGTTCCCTCCGGTGAATATACTCTCGAAGTGGAATATTTGGGATATGTAACAGCGTCCCAATCCGTCGCGGTGCAGCCCGACGGTAACACGGTGGTGAACTTCTCGCTGGCTGAAGCGGAGCAGGCGCTGGACGAGGTTGTGGTGATGGGGGATCAGTCACGCAGCCAGGCCAAGGCGCTGAACACCCAACGTACGAACGACCGGGTTACAAATGTGATCTCCTCCGATCAGATCGGCCGTTTTCCCGATGCAAACATCGGTGATGCGCTGAAACGGGTGCCTGGGATCACAATGCAGGGAGATCAGGGTGAGGCGCGGAATATCGTGATCCGTGGTTTGGCTCCGCAACTCAACTCGGTGACTCTGAATGGAAACCGGATCCCTTCTGCGGAGGGAGACAACCGCAATGTGCAGATGGACCTGTTCCCGGCGGATATGATCCAAACAGTCGAGGTAAGTAAGACGCTAACTGCGGACATGGATGCCGATGCCATCGGCGGTTCGGTGAACCTGATCACCCGTACGGCTCCGATCGGCCGCCGCCTTTCGTTCACCCTTCTCGGCGGTTTCAACCCGATCCGGGATAAAGGTACTTATGGCGGATCGCTGGTCTATGCCGACCGCTTTTTCGATAAGAAATTGGGCATTGTACTGAGCGGCTCCTATTTGAATAAGGATTACGGCTCGGACAACATCGAGGCTGTGTGGGCCGAGGACGACAATGGTGATCTCTTTGTGGAAGAGATGGATGTCCGTGAGTATATGGTGCAGCGCATCCGTCGCAGTGTCGGTCTGAACATGGATTGGAAGATCAATGCGTCGAACAAGCTTACTTTCGACGCCATGTACAATTGGCGGGATGATCTGGAGAACCGTTTCCGGTTAGGCTACGAAGCTGAACCGGAATACGCTAAAAATGGTAACAGGACGGGTTTTACCGGTACGATCACCCGTGAGGACAAGGCCGGGATCGGTAGCGACGCTAAGCCGGGCCGCCGCCTGGAGATCCAGACTGTGCAAAGCTATGCCCTGAGCGGTGAACACCTGCTCTCCCCGAAGTTCGACCTGACCTGGAATGTCAACTTCGCCCGTGGGGTTGAGGAGGCTTCCAACGAACGGTACATCGCTTTCGCGCTGGAAGATGTGGAGATCACCCAGGATCTGAGCAAACCGCGTTTTCCGTTCCTGTCTTCGCCGGGTACGACCGATTACCGAAATTATGAATTGGACGAACTGACCGAGAACAATGACTGGACGGTTGAGGATGAACTGGCCGCCCGCATCGATGCCCGGGTACCCTTCTCGCTCTTTGATGAGCAAAAGGGTCGCTTGCGCTTTGGTTTGCGGGCCCGCCTGAAGAGTAAGGAGCGCGATAACGATTTTACGCAATACGAACCACTCGGCGACTTTCCCGGCCTCGACGAGCAGGGCGTGACCTTTAATGATGCGCTTTCGATTGACTCGCGCTATATTCCCGGCACCTTTTTCAATCCCAGGTATGTGGCTGATCTTGACCTGAAAAATTCTTCTCTGTTTGAAAGCGAAGACGAACCGGACGAATACATGGCCGACAATTACGAAGCGAACGAGCGCATTCTGGCTGCCTACCTGCGCTGGGACCAGAATTTTTCGGATAAGTTGGTGATGACCCTCGGAGTGCGTGCCGAGCATACTTTTACGAAATACAAAGGCTCCCGGATCGTCAACGAAGAGTTTGAAGAGGCGATCCGGAGCAGTTATGAGAACGACTACCTGAACATTCTGCCGAGCCTCTCGTTCAAATACGATGTGCGCGACAACTTGATCCTGCGTGCAGCGGCTACTACGGCGTTGGCCCGTCCGAATTACTATGATTTGGTACCGTTTGCCAACATCAGCGCCGAAGACGAGGAGATCGTGGCGGGGAACCCCGATCTGAAGCCGACATACGCCTATAATTTCGACCTGATGGGTGAGTATTATTTTAAATCTGTGGGTATCTTCTCCGTCGGTGCTTTTTACAAAAACCTCCAAAATTTCATCTATGCTTACGCTGATAACAGCTATAACCGGGAAAAATTTGCACACGATTTTCCGGAGATCGGCCATCCGATCCCGGCCGATGAGAATTGGGATTTCCTGCGTCCGATGAACGGCGAAAGTGTTGGCATCTATGGTTTCGAGGTGGGGTTCCAGCGCAAACTCGATTTCTTCCGGTCGTCTTTCCTGCGCAATTTCGGGGTTTATTTGAATTATACGTATACCGACTCTAAGACGAAGGGTATTTTCAATGAGGATGGCGAAGAGCGCACCGATGTTGAATTGCCGGGCACTGCTCCACACATGGCCAACGCTTCGTTGTCGTGGGAGAATGCGAATTTTTCAGCGCGTGTTTCGCTGAACTATTCGGGTAGCTACTTAGATGAGGTGGGCGGTGACGCTTTTGAAGACCGTTACTACGACGAACAGTTGTTCCTGGATGCCAATGCTTCTTATCGGTTTACCCCGTGGATGCGCCTCTTTGCTGAGGCCAACAACCTGACCAATCAGCCGTTGCGTTACTACCAGAGCGGCGTGCGCAACCGTACCGCCCAGTTGGAATACTACAAACCGACCTATACGCTGGGACTCAAATTTGAATTTTAATCTAAAATAGATATCCGATGAAAAAAACAAACAATTTTGTGCTTTTGTTGGCGCTCCTGCTGGGAGGCTGCACAATAACCACACAACAAAACGGCGGAACGATCAAACTCTCCGAGAGCGATCTGCCGGAAGATACCTTCAATTTCCTGTTGGTTAATGATGCCGGCCGTAACGGTTGGTACGACCAAAAACCGATCGCTGCGGAGATGGGGCGGTTGGCCGAGGAGATCGACATTGAATTTGTGGCCTCTGCCGGAGATCTCTTCCATTACTTAGGCGTTCAAAGTATAGCCGATCCGCTGTGGTTGACCAATTACGAGTTGATCTACGATCACCCCGAATTGCAGATTGACTGGCACCCTGCGTTGGGCAACCACGAATACCACGGAAATACGCAGTCTGTGATTGACTATACCGGTGTGAGTCGTCGTTGGGAGATGCCGGCACGCTATTACACCAAAAGTTTTAAGGTGGAGGACGGCGCTACATTGCGTGTGCTTTGGATCGATACGGCTCCGCTGATCGACAAATACCACCGGGAGAGTGATGAATACCCTGATGTGGCTCGGCAAGACGGGACTCGCGAACTGGCGTGGATCGACTCTGTACTGACGGCCTCTGCGGAGACGTGGAAGGTGGTGATCGGCCACCACCCGATCTATGCCGAAACGAGCAAAGACGATGATGAGCGCACCGATTTGCAAAAGCGCCTTGACCCGATCTTGCGGAAGCACGGAGTGGACTTGTACCTCTGCGGACACATTCACAATTTCCAACACATTCGCCGCACGGAAAACGGCATTGATTATGTGGTGAACAGTTCCGCTTCCCAGAGCCGTAAGGTGGCTTCCATCGAAGGTACGCAATTCTGCTCCTCCGAGACCGGCTTTTCCGTGGTGTCTGCAACCCCGGACAGTTTGAAACTTTATATGTTGGATCGTAACGCCGCGCTTCTCCACACTGTCCGCCGCGGAAAGTAATTTAGTTAACTCGTAGTGCATTTAGGTAATACAGGTTTTTAGGTTGTTGATATTTCTGTTTTCCCTCTTGTTTATCAGTTGTATAACCGTCAATGCCATAATC
>QMCD01000117.1_pt1 | contig 56517 bp, 44 predicted proteins | sample 1821841 | NCBI WGS metagenome assembly QMCD01 (sample SAMN01991225, study PRJNA193472) | Termite gut metagenome, whole genome shotgun sequencing project. | isolation source: worker | host: Macrotermes natalensis
ACTGGCGGCCGGCTGCGGCGGCAGTTCCGACAGCGCGGGCGAGGGGATCGTCTATAATTGGGGAGAATATATGGATCCTGACAGTATCGCACTATTTGAAGAAGAAACCGGTATCAAGGTCGTCTATGACGAGTTTGAAACCAATGAAATCATGTATCCCAAAATCGAGTCCGGCGCATCCAGCTATGACGTCGTCTGCCCTTCCGATTACATGATCCAGAAGATGATAGCAAACGATCTGCTGCAGGAACTTGATTTTGAACAGCTGCCCAATGCCAGCGCCAATATCGGCGCGCAATACTGGGAGCAGGCCAAGGAGTTTGACCCGGAGGGCAAGTATTCCGTGCCCTACTGCTGGGGAACCGTCGGGATTCTTTATAACAAGACCATGGTGGACGAACCGGTCGATTCCTGGTCGGTGCTCTGGGATGAAAAGTATGCGGACAACATCCTGATGCAGGATTCTGTCCGGGATGCCTTCATGGTGTCATTAAAACTGAACGGCTTTTCCGCCAATAGCATGAATGAAGCGGAGCTGCAGATTGCCAAAGAGTCCCTGATTGCACAGAAGCCGCTGGTGCAGGCCTATGTGATCGACCAGGTACGCGACAAGATGATCGGCAACGAGGCCGCTCTCGGCGTCATTTATTCCGGGGAAGCTATCTATACGCAGCGGGAAAACCCGGATCTGGAGTACGTGATCCCGAAGGAAGGCACCAATGTCTGGATTGATTCCTGGGTCATTACCAAAGACGCGCAAAATGTGGAAAATGCCCTAAAATTTATTGACTTCATGTGCCGACCCGACATTGCCCTGAAGAATTTTGAGTATATCACCTACTCGACCCCCAACGATGCCGCTAGGGAACTGATCGCGGACGATGACATCCGTAATTCACCGATCGCCTTCCCCGACCTGACCGCTTATCAGGGACTGGAAACCTTCAGCTATCTGGGTGATGAAGGTGATGAACTGTATAATAATCTTTGGAAAGAAGTGAAGTCGCAATAATCTGAATGGAAATTATTACAAAATTTTTATCATAATATATATAAAAATATGTCGTAATATGTTATAATGACATGTCGCAATAACATTCAACAATAAGTGTAGGAGGGGAAATTATGTCTGGTAAATATCCGATTCATCCCGATCTCTATGAACTGCGTAACATGATGGAGCCGCTTTTAACAATGGATCCGGAGCTGATCCGGCTTATGACGGATCAGTTCCGCCGGGAATGGAACAATCATACCTCAGATGAAGAAATCATCGTCTCAAAGAGGACAATCCTTAGCTATGATGGCGTACCGCTTGAACTGCAAATTATGCAATCACGTCAACAGGAGGCCCGGCCGGCTCCCTGTCTGGTCTATTATCACGGCGGCGGGTTCATGTTTCCGATGAGTAAATTCCAGTTCCGGCTTGTCCGCGAGTATATCAAGGGGACCTCCTGTGTGGCCGTATGTGTCGACTATCGGCTGGCACCGGCTGTGAGTTTCCCGGCTCCGCTGGATGACTGTTACCGGACGCTTGAGTGGACCTTTCAGAATGCCGCTGACATCGGCATCGATCCCCACCGGGTCGCCATCGGCGGCGACAGTGCGGGCGGTCTGTTTACTGCCGCGGTCTCACTGATGGCGAGGGACCGCAACGCGCCGTCAACCGTCGGGCAGATGCTGATCTACCCCACCACCGATGCCCGCCTGCAGTCGGCTTCCATGAAAAAATATACTGATACGCCCGTATGGAACGCTCCTTTAACCAAAATGTGCTGGGACCTGTATCTGAAAAACGGCGATCACGGGCTACGGGACTATGCCTCTCCCTTGGAAGCGGCCTCACTGGCCGGTCTCCCGGCGGCATATGTTGAAGTCACTGAGTTCGACTGTCTGCGCGACGACGGCATCCTGTATGCCCAGGCACTGGAGCAAGCCGGTGTTCCCACCAGACTGTTTGAAACCCAGAACACCACGCATGCCTTTGACTATGCCAGGGAAGAAACATTTATGAATAGCAGCCTGATTAAAACCAGCCTTGCACAACGTATTGACTTCCTCAAGCAGATCTTTGAAATGTAAATGTCGGTTTGAAATGCCTGCTATACAGCGGCCGCATCCATTATGAAGGTGGATTCCTTCTGTTGGCTAAGAATCTCAACAATTGTTCAGCTTCGGCAAGAATATTATCTGCATCATCTCCATACAGTATTTCTGCCCATATCCTATCAATGGTTCGGATTCTCGGATTATTCAAATCAAGAAACTCAACATTCGGTAATTCAGAATTGATTCTCCTGATTTCTTTTTCGCTGAGTGCAGATATAAGGGGTGCATGTGTTGTCTTAATATCCTTAATCTCCGATTTTCGCAAACCTGCATGATCCTTTGACTGCACTTCACATTCAAGTTGATAAAGTAAGGTTGTCATATAAGAACCGACAATATTTGCAGCATCTACCGTGTCATATGTGAAAACGGCGAAGTTGGTAGATATATGCATAGGAACACGGGTGACATGCACACGGCCGGTTTTCCTCAGCTTTGTTGGAACCAGAACGGAATTAGGGCTAAACACAACTTTTCCATTTCGCTTGGCAATTTTATACCACTCTGCAACTGACTTACTATTTCTCTTCTGACCGCTCGCCTCTTTCTGTAGTGGATTATAGTCAGTAATTATCTTATGAGCAATAGTTTCGCTTATAACATTAAAATCAAGGAATTTTGAATCACCGTCTGTCAGTTCAAAGCTGTCTACACCTGCATTTCTTAAACCTGCACCTAATGGAACGGATGTGTATTTTGCAAACAACTTTGGTATAGAATCAAAAAACAGCAAATCTGATCCGCCGCTACCTCCAACATTGCCGCGCTTACTGTTGTCCGTAGTTTCATCGACTAAAACAAGCTTTGGATTACTAAGGATATGATGGGAAACAAAGTCAATAGACACCGTCATCTCGCTACACACCATTCTCCAGCCATTGTCAGCATCATTTGATAACTCATCCCATGTAAAGCTTCGTCCTTCTACTCCCGGAATGATGTTTTGGAAATCCAGTGTTGATAACGGTTTATTATATGTTTCAAGAAGATGAAGATCGATATTTGACACCTTCTCATCACTTGAATAAACGCGAATGAATTCTGATTTTTCCTTTGTTCTTCCTACAAAAATACAAGTTTCTTCTGTCACGGCATCAAACAAATCCTCTGCAGGATAATTAAAAATTGTATGCAGTCCAAATAGACCAAGCAACATTTTTCTGAGTATAACTGCCTCATCTCCCCGAGCTGTTAAATGAGCTTTAGGGAAGATACACGCTATTGTGGTTCTGGGCTTTACCAGATGGCAGATAGTTTCCAAAAACACAGCCCCAAGGTTCATTTGGCCTGTAAGTGTTATTGGATCAGATCCTTTTAATTCTCTGATCCTTTGGTATAATGGCTTCTTCCTGTCAACACAGTTTATCCCGGCAACAAAAGGCGGATTAAGCAAAACTACATCCACATCATCGAAGTATTCTTCAGGAAGATCGACTATATTCTGTGATGAAACAAGGGGTGAATCAGACTTGTTAATGCTTAAGGGAAAACTAAGTCCAAGCCTCAGGGATAACAGTTCAACCAGTTTCTTGTTTACATCATTCGCTTTTAATGTAGATGCGGACACATTGAAACTAGGTATGGCTGAACAAATAAGATTTCCACTTCCTGCTGCCGGATCGCATATCTTGCTGTTTTCAGTCAGATTTTTGGCGGATAGTTTTGCCAGTGTAGATGTAAGTAACGCCAACTCTGAATCCGTAGCAACCTCTCCATCATGGTGCTTATTTTCAGACAGTTTATTATGAAGAGCATCGGCTACACTATCACCCGAAATGTTCACATTACCAAAAGAATATATGTCATTTAGTAAGGTTGAAGCTACACTTAGCCGCGGTAAAAATGACGAAGCATCATATTTGAAAATACCATCAAAATCAACCCTGTTTGCCTCTATACAAATCTGCTCAACATCATCATGAAATTTGCGGACATCATAACGTATTTCAGGACGTCTTATAGCAGAGAAAACGCCTCGAATATACTCATACATCAATATAGCCATGCTGCTTTTCCACTTTTTGTCATCTATTCTCGTTGAATCCATATAGGATATGAACTGTTCAAGGGTTGTGGAATAAGCATAGTTATCACTGAAGAAGTCTCCCAGAATCCGTTCAAAAGCAGTAGCAAGTTTATCTACAATGTCTGCATTATCATCAGACTTAAAATCACAGATATGCTCCAAGCCTGGTTTTAACATCTGCTGATATACACGCGGTTTTGATGTGTCATATCTGAAGCTGATAAGCTTTTCCAGATTGGTGATAATAAAATACGGTCGTTCATTCTGACTGGCATTCATTTGCACATATGACTGTGCCTGAAACTGGTATCTGGTGCTTTGAACATCATTAGGAGTACGTTTCACTTCAACAACGCAAAAATACTTAAGGGTTGTTTTGTTTCGTATAACGTAATCCATTTCGAGAGAACCAGTGTATTGATGATGCAACACTTCGTAGTCGATTGATTTTCCAAATGATACCAGTGCTTTATTTAGTGCATCTTCACAGAGCGGATGAAATTTCTTTACCTCAGAATCCGAATATTTAATCATGCCCTGTTTCCTCCTCAAGATATGGTTTAAGTGTAATTGCTATCTTCTCAGCTAGAAGCGGTGGAACAGCGTTTCCTACAATAAGATTTCTCCCCTGCTTGCTTGTCGAAACTATCACATAATCGTCCGGGAAACTTTGAAGCCTTAACGCTTCACGGACAGTAATAAGGCGGTCTTCTGAATAATGGATGTTACAGCCTACATTGGGTCTGTTGAAATAAGTATTTATGGTGTATGAGGGCTGATCTGGAGATAATCGTCCATAACATGTCGTATGCCCACCATCTCTCTGAAGTCTCCTGATCCGTTCGGATTTTACATCTTTTGGAATATCCATATAATTCCCACCTGGCTTCACATGGGATATTATATATCTATCCAAATCACTCAATGTCGGTGTGAAATGCTCTGAAACAGCTTTGTTCCCACCCCTGCGCTTTCTTCTTTGATAGTCATTTTGTGGTTCGCTACTATATATAACATTTGCATTTTCATCTGCTGTAGCGACGGGAAGATCTCCAAGAGCCTCTTGCACAGATATATATGGATTAAGAGACGCACTGGAAGTACCGTGAGTTGGATCAGGAAAAAAAAATTCCTTATCGCCCATTAAACCCACAATAATCACCCGCTTCCTTCGTTGCGGAACGCCATAATCTGCGGAATTAAGCACCTTAAGATTTATTTTATACCCGATATCTAAAAATGCTTTTTTTAATAATTCAACAATCTTTTCACCTTTGGAATTCTTAGCTGAAAGCAGACCTGTAACATTCTCAAAAACAAAGACTCTAGGTTTTATATGTTGAATTATCTTGATATACTGCCAAACCAACTGCCCGCGAACATCTTCAACGTTTCTCATGCCAGCAAGTGAGAATGATTGGCAAGGAGGTCCCCCGATAACAATATCTGCCTTGGGGATATCTTCTACAGGCTCCTTTGTTATGTCTGCGCATTTTATGTGATTGCCGATGTTTGCCTTATAGGTATTAACGGCGTTTATGTTATTATCTATTGCCCAGACAATATCATACCCAGCATTTATAAACCCTAAGTCAAGTCCTCCGCCTCCGGAGAAAAGACTCACTACCGTAGGTTTCATACATTCTCCAATCTGCTTTTTACGATTTCCTTGTATTCATAGGAAATACTTTCATACGAGATATTCGTGTACTTCGAGATGATGGTGGTTATATCATCAATAAGCTCACGGCTTCCTGTTTTTGCAAGATTTTCAGCAAGCCTTGACATTCGTGACAAGTCAGTGCTTGAAAAGGCACTCGTATCTGGAAATGTCAGTTCTTCTATGTCGTATCTCTGTATTTTTAACAAGCCTGCACCATATTTTTTCCCGGCACATTCCAGCTGATAATACGTATAGAGGTTATTAAGTAAAGCAAAGCACACCCATTTATTTATTGTTGGATATAAGATATAAAAGTTATCTCTAACAACATTTGCTGAATCGTTGTACACAAATTTCATGTCGTTGCGAACGAAATAGCTGAAAATAATTCCCTGACAATCAAACAGATTAAGGCTGTACCACGCCTTATTCTCTTTGATTTTCTTTGCAAGTGTTTCTGGCTTCCCTGTCGCAACAATTCTGTGTTCCCAATCATCAAGATAGCTTTTAACCATTGCATTATGCTGCATTTCAGAATCCAAAACTAAAAGATCATCCGTGTCAGCACCATGTGTTGAGTATCCGCGTATCTGTTTTGGAGATGAAATGATAGGCATAGTGTTACTGTCCAGAGATGGGTTTATAAACATTCCATTGCACCCTGTAGTAAGCCCGCGCCGTACCCTGCTTATTGAAAAAAATGGCGTTTGAAATTTTACTCTTAATTCACTAGTTTCATCTTCATATGCCTCCAGATTACCATTGAGCAGCTTTATATATTCAGGCGAAGCCTGGCGATTTTTTCCGTCTTTTTTCAGCTTTAATATAAGCACATCCACGAGTGCAGATTCTTCAAAGACATCTCCGGAAATATGAATTTGTCGTTCGACACTACAATTCTTGTAAAGTGCTGCTTCAAATCGATTACCGTTCTTTGCCTGCAGCCAACTTCCTGGAAATATAACTACCATTTCGCCATTCTTTTTTAGAAGAGAGATGGCTTTTATTATAAAATACATATATAAATTGGCAGTGGACGGAAGCTCCTTATACAGGGCATCCTTTGCAAGTATTTCTTTTTCAACTCCCAACGAAGCCAGATCGTTAATCTTTTCATGCCTTATGTATGGCGGGTTCATTATTATGCCATCATATTTTTTATGAGAATACGCTTGAAGAAAATCGTTTTTTTTCAACGCATATTGGGGGCATCTTTCCGTTGCCGAGCTAAATAAAAGATCATCTATTTCGTAACCTGTGACCTTGGTTTTTCCCATTCTATCCAGCGCCGACAAGAAAGCACCGCCTCCAAAACAGGGGTCAAGAAAAACAGCATCTTCCTTCAACGAGAATAGAGATACCATATAATCCGCAACTATCTCCTTAGTAAATACCTGACCTAAGTCCATATTATTATCTCCAATTCATTCAAGGCCGCACTTGGCCAGTACCCGCGACGGTATATTTGTAAGAGGTGAGTTCCTTGAGTCCCATCGGCCCTCTGGCGTGAAGTTTCTGGGTGCTGATGCCGATCTCGGCACCGAAGCCAAATTCAAAGCCGTCGGTATATCTCGTCGAGGCATTTACATACACACAAGCGGCATCTACTTCATTCATAAACTGTTCGGCATTGGCTTTATCTTCTGTAATAATGGCCTCTGAGTGCTTCGTGCCGTAGCGGTTGATGTGCTGGATCGCCTCTGCTGTGTCCGCCACCGCTTTCACCGATAAAATATAGTCCAGATATTCGGTTCCGTAGTCTTCATCCGTGGCCGGCACGCAGCCGGGCAGTATCTGGCAAACTGCCTCATCCCCCCGCAGTTCTACATGGTACGGTGCCAAAGCCGGAGCCAGCCGGCTTAACACCTCTGACAAGACCTTTTCATGGATCACCAAGGATTCACAGGCGTTACAGACGCCGATACGCTGTGTCTTGGCATTGACGATAATGGCAACTGCCATATCCAACCTAGCGCTTTCATCCACAAAGATATGACAGTTCCCGGTTCCTGTCTCAATCACCGGTACGGTACTGTTTTCCACAACTGCCCGGATCAGACCCGCCCCGCCCCGCGGTATCAGGACATTTACATAGCGGTTCAGCTTCATGAAAGCATTGGTAATGCTGCGATCAGCGGATTCGATCAGCTGGATCGCATCCGGGGTGATGCATGCATCGGCCAGTGCTTCCCTGATTATCCGGGTAATCTCCATATTCGAAGCCAAGGCATCGCTGCCGCCTTTCAGAATCACTGCGTTTCCGGCTTTAAAGCACAGGCCGAAAGCATCTGCCGTCACATTGGGACGGGATTCATAGATGATACCGATTACCCCCAGCGGAACCCTTCTTTTCCGGATATGCAGTCCGTTAGGCCGTATAAAACTCTCCAGTTCTTCTCCGATGGGATCCGCTAACCGGATGATTTCACGCAGTCCCTCCGCCATTGCCTTTATGCGGTTCCCGTTGAGCCGGAGCCGGTCCACCAGCCCTTCATGCATACCGGACTCCTTGGCCTTAATAATATCCTTATCATTAGCCGCTAAAATAGCGTCAGCGTTATTTACCAGCGCATCTGCGACCGCACCCAGCCCCATGTTCTTCTCCTCCGCCGTCAGTTTCTGCACCTGATATCCGGCTGTTTGCGCCTTTTCTCCCATTAACATTAAATCCATTCCATTGCCTCCTCACTGTACTTAATTGCGGCCTATGTGGCCGTGTGTCTACTATAATATTTATATGTATTAGATTATTTCAGTTTCGGTAATAATCATATCCGGTCTCTTGTCATATTCATTCAACGGAACTTGTGGCGCGATCTGGCAGTCATAGGCAAGGGCAATCGTTTTCAGACCCGGATACTCTGCCAGAAAATGATCATAATAACCCTTACCGTAGCCGATTCTGCCCCGACTCCTGTCAAATACTACCCCCGGCATAATCATCAGACAGTTATTCCTATGATAACTATCTAAAGTAAACCGCAGTTCTGCTGACGCTTCCGGTTCCTTTATCCCATAATAACCTTCTTTAAGCTGCATCATATCACTTATTTCATAGAAATCCATCTTCATCCCCGTTATCTTAGGACAATATACTTTTTTATCCCGATTCTTCAGTAATTCTTTTAACAACGGCGTTGTTGCCACTTCACCACGGAAATCCACATAGATCAATATACTATCTGCCGCTACAAAAGCTGCCTGTTCAAGCAGTTTCATCAATATCCGCCCGCTTTTTTCCACCCTTGCTTCATCCCCTTGGGCTTCCCGCCGGGACAGATATGCTTTTCTCAAAGTGCACTTATCTATGCACTTATCTGCGCCCTCATCTCTCTCCCTATCATTCTCGATTCCCATATTCGGCTCCCAGATCGGTAATACTCCCGTCCTCTTCCTGAATGCTGATATGATCCAACTGCCCCCGCAGGTTGGCACGGATATTGTCTATATATTCTTTCCGCAATTCTTCCTGCTCTTTTTTCTCATCCGGTGTCAGCCCTTCATTCTTGGAACGATGATATAATTCATTGATCCGCGCTATTTTTTCATCTAAAGTCTTTTTATCCATTATTCTGCTTTTCCTTCCTGTCCGATTAATTTATCAGCCGGCTGGCTGATTGCTTGCCGCAGCGATTTTGCCACAGCTTCCGCAACTTTCACCCCGTCTATCGCCGCTGACATGATCCCGCCGGCATATCCCGCCCCTTCCCCGCAAGGATACAGCCCCTTCACTTCCGATTGCAGCTCATGGTCACGCAGAATCCTCACCGGCGAAGAGGTTCTGCTTTCAACTCCCGATACTAATATATGATCATAGTCAAAACCCCGTATCATCGTCCCAAATTCTGTCATCCCACTTACAATCGGCCGATTCAGGGCGGCGGGAAGAATCTCATGTACTGGGGCAAAACACCATTCCCCCTTTATCGAAGGCAAAAATTCATTCTTCTCCACATCCTGCCGCATTTCTTCACGCTCATGCACACCATCCCATACTCCCTCACCGAGAACATGTTTCTTATAATCCCCGTAATATTCCACCGGCACCTTCCCCTTGCCGACATCAAAGGCCTTTTCCTCCAGCTGCCGCTGGAAGGCTAAGCCGGAAAGCGGATGCCCCGTCCCGTAATCCTCCGGCGTGACCGTCACTACTATGGCACTATTGGCATTGCGGCCGGCGCGCCCGCGGTAGCTCATGCCGTTTACTGCTGTCCGGCCTTCTTCCGAAGAAGCATTTACCACAAAACCGCCGGGACACATACAAAACGAATATACCGACGGCTGTGACCGGCGGCTCACCAGCTTATAATCAGCCGCCCCTAAAAGATCATATTCCGTTCTCCCATATTGAGAATGATTAATGACGGCCTGCGGATGTTCCACCCGAAGACCCACGGCAAAAGCCTTGGCCTCCATCGGAACGCCCTTCTCACTCAGCATCTCAAAAGTATCCCTGGCGCTATGCCCGATTGCCAATATTACATGACTGCTTCTAAGCTCTTCCTCATGATTGATTACCACGCCGCCTACACGCCCATCCTTCATCAGGATATCCGTCACCTTGCCGCCGAATCGCACTTCCCCTCCGTACCTGATAATTTCCTGCCGCATATTAATAATGACTTTCCTTAAAACATCGGTCCCCATATGCGGCTTATAATCATACAAGATTTCCTCCGGTGCCCCCGCCCTTACAAAGACAGAAAGCACTTCACGGCCAATACCGGCCTTATCCTTGATAAGCGTATTGAGCTTCCCGTCCGAGAAAGTGCCCGCTCCCCCTTCCCCGAACTGCACATTACTTTCCGCATCCAGCACACCCTCTTGCCAAAACCTTGCCACCTTTAATTCTCTTCGCTCAATTGACTCCCCGCGTTCCAGAATAATCGGCCGAAACCCGTGCACCGCCAGCATATACCCACAAAAAAGCCCCGCCGGCCCCATCCCGACGACAACCGGCCGAAGTCCATCACCACCATCATCATCACCGCCATCACCGTCACTACTTACCTCAGCCTTGCCCCTATAAGGAAAAGCGTATCTGACCCGCTCGCTCCTCATCACCTGCGGATCCTTCAATTGTTTAACAAAATATTCTTCCTTCCCCTCTTTCACACACACATCTATAACATAACTATAATAAATATCCGGTTTCTTCCTGGCATCTATCGAACGGCGAACAATCTCATAACTAAACTTCTGATCCCGGCCAAGCCTAAGCCTATTCCGGATCTTCCTTTCCAGCTGCTCCTCCGTATGCCCAACCAAAATCCTGAGCTGATTCACTCTTAACATAAACACCCTTTCAACACAACCACCCTTTCAACACAACTGCCCTTTCATCCATCCCCAGCCCGCAAATAATCATTACCCGCCACATAACCGCTCGACCAAGCCCATTGCAGGTTGTAACCCCCGCATCTGCCGTCCACATCCAGCACCTCACCCGCAAAATACAGACCCGGCACCAATAAAGACTCCAAGCTTCCGCTCACCTCATGCAAAGGCACGCCGCCGGCACAGACCTGGGCATATTCAAATGAATTAACCGCCGTAATATGTAATCTCAGTTTTCTAAACCGCCCCAATATCTCCCCTATCTTCTTAAAACCTAATACAGAAACCACATCGCCACCCTTACAGCCACTAAGCAATATCATAATCCGGTTCACTTTCTTGTTCGCCATACCCAGCAAAAAATCTGCCAGCGGCTTACCGGCACCAGCCCGATACCGCTCTTTCACAAATGCCTCATATTCCCCATCGCCATAATCAGGGAAAAAATCCACATCCACCGCAACATCCCGTTTTTCCAGCAGGGCATAAGACGCCAGCCTACTGAACTGAAAGACTGGAATACCAGAAATCCCATATTCAGTAAACTGCAATTCTCCCCGCTCTTCTTGCCCAGTAACCCCGTCCGTCACCAGATTAATCCGCACCTGACACCGCACCCCAGCCAAAGATTTTATATAATCCTCCCGGCACCGCAGCTGAACCAGCGCCGGCACCACCGGAACAATACTATGCCCCATATCAGCCGCCAAGCGATAACCGCCAAAAACTTCCTTGCTCTTAAGAGAAGCCCTGCTGCCACAAGCCAAGATCACCCTGTCAAAAACAACTCCGCCCCCGCCCGCCGGCTTCACCCTTAATCTACCATAATCGATCCTTCCAATATCGTTCCTTCCAACATCACCACCATCAAAATCCATTCTTTCAATCGCCACAATCTCACAGCCACATACCACTTCAATCCCTAGTTCTTCCATTCGCAGCCGTAGTATGTCCAACACCGTAGATGCTTGTTCAGAAAACGGATAAAGATAACCATTCTTCTCCCTGATCATCATCCCCAATCCATTAAAAAACCGCATCGTATCCAGTACCGAAAAGCACTTCAGAATCCTTTCCGCCAATTGCGGATCACTGCTATAATAACGGTCAATCTCCAAATCCAGATTACCCAAATTACACTTACCATTACCCGTAACCAGCAGCTTCTTCCCGACCCGCTCATTCTTTTCATAAACCACGACCCGCGCCCCTCCCGCTGCCGCCGTAATTGCTGCCATCATTCCCGCCGCCCCGGCTCCTATCACCGCCACATCAGCACTCACATTATCCTCCCACATCATCAATACCATATTATACTGTTTGCATTCTTTTATCCGTATTCCGCCTTATGCAAATCAGTCCTGATAAGTTTCTCACTAGACAAAGCAGTGACGGGAGGCCATGGATACCGGAGCAACTGAGGCTTGGGCAATATGGCGATGACCGTAGAACAATGAAACAAATGCCCCCCACCTTCAGCTGGAATACGCCTCCAAAAAATCATACAAATCCTCTTCACCTTCAACAAACTTAATATAAATAATCTCCTCCCGAAGCTCCTCCGGCAAGCTTGGCAACATAATATTCGTATTCATATAAACCGTCTCCCTGTCCCCATAATATACCGTGACAAGATTATTTTCATTGACCAGATAATACCCCTCTGCCATTTCTTCCGGCGCTTCCTCCGTCTCATAGATCTTCCTGACCACTACTCTCTGCGGCGAAAACGATACCACCTCGCAGCCTACAAACCCCTTTTCCAGTTCCGATAGTGACGGAAAGGCATTGAGCTCTTCCATCATTTTCGTAAACAGTTCACGGTCCAGCCCGATAAATCTCTCCGGAACCGTAATGATCTCTTCCGTCGTCTCTTTGCTGTTCCGGCTATACTCCTGTATCATATATACCGTATCTGCATTGATCGTCCTTTCATCACTGAGCGCCACTTCCACGGCTTCCAATCCGGCATCCGCCGCCGACAGCCGGGCATCATCCGGCATGGTTTCATCTGGCACAGCCTCATCCGTCACGGCATCCTCTTTAGATGCCATATTATCTTCCAGCTCGCTTCCCGCGCCCTTGTCGGTCCGCTTCTCATAAGCTGCGTCCGCCGCCTTAGCCCCTTCTGCGATGGCACTTTCCAAACTGTCCGTTAGGGCATTATCAGCAGCTTTTCCTTCGGCCAAGGCCCGTCCCGGATAAAAGAAATCCATGGCCGCCATGCCGGAGGCCAGACCGCCGGCAAACATTGTCATAGGTATTATGAAAAACACTGTGATACGCTTTACAAATTTCATAGCCGTCCCCTAACCATTAATTTGTAAATAGTATCTTCCAAAAAGTGCCTGTCTATACCAACTTTATGATAAATGCATGTTTTATAATAGGTGTAAGAACTTCGCGGCCGTAATTATGGCCGCCCCGCCGGGCATTTTCTCCAGCTCGTTCTCCGTCAGGCCACGCAACAGGAGCATCAATACAAGATATACCGCCAAAACAGTCACGGAGCAGATGATTATCACGACAAATTCCGGTAACACGCTTATTAAGGCTGTCTTAAACAGGACGGCGATCAACCCGGCAATGCCGGCACATATCAGCGTAATGATCAGGATCCGCAAACAGCGTCTCAGCCATTCCTGCCCATACTGCAAATGACGGAACACCAATGCCAGCCCGCCTACGCAGGCACCGGCCGCCGCGGCCACATTGCTCAATGCCACCCCGTTGATACCCATCCCGGTCGGGCCGGCCTGGGATAACAGCAGGTAAAGTACCACTAAATGCAGTAAAAAGCTTCCGCCGGCAATCATCAGTAACTGATATATCTTGTCGAACTGTTTTAACAGCCCGCAGGAAAGATAGGTAAATGTGCCAAACAGAATCAAAGCACAGCCATACTGAATCAGCTCAGCCGTTATGGCGGTGTTCCCCTGGCCGATGACAACGGCTAACGGCTCGGCAATAACCGCCGTTAAAAACACCACCGGAACCGTGACCGTCACACAGCTATTGACCGTTCTGGTCATCTGGTCCCGGGCAGACCGGTATTCTTCCCTCTGCCATGTGCCGGAGATGACCTTGATCATTTTAGCGGGAATCAGGCAGACGCAGGCTGTTATTATGCCTATGACGCTCAGATAGATGCCGTAGTAATTGCCCCACACGGTTATCTTATCAAGGATCGTTTCCCCGGCCTCGGCAAAAATATTCCGGTAGTAGTAATACATCCGTTGATCAACCAAGGTAGTCATGGCGAACAGTACTGCCACTATGCCATAAGGCACTGCCGACCGGAACAGGCTGCCGTAAAGGTAAGCTTTGGGTTCAATGGTTCGGGAACCGTCCCGGTAAATCTGCTTTTTGGCTGTCCCACGGTACAAAAGATAAAGCAGGAGTAAATGCAGAAAAGAAAGCAGCGCGGCAATCAACATGCCTAGGGAAGCACCTACGGCTCCATAGAGTGACAAAAGGCTGTTATTGTGTAGGACGGCCGCCACCTTGTAACCATAGCGGTAAAGCACCGCCGACACAAAGACGCCGAAGCCGATCGTCAGCAGCTGCTCTAAGATAAGGGAATGTACGGTCGGTATCCGGGTGCCGGTTCCTTGGAAATACCCTCTGAGCAAGCCGGTCAGGGAAATAAAAATGACGGCCGGAGCCATGACACAGACCGGCAGCCAGCTATACCGTTCCAGCAGAACTGTCTCGGCAATAAATCCATTGGCCAGAAGCATGATGCCACAGGCCGCCACGCCAAACAGCAAGGCCAGTGTCAGCGCGCATCGAAAGATGCGCCGGGCACTTTTGTACTGTTCCCTTTTAATGCGATACTTTACCAAAGAATGGGTGGCCGCTGCCAAGCCATATGTAATGAACAAACTGCACAGGATAAATATTTCATTTACCGGCGCGAAATATCCTACCCCTTCTTCCCCGATCAGCTTCATCAGCAGGATACGAAACAGCAAGCCGGCCGTCAGCGCAATAAAACCGGCATATATCAGCGGATCGGACTTTTCACGAGATTTTATATAGCTGCTCCTGTTCTGTTTTATCATCCGTACCTCCTTAAAAACTAGTTTACGAGTGCGGTCTACACTCTATCTATGCCCAGATCATGTAAGATTCTCTCCTGCTTTTCTTCCATGAGCCGGGCTTCTTCCGGATCTTGGTGGTCATATCCGCATAGATGAAAGCTACTGTGGGCTACCAAAAAGGCCAGTTCCCTTTTCAGGCTGTGCCCATAATCGGCGGCCTGAGAACGGAGCCTTTCTACCGAAATGATTATGTCTCCCAAAAGCAGCTCCCCGCTTTCGGGGTCGAAAGCCGTAGCCTCCGTCGCTAAAGCAATGCTGAAATCAGCCGCCTGGACAAAGGAAAGACCCGGAAAAGAAAGCACGTCCGTCGGCTCATCGATCCCCCGGTATTCTTTATTATAACCCCGGATCCCCTCATTGTCGGTTAACAAGAGATTCACCTGTACTTCATAAGGGCAGTTTTCTGCTGCCAGTACCGCTTCCACGACCCGGCCGGCGACTTCCCTAAGATCAAACTCGCCCCTAGCAGACCGTGGATGCCCGGCAGCAACTTCCGGAAACAGCCGACATTCTTCTTCAACGTAAAAAGTCATAGTAGAGCTTTTCCTCCATTAGTAGTTTCTTCATTTCCTTTAGCTCTCCCATAGTGATCTTGCTTTTGTCCAAAATCCCGCTTTCCTGCTTTTTCTGGTAGATAGCCTCGATAATCTGAGTGTAGTCCGGCTGCACCTTGGGATCTTTTGAAAAAAGATATAATATAGAGGCTACCAGCGTATCCGCAAACAGTACTACGATGGCCTCTTTCGACGTCAGATAACTCTCCTTATCCGTGTATTCTTTTAACAGGGCTATGGCATCCGGCGGGAAGTGAAACTCCTGACAGACCTCATAGATGGCATCCCAGGAATTGCTGCCCTTCAAGGTGCCGATTTTATGGTAGTAACCACAGGTTTTGGTGGCCGCATCATTGATTTTCAGCCGTTTGGCGATTTTATCACTCAGATATGCCGTATGTACCGCCTGGTAGTATTCTGCTTTGGATTTTTGCTTGAGGGCGACTAAGATAGGGCACTCCGGATCATTGATCTCCATGTATTTGTCATGCTGTTTATTCACCACCGCCGAGCTGTAATACCGCAGGAATACCAGCAGCAGTAAGATACAGACCAAGATGTTGGCTGATATGATAAAGATGCTTTCAAATGTAATCTCTGACACCCCCGTCAGAAAATAACCGGCCGCAATGCATACTATCAAAACAAGCAGGGACACCAGCATCGGCAGCCCCACCCGGAAGGCTTCATCAACATAAGAAAACAAAACGGCCGCGGCCATGCCACTGATAAAATACATGAAAAATACCGTATAACTTCCCGAAGCCTCTAACATGACCGAAAGCAATAAAAACGTGCTGCCGGTGCCGATTCCGACCACCTGGTTGCTCACCAGTCCCATGACTGCGAAAATAACCGGATAGGCCCAGCCGGATACCGGCAGGAGCGGAAAAAGTAAGGACGCCGCCAGCCCGACCAGATAAAACCGGGCAAAACGTCCAAAATGTTCTTTGTTATCATACAAAAGGCTGTTTTTTTCCCTTGCTTCCGCATTAAGGAAAAGAACGATTCCGGTACTGACCAACACCATGATAGCGATACGGACTATATCTGTTAAAGGCTTTCCATAAAGAAAAGCCGCGCCGCCGGCAGCCGCCCCGGTCATGATGAAAAGAAACAGGGAAATAAGCGTGATTTTATTCTTATTCATATCTGAACCTATATAACCTTTTCTTATTTACGCAATTTGGTATTCTTTTTCACTTTTTTGACAGAATCCGTCCTTTTCGGTATCCGTGATTCATAGTCTTCATAGGCCTTGACTATTTTCTGCACCAGCGGGTGCCGGACGACATCCTTGCTGGTCATGTTGCAGAATACGATATCTTCTACACCGGCAAGAACCTGCATCGCCACATCTAGGCCTGATTTCACGCCGGGGGCCAAGTCTTTCTGGGTGATATCACCGGTCACGATGACCTTGGAACCAAACCCGATCCGGGTTAAAAACATCTTCATCTGAGCCGGCGTGGTATTCTGGGCTTCATCTAGGATAATAAAAGCGTTGTCCAAGGTACGGCCGCGCATATAGGCCAGCGGAGCTACTTCGATCAGGCCTTTTTCCATGTTTTTAAGAAAGCTTTCGGCACCCATGATCTGATGAAGGGCATCATAAAGCGGCCTTAAATAGGGATCCACCTTACTCTGCAGATCACCAGGCAAAAAACCCAGCTTTTCCCCGGCTTCAATCGCCGGCCTGGTGAGAATGATCCGGCTTACTTCTTCTTTCTTAAAGGCCGTGATGGCCATCGCCATGGCCAGATAGGTCTTGCCGGTTCCGGCCGGCCCGGTGCCGAAGACAATCATCTTCTCCCGAATGGCATCGACGTACTTTTTTTGCCCCAAGGTCTTGGGTCTGATCGGCTTTCCGCTCATGGTATGGCAGATACAGTCCTGGTCGATCAAGGCTCCGATCTCTTCCATCCCTTTTTCTTCCTTGCTCATCGTAAGATAATAATCAACGCTTTGTTCCTGTACCGTCTTTTCCCGGCGGGATACCTCAGCCAGCTGTTTCATGATTTTTTCTGCCTTTTCCACCTGCTCTTTCTCTCCGGTTATCTTGATCCCGCCGTCCCGGTCCACGATCACCACCTGCAGGTCGCTTTCGATTTTCTGTATATAGCTGTCATACTGGCCGAAAATATTTTGCATATGTTCTATCGGCATCTGAAGCTTTACTTCAAAACGTTCCATATTCTTATCCTTAGCATCATCAGGCGGCGGTTACTGGCTTGCCGGTTCCGGTATCTCCGGAACCCATAGCTGGGTGGGAACCGCCTTTCCGGTTTTCTCGATGATATCAAAATCAATATTCATATACCAGTTTTCTATATCTTTTTTCATTGTAACATTTTTTTCTATTATTTGAACCCCCTTTTCCCTTAAAGTTTTTATAATTTTTGCAATCCGGGAGGAAAAAATAGCTTTGGCCTCCGCTGAGGAATATTTTTTTTCAGTCACCGTGTACTCCCGGACATGGACCGTTCCGTAATATATGGGCAGATAAAAATCGTCCAGCAGCTTTACCTGCTTGATATCTTCGATAACGTCGTATGTGGTATAGGGGTTCTTAAACAGCCCCAGCTTGACGCGATGCCCGAAGATATCAAGGACCGGGACTTTCTTTTCCTTGCCGCTATACTGTTTTTCTTCATAGCGGATCGGCAGGATTTCCACTGCCTCATATTTGCATTGCAGGTAGATATCGGCATCCGCTACGCAGTATTGGTATTTCCTCACCGTCAGGTCGTCATTTAAGATGGGAACTCCCCCTTGTACCAAGATGTCGCCTTTTTTTACTTCGCTGCCTTCGGCTACCAGCGGAACGCCCATCCGGGTAATGATACTGACCACCGTTCCGTCCTTGACCGCCGCCAGATCATAGCCGGCTCCGTCTTCCTGGGATGTCTCTTCCTCCGGTATCGGCTGCAGGTCGTTTTCTTTGATCTGAACTACCAAACGGGTGCCGTCGATCCGGGCGGAAGTCCAGGTGACAATCTCGTAATTGCGGCGCAGGGCTTTTTCCAGCTCCTCAATATGGACTTCCGACTGCTTCATGCCAACATAGATATTCTGTCCGCTCATGAATTCCATGAGCTCATCTTCGGTGACATAGTAATTGCCCTGGAGCTCGATTGCCCAGATGTAACCGGACATCCACATCCAGAAGATTATGCTGCCCAGCAGGCCGATGATGAAGAATTTCCGCCGCTTCAGCCCAGGTATAAAAAAAGGCAGTCCACAGCGTTTCTGTATCACTGCCCTTGTTCCGGTTTTTTTGGTGATCGGCTTTAGCTTGTAGAAGTCTTTTAAACTGATGCACATGGTGTAATGATCGCCCCGGTTGGTTATGTCCCATAAGAATAAGTGGTGGTTACTGCATAGGTTCATGAACCTTTCCGGTGAAAAGCCCCAGACTTTTACGATTACATAGCCTTTTATGTACTGAATCAGCTTTAGCATGTCTCACTCCTTATAAATATTGGACGCATTTGATCCGTCCGCTGATTTTCATATCCTCGTTGGTGTAATAATCAATAGAGAGCTTTTTCCCCTGGATACATATTTTACAGGTCTTGCCTTGCAGTAAGATGCTTTCGCTGGTATATTCTATCATGCCTTTGTAGTTTTCAACAAAGGCCTCAAGATTGCCCGTCACTGTCACGATTGAGGCTCCTAGCAGGGAATCTTTGGGGAGCTTCAAGGATTCTACGAGCAGCTCTTTGGAAGGTGCTTTGGCTATGTTAAACTTTGGGTTTTTTTTATTCATATAATATTTGTTTGGTTCGCAGCTTAATGGGGGAATATGTGGGGTATGTGTTACTGGTTCTGCTGACGGAACTCTTCTCCTGATTGTATACTATATGAGAAATGGCGGGGTTCTATGACTTGATCTACGACTTGCTGACCTGATATATGGCTTTTATATGGCTTGATATATGTAACCGGAGCGGCGACCGGATTATTTAACAATGCCCTTTATCAGGGCAGGTGACTCCCCCGGAACAGAGCGGAAAGAATAGGCCTGTCGCAGCCGGGACTTTGCTTCTTCGACCTTCTGGGGATCATTGCCGTGGATATGTGCCAAGGGTTCGTTTTCTTTGACACGGTCTCCGCATTTTTTATTGAGGACGATGCCTACCGACAGATCGATGATGCTTTCCTTGGTAATGCGGCCGCCGCCCAGTATGAGGGAACAAAGCCCTATTTCATCACAGGTGATGTTTGCTACATAGCCATCTTGGGGTGAGGGTACGGCAGCCACGATGGATGCCGACGCAAGGCGATCTGGATGATAAACATAGTCACTGTCTCCTCCCTGAGCTTCGATAAACTGTGCCAGCTTCCGTAATGCGCTGCCGTCTTTCAGCGTGCTGCGGATCATTTGTTCTGCTTGGACACTATCTTCGGTCAGGCCGCCGGCCATGATCATTAAAGTGCCCAGAGTAATGCACAATTGTTCAAAATCAGCCGGACCCCGGCCATGCAAGGTTTCGATGGCTTCTCTTACCTCAAGGGCGTTGCCGACGGCAAGGCCTAGCGGCTGATCCATGTCGGTGACGGCGGCAATGGTCTTGCGTCCGGCATTATTGCCGATCCTGACCATTTCTTCCGCAAGGGCAAAGGCATCGGCTTCCGTCTTCATGAACGCGCCGCTGCCGGTCTTTACATCCAAAACTATGGCATCCGCTCCGGCTGCCAGTTTCTTGCTCATGATAGAAGCGGCGATCAATGACATGTTTTCTACGGTTGCCGTCACGTCACGCAAGGCATAGAGCATCTTATCGGCCGGTGCCAGCTCTTTGGTCTGGCCCATGATGGCGATACCGGTCCGGTTGACGTTATGAATAAATTCCGCTGTCGATATCTCGGTACTGAAACCGGGGAAGCTTTCCAGTTTGTCGATCGTTCCGCCGGTGTGCCCCAGACCTCTGCCGCTCATCTTGGCCACTTTGACGCCGCAGGCGGCCACCATGGGAGTCAATGCCAGCGAGGTCTTGTCGCCGACTCCGCCGGTGCTGTGCTTATCTACCTTGACTCCGGTAATCGACTTTAAATCCAGCATGTCGCCGCTTCCTGCCATGGCTTCGGTCAGATAAAGGGTCTCCGCTTGGTCCATGCCCCGGAAATAGACTGCCATCATCATCGCCGACATCTGATAGTCGGGAATCAGTCCTGCCGTATAGTTATTTATCATAAAATCGATTTCAGCGCGGGTCAGTCTCTGGCCGTTTCTTTTTTTGATCAATAAATCATACATCCTCATATCTTTTCTCCATGTTTCTTACCGGTCATTGTGTCATGTATTACCTTCATTCCGTCATGTTATTGGGTTGTTTTCATACCGTTTCCCGGCAAATGGACTTTTATCTGCTTTGGAATGGTATAAGTGACCGCCGCGGCAATGAGGCTTCCGGCCCACTGCAGGCAGTTAAAAGGCAGCGAGGTAAGGGCATATCCCATTCCCCAGACAAAATATTCAAACAGAGCGTATCCGCATACCATAATAGCACCGCCGACCAGACTGCCGGCGAGATAATCCTTAAAGCCGTGTTTTTTCATCAAAGCTGCCGCGGCAAATCCCATGATGCCTTTGATCAGCATGGTCGGCGCGATATAAATAACCGCGCCGGAAGCCAGATCGGCCGCACCGCTTCCGATAGCCGCCGCTAAAGCCGCCTTGGGGCCTCCTAATAAAAAAGCACACATATAAATGCAGACATCTCCCAGATTTACATAGGCTCCTCCTGATAAGAAGGAAATGGGAATCTTTAGTGTCCATGTCACAATAAAAATAATTGCTGCCATCAACGCGGTTAGCGTCTGGCTTCTGATTTGTTCTTTTAACTGTCGCATCTGGTTACCTCCGATGTTTATTTTTCATAATAGCACTAGAGTTACTGCCATGTCAATTATTGTCCTGCCATAATCATAAATACCGGACAGGGATGACACGGTCACTGTCCTTCAGGGTGACTAGGTTTTCATATAAGAAAATGACACCGCCCGGCCCCAAAAATAATTCAAAAAATTCTAAACAGTAGACCATATATATGTTATAATTTACTATAATCTATTCTTGGTATTATATAAATCAACGACAATATAAGGAGGCTATGCAATGAAAAAAATAATCGGTATACTTGCTGTTACATGTTTCATAATTGTATCGGGCTGTGCCCCGGAAATAAATGCTTCTTCATCCCCGGCAGATATTACGGCCCCTACGGATCCCACGCTCACAACGTCTTCTGTCACACCGCCGCCCCAGCAGGCTGCCGCAGCAGTCACTTACATCGGCGAAGAAGCGGCTAAAGCCGCCGCTTTGGAACATGCCGGCTTGACCGAAACAGAACTGACATTTGTAAGGGTACATCTGGATCATGATGATGGCCGGACCGTCTACGATATTGAATTTTATCAAGGCAATAGCGAATATGACTATGAGATCGATGCCGTTACCGGCACCCCTCTCTCATACGACTATGACATCGATAATTATAACGTACTGCCCGAACAAAGCAGCGATCCTGTGCCGGCGCCGGGTGAAATCAGTCTGGATGAAGCCAAAGCCATCGCCCTAGCCAAAGCAAACCTGACCGCCGACCAAGTAACCTATACCGAATCCTCGTATGAGTATGACGACGGCATAGCCGTTTATCAGATTGACTTCTGGGCCGGCAATCTGGAATATGAGTTTGAAATCAAGGCTTCCGACGGAACCATCCGCGAATATGATGCCGATATGGATTGAGGTAAGTTGACGGGCACCAGCCTGCCAAGCACCGAAAGAAAAGTTAGACTGCGGCTATTTATGATAAGGCTCCCCGGCGCTGATCCGGAAGCCCCGGTAGATCTGCTCCAATAAAATAACCCGCATCAGCTGATGTGGAAACGTCATATCCGAAAAACTGAGCAACAGATCCGCCCGCTTCAGTACCGACGTATGAAGTCCCAGCGAACCGCCGATAATGAACTGGACATGACTATGGCCTCGTAACGCCAGCTCTTTAATATGGCCGGCGAAACCTTCCGAGGTCATTTTCTGTCCTTTGATATCCAAGGCGATCATATAAGCATCGGGGGCGATATGCCGGAATATCCGCTGGGCTTCTCTTTCCTTGATCTGTTCTTTTAGCGCTACCCCGGCCTTATCCGGTGTCGGCTCATCTTCTGCTTCTGTTACGGCAAGCTTACAGTATCGATTCAGACGTTTGGAATATTCGCCGGCCGCGTCCTGCAGATATTTTTCCTTGATCCGGCCTATCGCTATAATGCTTATTTTCATGCCTCAGGCTCTACATTCTCAAAAAAATCCGGATAGATTTCGTCGATAAGCCTTTCTAGATATCCTTCTTCCAGATTGAGAAACTGGTTTCCTAACATCTGACGCATCTTATCTGTCCGTTTAAAATACTTGATTTCCTCGCTTAAGTCCGCCGCTTCCTCTGCCGCAAAAAGCTGCCTGTCCAGTTCATCGGCTTTGATGTTTTCCTGGCACCAGTTCTTGATTTCCCTAGTAAGATTGTTCTCTTTTCCGGCTTTCTGCGCTAGTACCCGGGATTTTTTCATAGACATCAGGCCCATGACAAAAAATAGCATAAACAAGACACCCATAACGCCGCTAATCATATATTTGCTGAAAGTCGTCATATGGAGGGGGATCACATCCAAAAAGAGCAAAACAACGGCAATCATCCCGGCACCGCCAACAAACAATAGCGTAAGCGCCGATGAGCGGTGCTCCTCAGCCCGTTCATCATTATTCCGGTAAAATCCGGCCGGCTGTGAACGCATCTGATCTGCCAGTTTCCGGGCCGCCACTTCGCGGATCCGCTGGCGGAGTTCCTCTTCCGAGGCCTCATCTTCCGCGATATCTTCACCAAAAACCGCATCGGCAAGGATCTCTCTGACCAAAGCATCTTCATCATAGATCAAGAGCTCATCATCATCCTCTGTGGCCGGTAACTCTTCCGGTATGTAACCAGCTGACTGATTTTCCTCCGGAAGTTCCTCAACCAGGGAGCAGCCACAATCGGCACATTCCGTAATACCTTCTACATACTCACTTTTACACTCCGGACACCATCCCATAATATACCTCCATGCTTGTCCTGTTGCCAGTGTGCCGGCCATCTGGCCAAAGCACACCGGCGCATCGTACCGTTATCACGTTATCTACCTGTTAAATATTCATGGATTCCTCTGGCTCCCGCCCGGCCGGCTCCCATAGCCAGAATGACGGTAGCGGCACCGGTAACAGCATCGCCGCCGGCAAAAACGCCTTCTTTGGAAGTCTGCCCGAACTCCTCGTCCGCGACGATGCACTGCCATTTATTGACTTCCAGTCCTTCCGTCGTGGCGGCAATCAGCGGATTAGGGGATGTCCCGAGCGACATGATCACCATATCGGCTTCAATCGTAAATTCGGAACCCGGTTTCACCACCGGTCTCCTTCTGCCGGATTCATCCGGTTCGCCCAGCTCCATACGGACACAGGTAAGGCCGCTTACCCAGCCGCTTTCATCGGCTAAGATTTCCGTAGGATTAGTCAAAAGATCAAATATAATGCCTTCTTCCTTGGCATGATGCACTTCCTCCACCCTGGCCGGCAGCTCTTCTTCGCTCCGGCGGTAAACGACGTGGACTTCCGCACCTAGGCGCAGCGCCGTTCTGGCCGCATCCATCGCCACATTGCCGCCGCCGACGACAGCCACCTTCTTCCCTCTCATGATGGGGGTATGGGAATTGTCGTCATAGGCCTTCATAAGATTGCTCCGGGTCAGATATTCATTGGCAGAAAAGACCCCGTTGGCCTGTTCGCCGGGAATACCCATGAATTTGGGAAGACCGGCTCCGGAACCGATGAACACGGCAGCAAAGCCTTCTTCATTCAACAGCTCGTCAACGGTCACCGACTTGCCGATTACCACATCGGTTTCTATTGATACGCCAAGCGATTTGACATTTTCTATTTCCTTGGCTACGACATCGGGTTTGGGCAGACGGAACTCGGGGATTCCGTATACTAGGACGCCGCCCGGCTGATGAAGGGCTTCAAAGATGGTGACATCATATCCCAGTTTCGCCAGATCGCCCGCACAGGTCAGCCCGGCCGGTCCGGAACCGATGACGGCTACTTTTTTACCCAGCTTTTCTTTGGCACCTTCGGGTTTTATGTCATTCTCCATCGCCCAATCTGCCACAAAGCGCTCCAGCTTGCCGATCGAAACCGGCTCGCCCTTGATACCCCGGATACATTTGCCCTCACACTGGCTTTCTTGGGGACATACGCGCCCGCAGACCGCCGGCAGGGCGGAGGACTCGCTGATGACCTGATAAGCCTGCTCTATATTGCCTTCCTTTACCTGCGTAATAAAACCCGGAATGTCGATCGCGACTGGGCAGCCCTTGATGCATTGGGCATTTTTACAGTTAATGCACCTGACCGCTTCCGCCATCGCCTCTTCTTTATTATAGCCGAGACAGACTTCCGCAAAGTTGGCTGCCCGCACTTGGGGTTCTTGTTCCCTTACCGGTACTTTTTTTAGTACATCCATTATTTGTCACCTCCGCAATTATTACATCCGCCATGATGGCTATCGCCCTCCCGCGCCTTGAGAAATGCGCGGCCTTCGGCGGTCTTATATATCTGCTGACGTTTCATGGCCTCCGCAAAATCGACCAGATGGCCGTCAAACTCCGGGCCGTCGACACAGGCAAATTTGACCTTGCCGCCGACTGTCACCCGGCAGGCACCGCACATACCGGTACCATCCACCATAATCGGGTTCAGGCTGACAATTGTGGGGATCCCCAGCTCTTTTGTCAGCAGGCAGACAAACTTCATCATAATCATCGGGCCGATGGCGACACAGACGTCGTACTTTTTCCCCTCGGTACCGACCAGCTCTTTGATAGTATTTGTTACCATCCCGCTTCTTCCGTAGGAACCGTCATCCGTGGTCACATAAAGATTGCCGGCAACTGCTTCCATTTCTTTCTCCAGAATGATAAGATCTTTATTTTTAGCACCGACGATCACGTCAGCCTTAACGCCGTTTTCATGCAGCCATTTTACTTGGGGATAGACTGGTGCCGTTCCGACCCCGCCGGCCACAAACAGGATATTCTTTTGCCTAAGCGTCTCTAGGTCTTCCGCAACGAATTCCGAGGCACAGCCAAGCGGACCCACAAAATCACTGAAGCAGTCCCCAGCTTTAAGCCCGGCCATCATCTGCGTTCCCGCTCCGACGATCTGAAAGACTATGGTGACGGTCCCTTTTTCCCGGTCATAATTGCATATCGTCAGCGGAATCCGTTCTGCTTCTTCATCCGTCCTCACAATAACAAACTGTCCCGGCTGGCAGGCTTTGGCAATCCTCGGTGCTTCGACTTCCATCAGGAAGATGCTGGCCGCCAGTTCCTGCGCGTGTAAAATCTTAAACATTCTTTTTTCCTCCGCTTTTTTATTATCTATTCAAGTGAAATAAGATCCATTGCTCCCTGCTCGTTATAGATCAGCCGATTAGGAGTTCCTTGGTAGGCTTCTACGGCATATAGGTGTTCGGTTTTTTGTAACGTGCCGCTGCTGCCCTCGCGATAATACTCGTCTATCTTATAATAAAATCCTTTACCGGGAATAACAATCATGGTATCGAACTGATACTCAAAATAACCGTCCATGCCAAGGACTTTTCCTGACATATCAATCATTACCCGTCTGTCGACCAATGCCTGCTTGACTTTCTCAATCGCCACCGCTTCCGTGATGTCGGAGACCAGACGAAATTCAAAACTTCTGGTTACCGTGTTACTGGAAACCCCTTCCGCGCTGATGGCAATAAAGGTAAATTCCGCTCTTCCCAGCGGCATGAAGATCGGGCCGGTATAGCGGCTACTGTCTGCCGTGGGAATATTCCCGTTCGTCGTATAATATACTTCACAGTCCGGCGGCACGGTTACTTCGATCATCGTCGGTTCGACATATATACCGCTGAAAAGGGCGACCTCCGGCGGGTCGGGCACCATTAGGTCAATATAATAGGAATGGCGGACAATCTGGCTTTCCAGCCCGTAATCATTGACAAACAGCGCGGATACTATATAATCTCCCGACTCCAAGAAAATCGGGGAAGTATAGACATTGCTGCCCGCCGACGGTTTGGAACCGTTTAAGGTATAATAGATCTTGCCGGAAGTGTTGGAACTGAGCTTTAGGGGAATCACTTCCCGATAACTTCCGGAAGCAATGCTGAATTCCGGTTCCATAGCCAGATATGACTGGAACCGCGTCACTAAGGCTTCATTTTGACAGCTTTTTAATAGATCACTGATTTCCTGATAGCGTTCCTGCTCATCAAGGATCTCTATGATGCGCTCATAGCATTTTTCCTTTTCTTCTACCGTATAGCGGTCACTCTGGGTCATCGGTATCAAGATGCCGATCGCCGCTTCCGGTTCCTGATTCAAATAATGATAGATTGCCTTCGTGTACCGGATATCTGCCTGTTCCGGCAGCAAGGCATCCGCTTTTGCCATATATTCCACGGCCTTTTGATAATTGCCGGCATCGGCATATACTTTCGCCTGGGCAATCTGATAAGGCGCCGAATATGTATGATACATCCTCACCCCGATTATCACAGATAAGATAATGACACCGATAAAACTGCTGATACTGATGATCAGGCCGGTCCGTGACTGGGACTCTTCTCGGGAACCGTCCCCGTACGATATGCTTTCGCTGACTCTGTTTTTATTGGCGTCGGTGACGGCTTGAGCGTCAGCGGCGGCTTCGTCAGACCGGCGGCTCATTTCAATTGCTTCGGCGACAGTAGATAACGACTCTATAATACTGTTTTCTATTTCAGGTTCGAAATCCGGTACAATCTGAATCTCTTCGCCGCAGCTCTCACAATAGAGCTGGCCTTCCGCTAATTCAAATCCACATTTTGGACATTTCATATTAACCGCACCCTTTTCTTAACTGCTCTTTCGCCCGTGGCTTCTGTTTCCAGGCATAAGTCTAGACAGTTCAATAAAGCGATGCCGATTCCACACAGTTATGCATCAGCATGGCAATCGTCATCGGCCCGACTCCCCCCGGAACCGGCGTAATGGCACTACAGACCGGTGCCACATCGGCAAAATCCACGTCGCCGTTTAAGTGGTTGTCGGCTCCGCGGTGTATGCCTACATCAATTACCACAGCCCCCTCTTTGACGTAGTCTTTCGTAATCATCTGCGATTTTCCCACCGCCACGATCAGGATGTCGGCCCGGCGGGTAACTTCTTTCAGGTTCTTGGTTTTTGAATGGGCGACGGTAACCGTAGCGTTCTCACGCAACAGCAGCAATGCCATGGGTTTCCCGACAATATTGCTTCTGCCGAGCACCACACATTCTTTGCCGGCGATATCGATGCCGGAACGTTTGAGCAGCTGGATAATCCCGGCCGGAGTGCATGAAACAAAGCCCGGCTGGCCGATACACAAGGCACCTACGCTGGCCGGATGAAAGCCGTCGACATCCTTACTAGGATCAATGGTCCGGATAACCTTATCCTCACTGATGTGTCCCGGTAAGGGGAGCTGCACCAGAATACCGTTGACGTCGCTGTTTTCATTGAGTCTCTGGATCAGGGCCAGCAGATCCGCTTCTGAAGTATCCTCCGGACATTCGAAGGCCAATGACTGTATCCCGATATATTCACAGGCCTTTTTCTTATTGTTGACATATACGCTGGAAGCGGGATCATTGCCCACCTGAATCACGGCAAGGGTTATTTTTATCCCCTGACCGGCCAGCCCGGCTACCTTTTTGCGACATTCGTCTTTGATCTGAGCCGATATTTTCTTTCCGTCAATAAGCTTGTCCATTGCGTCCTCATCTTTCTAAAACAATCCGGTAATCTTGCCGTCCTCGTCGATGTCAATAAGATAAGCGGCCGGCTGTTTCGGTAAGCCCGGCATCGTCATGACCGCCCCGGTCAGGACGACGATGAAGCCGGCACCGGCCGAAACATACATTTCCCTGATATGCAGACGAAAATCCGCCGGCCGGCCAAGAAGTTCCGGATTGTCCGACAGAGAATACTGCGTCTTGGCCATGCAGACGGGCAGGCCGCCAAATCCGAGCCGTTCCAGTTTTTTCATCTGTGTTTCTGCCGCGGCCGCATAATCGACACCGGCAGCACCATAAATATCAGCCGCTATTCTATCAATTTTTTGACTGATTGTCAAATTATTTTCATAAAGATAATTAAAATCAGTATTATTATGCTCTAGTATCTGTAATGTTTTTTCGGCTAGGTCGATACCTCCGGCGCCGCCCTGATCCCATACCTTTGATATGGCAAACTCACAATGGCGCTCTTGGCAGAACGCTTCCACATAGGCCGTTTCGGCGGCGGTATCAGAGACAAAATGATTGAGGGCGACGATGACCGGCACTCCGTATTTTTGTAGGTTTTCAATATGTTTCGCCAGATTGGCAATGCCTTTTTTAAGAGCTTCCGGATTGGCCTCATTCAGTTCTGTTTTGGGTACTCCGCCGTTGTATTTAAGAGCCCTGATAGTAGCCACTAAAACTGCCGCATCCGGCTTAAGCCCTGACTGCCGGCATTTAATGTCAAAAAACTTCTCAGCTCCCAGATCCGCGCCGAAGCCCGCTTCGGTAATACAATAGTCAGCCAGCTTCAGGGCGGCTTTGGTAGCCCTGACGGAATTACAGCCATGGGCGATATTGGCAAAAGGGCCGCCGTGGACCAAGGCCGGGGTATTCTCCAGCGTCTGGATCAGATTGGGTTGCATGGCATCCTTTAAGAGCGCCGCCATGGCGCCTACCGCCTGTAGATCCTTGGCCGTGACCGGAGCCCCGTCATAATCGTAGGCCACGACCATCTGCCCCAGCCGGTCTTTCAGATCATTCATATCCTCCGCCAGACAGAGCACCGCCATGATCTCAGAAGCCACCGTAATGACAAAATGGTCTTCCCGTACGGTGCCGTCTGCCTTATTGCCTAGGCCGACCACGGTATTGCGCAAGACCCGGTCATTCATATCCAGGCATCTTTTCCAGACGACCTGCCTGGTATCAATACGAAGCTCATTTCCTTGCTGGATATGATTGTCCAGCAAGGCTGCCAGCAGATTGTTGGCGGCAGTGACCGCATGGAAGTCACCGGTAAAATGCAGGTTCAGGTCTTCCATCGGCACCACCTGGGCATAGCCGCCGCCGGCGGCACCGCCCTTCACGCCGAAACAAGGACCCAGCGAAGGCTCACGGAGGGCGATGACAGCCTTTTTACCCAGTCTGCCGAAGGCCTGCCCCAGCCCCACCGTCGTCGTGGTTTTACCTTCTCCCGCCGGAGTCGGGTTGATGGCGGTCACTAAGATCAGCTTCCCATCGGGACGCTCTGCTGCTTTCCGCAAGACTTCGTCGGATATCTTGGCCTTGTATCGGCCATAGTATTCCAGCCCGTCCTCGGTAATACCCAGTCCGGCAGCTATCTCTTTAATCGGCAGCATACCGGCTTCCTGAGCTATCTGGATATCCGTTTTATATTCATTCATGTGCTTTCCCTTCCTGATTGATGCGGTTTGATATATGGCCTAGTTATAGATATTGATATTGATTTGTATACCTGATGACGACTCTTGATATCGTCAGATTTCCTCGACATAACGTTCAAATTCCTCGCTGCTCATCAGCACTTTCCTAGGCTTGGTGCCTTCTTCCTCGCCTACGACCCCGGCCTCACAAAGCTGATCCATTATCCTGGCTGCCCGGTTAAAGCCGATTTTAAATACTCGCTGTAGATTGCCGATAGATGCTTTGTCTTTATCAATGATGAATTTGCCTGCCTCAATAAAAAATGAATCCCGCTCACTGCCGGAAGCCCCTGGCGAGCCGCTGTTACCCGCCGCGCCCAGGCTGGTGATCTTTTCCTCGACAGCCTCATTATAAATATTGCCGATCATCTGATTTTTTAAGAAGGTGACAACATCAAAGACCTCTTTATCGGAAATGAAAGCGCCTTGTATTCTGGCTGGCTTGGCATAGCCTTGCGGGTAGAAAAGCATGTCGCCCTTACCAAGCAGCTTCTCGGCTCCGTTCATATCCAGTATCGTCCGTGAATCCACGCCGCTGGAAACACTGAAGGCCACGCGGCTGGGCATATTGGCTTTAATCAGTCCGGTGATGACATCAACCGACGGTCTCTGGGTAGCAATGATCAGATGGATCCCGGCCGCCCGGGCCAACTGGGCAAGCCGGCATATGGATTCTTCGACCTCTCCCGGAGCGACCATCATCAGATCTGCCAGCTCATCCACGATAATCACAATCTGCGGCATCTTTTCCGGTGCCTCGGGATCGCCGCTGTCTTGCCGGCTCTCGGCTTTTTTATTATAGCCCTTAAGATCCCGGACATTATGGTCGGCGAATTTCTGGTAGCGCTCGGTCATTTCCGCCACGCCCCAGTGTAAAGCGGCGGAAGCCTTCTTAGGATCGGTCACGACCGGTATCAGCAGATGGGGAATACCATTGTAAACGCTCAGCTCCACGACCTTGGGATCAATCATGATCAGTTTTACATCCTCGGGATGAGCCTTATACAGAATACTCATAATCAGGGTATTGATGCACACCGATTTGCCGGAACCGGTAGCCCCGGCGATCAACATATGGGGCATCCGGGCAATGTCGGCGACAACGATCTTACCGGCAATATCCTTGCCGGCGGCAAAAGCAAGGTTAGACGGAAATTCACGGAAATCCTTAGACTCCACCAGATCCCGGAAGGCAACCATCGTATTTTCTTTGTTGGGCACTTCGATGCCGACCGCCGCTTTTCCGGGGATGGGAGCTTCGATGCGGATATCGGTTGCCGCCAGATTCAGCTTGATATCATCGGCAAGGCTGACGATTCTGCTTACCTTGATTCCTTGTTCCGGCTGCAATTCATATCTGGTTACGGCCGGCCCCTGGCTGATATCGGTAATCGTCACCCCGACACCGAAGGTCTTTAACGTCTGCTGCAGCCTAAGCGCCGTTTCCTTCAGCTCTCTTGTCTGATCACCCTTGCCCTTGGCGGAGCCGGAACGCAGCTTGGCGACAGGCGGAAAATTGTATTTTTTGATTGTTTTTGACCCGGCACGGTTTAACTCGCCGGCTATGTCGGCCGCTGTGGCCTTTTCTGCTTCCTTGGGAGCCGTCACATCCTTATTGGCTTTACTTACCGGGCGTGGCTTATGGGAACCGCTTTCACGCACCGGCTTCTCTGAGTCGAAGTCAGGGCTGATTTCTTGCATTTCCTGTCCTTCCTCATCAGGAGCTTCCCTTTCAAAATGGCCGTGAATCCTGATCTTGCTGAAATCAAGTTCACTGGTCAGCTGTTCTTCAAAGTCTTCCAGGGTGATCTCATGCATATCGTCCCGCATTTTTTCTGCCGGACCGCCGTGCCCCTCCTTTTCTTTAGTTAAAACAGTATTTATCATGACACCGGTAACCTTTTTGTCCATACGGAGGATTTTTTCATTTTCCGCTTCTTCCTCCCGGCGTTTCTTTTCTTCTTCCCATTCCTCCCGGCGCTGCCGGTTTCGTTCCCGCCTAGCCGCGGCGTCTTCCCGGGAACGCTGATACACTCTTTGTCCGCCTTCCTTCACGCCGGACATAAATGAACGTTCGGTAATAATGACTAGCGATATAAGCCCTAACACGATAACGGCAAGGACCGTTCCCACGTTGCCGAGCAGATGATGGGATAAAAAGGCGAGGGAGCCGGAAATGATACCGCCGCCAAGATGATTTTCGGCGCACCTTATATAAATAGCGTTGAAATCATATACCGAAGCTTCCGTAAGCCCGGCCACCCACAGTTCACAGATAATGCCGGCTAAAAGATATAAAACCACGCCGGCGGCGATTTTCCGGCCGGCTATAAAGCTACCATGGTTGGATATCCCAAATGCCGTTATCAAAAATATAAAGACGGGGGTAATATATGCCAGAAGACCAAAAATCCCGAACATAATGTCGCTGACGAAATCACCGGCAACACCCATGATACTGAAATTACACAAAAATAAAAACACCGCCACTGCCAGGATGCCGATTATAAGAATTTCGTTTTTGATTTTTCCGTCCATCGGTGTGCCTGAAACCGCGGCACTGCTTCGTCTATTACCGCCGGAGGAGGTTCTTTTCCGTGTTGTTCCCGACTTTCCTTTATTGCCTGTGGCCATGAACTTTCCTCATCATGTACGAATACTCACTTTTTTCATTTCGTAATATTATAACATCAAATCTTTATTTCATCAATCATTGATTCATCGAGATATGTCAGCAATTGATTAATTGCCGCATATTCTTTTTCTTGTAGCTGTAATAAACTGTCAGTTATCATTCTTAATGCCCTCTTACTTTTTCCCAAGAAATAGTACAACTGTAATTTCTTCATTTTCAATGCGATGTCTTTTATGTCCAAGAAATCGCTTAATAATTCTTTATCATTCGGTATTACATCCGTTTCCATTAAATACCCGACTCGCATTGCCATGATTTCTTTATGTTCATATACAGTTGTAAGCAGCCTTATATCAGTTATGGTCTTTTCTACTTCCATCTGAAATTCATGTATCAGCTTATCGTATATCTTCATCCCATAAGTTTTATTAGGCAGTATATTTCTGATCATTCGGAAATTTTCGGCATAAACACTGCTATTTAGATAGCCTGTAAGCGATTTCCTGAGATATTCTACATCCAATATGTAATCATGGCCCATATTTTTCTTAATCATGAAGATTATATTATAATGTTGCAGTGAATCAATTGCTTCCGGATATATGATTTTTCCTAATTCATGATAGGCAGTCCTTACTTCATCAAATGTCGCTTTGGTTATTTTTAGTCCGTCAACACTGTAACCGAATATGGTAAATACCTGTTTTCTTTTGTCATAACCGCAAAACATACTTTCGTGGGGAATATGTTCTTTATTATAGAAGTATTTATTGGGTATATAATAGTCATCTAAGCATAGATGTGTATACCAGCCTTGATCAATATTGCTGATCAAAAAATCCACAATGTCCATATTCATATTATCAAAGGTGTCCCTGATCAGGATTTGCTTGTCAATGTAAGGATAACCTACATAGTAATCCTGGAGGACAGAAAAGCTGATGCACCAGTCATCCAGCCATTCCAATTGGATATAATTGCAATAAAGCCATGGCAGTATCTTCTTTTCATTATATATAATATTAAGTACAAAATATTGCAGGCAGGCAACCGGCGCATCATATAAAACTAATTGCCTGCTATCCTCCGATTTTTTCGCTTCCAGTAATACTCCACCATCTCGTTTTGACATGTCTGCCCCCCTATGATTTTTATCTTTTGACAGTGAAGCCTTGTCCCTGCCCAGTCTCGTTGCTTCTTGGCTCCACACAAAAAAACGCACAAGAAACAATACAATTCATCTCGTGAGTTATCAATAATCTGTATGAACAGTAAAACCCCTTTTATTTGCGATTATAATACCAGACCGTTAGTTAGTCAACCCTTTCTTTGATTTCATCAATCATTTCATGTAATTTTAGAACTGCTTCTCTGATTCCTCCGGTTTCATTTATAATACCTTCCTTCACCGCTTCCTCACCCACCAAAATGCTCCCCACATCCTTGGTCAGAAACCCGGTTTCCATCATCAGTTCTTCCAGTCTGTCTCGATCAATACGGCAATGTGAACAGACAAAACCCGTGATCCTGTCCTGGATCTGCTTAAAATAGTCAAAAGTCTGGGGAACGCCGATTACCATGCCGTTGAGGCGTACCGGGTGGATGACCATCGTTCCGGTCGGCACGACAAAGGAATAACCGGTACTGACGGCAATAGGCACTCCGATGGAATGGCTCCCGCCCAAGACCAAGGAAACGGTCGGCTTGCTCAATGAAGCGATCATTTCAGCGATGGCGAGACCTGCTTCCACATCCCCTCCCATGGTGTTAAGCAGGATCAGGACTCCGTCGATTTCATTGCTGTCTTCTATAGAAGCCAGCTTAGGGAGGATATGCTCATACTTGGTCGTTTTGGAATTACTGCCCAGATTCTCATGGCCTTCGATTTCCCCGATAATGGTGATCAGATGAAGCTTATGGTTGCGTTCGTTTTTGTCCAAAATGGACTGACCGGTCTGTTCTATTCTTTCATCGGCTATTTTTTCCTCAGCTGATGACTTTCTAGACTTGTCAGGGTTTGCCTGTTTCTTAGGGCTGGCCGGTTCTGCTGGACTTCCAGGTTTTTTATCTGCCATTTTTCCTCCATATAAATAAAAAAGTAAAAGAAACTGCGTGCAGTTAATTTTACTTTATTATTTACTGTTATTCATTATTTATGCCTGTGCATAAAGACAGATTAAACCGTTATGAATATTTATTGACTATCTGTTTCATTGCTTCCCACTTTTCTTCCATATCGGCCACCAGCGCAAACTGCGTTCTTGCCCGGTCGAGATTGTGATTCTCGCGGGCTGTATGAAAATAAATATCCCCCTGCAGATAATCCATCAGAAAACGGATCCCGCACTCCAAGGTCATAAGTTTAGCGCCCACCGGCAGCATTTCTCTTTCTTCCGCTGTAAGGCTTTCCCGGCACCCTTCTATGTAACCTCGCGTATACATGTCAAACAGGGAAAGGGACAGCGATACCTTGGCAAGGTCCGTCTCGTCTTCTTTGGCCGTATTGGCGCCGAAGCGGATGGCATCGCCGTAATCAAAGAGGGAAAGCCCCGGCATAATGGTATCTAGGTCAATCACGCAAACGGCTTCTCCCGACTGATCATCCAGCATGATATTATTCAGTTTGGTATCGTTATGCGTAACACAGAGCGGCAATCGGCCTTCTTCCAACATCCGGACCAAAGTGCCACATTCTTCTTCCCTTTTAAGCGCAAAAGCAATCTCTTCTTTTACCAGATGGGTACGGTTCCTGACATCTTCTGCCACCGCCTTTTTCAGATTGGCCATCCGCACCGGCGTATTATGAAAATCCGGTATAGTCTCAGTCAGCCGGTCAGCCGGGTATGCGGCCAGCCGACGTTTAAATTCCCCGAAAGCCTTGCCGCTTTGGTACAAGTCCTCCGGACTGCGGGCCTGATCATAGGTAAGCGCGCCTTCAATAAAATAATAGCCCCGCCAGTAATTACCATCGCTGTCCAAGTAATAGTCCTTTCCGTCCTTTGCCTTGATGATATTCAGGGTTTCCCGGTCAGGGTCGCCCCCGGAAGCAATGATCTTTTCCCGCAGAAAAGCGGTTACGCCCGCAATATTCGCCATCAGGGATACGGGATCTTTGAAGACATGATGATTTATTCTTTGCAGAATATACTGCCTTTCCACTTCACTGTCCTGGCAGACCAAACGGAAGGTATCATTAATATGGCCGCTTCCATACCGCTCCCAGCTTACTGCTATGCCTTTAAAAGATAGATTGCTGATAGCTTCTTCAATTTTTCCGCAATGTTCATTTCCCATAACGTTCCTCCTAAAAGTATTTAATTATTAGCTAGAAAATAGCCTTTATCTTTATTTTAAATCGTAGTCATCATCCGGCTTTATTTCAATATCATAATGCATTTTGTCGTCACCTACTTGGTAGGGATAGCGCATACCTTTCCTGACCGGCTTAGGAGGCAACGGAAGCGGATTTTTAATATATTTGACATTGGAAGAGGTATCATAGCGGGATTCCTCCGCTTTTTTCGCTTCTGTAAGCTTCTTCTCCTTCCTGACCTTTTTCTCCTTCCTGACCTTTTTCTCCTTCCTCTCCTTCCTGACCTTCTTGGCCTTGCCCACATCAGCCGGATCGGAACTGGCTGGAACCGTATCTATCTTATCTATCTTATCTATCTTATCTGCCGTATTGGCTGTATCTGCTGTATCTGCCGGATCCGCCTTATCAATCTTTTCAAATAAGCTTGCTTTTTCCACCTCCTGGTCTTGCGGTATAATCCCGCTACTTTTTTGACCGGCCACAACTTGTTCACGGACAGCTGCCTCCGGTTCCGCCGTGGCATCCGGTATTGCCAGTTGTTCGAATACGGTCTGCTTTCTGACTAACTTTGCTTGTATTGCCTCTGCCTTTTCTAGGTCGTCCGGCTTCGCAGGGATATTTTTCCCCTTGGCCGGTTTCTCATGAACAGTCATACCGGCAATTAGCATCTTCTGCAGTCCCAAGCCGGCCAGAATAGCCCAGATCAAGGTGATCCACATCCGGTAATCCAATAGTTCGACACCAAGAACGGGAAGCATTATGCCTAGCAGCAGCATGGTAAAAATCCATATCGAGGCTGACTGTCCCTCTGTCATCCAAAAAGACACGGACAGACACAACGCAAACATAATAATGATAGCCAGCATCAGAAGATGCTCTTCCGGCAGGACTGCCGCCGACGGGATTGAAATCGTGTGGCGGAAACACCACCGGCTCATGCTGTCAAGTAAAGCCACCTGTTGTTCCAATGATTCCCTGATTATCATCACAAACCATCCGAGACCGGAACCGACGGCTACAATGGCCGTTCTGCTAAATAAAAACCGCGGCTTCTGCCGGCGCCCCGCAAAGGATATAAAGTAAATTCCGATCGGCAGCAACAAAAAACCCAGCAAATCATAGTAAATCAACATGCCGCATAAAAGGCCTGATATCACAATAAAGACGTGCAGAATGACCCCCGACAAACCATCTCCCGTAGCTGCCAGATGATATAAAAAGGCCAAGAACAGCAGCATCATGCTCCATAAGAGCATATATATCACTTCCGGCCGCAACGATGATGCCGCTTCTATCCAACGGGAAGAAACTGCAACCAAGAGCACTGTCGAATAAGCAGCTATCCGGCCGCATAATATCCGGATGGCTGAATAAAGAATTATCACGGTAATAAACTGTACCGCCAACTGTAAATAGATGATAATGCTTTCTTTATTACCTAAAAAAGAAAAAATCAGCGAAAGCAGATCCGTGTATAACGCCGAGGTATCCGTTAAGGTTTCCCGGCCGCCGCCGCTCTGTATAAGAGCACTCTGTAATAAAGCCCGGTCACCGGTTAACTGCGGAAGGCCTCCCCAAAAGCGTGATGCAAACAGGCCGCCCGTCATAAGCCAGAACAGTATCTCAACCAGGTTTTTAAAAACTCTCCCCGGCTTTCTCTTAGCAAACATCCGGCCGGCCAGATAAACCAGCAGGCCGCCGATCGCCATAATCAGAAGGACAAGACCTCCCAACATACCCTGCTTAAGTGTCGTATCGACAACAGCAAAATAGCCGCCCGTCTGCCCCACAGCACATACTATAAAATAAATCACATATATGGTAAAAAAGAGCCACCACATATGCTTTATCGGCCATTTCTTGGTCTTTTCATCCATTATCCCATCTGCCAACCCTTCTGTTATCTACATGGTATATACCATAGTATCGGTATTTCAAAAAACAGATTCGCTAAATAAGCGATAAAGCCTCCTCCAGATCAGCTATAATATCATCTATATGCTCAATCCCTACTGAAAAACGGATCATATCCGGCGCGACGCCGGCTTCCTTCAGCTGCTCTTCATTCATCTGCCGATGGGTGTGGCTGGCCGGATGAAGCACACAGGTCCTAGCATCCGCAACATGGGTTACAATCGCCGCCAGCTTTAAGTGCTTCATCATTTCTTCCGCCCCGTCCCGGCCGGATCTTAAACCGAACGAAATGACGCCGCAGGTTCCTTTAGGCATGTACTTCTGCGCAAGGGCATAATAACGGTTGCCCGGAAGACCGGGATAATTCACCCAGGCCACCTTGTCATGTTTCTCCAGATACTCAGCGACGGCCTGAGCATTGGCACAATGACGCTCCATCCGAAGATGCAAGGTCTCTAGGCCGACATTCAGCAAAAAAGCATTCTGGGGCGACTGCGCCGAACCCAGATCGCGCATCAGCTGCACCGTAGCCTTGGTTATATAGGCACCCTTGCCGAACTTTTCGGTATAGATAACGCCGTGATAGGTCTCATCCGGGGTACAGAGCCCCGGAAACTTATCCGGGTATAACCCGAAATCAAAATTACCGGAATCGACTATGGCTCCGCCGAGACTCATAGCATGCCCATCCATGTATTTAGTAGTAGAATGGGTCACGATATCTGCCCCCCACAAAAAGGGATTGCAGTTAACCGGGGTCGCAAAGGTATTATCAATAATCAGCGGCACATGATGGGCGTGAGCCGCCTTGGCGAATTTTTCAATATCGAGAACTACTAGGGCCGGATTGGCGATCGTCTCAGCCAGAACACACTTGGTATTGTCCTGAAACGCCCCGCACAGTTCTTCATAAGACGCCTCCGGATCCACTACCGTACAGGATATCCCCATTTTCTTCATTGTCACCGTGACCAGGTTAAACGTCCCCCCGTACACTGTACTCGACATCACGACATGGTCACCGGCCTCACAGATATTAAAAACAGCATAATAATTAGCTGCCTGTCCAGAAGCCGTCAGCATCGCCGCCACCCCGCCTTCCAGCTCGCAGATCTTCTGTGCCACGGTATCGTTAGTGGGATTCTGCAGCCTGGTATAAAAATATCCGGAAGCCTCCAGCGCAAACAGCTTTCCCATATCCTCAGAGCTGGAATACTTAAACGTCGTGCTCTGATAGATAGGCAGCACCCGCGGCTCCCCGTTTCCCGGCTGCCATCCCCCTTGTATGCATATCGTTTCCTTCTTCATACTTTTCTCCTATCTTATGCCATTTATTTTGTAAAATATCTTACTGCTTCTTCTCGACCTATTATTCGTCCCAGTTATGATATACCGCCTGCACGTCATCGTCTGCATCCAGCAGGTCAAGAATCTTGTTCAGATTCTTAACCGCCGCTTCTTCCGTCAGCTCCACATAATTCTGCGGTATCATGGTAACTTCTGCTGAGGCAAAGACAATCCCGTCCGCTGTCAGGGCTTTATGTACTTCATCAAAGGCTTCCGGGTCGGCAAGGATCTCATAGCAGTCCTCTTCTTCCGCGAAATCCTCGGCTCCGGCATCCAAGGCCAGCATCATCAGGTCATCCGCTGACAGGCTACATTCTTCCTTGTCGACTATAAGCTGTCCCTTTTTATCAAACATAAAGGAAACGCACCCCGGTGTCCCGACATTGCCATTCCCTTTTGAAAACGCGTTCTTCACATTAGCCGCCGTGCGGTTCTGGTTGTCGGTCAGGGCGTCCACGATAATGGCAATTCCGTTCGGTCCGTAGCCTTCATAGGTGATCACTTTATAATTAACGTTATTGATATCCCCAGCCGCCTTCTTGATGCCTCTGTCAATCGTATCGTTGGGAACATTATTGGCCTTGGCCTTGGCGATTACTTGCGCCAATCTGCTGTTATTCTGCGGGTCTGGCCCGCCCTCTTTAACGGCAACCGCGATTTCCCTGCCGATAATGGTAAATATTTTTCCCTTTGCCGCATCATTTCTTTCTTTCTTATGCTTGATGTTGGCAAACTTTGAATGACCTGACATATTATATCCTCCGTTTATATCATTGCGCATGCGCCGTCCGGCTGCACTTAACGCTGGTTATCATTTTATTTTCCACGGTTAATATCTTAAAATTATACCCGTCGACATCGATGTCAAATACTTCGTCTTCATCAGGTATCTTATCCATCCGGGAAATCAGGAACCCGTTGAGGGTCTCAAATTCTTCTTCATGGAATGAGATCCCGAACCATTCTTCCAGTTCCTCCAAGGGAGTTTTGCCCTCGATAATGTATTCGTTCTGATTTTCGGTTTTTTCGATGTAGTCTTCATCCTCGTCGTATTCGTCCATGATATTTCCGACTATTTCTTCAAGAATATCCTCCATGGCAATCAAGCCGACCGTCTGTCCATACTCATCGATCACGATCACCATCTGAGTCTTGGCCTGCTGCATGTACTGAAACAGGCCGCCTATTTTCTTGGTTTCCGGTATGAATACGGCCTCTCTTACCGGCCCGTTGATTTCGTCAATTGGCTTGTCCCGCAGCTCTTCACTGGCATAGGCCCGCATGGCATCACGCAGATGCAGGATGCCGACGATAAAATCAATATTGTCCTCATACACCGGAAAACGGCTTTTGCTCTGGCTCAGCATATATTCTACGGCTTCGGACAAAGTCATCCGTTTATCGATGGCTAGGATGTTTTTTCGCTGGGTCATAATATCCTTGGCCACCTTATCGCCAAATTCAATAATATTCGTGATCATCTCCGCTTCCGTATCCAACAGGATGCCCTGTTCATGGCCTTCGTTGACCATGGAGATGATCCCTTCTTCGGTGACATCTTCGGTCTCCCTGTCTGTCCGAATCCCGGCAATCCATAATATCCCTTTGGCGGTAAGCCCCACCAGACCGGTCAGCGGGCGCAGGATCAGCATCAGGACAGACACTGTGTTGACTCCGGCCAATGCCCACTTCTCTGGATTCTTGGCCGCCAGTTTCCGGGGAATCAGCATCCCGAACGTCAGCAGGATATACATCATCCCCGCCGTCGCGATAACGACCGGGATGACCGGCAAAGGCGCCGGTGTAAACCGGCGGGTAAAACTTATCATCTGTATCAGGAAAAAGCCGCCCATGATCAACTGTATCAGCGTAATAATCAGCTGGAATGTATTGTTGTAAATCTGCGGTCTTAGCAGGATATCCCGTAAGCGACGGGCTTTCTTATCTCCTTCTTCACATTTTTCCGATATCTCTTTAAAACTTAGGCCGTTCAGGCCGGAATCAAAGCCAAACAAAAATGATTCCAACAATAAAAGTCCCCCAAAAAACACGTAACTGACCGTGACACCACCGTCATCCATCATTGCTCCCATCCGCACGCTTAATGCTACTTCCCAGCTTTACTGCGTTTTAACACATAAACTATATCATCTTGGCGGTATTCCGTCAAGATTTCCCAGACAATTCCCCGTCATTGTAAAGCGTCGTGGTTACCGATATCAAATAGGCTGGAAATTTTATGAGCTTGCACAATTCCATATTTCTCTATGTATTGAGCTCAAGGCTGATCAGCAATCCTCTATTTACTTTTTCCATGATATCACTGTCAAGGTGACATACTTTATCTTTCAGCCGTTTCTTATCGATGGTCCGTAGCTGTTCCAGTAAAATAACCGAGTCCTTAACCATTTCATTCTGCCTGGCATTTAATTCTATGTGAGTGGGCAGTTTCGCCTTATTCATTTTTGATGTAATGGCCGCGCAGATGACGGTCGGACTATGTTTATTCCCCACATCATTCTGGATAATCAGTACCGGCCTGATCCCGCCTTGTTCCGAGCCGACTACCGGCCTTAAATCTGCATAAAATATATCTCCACGTCTCATTTCCACATGTTTCACACACCCTTCATTCAATTCTGTTTACATAAATACGTAGCTATGTAGCTTTTATAGTATAACCGCATTGTCCGAAGGTATTCAAACGGCGCACTTAATTACTGAAAATCCCGGTAATAATCCTTAATGGATATGAGTACACCTCCCTTTGTATATATTCTTGGTATTCTTTTACCCAGATCACAGACCAATTCATAATGGAATCGGCCTGACAGCCTACTGAGCTCTTCGACGGTGATACGGCTGTCTTTGTCGGCACCGATCAAGGTAACTGTCTCCCCCTCCCTGACATCGGGTATGCCGGTCACGTCTATCATAAACTGGTCCATACAGATCCGGCCCAGAATCGGAGCCTTCTGTCCTTTGACAAGCACATATCCTTTATTGGACAGCCCCCTGGGGTATCCGTCTCCATAACCGACCGGTACCGTTGCAATCCTAGTTTTCTGTTTTGTTACAAAAGTTCCGCCATAGCTGACCGGAACCCCGGCTTCTACGTCTCTGACCAATACGGCCTTGCTTCGGAAGGACAGGACCGGCAGCAGCGGCACGGCGTCACGCTCCACCTCGTCGGAAGGCCATATGCCATAAAGAGCTATTCCGGCCCTGACGGCATCCATATTGGCTTCTTTCATATCAATAATCCCTGCGCTGTTGGCGCAATGCTTCACCGGAATCCGATAATGCAGCCGGGATTCTACCTTGTCAACAAATTCCGTGAACTGGCGGAAGCATTGCCTGACATCGGTCTTATCTGCTTCGTCAGCCCTGGCAAAATGGGTAAATATCCCTTTCAGCTCAATGTTCGGGGATTCAAGCACCTTTTGAACATATGAAAGGCCGCTCTCATCGGGAAGGATGCCCAGCCTGGTCATGCCGGTATCCACCTTGATATGTACGCCGGCAGACATACCCAGCACGGCGGCACACTGATCCAGCTGGCCAATGCTATCCTCCCGGAACACCGCTATCTCTATCTGCTCTTCGATCAATTGCCGGTAGGCATAAGGGAAGGTATATCCCATGACCAGCAGCGGTTTCCGGATACCGCTGTTTCTTAAGATAAAAGCTTCTTCTGCCGTGGCAACCGCAAATCCCCGTATACAGTCAATATCCGCCAGTTCCCGCCCGATCGGGACAGCCCCGTGTCCGTAACCGTCAGCTTTAATTACCGCCATGATATCGGTTCCTGGCTCCATATTGTTCTTCATATTCAAGACGTTCTGGCGCACCGCCGTCAGGTCCACCTCAATATAGCCCCTCTGGTAATTTAGCGGATGGCCTTGCTGCTCATATTCTCCTGAACGGTGCCGGCCATGTACGTTTCCTGTCATATCGCTCCCTCCGCCTTCTTTAGGACTGAGGGCACGGCTTCTACGATATCCGAGGCCATAACTCCATATTCTGTTTTTTGTTCCGCCGCGCAATCTCCCGCCAGCCCGTGCAGGTACACTCCCTGGCAGGCGGCTTCAAATGCCTCCATCCCCTGCGCCAGCAGCCCGCCGATGATTCCGGCTAAGACATCGCCGCTTCCGGCCGTCGCCATCCCGCTGTTCCCGGAAGTGTTGATATAGGCTTCCGTTCGGCCCGCCTGGCACACATAGGTCCTAGCATCCTTACATACCAGAGTACACCGCAATTCCTCAGCTATCTTCCTGATCAATTGAAAGCCTGGTGCCTTGGCATCCTCCATGCGGCAGCCCGCCAATTCACAAAATTCCCCCATATGCGGCGTAAGGATCCGCTTTCTGTCCTGCTGCCCGCCAAACTCTTTCTGTAGCTTGCTGGACTGAGCCAGCCGCCAGATTGCATCGGCATCCAACACCAGCGGCAGCCTGCTCTCGGCCAATACTGTCTCAAGCAGCAGCGCAGAAGCTTCGCTCCTTCCCAAGCCGGGCCCGATAACAACACATCCTGCCCACTTAAGCCACTTCCTTACCTCTTCCCGGAGTTCCTCCCCGCTATGATCTGCTGCAAAACCGCCCATGGTTTTGTAAGTACTTACCATCGCCTCCGGCAAAGTCTCCTGAATAATGGCGCGGTTGGATTCATGGGTCATGACTGCCAACATTCCGGCACCGGTGCGCAGGCATCCGCGTCCCGCCAGCTGACAGGCTCCCGCCATGGATTCTTGCCCCGCTATCAGCAGCACCTTGCCAAAAGTTCCTTTATTTCCGCTTTTCTCCCGAACCGGCATCCTGATATCCGCAAGGCCGCCGTACGTAAAGAGCTCCGGCTGCCTTCCCCGGAAACTGTGTTCCGTAATCCCGATATCCCGTACTGCCAGCTCGCCGGCATATTCGCAGCCAGGATACAGATAATGTCCTCTTTTCGCAAATCCATAACTGACCGTCAGGTCCGCCCTGACTGCCTTGCCCAGCACCGCTCCGGTACCGGCGTGAATCCCTGAGGGAATATCCACGCTACAGATAAATGCCCCCTCATTTCCCAACCGGTTGATGTTTTCAACAGCTTCCGCATATATGCCGGCAACTTCCCGGGAAAGCCCGATGCCGAAAACACCGTCTACTATAATATCATATTCTCCCTTTTCCATTTTGCTCTGAATTGGAAAACCATATTTTTCCAGAATAACAATCTGACTCATGGTTTCCGGACTGCACCCGGCCTTGTCCCCGATCAGGACAAAGTCGACAGCCTGGCCCGCCAAAGCCAAGAGACGGCCGGCCGCCAAAGCATCCCCGCCATTGTTCCCGCATCCGGCAACTGCCATGATCCGGTTATTGCCCTGCTTTCTCCTGACGATCTCTTCTGCCGTAGCTAACGCCGCCCGCTCCATGAGAACCAGCGGACTCATCCCTAGGATTTCAATCGTATTGCTGTCATACTCCTTCATTTCATTGCCACTGACCAGATACTTCATATTCCCTGCTTTCCGCTTTGCTTCTTAAAGACCTGCCCTATGTATTACTTATCCTCACCTTTATCCGCCTGCCCCCCGTCAGCATCCGGCGCCGGCGTGACCGCCGGCATCTTAAACTCAGGAATATACTTCATGTCGAATATCTCGATTACATTGGCCCCGAATATCTGGTGCATGTATTTATATAGCTCATTGGTCATGATCTCTTTTTCCTGCTTCCGGATCAGTTTCTTCTTCAGCTCTACCCTGATCTGGGTGATCCACTGGGCGATCTCCTCTATTTCCGCGCTATCCGCCTGCAGCCTCTCATAGCATACTTCCATGGTAAGAAGCATCAGCTGGTAATTTATCTCGTTGATCTGCTTCGGCAGATCCATGAGCTCATCCTGACAGGCTTCCAGCTTTTCATTACATTCATTGATGAGCCGCTTATTATCCTCCATCTTCTTCTCGGCACTGCTTTTTCCCTTGTCGGCTTCTTCGGCGTTTTCCATGATCTCATCCATTAATTTCATTTTGAGCCGCTTGATATTTTTCACATCATTAGTAAGCTTGCCCTGGCGCTTGAGCAGGCTGTTCAGCTCTTCCTCCCGCCTTTTGATATGGGAGTCGGGATTTATCTGCGTAAATAACTTATGCCACTTATGATCCAGTGTCAAGATGGGGATTTTGGCACTTTCTAAAGCTGGTTTGTAGATGTCATCAGTTCTCGACATGATTCCCTCGATTCTTGTAACGGTTAATATTATAAGATAGTTTCATAAGGCTATCGGATAGATGCACGTTTTCAACCTGGATTTCTTCATTGACGTTCAGATCGACATGGGCAAAGTTCCATATGGCCTTGATTCCTGCCCTTACCAAGGTATCGGCTACCGTAAGGGCACTCTCCTTGGGGATCGTCAGCACAGCGATGTCAATATCTTTGCTTCTGATAAAATCACCGATCTGTTCCATGGGCAGCACTTCCATATTTTTGATTAATTTTCCGTGGAGCATGGGATCTTTGTCGAAGATGCCGAGAAACAGAAAACCCTTGCGTTCAAAATTCATATAATTGGCAATGGCCTGCCCTAGATTGCCGGCACCGACAATAATCAGATGATGCTTTCTATCAAGACCTAACAGCCTGCCTATTTCTTTATAAAGATACTCTACCTTATATCCATAACCCTGCTGACCGAAGCCGCCAAAATTGTTCAAGTCCTGGCGGATCTGTGACGCAGTAACTTTCATAATATCGCTCAGTTCCTGAGAGGAGACCCTTTCTATCCCTTGGTCATTTAGCTCCCCCAAATATCGGAAATATCTCGGCAGGCGGCTGATAACCGCCTGAGAAATATCCTTGGAGACTTCTTTTGAGACTTCTTTGGGAATTTCTTTTGAGATTTCCTTTGAGATATCTTTTGACTCCATATCGGCCTCCATGTTTAAGTAGGGCGCGCTTGCATGTTTCTGTTATCGGTAACCATGGTATCATGGGCAAAATACCTTTTTACCCCAACATCATTATATAAGAGTGTTAAAATTATGTCAATTGATTGACATTATTTAGTTTGGCTTGTAAACTGTTACTGTGTTACTGTTACTGTATTACTGTTACAGGAACAAAGATTAACCTTGTGAGGATATCATCATGGTACTGTCCTGCCAGAATATCGGCAAAATGTTTGCTGAGAAAACTATCTTGAAGGGTGTTTCCTTCCATGTGGAAGATTATGATAAAGTAGCTGTCGTAGGTATCAATGGCGCCGGCAAGACTACGCTGCTTAAGGTTATCGTCGGGGAACTGGCGGCTGACGAAGGCGAAGCCGTCCTGTCCAAAGGGAAGACCCTGGGATATCTGGCGCAGACAGGGGCTGTCGACGGCAACCATACTATCTATGAGGAACTGCTCTCGGTAAAGGCAGGCCTTATCCAGCTGGAAAAACAGCTCCGGGAAGCTGAGCTTAAGATGAAGAATGCCGGGGAAACGGAGCTTGACCGGCTATTGGAAGGCTATGCGCGGCTTACACATGATTATGAATTTGCCGGCGGCTACGCTTACCGGAGCGAGCTGGTCGGCGTCTTAAAAGGCCTGGGTTTTGCCGAGACGGAATTTGACAAGGTCGTGGATAAACTGTCGGGCGGCCAGAAAACACGGGTGGCACTGGGGAAGCTCCTGCTTGAAAAGCCAGACCTGGTTATCCTAGATGAGCCGACCAACCATCTGGATATGTCTTCGATCCGCTGGCTGGAAACTTATCTGCTGAACTATCGGGGGGCAGTCATAATTGTATCGCACGACCGGTATTTCTTAGACCGTATTGCCAATAAGGTGGTGGAGCTGGACAATGGCCGGGGAACGGTTTTTGGCGGCAATTATTCCGATTATGCCGGAAAAAAGGAACAGCTCCGGGCCGCGGAGTGGAAAGCCTACTGGAATCAGCAGCAGGAAATCAAGCATCAGGAAGCGGTGATCGCCAAGCTCCGGTCGTTCAACCGGGAAAAAACCGTAAAACGCGCCGATTCACGGGAAAAGATGCTGCACAAGATCGAGGTGCTGGAGCGGCCGGTGGAACAAAACAGTGATATACATATGGAGCTTAACCCCTCCTGCATAAGCGGTAACGATGTCTTAAGCGCGACCGGACTGAGCAAGGCCTTCGGGTCACTTACGCTGTTTCAGGATGTCGCTCTAGAAATCAAGCGCGGTGAACATGTCGCGGTTATCGGGGACAACGGCTCCGGAAAGACAACGCTCTTAAAGATACTGAACGGCGTGCTGCCGGCTGACCGGGGAAGTTTTACCTTGGGCACCAATGTAAACATCGGCTATTATGATCAGGAGCATCATGTCCTCGATCTGGCGAAAAGCCTGTTTGATGAAATATCGGATGCCTATCCTGCCATGAATAATACGGAGATCAGAAACGTCCTGGCCGCCTTTCTGTTTACGGGGGACGATGTCTTTAAAAAGATCGGCGACTTGAGCGGCGGGGAAAGAGGCCGGGTCTCGCTGGCCAAGCTGATGCTTTCGGAAGCCAATTTCCTGATTCTGGACGAGCCCACTAATCACCTTGACATTATGTCAAAAGAAATCCTAGAGGATGCCCTGAATCGCTATACCGGCACCGTTCTCTATGTATCGCATGACCGGTATTTTATTAACCGCACGGCTTCCCGGATCCTCGACCTAGCGGGACGGCAGTTTGTCAATTATATTGGTAACTATGACTATTATCTGGAGAAGAAAGAAGACCTTGCTAAGGATGTTTATCACATGCCCGTCCCGCCGGAAGAAACGGAGCCGGAAAGCAAGGCTGAATACTATAAGCGCAAAGAGCAGCAGTCCCAGCTGCGCAAGAAGGAAAATGCCCTGAAGCGGCTGGAAAATCAGATAGCAGAACTGGAGGGGCAGCTGGCCGGCATCGACAGCCAGATGATCCTGCCGGAAATGGCTACCAATGTGGAAGCGCTGGTAAGGCTGACAGCCGAAAGAGCCGCTATTGATAAGGAGCTGGCTCAGCTATATGAAAACTGGGAAGAAGCGGCTTTGTAAAGCCGCGGATCAGTCCGGATCTGCGGCTTTCGCAACCTGATATTCTTGATATTATTTATGAAACCAGTTCCCATGCCCCCCATATATTCGCTCCGGGGATCTCACTGTTGGTCCACCATTTTGCTCTGTACACATGTCCCTGATAAGTGACATAATCACCTGATACATAAACAGTGCCCAAAACCCACTCCGGATAAGTATATCGGTCATATACCTCAACTGAGCGGACAACCGTGGTGGTCTGGTTGTTGCTGTTAGTCACTGAATAAGAGATGTCATACGTCCCTGGCGTCTGTGTATCCACGCTGCCTGACACTACTATTTCACTTGTCAGATTGCCGTCCACTGCATCGCTTGCCGTCACCCCGTACAGAGGATCAAATGTACTGCCAGTCAGGATGATGATATCGTACACCCCGCTGATAACCGGTTTGATAACTACCGGCTCTACAACCGTAATGCGTCTGGTTACGACGATGGGATGATTTTGGCTGGCGGTTACGCTGTATAAAAGTTCATATACACCTATAAGACTGGTATTAACTGTTCCCGTCACTTGGATAGGATAGCCTAGGTCGTTGCCTGCCGCGTCGCGCACCGACACCCCGGCCAATGGATCAAATGTACTGCCGCGTTCAATCTCGATATCATCAGCTCCGTGAAGGATAAAATCGGCAACCGGTTCGGTGACATCGGGAAATTCCTGCTTGGAGTAAAGTCCGTTTAGCTGGATGTTTCTAAACCCCCCCGTAAAACACCCCCTGATCATTCCTTGTAAGGTAAAGGTTCTGCCGTCAGGAATTGATGAGTAAAAAGGCATTCTCACCACATAGCGTGTAAATGCGCCGTTAACCTGCTGTGATTCTATCGTTCCGCCCCATACAGTCCGCAAAGCAGCTGAGCCAGGCAAATCAAATCCTAGGGTAAAATCACCGGAAATGGCGGCGCCGGTATGATTTGTGATCGTAAATGAATAGGTATAGTATGGATTATCATAGCTACCCGTCAGGAGATAATCATAATCAGCTATCTGGCCTGCGGTTGGCTTGATGCCCTGATCAGGTATCAGCGGCGGCGCGGCCGCAAACCTATCATGCGCCAGAGTGGTCATGGTATCGCCCGACCCATATTCATCAGCAGCCTCGTCATAATCAAAATCGCCGCTCAGGTCCCATAACATACAGCCGCCGATATCATTATCTAAGACATACTGGATCTTTTCCCCCATAGACCGCTCATCTTCAAAGGATATGAATACCTTTTTCGTCTCATTCCATACATAAGATGTCTTGGTAACGTCATCCCAGTACAGCTCATAATCTAGTGTCGGATCTGCCAGCAGATTTTTGATATGGTACAGCGGGTTGATGCCGGAAGGTTCAGCCGGAAGAGGGTCGTTCCAGATACCTTCGATGCCGTCGGCACCGCTAAGCAGGGGGACGCTGCCATATAGTCCGCCGGTATAAGCACCCGGTGTGACATTCTTCCAGCCTACCGAGTAATAGGGAATACCGATGTTTATCCTTTCCGCCGGCAAAACACCCCTGTAATACTTGTATGCCCAGTCAATACTGCTTACCTGAAGCATATTTTCCGGATCCCTCGGATCCGAATAAAGCGGCGCATGTGGGCCGGTGAATCGGTTTGACGGACCGCGGAAGCCATAGGTCATCATGTTAAGGTAGTCGAGGTACTTAGCATATTCGCCATCCCCCATTCCGCCTAGGATCCATTGGTCAGCCGAGGCTGTCATTGTCAGAAGATACTGTTTTCCGTCTTCTTCGCCGGCTTCATCCAGTTTCTGACGCAGTGTCCGCATTAACATTAAAAAATTACTATAGATGACACCTCTGCGTGGTTCCGATACAGCAAAGTCCAGCGGGTTGCCGCTTAGCCGGGTAGAAGTAGGGTATTCCATGTCGATGTCTGCACCGTCAAAGCTATATTGACGGAGAAAGTCTACGACACTGTCAGCAAACTCATTAATACCCGACTGTGTATCTGTCATCGGAAAAAAGTTACCGGATGCCGACCGGCCGCCGATCGTAATCAAGGTCTTGGTATCGGGATATTGCTGTTTGTAAGTCTTAAGCAGATTGAAGTGTCCAAGGTAAGGGAGCGTCACATCTTGCCCCGGATAGGCTCGCTCGATAGCGGCATCTTCATCCATGATCTGAATCCGGTTATCATTTCCGACCGTCGCAAATGCATAATTAATATGCGTCACTTTCCCCCAAGGGATGTCATGCACCGTGTAGTACTGGCTAAGCGCATTATCACTCCATTCGCCGAAATATCCGACGATTCTTCTCTGATAAGTCTCGTCCTGTGTTGTTGTTGCTGCCGCCGCTGCGGCTGATGACAATGGCATAGTCATCAATAAGAATGTTATAATCAGTGAAACGACCCGGATAATTTTATCATATCTCCTTTTCTTTTTTGCTGGCATGATTTCATTTCCTTTCTATGATGAACCAGATGAAATAAAACAGATACACGGTTCCAGTTGAGAACAAGCCGCAAATCAATCTGATCTGCGGCCTGTCCTGCTTATAGCTAAAAGATATCTAATTATACTTACTTAAGGATAAATATCCCATGCGCCCCATTGGCCGACCCCGGGAACCTCGCTATTGGTCCACCATTTTGCGATATAGAGCTGCCCCTGATAGGTGACAATATTACCTTTCACATAGACCGTGCCCAAGACCCATGCCGGATAGACCGGCGGCGGATTAGTAACCGTAACGGTACGGCCTACTATAGTGGTCTGGTTGCTGCTGTTGGTTACTGCATAAGTAAGTGTATAGGTGCCGGCTGCTTGCGTATTTACGTTCCCTGTTACGGTGACCGCACTGGTCAAATCACCGTCTACCGCATCACTGGCCGTCACGCCGGTCATCGGATTGAAGGGATCGCCGACGTTGATCTGGATATCATCGGCACCGTTAATAACCGGTTTTACTACCTGCGGTGCCGCTACGGTAACTTTCCTTGTTACCTCTGCCGTCTGCGACTGGCTGTTGGTTACACTGTAAACAAGATCATATGTAGCGGAAACACTGGTATTCACCGCACCGCCTAGCACGATTTGGTCGGTCAGGTCGCCGTCAACCTCATCATATGCCGTTACCCCGGCCATCGGGTCAAAGGTGCTCCCTAAGGTGATGGTTACATTATCGGCTCCGCTGATGACCGGTTTGATAACCGGGGCGGCCGGTGTGGGGAATTCCTGGCTGGTGTAAAGCCCGTTGATCTGGATATTCTTGAATCCGCCCGTAAAGCACAGCTTGATCATCCCCTGCAAGGTAAACGATCCGCCGTTAGCAAGCGTTGCATAAGCCGGCATTCTCAGTACATAATGTGTGAATATGCCGTTATCCTGCTGTGATTCAATAGTTCCTCCCCAAGGGGGCTGGAATATGGCTGAGTTAGGGAAGTCAAACTCCAAGGTATAACCGCCGGGAATATCTGCGCCCGTGTTATTGGTAATCGTAAAGGCATAGGTATAATTCGGATGGTCGTAGTTGCCGGTAAAGGAATAAGCAAAATCTCCTATCTGGTCTTCGGTCGGCCTGATGCCCTGATCAGGAATAAGCGGCGGCGCTGCCGCAAACATATCATGTGCCAAGGTGGTCAAGGTATCGCCCGATACATATTCACCGGCTTCCTCATCATACTTGTAGTCGCCGCTTAATTCCCATACCATGTAGCCGCCGATGCCATTGTCAATGACATATTGGATTTTTGCCGCCATGGAACGTTCATCTTCATGGGTAAGAAAGACTTTTTTGGATTCGTTCCAGACATAGGAAGTCTGGGTAACATCATCCCAGAACAGTTCGTAGCCGAGTGACGGATCATCCAGCAGGTTCATCATATGATAGATAGAATTGGTACCGGAAGGTTCAGCCGGAGGGGGGTCGTTCCAGACACCGTCGATGCCGTCGGCACCGCCGCCGGACATCGCCGCCCTACCATAAAGGCCGCCGGGATAGGCTCCGGGGGTGACATTTTTCCATCCCCTGGTGTAATAAGGAACCCCGATGTTGATTTTATCTGCCGGCAGGACACCGCGGAAATACTTAAATGCCCAGTCAATGCTCAGTACCGGGATCGGCAGCTGTGCCGTCTCCGTATCACGGGGATCAGAGAAAACAGCCGACTGCGGGCCGACATATCCGTTCCATGAGCCGTGGAAGTCATAGGTCATCATGTTAAGATAATCCAGATACTTAGCATATTCGCCAAGCTCCATTCCGCCAAGGATCCAAGAAGAAGCCGGGGCAGCCATGGTGAGCAGATACTGCTTGTTGTCTTCTTCGCTGGCTTCATCCAGTTTCTCCCGCAGCGTTTCCATTAACATCAGGAAATGATCATAGATAACGCCCCGGCGCGGTTCTGAAACATCAAAGTCCAGCGGGTTGCCGCTTTGCCCGGTTGAAGAAGGATATTCCATGTCGATGTCCGCGCCGTCAAAGCCATACTGACGCAGGAAATCAACGACACTGTCGGCAAACGTATCAATACTTGTTTGGGTATCGGTCATCGGGAAAAAGTTTCCGGATGCCGACCAGCCGCCGATGGAAATCAAGGTCTTGGTACCAGGGTATTGCTGTTTGTAAGTATTAAGCAGATTGAAGTGCCCAAGGTAAGGAAGCGAAGGATCCTGGCCTTCATAGACCCGCTGTATAGCGGCTTCTTCATCCATAAGCTGAATCCGGTTGTCGTCGCCGACGGCCGCAAATGCATAATTGATATGCGTCACTTTCCCCCAAGGGATGTCATGTACGGTGTAGTACTGGCCGAGCTCATTATCGCGCCATTCGCAGAAATATCCGATGATTCTCCTCTGCTGCGGCTGGGCCTGCGCTTGGCTCGGTGTGGACTCCGCCGGTGCCGCGGCCACTGTCAAAGGCGCGGCAAGCAATGTGAAGGTCAAAAGCAGTGATAAAGTTTTTATTACTTTTTTGGTAAATCTTTTCATTTGTGCTTTCATCTCCTTTTCTTATATTTTCTTATATTTGTATTAATTATTGATCAACAGGGGGCATTTTTCAATACATGTTGTCTAATCGACAGATTCTTTGTAAATATGACGGTTTTTGTGTTGGTTATAGTTAAAAACAAAGAAAAACAGTGAGGAAACTTGTTGCATTACTCTATAGATGCGATGGTGTTATTTATAAGAATAATGTAAAAAACAGTGACCGTCCCGCAAGTCGGTCACTGTCCGTAAACATAGCATATGGACTGATGATTGATTTATAATTATGGAAGAGGCACGGCTATGGCCGAAAATGAGAATCTCAGTGAAAGTCCTTTGCCTCATAGGTATGGCGCACTGCCTGAATGAATTCACGGCTGTTCAATACACTGACATCCTTTAAAGAAGTAATCATTGCTAGGTCTTTCGTCATTTTACCGCTTTCAATGGTGGATAAGACGGCTTTTTCCATCTGATCCGCAAAACGGACCAAGTCTTCGATGCCATCCAGACCGCCTCTTTTGCGCAAAGCGCCTGTCCAAGCAAAGATAGTGGCCACCGAATTGGTAGATGTCTCTTTCCCCGCAAGATGCTGATAATAGTGGCGCTGTACGGTGCCATGCGCCGCCTCGTATTCGTACACCCCGGCCGGTGATACCAGCACGGAAGTCATCATCGCCAGGGAACCGAAGGCCGCGGAAACCATGTCACTCATGACGTCACCGTCATAGTTCTTGCATGCCCAGATAAACCCGCCTTTATCACGCATCACCCGCGCCACTGCGTCATCAATCAGGGTATAGAAATACGTAATGCCTTTTTCCGCAAACTGATGCCGGTACTCTTTATCATAAATCTCTTGGAAAATGTCTTTAAAGGTATGGTCATATTGCTTGGAAATCGTGTCTTTGGTGGCAAACCACAGATCCTGCCCGGTATCCGCCGCAAAGTTGAAACAGGCCTTGGCAAAGCTGACAATGGAGCTTTCCGTATTGTGGATCCCCTGCAATATCCCCGGACCGTCAAATTCATGTATCGTCTCCCGGATCTGTGCCCCGTCTGCCGCCGTGAATACCAGCTCCGCCTTGCCGGCTCCGGTGACCTTGAACTCCGTATTCTTATAAACATCACCGTAAGCATGACGTGCCAGCGTGATAGGCGCCTTCCAGCACCTGACCATGGGTTCGATCCCCTTCACTACTATGGGGGCGCGGAACACCGTCCCGTCTAACATGGAGCGGATCGTACCATTGGGGCTCTTCCACATTTCTTTGAGGTTATATTCTGTCATCCTCGCCGCATTAGGCGTGATCGTAGCACATTTGACCGCCACCCCGTGTTTCAGGGTCGCTTCAGCGGCTGCGGCGGTCACCTGGTCCGCGGTGTCATTACGGTGTTCCAGACCTAGGTCATAGTATTCTGTCCGCAGGTCGACGAAGGGCAGCAACAGCTCATCCTTGATCATTTTCCAGAGAATCCTGGTCATCTCGTCCCCGTCCATCTCTACCAGCGGTGCCTTCATCATTATTCTGTCCAATCTTATTTTCCTCCCTTATCTTATGGCGGTATTAATACCGTTCTTGTCAGCCATATATGTCATACAGCCCGTTCTTAGCCATATTATCATAGGCGTTGCTGATATGCAAGTTAGCCAGGCGCTCCGCTTCCGCTCCGTCTTTTGCCTTGATTGACTCCATGATCAGCCGGTGCTCCTCATTGGAAGCCCCGCCCCGGTTCGTATCCGCCAGTGTCTTACGCCGCACCCGGATCACATATTGATGAAAATCCTGCAACAGATGCTGGAGCATCTTGGAATGGCAGGCTTCATACAGGATATGGTGAAAGCGGTTATCAAGCTCTGCCATCTGATCCATATGCCCCTTCGCGGCATGGAACTCAGCCAGATAGATATTCTCTTCCATTTCCTCCAGCTGCAAGGAAGTGATCTGCTCGGTCGCAAGCCGGGCGCACATCCCCTCCAAAGTGGAACGGATCATATAGATATCCTTGACATCCTTGGCGGTGATTCCGGTCACATAGGCTCCCTTATTCGGTATGATCTGGATCAGGCCTTCCAGCTCCAGCTGCCGGAAAGCCTCCCGCACCGGCGTCCGGCTTACTCCCAGTTCCGCGCCGATCGCTACTTCTCGTAGTTCTTCATGCTCCTGATAGCGGCCGCTGAGGATATCCTCCCGTAACTTCTGAAAGACCCGGCCACGCAGCGAATATTTATCGGCTTCTTCCTTTTTTATCTCATAATGTCCCATAGCATGCCTCCACCCTAGCTCCTTCTGGGCACAGCGTGTATATTTCCATCAGGAGTGTGAAATCTTTGACGGATTAGTTGGACTATTGTCCTTGTATAATTGTATGCAATGTTGGTGGGGGTGTCAAGGGGGGAGTGAATAATTGGGGGGGATGGCGGCAAGAGGTTATGGCGGCAAGAGGTTATGGCGGCAAGAGGCAGGAAGGGGAAACCGCCGGTGGCTCATGTGTCCGTGATCTAAGTGTTTCTAAGCATCCCCGCAAAGCTGTGGCGATTTCCCGTAACCGTCAGCAAGCGCCCTCCATGGCGCATGCTGACTTGCTCGGACATCCTTGTCCGAGCATTCCTGGGTTTCGATGGGAATGCTAAGAAACTCTAAGATCACTACCAAAATCGCCACCGGCGGTTTCCCCTTCCTGCCTCTTGCCGAATTTATGTTTTCGTTATTTGGGGGTATGTTTAGTTTCCATTCGCGTGGTCTATACTCCACAGAAGTATTCCGCGAGGTATTTAGCACAAAAGTATTACGTTTCTTAAAACCATCCAGTTGAGATACCGAATCGTCATATTGCCCAGGCATCATCGGCTCAGGTGACTTGCGGCAG
>QMCD01000147.1_pt1 | contig 56410 bp, 50 predicted proteins | sample 1821841 | NCBI WGS metagenome assembly QMCD01 (sample SAMN01991225, study PRJNA193472) | Termite gut metagenome, whole genome shotgun sequencing project. | isolation source: worker | host: Macrotermes natalensis
CGCGAGAGCGAGATCACCCGAGGTATCGTGTACCGAGGGAAGCCTCGCGGAAGCGACTTAGGCCGACGCGGTGCAAGACGGTCGCGATTGACGGAGCCCGAGCGATGGCGAGGATAACCTGCGAAGAGTCGCACGCCGACGGAGCCGCGCGTGGGGCTGCGCACGAAACGATAGAAAAAGGAGATGATTGTTAAGATGCTGAAATACACCTTTGTCGTTTTGACGAGGGATCGTGAGGCGTTTTTGCACCGGTTGCGCGATCTGGGGCTGGTGGACGTCACCGTTTCGGACTGGGAGCCCGGCGCGGCCGATCGCGAACTGATGGTTGACATAGATGAGCGGTCGAAGGCTGTGGAATATCTTTCGTCGTTGCCCAAGGCGGAAAATCCCATTCCTGCAAACGGGACTGTGAACACAGATTTCGATGCTTACACCCGTGCCCGTGCTCGCATTGCCGAGCTCGAAACGTCGATCTCCACCAACGAGAAGTTGGCTGCCGAGCTGTTGCCGCTGGGCGAGTTCGATGCGGATAAGTTGCTCTCGCTGGTCGATAGCGGCGTGCCGTTGGAGACTTTCGGGTTGACAGCTGTTCCGGAAAAAAATTACCGTCAGGTCGAGCAGCGGGTTGCCGAAATGAAGACCGAACTTGCGCAGAACCAGGCCACGGTCGCTTCGACCGACATTGATGGGTTGAGGGCCGAGATTGCCGACTTGAAGGACCGGTTGAATTTTTCGCGTGCCACGACGGGGGGCGAGTCGGCGGTGGAGGGCGAGCTGCTTGTTATCGAGGGTTGGGCTCGGGCGGATGATGCCGGGCGGGTGGAGGCGAGTTTGTCGGATACGTTGTTTTTGCGCGAGAGGCCGCGGCCTCAGGATGAGGTTCCGGTGGTGTTGAGCAATGGCGGGTTTGCCGCGCCGTTCGAGTTTATTGGGAATTTGTACGCTAAGCCGCGTTATGGCCGAATGGATTTGACGCGTTGGTTTGCTCCGTTTTTTATGTTGTTTTTTGGGCTGTGTTTGGCCGATTTCGGGTATGGGGTTGTGATTTTGACGGCCGGTTTTGCGGGGTTGGTTTTTGCGGGACCGTCGTTGAGACCTGTTTTTAAGTTGACCACTTTTTGCGGTGCGGCGGCGACGGTTGTGGGGTTTGTTATGGGGAGCGCGTTTGGGGTGGAGTTTAAGGGGTGGGAGGTTTTTGCGCCGGTGCGGGGTTATTTCATCGACTCGGACCAGATGTTTTATATCGCTATCGGGATTGGCATTTTTCAGGTGATGTTTGCTATGGTGCTGAAGATTGTCACGACGGTTCGTGCTTTCGGGGTACGTTATGCTTTGGCGGATGCGGGGTGGTTGGTGGTGCTCGTGAGTTCGATTGCGATATTTTTGCTGGGGTTTGAGGGGTTGTTGTGGTGGGGGTTTTTCGGGGCGGGGGTTGTTTTGATGTTGTTTTTCAATTCGCCGGGGAAGAATCCGGTTGTCAATTTTGCGGGTGGTTTGTGGGAGACGTTTAATCGGTTGACGGGGATTTTGGGCGATGCGTTGAGTTACATTCGGTTGTTTGCGATCGGGTTGTCGGGCGGGGTTTTGGCTATGGTGTTTAATCGGATCGCGTTGGAGGTTTCGCCGGATATTCCGGTTTTGGGGGTGTTGGTTACTTTGGTTTTGTTGCTGTTTGGGCACGTTTTGAACCTTTTTATGTCGGTTTTGTCGGCTGTGGTTCATCCGTTGAGGTTGACTTTTGTGGAGTTTTTCGGCAATGCGGGGTTTGAGGCGGCGACGCGGGAGTTCGATCCGTTGAGGAAATTAAATTCAAAAAAATAGATTTTGTTATGACTACAGCAGTGATTTTGGCCTATGTTGGCGTTGCGTTGATGGTTGGTTTGGCCGGTTTGGCGAGTGCCGTTGGGACGAGTATTTGCGGGATGGCGGCGGTTGGGGCTATGAAGCAGGCTCCGGGTAAGTTCGGACAGTTTATGACCCTTTCGGTGTTGCCTTCTACTCAGGGTCTTTATGGGTTTGCGGGCTATTTTTTGTTGAGTGGGTCGATTGTTCCGGAGATGAGTGTTTTTGCTGGGGCGGCGATTTTCGGTTGTGGGTTGTTGATGGGTGCGGTGTCGATTGCCAGTGCTTATATGCAGTCGCAGGTTTGCGCTAATGGGATTGCGGCGATTGGTCAGGGCCACGACGTTATGGGTAAGACGATGATTTTGGCCGCTTTTCCGGAGCTTTACGCCATTTTGGGTCTGGCCACGGTGTTCCTGGTGAGCACGGTGCTTTGATTTAGCGATTAGCTATTAATGATTAACGATTGTTTTCAACTCCGCAGGAGTCGAAAACAATTCTCAATTCTCAACTCTCAATTCTCAACTTGCTCAGCACCGCGGCGAGTTCTGCGTGGGTTTGTTCGACGGGTCGGTTGCCGTCGATGGAGATATATTTTTTTTGCCGTTTGTAGAAGTCGGCCACGGGCTCGGTTTGGGCGTGGTATATCTCTATTCTGTTGCGGATGATGCTTTCGTCGGCATCGTCGGCTCGGTGGCTGCATTGCGCCCTGAGCAGGATCCGCTCCACGAGTATCTCTTCGGGCACCACGAGTTCTATCATTGCGTCGATTTGCAGGTTGTGCCGTTTCATTATTTCGTCGAGGGCCCGGGCTTGGGGGATGGTTCTGGGGAAGCCGTCGAAGATGTTGCTGGGGTGGTTGTGGACTATGTTTTCGATTATTTCCGTTACCAGACTGTCGGGCGCGAGCTCGCCACGACCGATGGAGTCGCGCAGGGTGAGGCCGATGGCGGTTTCGGCGGCTATTTCGCGGCGGATGATTTCGCCTGTGGAGACGTGGTTGAGGCCGAATTGCGCGGCGACCAGGCAGGCTTGTGTCCCTTTTCCGGCTCCCGGGGCACCGAAGAGTACGATGTTGGTCATTGGTTGAAAAATTTTCTACAAATTTACTACTTTTGTCGATATGAAAAAACGTACTGAGATTTCGGCTCTGGGCGAGTTCGGGCTCATCGAGCGGTTGATGGGCACGGTGGGCGACGATGCGGCGGTGATTGCGGATGGGCGTAATTTTTCGCTTTTGAGCACCGATATGATGTTGGAGGGGGTCGACTTCGATTTGACCTATTTTCCGTTGGAACACCTTGGCTATAAGGCGGTTACGGTTGGCGCGAGTGACATTTTGGCTATGAACGGGTTGCCTGGGCGGGTGCTTTTCGGGCTGGGAGTTTCGGCTAAGCTGAGTGTCGAGGATTTGGAACAGTTCTATGCCGGAGCTCGGAGGGCTTGTTCGGAGTTGGGGATGGAGATTGCGGGGGGCGATACGCGGGCTTCGGTGACGGGGTTTGCGATTGCCGTGACCACTTTCGGGACGGTTCCTAAGGCCAGGATTGTTCGTCGCAGCGGGGCTAAGGAGCACGATTTGATATGTATCACGCGCAATCTCGGGGCGGCATATTTGGGGTTGCATTTGTTGGAGCGAGAGAAGCGGGCCCTCAGGGAGGTTGACGATCCGCAGCCTCGGTTTGCCGGTTATGAGTATCTTTTGGAGCGGCAGTTGCGGCCCGGGGCGAGGAAGGATGTCGTGGATGCGTTGACTGGGGCGGGGATTGTGCCGACCTCGATGATCGACATTAGCGACGGATTGGCGAGTGATTTGTTGCATATTTGCCGTGCGAGCGGGTGCGGGGCGCGGATTTATCTCGACCGGTTGCCGATTGCTAAGGAGAGTTATGCGTTGGCCGAGGAGTTGAATATCGATCCGGTGGTTGCGGCGTTGAATGGCGGGGATGATCACGAGTTGCTGTTTACTGTGCCGTTGGGGTTGCAGGAGCGGGTTGTGCAGTTGGGTGTTGGTATCGAGGTTGTGGGCCACATCACTGCTGCGGGGACGGGTGCGGCGTTGGTGACGCCGGATGGCTCCTCCATTCCCCTCCGCGCGCAAGGGTTCGAAACGGTGTAAAAAAATTCGGTAAAATAGAATTAAATTTTGTAAAACCGAACTTTTGCACTATATTTGTGGTTTGAAAGATGAGAGTATTTGCACACCGAACGTTGGTATTATTCTATCGCGAACAGCCAAGGGCCAAAGCGGCGTTCGAAGATTGGTACAAAAAAACGTGTCGAGCGAACTGGAAATGTTTTGCCGATATGAAAAAGACATTCAACAGTGTCGACAGCGTTGGCGACCAGCGATATGTTTTTAACATCAAGGGGAACGATTACAGATTGGTGGTAGTTGTGAAATTTAGTATAAAAACAGTTTACATCAGACATATTTTCACCCATTTACAATACGATAAAACACGATTGAAATGACACGGATCGAGAACGAAGCACAGTATATGGCGGCGATAGCGCGCGTAGAAGAACTGTTACCTATCACCGACGAGGATACCCCTTTGGACGACAAAAATATGGTCGAGTTGGTGTTGTTGTCAAATTTGGTAGCCGACTACGACGAGGTTATGTATCCGATTGGCCAACCGTCGTTTATGGACATCATCAAGTTGCGGATGTACGAGATGGGGCTCACTCAGCGTGGGTTGGCGGAGTTGCTGGGTGTTAGTCCGTCGCGGGTGAACGATATTGTTTCGGGTCGCTCCGACCCCACGTTCAAGATGGCGCGCGACATCAGCAAAAAACTCGACATCGACCCCGCTATCGTGTTGGGGGTTTGACAACTAAAAACCCACCTTCCATTTGCGGAGGGTGGGTTTTTTAAATGGAATGCGACGGAGACTTATTCTTCTTCGATGGTGAAGTTGATGGTTCCGCGAACATTTTTGTGCAACCGCACTTCTGCGGTGTACGAGCCCAGGGTCTTGAATGCATCGACGGAAACATCTTTCCGGTCGATGGTCACACCCTTTTCGGCCAGCGCGTCGGCGATCATTTGCGAGGTCACCGAGCCGAAGATGCGTCCCTCTTCGGCCTTCATTTTGAAGGTCAGGGGCAGGTTGGCGATCTTTTCGGCCAGTGCGTTTGCGTCGGCTTCGATTTTGGCATCTTTGTGGGCCCGTTGTTTGAGGTTTTCGGCCAGAATTTTCCTTGCTGTTGCGGTTGCGACGCGCGCAACTCCCGAGGGGATCAGAAAATTGTTGGCATACCCGGGCTTCACATCCACGATGTCGTTGGCGTAGCCCAGCTTTTCGACATCTTTGATCAGTATGATTTCCATAGTTTATCGCGTCATATTATCGGTTACGAAGGGCAGCAGAGCCAGATGGCGTGCCCTTTTTACTGCCTGAGCCACCTTTTTTTGGAATTTCTGAGAGGTTCCGGTGAGCCTGCGGGGCAGGATTTTGCCCTGTTCGTTGAGGAATTTTTTCAGAAATTCGGGATCTTTGTAGTCGACATATTTGATTCCCAGCTTTTTGAAGCGGCAATATTTTTTCTTTTTTACGTCTACGCTCAGCGGGTTCAGATAGCGAATTTCCGACTGTGCTTGTTGAGGTGCTGCCATATTATTCTGCCTCCTGTTCTTTAACGGGTTCGACTGCGGGTTCTTCGGTTTTTGCGGGTTCGTTCACTTTTCCGGCCAGTTTGTTGCGACGGCGCACAGAGTATTCCTGTGCGTCTTTGTCTTTGCGGAAGGTGAGGAATCGCAGAATGCGCTCGTCTCGGCGGAATTGGGTTTCCAGTGGGGCGATGATGTCGCCTTGGCCGGAAAATTCGACGAGATAGTAGAATCCGGTGGACTTTTTTTGAATGGGGTATTCGAGTTTTTTGAGCCCCCAGTCTTCGACACTGTCGATTTGTCCGCCGTTCTCGGTGATGACACCTTGGAATTTGCCGAGCACCTCTTTGGCCTGAGCGTCGCTCAGCACGGGTGTGGCGATGAAAACGGTTTCGTAATTGTTCATTTGTTTAAAAACTTATTAGTTAATAATTGAGCCCGCAAAGATAGTGCAAGGTGAGGAATAATGCAAATTTATTTGCGATTATCCGAACCGCAGCCTATCTTTCGACGAGCAATGCGAGGAGAAAGATAGTGCAAAAAAATCATTAATCACTAATCATTAAACATTAATCATTATCTTTACGTCGTGGCGGGAGTTAAGATAGTTTCGGCGTCGGCGGGTTCGGGCAAGACCTATCGGCTGGCTTATGAGTTTGTGCGGGCGGTGGTTGCCGATCCGACTATGTATCGCCATATCCTTGCCGTGACGTTCACCAATAAGGCGACCGAGGAGATGCGTGAGCGCATTTTGCTGCGATTGCACGAGTTGGCCGGCGGGGGTGAGAGTGCTTATCTGGACGGTCTTCGTGCCGACCTCGGGATGTCGGAGGGCGAGGTTCGCAGGCGGGCGAGGGAGGCTCAGGGGTTGATTTTGCACGATTACAGTCGTTTTGCGGTGCTTACGATCGACCGGTTTTTCCAGCGGTTGATCCGCGCTTTCATTCGCGAGTTGGGCATCGAGGTCAACTTCAATATCGAGTTGGAGACCGAGGGGGTGCTGGCTCGGGCGGCGGACGCGCTCATCGACGACAGTTCGACGGATGCGGAGCTCGGAAAACGGTTGTACACCGCCACCCTTGGCCATATTGCACAGGGCGAGAGTTGGGATATTCGGCGGTCGTTGACCGAGTTGGGGGGCGAGCTTTTCGGCGAACGGTGGAGCGCGGTGGCGGAGGGGGCCGAGGGGGCCATCGAGGGGGTTATCGTTCGGGCGGCCGAGGTTCGGAAACTCTACTCGACCAGGGCTGAGAGTTTGTTGAAAACCATTGAAGCACAGGGACTTACGGTGGACGATTTTCGGGGCAAGTCGCGCGGGTTGGTGCCGTGGCTTAGGAAAGTTGCGGGGGGCGAGTTTGCGTCGATGAACAGCTATGTCCGCGCCGAGGTGGGGCAGGTGGAGGGGTTGGAGGAGATGGAGAGACTCTATGACGACAATTTCCGGCTGGTGGGCAGTGCTGCTCTTTTGAGGGAGAATCACCACAATTTTCTGCTTCTTTCCGAGCTTCAGCGGCGCATCGAGCGGATTTGTCGCGACGAGAACATATTGCCTATCGCCCAGACAAATCGCATTATTGCAGGGCTGGTGGGCGGCAACGATGCGCCGTGGATATTCGAGAAGGCGGGGACGTGGTACAGCCGCTTTTTCATCGACGAGTTTCAGGACACTTCCGCCGCTCAGTGGGACAATTTCGTGCCGCTGTTGCGAAATGCCGTTGCGGGCGAACAGGGCGATCCGGTGATGCTGATCGGCGATGTCAAGCAGGCCATTTATCGTTGGCGTGGCGGCGATTGGCAGATTTTGTCGCGCCGGGTGGCCGAGGAGATGGGCGCGGGACGGGTGACGGTGGAGAGCCTCGATGTCAACCACCGCAGTGCGAAAAACGTGGTGGAGTTCAACAATCGCGCTGTCGGTTTGCTGGTCGAGGGGGCAAATACTCGGCTCAATGCTTTGGTCGAGGGGGGCGTGGAGGCGGGTGATATTTCGCGCGGGACGGCCGATGAGTTGAAAGATATGTTGAACAGGGCGTACGACGGTCACCGCCAGACACCCCGTTCGTCGCGGGATGAGGGCTATGTTACCTTTTCCACTTACGACGAGACGCCGCCGGTGGTCGAGCGGGTGGAGGATTTGCTCGGGCGCGGTTTTGCCCCGAGAGACATTGCCGTGCTGGTGCGCACCAACACCCAGGGGGCTGCCGTGGCGCAGATGCTTCTTGCGGCGGGTCATCAGGTGGTGACGGGCGAGGCGTTGACGGTGGGTGCGGCGTCGGTGAGTCGTTTCATTATTGCGGTGCTGTCGTTGGCGGTCGACCCCGACGATTCCATCCAGCGGGCGGTGCTGAACCGTTGGTTGGGGCGGATGTTCGATGCGCCTTTGGATGATGGCGAATTTATAGGCAGTCTTGCCACGATGCCGCCCGAGCGGGCTTTTGAGGAGACGGTGCTGCATTTCGGGTTGGACAAGAGGGGTCACGATGTGGCCTATATTCAGGCTGTTCATCAGCAGATAGTGAGCTTTTCGGCGCGCTCGGTGGCGGACATTTCGCTGTTTTTGCGGTGGTGGAACGAGCGCGGGGCGCGGGCGTCGATAGCGATGGGCGGCGGGGCGAATGCCGTTACGGTTAGTACAATTCATAAGGCGAAGGGGTTGCAGTGGACGGCGGTGGTGGTGCCCTATTTGTCGTGGCCGTTGGGGGTGGAGACTCGCGGGCGGCGCAATTTCGTGTGGGCGGATGGGGGCGGGGGGATGGGTCGTGTGCCGATCAATTTCAAGCGCGATATGGCGTCGAGTTGTTTTGCCGAGGGGTTTTATCGCGAGAGCGTGTTGGCTGGGGTGGATGCGGTGAACCTTTTTTATGTCGCCGCGACGCGTGCCCGGACCGAGTTGCACCTGATGGCTTCGACCCATAAGTCGGTCCCGAAGAACTCGATCGGGACGTTGTTGGGCGAGCTGCTGCTCGCCAGCAGTCAAGAGTCAAGAGTCAAGAGTTATCAGTCGGGTTACGCGACCCAAAAGCCTGCGGCATCTGCCGCACCACAGACTCCTGACTCATTACTCATTACTCATAACTCCCAACTCTCCTCTTACCCTACTTCTCGTCCCGAGGCGAAGGTGCGGATGCGGGTTTCGGCGGAGCGGCGAACGGGTGTTTCGATGCACGAGCGGATGGAGCGGGTGGAGGATTTCGACGGACTGTGTGCCCTGATAGGTTTCACTCCCGCCGACCCGCAAGTGCGCCGGTGGTTCACTGTTGCCCAGTGGGATGAGATCCGGAAGGAGGCGTCGATCCTCACTTCGGGCACCGCCCCGACCCGCCGACCGGACAGGGTGATGATAAAGGGCGACACGGCGGTCGTGGTGGATTATAAGTTCGGCAAAACCAGGCGTGAGGAGTACAAAAAGCAGCTCGCGGAATACGGCGAATTGCTGAAAAAGATGGGATACCGACCCCGGGCCCATATATGGTACGTCGAGCTGGACGAGGTGGTCACTCTATAGATTGCATTTCGACCAGCCGTGAGTAGAGTCCGCCTTGCGCCATCAACTCGTTGTGGGTGCCGCTTTCCACCACCGTTCCTTTATCCACGACCACTATCCGGTCGGCGTTTTGGATGGTGCTCAGTCGGTGGGCTATCACTATCGAGGTTCGCCCCCTGAGTAGAGAAAGGAGCGCACTTTGCACCAGCTTTTCGCTCTCGGTGTCGAGTGCCGAGGTGGCTTCGTCGAGTATCAGGATGTCGGGATTTTTCAACACCGCACGTGCTATCGAAAGCCGTTGGCGTTGCCCGCCCGAGAGCTTCACGCCGCGATCGCCTATGTTGGTGTCATAGCCCTCTTCGGTCTCCATAATAAAGGAGTGGGCGTTGGCTATTTTTGCCGCTTCGACGACCTGTTCGCGTGTGGCTTCGGGCACCCCGAGGCGAATGTTGTTTTCTATGGTGTCGTTGAACAGCACCGTTTCCTGCGCCACCATCCCCAGATGGGCACGAATGGAGGCGGCGGAATAGTCCCTCACATCCACCCCGTCGATGAGCACGGCTCCCCCTTGCGGGTCGTAGAAACGCGGCACCAGGTCGCTCAAAGTCGATTTTCCTCCGCCCGACGGCCCGACGAGCGCAACGGTCTCGCCCTTTTTCACCTCGAAGCTCACTCCGCGGATGATCTCCCTGTCGCCGTAGGCGAAGCGGACGTCGCGAAACTCTATCTTGTCGGAAAAAGCACTCATCGTCCTCGCTCCCGCACGGTCGGTGACCTCTTCGGCCATATCCAAAAGGCCGAAGATCCGTTCGCCCGCGGCTATGCCTTGGTTGATGGTCCCGAAGGCGTCGGCAAAAGCGCGGACGGGTCGGGTGATCTGCGAGAAAATGCCCACATAAGCGATGAACTCGGCACCCCCCAGCTCGCCTTTGAACACCAGCGAGGCGCCGAAAACTATCAGCACCGCAACGGCCACTATGCCCAAAAACTCACTGATGGGCGAGGCCATTTGCTGTCGGCGCGCCATCGAGCGGGCGATTCGGGAGTAGGCGTCGTTCATCGCTCCGTATTTCCGGCGCGAGTATTGTTCGGCGTTGTAGGCTTTGATTATCTTTATCCCTCCCAGCGATTCATCGAGCTGGCTGGTCATCTGCCCCAGCTGGTCCTGCGCGCGCTTGGCCGGCCGGCGCAGTTGCTTTACGATGGTTCCGATGATGAGCGCGACAACCGGCAGGAACAGCGCGGCGAATAGGGTGAGTTTCCACGAGATGCCTATCATCACGGCAAGATAGGAGATAATGAGGAACGGTTCGCGAAACGCCACCTGCAACGTGGCGGAGATGGTTTGCTGGACTATGGTGGCGTCGGCGGAGAATTTCGAGATTATGTCGCCTTTGCGCTCGTTGCTGAAGTAGCCCACCCCGAGCCTCATCACCTTGTCGTACATCACGTTTCTCATCCGCCGCACCGAATTGATGCGCAACCGCTCGACGGTGTACTGCCCCAGATACCTGAACAGATTGCTCAAAAGGGCACTCGCGGCGAGGATAAGTGCGATAAAGATTAGAACACTCTTTACCTCCCCGACCCCAAAATACTTATAGACAAAAAAGCTCACCACCCCCTCGATGTAGTCGGCCGAAAACTCGAACTGCGGTAGCGTGGTGACCAGCTCTCCGTCCGACAGCCCGAACAGAATGTTGAGAATGGGGATGACCAGCACAAAGTTCATCACATTGAACACGGCATAGAGCAACGTGTAGAAGAAGTACGGGATAGCGTACTTTTCGAGCGGTTTGCCGAACCGAAGCAGTTTCCAATAGGTGTTCATCGTGTCGCAAAGATACAAATTTTAGCTATCTTTGTTCTTTATTTCAGAGATATGGATACAGTTTTAAGCGGGATCCGCTCGACGGGGCGGCTTCATTTGGGCAACTATTTCGGCGCGTTGCGCAATTTCATAAAGATGCAGCACGACGCCCGGTGCTTCTTTTTCATTGCCGATTACCACTCCCTGACCACCCATCCCGACCCGAAGATGTTGCACGACAATGTGCGGGGTGTGCTCAGCGAATATCTGGCGGCGGGGTTGGACCCGTCCGTTGCAACCATTTATGTCCAGAGCGATGTGCCGACGGTTGCCGAACTGTCGATGCTGCTGTCGATGCACGCTCCGGTGGGCGAGCTGGAAAGGACAGCCTCTTTTAAGGATAAGATTCGCAAACATCCGGACAATGTCAATGCCGGACTTTTGACCTATCCGGTGTTGATGGCGGCCGACATTTTGCAGCATCGGGCGGATAAGGTTCCGGTGGGCAAGGACCAGGAGCAGCACCTCGAAATGACCCGCGTTTATGCCCGCCGGTTCAACAGCTTCTATGGGGTGGAATATTTCAAGGAGCCCACGGCCTATAACTTCGGCACCGAGCTGGTGAAGGTTCCGGGCCTGGACGGCAGCGGCAAGATGGGCAAGAGCGAGGGCAACGGGCTCTACCTCTCCGACCCGGACGAGGAAATCCGCAAGAAAGTTATGCGGGCCGTATCCGACAGCGGTCCCACTCGCGAGGGCGAACCGATGACAGAGCCTGTTGCCAATCTGTTCACCCTTCTCCGATTGGTTTCGTCGCCCGACACGGTTGCGTTTTTCACCCACGCCTACAACAGTTGCTCGATCCGTTATGGCGATTTGAAAAAGCAATTGGCCGAGGACATAGTGGCAGTGGTGGCCCCGATCCGCCAGAAGATAGAGCAGATAAGGAACGACGATGGTTTCCTGCATCGCGTTACGAGCGAGGGGGCCGAACGTGCCCGCGAATCCTCTTCGAAAACCCTGGCCGATGTGCGCGAGATTATGGGCATCAAGAGATTCTGATGATCGACAACTTATATACCCGTTTCCTGCGCCTGACGCGGCGGTTGTCCGACCGTCAGCTGATGATGGTTTTGGCTGTCATCGTGGGCTTGCTGGCGGGGGTAGGCACCTATCTTTTCGAGCGGTTGCTCCACTTTATTCGTCACCTTCTGGGGGTGGAGACGGGCAGTTGGCTCTATCTGGTCCTGCCGGTGGTGGGCATCGTGCTGGTGTCGCTGTTTGTCAAATACATTGTCAAGGACGAGATTTCGGAGGGCGTCACGCGGGTGCTTTATGCGATGAGCAAGCGCAATTCGCTCATCAAACCCCACAATATGTGGACGTCGATGGTGGGAGGTGCGACGACCATCGGGTTCGGCGGCTCGGTGGGCCCCGAGGCCCCCATCGTGTTGACGGGTGCAGCCATCGGGTCGAATGTGGGCCGGTGGGCGCGGTTGAACTATAAACAGTCGACGCTGCTGTTGTGTTGCGGGGCGGGTGCGGCGGTAGCGGCCATCTTCAAGGCGCCGATCGCGGGGCTGGTGTTCGTGTTGGAGATTTTGATGTTGGAGATGACGGCGTTGTCCATCGTGCCGTTGTTGTTGGCCACCATTGCGGGCACCACGTTGGCTTTTGCTTTGCGGGGGTTCGATCCCATCATTGCGGTCACTGTTCCGGAGGTATTCAAGATCGGCAATTTGCCGATGTACGCGCTGTTGGGGTTGATTTGCGGATTGGTGGCTTATTATTTCACCTCGATGAATTCGCTGGTTGCGCGCAGTTTCAAGACTATTAAGCGCACGTGGTTGAAGTGGATTATCGGGGGTGCGGTTTTGGGTGTGCTGTTGTATCTTTTTCCGCCGCTTTACGGCGAGGGATATGAGGCTTTCGGCGAGTTGATGCACGGGCGGATGGAGAGTTTGTTTGCGGGGTCGCTGTTTTGGGAGTATCGGAGCGTGGGTTGGGTTGTGGTTTTGTATTTGGTTGCGGCGTTGTTTTTGAAGGTCGTGGCGACGGCCACCACCAATGCCGCGGGGGGTGTGGGCGGTACTTTTGCCCCTTCGCTTTTTGTGGGTGCGTTCACGGGGGCGACGGTGGCGACGGTGTGCAACAGCTTTTTCGGGATGGAGTTGCCGCTCATTTCGTTCACCCTGGTGGGTATGGCGGGGGTGATGGCGGGGGTGATGAAGGCGCCGTTGACCTCGATATTCCTTATCGCCGAACTTTCGAACGGTTACGGGTTGTTCATTCCGCTGATGGTGGCCACGGCCATTTCATATATCGTCGACCACTGGCTCGATCCGGACAGCATTTACACCAAGCAGTTGCGTCAGCGCGGCGAGCTGTTGACCCACGATAAGGATGCGTCGGTGATGGTTTTTCTGAGCCTCGAAAAGCTGGTGGAGACCGATTTTCTGCCTTTTCGGGCGGGCGACACTTTGGGCGATGCGGTGAAGGTGATCTCGCGGGCGCATCGTAACGTTTTTCCGGTGGTGGACGACGAGGGCGAGCTGGTGGGGATCGTCGAGCTGGACGATTTGCGGGTGGATATGTTTTCGCCCGATAAGTATTCTCGGCCCATCACGGTCTATATGACTTTGCCTCCGGAGGTGATTTTGCCTAATGAGCAGGTTTCGGAGGTGTTGCGCAGTTTCGAGCGCACGGGGGCGTGGACGTTGCCGGTGGTGGACAAGGAGGGAAAGTATGTCGGGTTTTTGTCCAAATCGCGCATCCTGACCGCCTATCGCGAGCAGTTGGTTAAGATTTCGCAGGAATAACAAAAGATAGCGATTAGCTATTAGCTATTAGCGATTAGTGATTAATTAGCCGACGCGCAAGGTCATAGCGCAGTCGCACACCGACGAAGCAAGTGCGAGAGCGTATAGAGAATAATTATAAAATGAGCGAGTTGAAGAAAATTTTGTTGTTGGGCTCGGGCGGGCGCGAGCACGCTATTGCGGCGGGACTGGCCGCAAGTGTGCGGTGTGACGAACTGTTCATCGCACCGGGCAATGCAGGCACGGCCGCGTGTGGAACGAATGTCGACATTTCGGTCAACGACTTTGCGGCCATCCGCGATTTTGTGGCCGAAAAGGGCATCGAGATGATTGTCGTCGGGCCCGAGGAGCCGCTGGTGAGGGGCATTGTCGATTTTTTCGACGGCTCTGTGCCCATTGTGGGACCCTCGGCGGCGGGTGCGCAGTTGGAGGGCAGCAAAGATTTTGCCAAGGCGTTTATGGCGCGCCACGGGGTGCCCACTGCCGGCTATCGTTCGTTCACGGCGCAGACTTTGGCCGAGGGCGAGGCTTTTTTGGAGAGTTTGACGCCGCCTTACGTGCTCAAAGCCGACGGTTTGGCGGCGGGTAAGGGGGTGGTGATTCCCGAAACGCTGGCCGAGGCGAAGGCCGAGCTACGAGAGATGTTGGGCGGCAAGTTCGGTGCGGCGGGTTCTCGGGTGGTTATCGAGGAGTTTCTCAGGGGCATCGAGTGTTCGGTGTTTGTGGCCACGGATGGCGTTTCGTACAAGATTTTGCCCACCGCCAAGGACTATAAGCGAGTGGGCGAGGGCGACACGGGGCTCAACACGGGCGGAATGGGTGCGGTATCGCCGGTGCCGTTTGCCGACGCCGAGTTTATGCGCAAGGTCGAGGAGCGGATCGTGAGGCCGACCGTCGACGGGTTGCGGAAAGACGGGATGGACTATAAAGGGTTCGTTTTCATCGGGTTGATGAATGTGGAGGGCGAGCCGATGGTCATCGAGTACAATGTGCGGATGGGCGATCCGGAGACGGAGGTGGTGTTCCCGCGCATCACGTCGGACGTGGTCGAAATGATGGAGGCTATTGCCACGGGCCGATTGGAGGAGTACGATTTGCAGGTGTCGCCGCTGTGTGCCGTCACGGTCGTTGCGGTCTCGGGCGGATACCCCGGGGAGTATAAAAAGAATTACGAAATAATTTTCAGTCAAGAGTCAAGAGTCAAGAGTCAGGAGTCAGGAGTCAGGAGTCAGGAGTCGGGCTACGTGGAACAAAAACCTGTCGCATTTGCGACACAAAAGACTCATAACTCATCACTCGTGACTCATAACTCAACTATTTTCCATTCGGGAACAATGTTTCAGGGCGACAGGGTCGTCACTGCCGGCGGCAGGGTTCTGGCCGTCACGTCGCTGGCCCAAACCCTGCCCGAAGCGTTGGCGGCGAGCTATGCGGTATTGGAAAACATCTCGTTCACCGACATTTACTATCGCCGAGACATCGGCCGCGACCTGATTTGAAGCGAATAATCGGCATAGACCCGGGAACCAACCGGATGGGGTACGGAGTGTTGGAACTCTCCGACGGGCGGCTCTATGCCGTCACGCTGGGCGACATAGACCTGCGAAAATCGACATCGAAACTTGGCGATATTTTCGGGCGCGTGAGCGAGTTGATAGAGCGTTATCGGCCCGACGAAATGGCTCTCGAAGCCCCTTTTGCGGGGGTGAATGTTCAGAGTATGCTGAAGCTGGGGCGCGCCCAGGGGGTGGCGATGGCGGCGGCTTTGAGTCGCGGGATCCCCGTTTTCGAGTACGCCCCGCGGCGGGTGAAGCAGGCTATCACGGGCAACGGCGCGGCGGCCAAAGAGCAGGTTGCGGCTATGCTGGGGGCGATACTGGGCATCGAGTACGACCCCAAAAACCTCGATGCCACCGACGGATTGGCGGTTGCGCTGTGTCACCACTTTTGCGAGGGAAATGAACAGCTAAAAGTGAAAAGTGAAAAGAAAAAGACAACGTCGTGGCGCGATTTTGTCGCCAAAAATTCCGACAGAATAAAATAAATTATTATCTTTGCACCCGCTGGTAAGGCACCATAGCTTAATTGAATAGAGCATCTGACTACGGATCAGAAGGTTCCAGGTTTGAGTCCTGGTGGTGTCACAGGGGGGCAAGGGGGGGGCAAGCATTTTGCGAGCCCCCCGTTTTATTTCTTCTCCAAAGCATTCACCCGTGCAACCAACTCGGGCAAATTGCGAAATATCGCCCACGCGCGATGAAACTTCATCACCGGCATCGCAGGCGAACCCAACAAAACCGACCCCGCTTCGATGTCCTTGTCGATCCCGCTCTGAGCCCCCATCTTCACCCCGTCGCCCAGCGTCAAATGGCCCGCCAACCCCACCTGACCGCCTATCATACAGCCCCGACCCAGCTTCGAACTGCCCGCCATACCGGCCTGCGCCGCCACCACACTGTTCTCACCTATCTCCACATTGTGGCCTATCTGGATCAAATTGTCGAGCTTCACCCCGCGCCGAATAACAGTCGACCCCATCGTCGCACGATCCACGCAGGTGTTTGCGCCGATGTCGACATTGTCCTCTATCACCACGTTGCCGATCTGGGGAATCTTGGCATAATCCTCGCCCTCGGGCGCAAAACCGAAGCCGTCCGCCCCTATCACCGCACCGGCGTGAACGGTGCAATTTTCGCCTATCACGCAACCCTCGTAGATCTTCACTCCGGCGTGAATGGTGGTGCCCGCGCCTATCTTCACCCCCTGCCCGATGTAGCTGTGGGGATAAATAGCGACATTTTCGCCCAACGAAACACCCTCCGAAACGACCGCAAACTCCCCCACATAGCAATTCGCGGGAACCGCAACATCGGCCGCAATAGCCGCCTGGGGCGACACTCCCGTGGGCTTGGGCCGGCTCTGCTCATACAGCCTGAGCAGCCCAGCAAACGCGCTGTACGCATCCGGCACGCGGATAAGGGTAGCTTTGACGGGTCCCGCAGGTGAAAAATCTTGCGAGACGATGACTATCGACGAATCGGTGGTGTAGAGATAGTTTTCGTACTTCGGATTGGCCATAAACGACAGGGCTCCGGCGGAACCCTCTTCGATCTTGGCAAACCTGTCTACGGTGGTCTGGGGGTCACCCTCGACCACTCCGCCGAGATACTCGGCAATCATCAGGGCTGAAAAATTCATATAGTTGAATCTCTAAATAATTTATAACAACAATATTTCCCCTCCGTGCTAAGGAGGGGTGGCAGTCGCTTGCGACTGACGGGGTGGTAGATACTCGCGAATGGAGACAAAAATCAGGTTTTGGTTCAAAAAAACCTCCTTGTTCTCAAATCTTAAAACCCTGACGCCTGCAACTTTCGATAAATAGTCTGTCCTGGCGTCATAATATTTCTGTGCATTCGAATTGTCGTGTACTTCTCCATCCAGTTCGACGGCTAACCGTAATTCGGGACAATAAAAATCCACGACATATGGATCGATGCCGTGCTGGCGGCGAAATTTCAACCCTTCGAATTTTCTGTTTTTCAATTCATTCCACAAAACTGCCTCTGCGGAAGTGGTGCCGTTGCGAAGCTTCCGACGACTTGCGAGAGTTGTGGATATATTCATAATTGTCGGAGACCCCATAATCTACCACCTCCCCCGCTGCGCGGGTACTCCTCCTTAGCAAGGAGGAGAAATTTTTATGATTTTTTAAAATAATGTTTCAAATCGATTCCTTCGGGCATCAGGGCGGAGAGGTCGCCTCCCGCGCGAAAAACCTCGCGAACAACAGAGGACGAAACAGAACTCACCGCCGGAATAATCACGGTCTGCAACCCGGGAAACAACAGCGAATTGACCTCCGACAAACCCCTCTCATACTCGAAATCGCTCCCCGTCCGCGCCCCGCGAACCAAAAACCTCGCCCCAACCGAAAGCGCAAACTCGCCCGTCAATCCCTCATAAGCCCCGACCGAAACCCGCGGCTCATCCCGAAAAACGTCGCCGATAAGTGCCACACGCCGTTCGGGCTCCAAAAAACAGCCCTTCGAAGAGTTCACCCCCACGCCGACAACCACGCCGTCGAACAGCTCCAACGCCCGCTGCACAACGAACCGGTGGCCGACGGTGAACGGGTCGAACGATCCGGCAAACAAGGCGACTCGCTTCTCCATCTTACAAAGGTAACTAATTTTTCGTTAAAACGGGCATCTTGCACGCCTCCTCATTTCCCGACCGCGGCTGTACGTTAGTACTATCCGCGTCCGCGAAATTTCGGTCGGCGCACAATCTGCTCCGTTTTGACGAAAAATACCCAAAAAAGGTTTATTTATACCAAATTTGGCCAAGTGTGGAACCAATCCGTGGATGCAGTTGTAAATTTGCGTAGTGCTACGCAAAAAGACCCTAGAAAAATTTATTGTCTATTTGGTAGAACACATTCGGTGCGCGCCGAGATTATATTTGTCGCGAACCGTCCGAAACTCAAAGGCCACGAGGGTCGGATGGATCGCAATAAACCCTACTTAAAACAGATGTAGAGATTATGATTGAAATACGTGATGACTTCTATGCCGAAGTTGCCTCCGCACTGACGGAGAGGATCGGTACGGCCGAATTTTTCAACGGCTCGGTCGAGATCGACCACCGCGATGTGAATGCCGTTTTGCGCGCCACACTAATTATCCATCGCCGCACCGTGACGGCTCCCGACGGTGAGCGACGACCAATCTCGGATGTGGTGCCGGTGTGGTGGGAGTTCCACACCACAGGTGCCCGCGGCGAAGAGCTGAACGACTTTTCGTTCGGCGAATTGAAACCTTTTTTGACAGAAAATGACTGACCATTCGATTCTTCAGCTTTCGAAGGCTGTGTTCCCCGCAATGGGGGCACAGCCTTTCCACCGAACCTACTACGACGTGCTCGACCGCTTCGCCCAGGGGCAGATCCGCCGTCTGATAGTCACTATGCCGCCCCAGCACGGCAAGAGCCACGGCTCGTCGGTGCTGCTGCCGGCCTATCTGCTGGGGCTCGATCCCGACCGCAAGATAGCCATTGCCTCCTACTCGTCGTCGCTGGCCAACCGCTTCAACCGGCGGGTGCAGCGCATCATCGACACCCCCGAGTATGCCGAAATGTTTCCCCACACGCGCATCAAAACCTCGTCGTCCCAGGGGAGCTACATCCGCACCGCCGACCACGTCGAGATCATCGACCACGAAGGCGAACTCTTTTCGGTGGGTCGCGAGGGGCCGCTGACCGGCAATCGAGTGGACACATTCATTCTGGACGACCTCTACAAAGACGCTATGGAGGCCAATTCGCCCATAGTGCGCGAAAACTGCTGGGAGTGGTACACCTCGGTTGTCCGCACCCGTATGCACAACGACTCGTCGGAGCTGATCGTCTTCACGCGCTGGCACCAGGAGGACCTGATAGGGACCATCGCCGAGCACGAAGATGTGGTGGAGTTCACCTCGATGGACCAGATCGCCACACTGCCCGAAGACGCGTGGCTGCACCTCAACTTCGAAGCGATAAAAACCTCCGAAGCGACCCCCCTCGACCCGCGCCCCAAGAGCGAAGCGTTGTGGCCCGAACGCCACAGTGCGCGGTTGTTGATGAAAAAACGGCTGCTCGACCCGCCCCAATTCGAATGTATGTACCAGGGGCACCCCACCCCCGCCGAAGGGCTGCTGTACGGTGCGCAATTGCAGGTCTACTCCTCCATTCCGCTCTCCACCACCTGCCGCGCCAACTACACCGACACCGCCGACACGGGCGAAGACTACCTCTGCTCGGTGTGCTACGAAGTGGGGCAGGACGACGGTCTGGTCTACATCACCGACGTGGTCTACACCACCGAGCCGATGGAGATCACCGAGCGCGCCGTGGCCCAAATGCTCACCGACAACGACACCCGCGAAGCATTCATCGAAAGCAACAACGGCGGCCGCGGATTTGCCCGCGCGGTAGGCGACATCGTTCCGCACGTAAAAATAGATTGGTTCCACCAATCCGACAACAAGGAGGCACGCATCCTGACCAACTCCGCCTCGGTCATCCACCGCATTCGTTTTCCGGCCGACTGGGCGACGCGCTGGCCGCAGTTCCACCACCACCTGACGACCTATCGCCGCCTCTACCGCGCCAACCGCTGGCACGACGCGGCCGATGTGCTCACCGGAATCGTCGAACTCGAAGCCCGCCGAGGCAAAAGACCGAAGATAATTATTTAAGGATCTGGCCGCAAAGTTTAAAGAGCATTCGCGCGCCCACGACGGCATCGAGCACCGTGGCGGGCGAAACCTCGCAAAGATCGAACCCGACGACGGTGCGGCCGCTGTCCCTGATGGTCCTCACCAACCACGCCGCCTCGTCGAAACCAACACCCCCGGGAACCGGAGTACCCGTCCCGGGACACAACGAAGGAGAGAGAAAATCGACGTCGAAACTGATATAAACCCGCGATGGCAAAGCACTCACAATCTGGCGGCACTGCTCCGCCCACGTCACCCCGACAAAACTGTTCTGCGCCAAAAGTGCCCCCGTGAAGAGAGTAACCTTCTTGTGGGTGCGGGCAAACTCCATCTCGGCAGTCGAAAAATCCCTCACCCCCACCTGCACCAAATGGGAAACCCGCGGCACATCGCGCAACACATTGAACATCACCGACGCGTGCGAACCCTCGAATCCCTCATACCGCTCGCGCAAATCGCAATGGGCGTCCAGATGCAAAATGCCGAAACTTTCGTGCTTCTGGCCCAACGCCGAAATGAGCCCGAAAGGGGTGGAGTGGTCGCCACCGACAACACCCACCAACTTACCCGCACCCAGCAATTTACGCGCCTCATATTCTACGCGGATGTTCAGTTCGCCCGATGCGCGATTGATCTTTTGAAGTGCACGCGGATCTATGGTTTTGCCCTCCTCCTGCGCCTCGATGATCTTCCTGGCCAGAGGGCGCAGCTCGTTGTTGTGCTGCAAGATAGCGTCGTCAATCGGCACCGTTGCGATGCCGCGCCGCCAAGCCTCCGGTGCCCACGGATCGTAAAAATCGAGCTGCGTCGACGCCTCCAACATAGCCGCCGGACCACGCGACGACCCGCCACCATAGCTCGAAGTGACGTCCCACGGAACCGAAATCAACGCCAAAGCCGCCTCGGAAACCGAAAATGGCATACCGAACCAGCGTCCGTTGTGGACCCCGACACCCTCCGGATCGAACATTTTTGCACCCATCTGAATATGAATTTTATGCGAAATTAGTATTTTTTTCATAAAACTATTTTATATCTTTGCAGAAGATATAATAAATCGTGATGCACACGCGTTTATTTATCGAAGCTCGCTGCCGGTTGTGAAACCCGGGCTGAGGTTTTTTTCATAATCAATACATTAAAGTTGGTCCTCCCCGTCGTGCGCATTCTGCGTCGGCGGGGAGTTTTTTTTGTGGGAACGCCCACGGCGGTGGGGGCTACGCGGAACTTTCGGCTCGACCCCTGTCCATTCAGAGCCGCCGAGCAAAGCCTCGGCACTTTCTGCTCCGGCTTCTCACCGCTCGCTATTCACTCGCGGCGGGAAAGCCATCGCCCCCACGGGGCGAGCCGACGAGTTGCTTTGCAACTCGAAAAACATTAATCATTAATCACTATCTTTGCCTTGTGAAAATCGTTGCCGATCGCGATATACCCTTTCTCGGGGGGCTGTTGGAGCCCTTTGCCGAGGTGGTCTACGTGGCCGGAAACGCAATCCGGGCCGACGACGTGCACGATGCCGACGCCCTTCTGGTGCGCACCCGAACACGTTGCGACGCTGCGCTGCTAGCCGGTTCGGCGGTGAGTTTCGTCGGCACGGCGACCATCGGCACAGACCATATCGACCGCGAATGGTGCTGGGCCAACGGCATAACTGTCTGTAACTCAGCAGGTTGCAACGCCCGCGGGGTGCTGCAATGGGTCGGAGCCGCACTTGTGTGGCTGAGTCAGGAGTCAAGAGTCAAGAGTCAGGAGTCGGCTACGCGAAAAAGCCTGCGACATCTGTCGCACCAAAGACTCATTACTCCTGACTCATCACTCATAACTATAGGGGTTATCGGGGTGGGAAATGTGGGGAGTTTGGTGGCGGAGTATGCCGAGGAATGGGGTTTTCGGGTGATGAAAAGCGACCCGCCGCGCGAACGTGCCGAGGATATGGGCTCCAAAGATGGCTATTTTTCGTTCCGGGAAATTGTCGAACAGGCCGACATCATCACCCTGCACGTGCCTCTCGACGGCTCCACGCGCCATCTGGTGAACGAAAAATTGTTGTCGCACGCGGGGCCCGAATTCGTGATAATCAACTCGTCGCGCGGGGCGGTGGTCGATCCGGCGGCTGTGGTGGGGCGCAACTATATTTTCGACGTGTGGGAAAACGAGCCCGACATCGACCGCGCCACACTTGCCGGTGCGCTCCTTGCCACGCCCCACATCGCCGGCTACACCCGCCAGGGCAAATTCAACGCCACGGCACTGATTGTCAACCGGTTAGCCCGCTTTTTCGGCCTTCCCCTCGGCCCGATCCCCATTCAATCTGTGGCCCGCAAAATCGGTTGGGAGCAGATGTGCGGTGTGATGGGGAACTATTTCGACATCGAAGCGGTGAGCCGCACGCTGAAACGGAATCCCGAAAATTTCGAAAAAATGCGCAACGAAAACGCGCTCAGAGAGGAGTTTTTTTGAAACGAACAACTATGAAATACCTGTCGATAATAATCTGTGTTCTGCTGTCGGGTTGCGTGCAGCCCGATGCCCCGGCCGACACGCCGGAGCGGATAATATGTATGTCGTCGAGCCACGTCGCCTTTCTGAACGAACTCGGCATAGGCGACAAAATAGTAGGCGTGGCAGGGATCGGGCTGGTCTCATCCCATCTGCCGCCCGACGTGGCCGACATAGGATACGATCGCACAGTGAACTACGAACTGATAGCTGCCCTCGATGCCGACCTGATCCTGTTGTCGGGGCTGGAAGACGAACGGCTGAAAAACCTGGGAACCCGAACGCTGGATGTGCGTGACTGGCTCGAACCCACCCCCCTCGGAAGAGCGCGGTGGATAGTGGAAATCGCCCGCGCGTGCGGCATAGAACAACGGGGCGAAGAGAAATATAGCGAAATAGAAAAAGCCTATAACGCCCGAAAACAATCCGCCGCAAAGTTCGAAAACAAACCCAAAGTGATGCTGAACGCGCCATACAGAGGCGTATGGTACGTGCCCGGGGCGCAAAACTATATGGTCAAACTGGTAGAGGACGCAGGCGGCGAGTGCATAGCCACCGGAACAGGTTCCGAAAGTGTGCCCATCGGCATCGAGGCGGCGTATCTGGCGATGAAGCAAGCCGACTTCTGGCTCAACACCAACCACTACGACTCGGTGGATGCGCTCTGGGGCGACAACCCGCGATTTGCCGACATCGAAGTGGCGGTGTTCAACAACAACGCACGCACCACGCCCGCAGGCGGAAGCGACTTCTGGGAGAGCGGAGTGGTGCGTCCCGAAATAATACTGAACGACCTGGTGTCGATATTCCACGGTTCGGCAGATTCGTTATACTATTATAAAAGATTGAAGTGAAGTTCCGGATCGCCATCGCCGTGATGCTGCTGCTCTTCGTGCTCGACCTCGTTGTCGGGTCGGTGGGGTTGCTGTCGCTCGACGGCGATATGGCACGGCACATTCTGTTGGAGTTCCGACTGCCCAAAGCCCTCACCGCGGCACTTGCCGGAGCGGCACTTGGAGCGAGCGGCCTGATGATGCAAACCATCTTTCGCAACCCGCTGGCCGGACCCTATGTGCTGGGCGTGAGTTCGGGTGCCTCGCTGGGCGTGGCGTTGCTGATGATGGGTCTTCCGGCGGCGTACGGAGTGGGGGTAGTGGGAGCGGCGTGGGTCGGGGCGGGAATGGTGTTCCTGATCGTGGCGGCGGTCAGTCGGCGCATCGGCGACATTATGGCCGTCCTTATAATAGGTATGATGCTGGGCTCGGTGGCGGGCGCGGCGGTGGAGGTGTTGCAATATTTCGGCGGCGAACGGGAAGTGAAATCGTTCGTGGTGTGGACAATGGGATCGCTGGGCGGCGTGACGGCAAGCGAACTTGCGGTGCTGGGGCCGGTGGTGGCTATCGGTCTTATAATGTCGATGCTGCTGGTCAAAGGGCTCGACGGGATGATGCTGGGCGAAAACTACGCCCGCACGATGGGGGTCGGAGTGGGGCGGGTGAGAGGAATGGTCTTTCTGTGCACCACCCTGCTGGCAGGTACCGTGACCGCCTTCTGCGGCCCGATAGGATTTCTCGGACTGGCCGTTCCCCACATCGCACGAATGGTGTGGGGCACTGCCCGACACGCCATCCTGATGCCCGCCTCGATAGTGGTCGGAGCGGCAGTGATGCTGGGATGCGACATCGTGGCAGGCACGGTGGCAACAAGTCCGCTCCCCATCAACACGATAACGGCCCTGGTAGGGATTCCGGTCGTAATTATGGTTGTGATGAAAAACCGGCAGAGATGGTAGAACTTCGCGATGTGACCATAGGCTATCAGGGGCGGACGCTGGCTTCGGGGCTATCATTTGTCTTCGAACCCGGGTCGCTCAACGCCGTCACAGGCCGCAACGGGGCGGGGAAGAGTACGCTGTTGAGGGTAATAGCGGGATTGGAACCGACACTTGCGGGGCAAGTGTTGGTCAGTCAAGAGTCATTAGTCATCAGTCAAGAGTCGGGCTACGCGCGCGGGGATTTTCGGCCCGCTACCCGCCTTCAGCGGGCCGACGACTTTGCTCGCAAAGTCGGAAAACCCGACGCGGCAGGTTTTGCGCGTCTGGTGAGTTACGTCAGCACCGAGCGGCCACGGGTGCCCAACCTGCGGGTGGAAGAGCTGGCAGCACTCGGCCGGATGCCCCACACCGACCGGAGCGGCCGTCTGACCCAACACGACAAAACCATCGTCCGCAATGCCCTGTCCGAGGTCGGAATGAGCGATTTTGCCCATCGACAAACCGACACCCTGAGCGACGGCGAACTCCAACGCGTAATGATCGCACGCGCCCTGGCGCAAAACACACCCACAATAATCCTCGACGAACCCACCGCATTCCTCGATTTCATCGCGCGCCGCGAAACCGTCCAACTGCTCCGCAAACTCGCCCACCAGCAGGGCAAAACCGTAATCTTCTCCTCGCACGAACTCGATCTGGTGAATGAATTTGCCGACAAAAAACTCGAGCTCTGAAAAAAATTTTGTCAGCAATTTTTTTTATTCTATCTTTGTCGCTCGAAAACCGGCCCATTCGTCTATCGGTTAGGACGCAAGATTTTCATTCTTGAAAGAGGAGTTCGACTCTCCTATGGGCTACAAGAGGGGTGCCAAGCTGGGGGGGGGAGGAGAAACACACAAGGGGAGGGGGAACAAGGGGCCACAAACAACAAAACAGGGGTGCAAGCTGGGGCGAGCACCCTTTTAAGTCTGAAATTTATTATTATTTTTATTATATGGCAAACCACAAGTCATCCATCAAAAGGATCAGGCAAACACAGGCCAGGCGTCTGCGCAACCGCTACTACCACAAAACCACCCGGAACGCGGTGAAAGCACTCCGCAACACCTCCGACAAAAAGGCGGCCGAAGCACTGCTCCCGAAAGTTACAGCGATGCTCGACAAACTGGCCGGAAGTCACGTGATCCACAAAAACAAAGCAGGGAACCTGAAAAGTAGCCTGCAGCTGTTGGTGAACGGTTTGTAAGTTGAAAATGTTTTTCGACTTGCTTTGCAAGTCGTCGTCCCGCCCCGAGGGGGCGATGGCTTCCCCGCCGCGAGTGAATAGCGAGCGGTGAGAAGCCGGAGCAGAAAGTGCCGAGCTCCGCTCGGCGGCTCTGAATGGACAGGGCGGCGATGAAAAGGGTGTCAGCGTAGCCGGCTTTGTGCGGTGGACATTTTTCACTTTTCATTTTTCATTTTTCATTTTGGAAAACGGTGGACGTAGCTCAGCTGGTTAGAGCGTCGGATTGTGGTTCCGAAGGTCGTGGGTTCGAGCCCCATCTTCCACCCCAGATTTTCGTGAAAAGTGCGCATCTGCTGCACTTTTTCGTTTTTCGGGACGGGGCTGTACCATTTGTACTATCCCCGTCCCGAAAAAACTTCCAAAGCACAGCATCTGCACGCTTTTGACGAAAATCCGCTCCACGCTGACAAAAAATGTGTTGCACGCTTTTGACGAAAATCTACATTGCGCTGACAAAAAAATGTTTGACCTAAACCCGACCCTTTGTATGAAAAAACTGCTTTTTTCACTCCTCATTCTTCACTCTTCATTTGCGCTCGCGCAAATCGATCACGTAAACCCGCTCGTCGGATCGCTGTCCAAAATAGAACTCTCCACCGGAAACACCTACCCCGCAACCGCAATGCCGTGGGGAATGAACTTCTGGACACCACAAACCGGCAAAATGGGGCACGGATGGACCTACGTCTACACCGCCGATAAAATCAGAGGACTGAAACAAACCCACCAACCAAGCCCGTGGATCAACGACTACGGACAATTCTCCCTAATGCCCACAACAGGCCGGCGACTGTTCGATCAGGACAAACGGGCCAGCTGGTTCTCGCACAAAAGCGAAGTCGCCAAGCCCCATTATTACAGCGTCTATCTGGCCGACCACGACGTGACAGCCGAGCTCACCCCCACCGAAAGGGCGTGCTTTTTCCGCTTCACATTTCCCGAAAACGAGAGTTCGAACGTCATTGTAGATGCGTTCGATCGCGGTTCGTGGGTCGAAGTGCGCCCCGACCAAAGGCGGGTGGTGGGGTACAGTGTGCGCAACAGCGGCGGCGTGCCCGACAACTTTAAGAACTGGTTCGTGGTGGAGTTCGATCGTGATTTCGATTTCTCTGAAATAGTGGCCGAAGAGAATGGCCACGCAGGGGCGATTGTGAGTTTCAAAACGCGCGAAGGCGAAGTCGTGCACGCACGGGTGGCCTCGTCGTTCATCTCGTTGGAACAGGCCGAACGGAACCTGGACGAGCTGGGGTCGAGTTTCGATGAGACCTTCGACAGGGGCAAAAAGCGTTGGAACGAGGTGCTGGGCAGAATAGAGGTCGAGGGAGATGTGGACGACATAAGAACTTTCTACTCGTGTCTCTACCGGTCGGTGTTGTTTCCGAGGGATCTGAGCGAAATCGACGAAAACGGCAACAGAGTGCATTACAGTCCGTTCGACGGGCAAGTGCACAAGGGCGAAATGTTTACCGATACAGGCTTCTGGGACACCTTCCGCAGTCTGTTCCCGCTCATCAACCTGCTCTATCCCGAAATGGCGGCGCGGATGCAAGCGGGCCTTGTGAACACGTGGCTCGAAAGCGGCTTCCTGCCCGAGTGGGCCAGCCCCGGGCACAGAAACTGTATGGTGGGCAACAACTCGGCAAGCGTCGTGGCCGACGCATACTTGAAAGGAATCAGGGGACAAGACATCGAAGAGCTGTGGAAAGCCGTGGTGCACGGAGCAAACGCCGCTCACCCGAAAGTGGGCTCGACCGGTCGACGCGGATGGGAAGAGTACAACACTCTGGGCTACGTGCCCTACGACACAGGCATCAACGAGAGTGCGGCGCGGACGTTGGAATATGCCTACGACGACTGGTGCATCTATCAACTGGGCAAAGCACTGGGCAAGCCCGAGAGCGAAATAGGGATCTATGCCGAACGTGCGATGAACTATCGAAACCTCTACGACGGGGAGTCGGGGTTGATGCGTGGGAGGAATGGTGACGGTTCGTGGCAGAGTCCGTTCAGTCCCTACAAATGGGGCGACGCATTCACCGAAGGCAACTCGCTGCACTACACGTGGAGCGTGTTTCACGACCCCGCGGGCCTTATCGAGCTGATGGGAGGACGCGACGGTTTCAACGACCGGATGGACAGCGTGTTCGAACTGCCGCCCATCTTCGACGACAGCTACTACGGCGGCACGATACACGAAATCCGCGAAATGCAAATAATGGATATGGGCAACTATGCCCACGGAAACCAGCCGATCCAACATATGATATACCTCTACGACTGGAGCGGGGAGCCGTGGAAAACGCAAAAATGGGTGAGGGAGGTGATGGAGCGGTTGTATTCGGCGACTCCGGATGGATATTGCGGCGACGAAGACAACGGGCAAACCTCGGCGTGGTACGTGTTCTCGGCACTGGGCTTCTATCCGGTGTGTCCCGGGAGCGGCGAGTATGCGCTCGGCTCGCCCCTGTTTAGCAAAGCCGTGATGCACCTGCCCGAAGGCGATGTGGCAATAAATAGTGAGGGTGACGGGGTGTATGTGGATGAGTTGAGGATCGATGGGAAGAGGTATGGTAAGAATTTTTTGCGCCATTCCGATATGGTGGACGGGGTGAGGTTGAACTTTACGATGTCCGATGTGCCTAATATGACCCGAGGTACGGCGGCGAGCGATGCGCCTTACTCGTTCTCGTGCCTGACAAAGAACTGACAAAATGGCATATTTCGGGGATTGGCATAGCAATTGTTCTGCCCCCTCGACGTGAAATTTCTAAATATTCTAAAAACCTGAAAATTATATGAAAATCAAACCATTGGCAGACAGGGTGTTGGTAAAACCCGATGCCGCAGAAGAAAAGACCGCGGGAGGCCTCTACATCCCCGAAACCGCAAAAGAAAAACCACTCGCCGGAACAATCATCGCTGCCGGACCCGGAACCAGCGAAGTGAAAATGGAGGTCAAAGCAGGCGACAAAGTGCTCTACGGCAAATATGCCGGAACCGAAATCACGCACGAAGGCGAAACCTATTTGATGATGAAAGTGGGGGATATTTTTGCAGTTATTTCTTAATTTTTAATCGTTATGGCAAAGGAAATCAAATACAACATCGAAGCGCGCGAACTGCTCAAAGAGGGTGTCGACGCACTCAGCAACGCAGTCAAAGTGACCCTGGGCCCCAAAGGGCGCAACGTGATAATCGACAAAAAATATGGTGCCCCGCAAATCACCAAAGACGGTGTAACCGTGGCAAAAGAGATCGAACTCGACGACCCGTTCGCCAATATGGGTGCCCAAATGGTGAAAGAAGTGGCCTCGCGAACCAACGACGACGCAGGCGACGGAACAACCACCGCAACAGTGCTGGCACAAGCAATAATCGGCGTCGGAATCAAAAACGTAACCGCCGGTGCCAACCCGATGGACCTCAAACGCGGGATCGACAAAGCCGTCGGTGAAGTGGTCGAAAGCCTCAAAAAGCAGAGCAAAAAAGTAGGCGGCGACATCGAAAAAATCAAACAAGTCGCAACCAGCTCCGCCAACAACGACGAAAACATCGGCTCGCTAATAGCCGAAGCAATGAGCAAAGTGAACAAAGAAGGTGTGATCACCGTCGAAGAATCGAAAGGTACAGACACCTACGTGGACGTTGTCGAAGGGATGCAATTCGACCGCGGATACATCTCGGCATACTTTATGACCGACTCCGAAAAAATGGAAGCCGTGATGGAGAAGCCCTACATCCTGATCACGGACAAGAAAATCTCGACCCTCAAAGAGATAATGGGAGTGCTCGAACCCATCGCCCAGCAAGGTCGCGGACTGGTCATCATAGCCGAAGATGTCGACGGCGAAGCCCTGGCAACAATGGTGGTGAACAAACTGCGCGGAACCCTCAAAATCGCCGCCGTGAAAGCCCCGGGATTCGGCGACCGCCGAAAAGAAATGTTGCAAGACATCGCAATCCTCACCGGCGGCCAAGTGATAAGCGAAGACACCGGCTTTGTACTCGACCAAGCCACCGTCGAAATGCTGGGAACAGCCGACAAAGTGAGCATCAACAAAGAGAACACCACAATAGTGAACGGCGCAGGCAAAAAAGCCGACATCGAAGCTCGCATTGCGCAAATCCGCAAACAAATCGAAGCCACCACCAGCGACTACGACCGCGAAAAACTGCAAGAACGTCTCGCCAAACTCGCCGGCGGTGTGGCAGTCCTCTACGTCGGCGCCGTGACCGAGGTGGAAATGAAAGAAAAGAAAGACCGCGTAGACGACGCCCTGGCCGCAACCCGCGCCGCCGTCGAAGAAGGCATCATCCCGGGAGGCGGCGTGGCCTACATCCGTGCCACCGATGTGCTCGAAAAACTCAAAGGCGAAAACGACGACGAAACCACCGGCATCGCCATCGTCAAACGTGCCATCGAAGAACCGCTGCGCCAAATCGTTGCCAACGCAGGCGGCGAAGGTTCGGTGGTCGTCAACAAAGTGCGCGAAGGCAAAGGCTCGTTCGGCTACAACGCCCGTCACGAACGCTATGAAGACCTGTTCGCGGCCGGAATCATCGACCCCACAAAGGTCGCACGCGTGGCGTTGGAAAACGCGGCCTCGATAGCCTCGATGTTCCTGACCACCGAATGTGTGCTGGTCGACAAAAAAGAAGAACACCCCGCACCAATGCCCCAAATGGGAGGCGGCGGAATGGGAATGATGTAACGAAAAAAAGCCCCTCGCGAGGGGCTTTTTTTAGCGATTAGCGATTAGTTATTAGCGATTAATTGGCTACGCGACGATTGCGCGTAACTTATTAATTTTCACTACCTTTGTTCTTTATGGCGGCGAGTATCGAGATTTATACCGACGGTGCGGCGCGGGGAAATCCCGGGCCCGGAGGCTACGGCGTGGTGATGCTCGCCCCGGGTCGGCGAAAAGAGCTGTCGGCAGGTTTCCAACTAACAACCAACAACCGAATGGAGTTGCTGGCCGTAATCGTAGCATTGGAAGCGTTGCGGTTTGACAATCAACAAGTTACAGTCTACTCCGACTCGCGATATGTGGTCGACGCGGTGGCCAAAGGATGGCTCTTCGGGTGGGAAAAAAAGGGTTTCAAAGGCAAAAAAAATCCCGACCTGTGGCGCAGATTTCTCGATGTCTATCGGCGGCACGATGTCCGGTTCGTGTGGGTGAAAGGACACGCCGCCAACCCCGAAAACGAGCGATGCGACATTCTGGCAACCACAGCGGCCGACGGCACCCACCTGGCCGAAGACACGGGATACAGGCCGGAAAAATAGGCAAAGCACGTCGCCGCCCCCACGCGGCGGGCTGACGACTTTCTTTGAAAGTCGAAACAGTTTGTCAACTCCGACCAAGCCACTCGGCAATGCGGGCCAACGGGTAATCGTCGATGGTGCCGTCGAACAGCTCCGCCGTACGTCCCGGCGCGCTCCAAGGAGGCGTACCCAGCTCCACAGCCCGCCGACCCGCAAACGCCGGAATCCACATCGCATCCAAATCGACAAGCATCATCGTCCCATCCCCCCGCACGATGATATTCTCAGGCTTCAAATCGCCATGAGCCCACTCCGCCGCCGCTATCGAGCGGCGAAGAGAGGCAAAAGAATTTGGGAGTGATGAGTTATGAGTCTTTGGTGCGACAGATGTCGCAGTTTTTTTTGCGCAGCCCGACTCCTGACTCTTGACTGATGACTCCTGACTCGCCAATGTCTCCCCCTCAATCCACCGCCCCTCGACCACATCCACCCAGCCGCTCCACCCCGAAGGCGAAAGCACAAACAACTCATCCCGCAACAACCTTACATCCGGCAAAACAGGCGACCGGACCGAAGCGACATAATCGTAAATTTCCCGCAAATAAGGATTCGGCCTCACATACAGTTTGAGAAGACGCCTTTCGCCATCCCTGAAATAGGTGAAAACAGCCGCACTATTGCCGGCGCGAAAAGCCACCTCGCCCCAAACATCCCTCTCCACAACCACCTCGCCCAAAGTGCGAAAAACCCCCACCGGATTCTCCAAAGTGGCCAAATAATCGACTATCGAAGGGCGAAAAGCAATCATCGGTCCGCCGGATAAACAACACCCGCCTGCCGCCGAACCTCGTCCACAATCTCCAAAACGGCAAGGCTGGTGTCGTGAGAGTTCACAGGCGACTCCAACTCACCCCCCTCGATCAAGTCGACGAAATGGGAGAGCTCGTGAACATAATCAAGCACTTCGCTCGGCGTGTGTTTCCGTTCGGGGATTTTCAAAAAAGCCGATGAGCCGCTCGCTACTCCGGTCGGTCTAACGTTGCCTGCGCCCGCTTCGCGCGGCTGACAAGACAGCCGGTCGGCTCCGGCTGGCACTTTTAGCCCGCCCTCCGCTTCACGCTGCGCGCCTAATCTTATTTTTGAAAACCCCTCACTCACCTCACTCTCCACTCTCCACTCTCCACTCTCAATTATCTCCTCCCACTCGCCCCCGCGGGGGCGAAACTCGACGCGGGAAATGGAATTGATGGCGTCGCCACGAATCGTCCCATCCTCGCCCTCGATCTCCCACGGAAGCGAAATATCGGCAATCTTAGAATACAACACTGTAGCCAACATCCCACCCTCATACTCGAAATTAACCGCCCCGTGGCCATCCACCCCGCTGGGCAACACGACAACCGAGGCCGAAACGCCAGAAGGCCGACCAAACAACTCCACCATAGGATAAATAGCATAAACCCCAATATCCATCGCCGCACCATTAGACAACCCAGGATTGAAAGCATTAGGCAACCCGCCCCCTTTCAAAGCATCATACCGCGACGAATACTTACCAAACGCAGCAAACCACCGCCTAACCCTCCCCACCCGCGGCAAAGCATCACGAACCGCCCCCCAAGCAGGAGTAAGAGTGGGCTTCATAGCCTCAAGCAACACCCTGCCAGCCAAACGCGCAGCCTCGATCATCACCCTGGCCTCCGACGCATTGGATGCCAACGGCTTCTCGCACAAAACGTGCTTCCCCGCACGCAAACAAGCAACCGTCTGCGCGCAATGGCACGAATTGGGTGAAGCGACATAAACCGCATCCACCGTGTCAGAAGCCAACATCTGATCCAAAGAGGTGAAAACACTCGGTATATCCCACCGACCGGCATACTCCTCGCCCCGCTCCTGCGTACGCGAATAAAGGGCCGTAACACAAACACGGCCCTCCAAACGCGAAGCAGAAATAACGCGGTCCGAAATGAAATTACTCCCTATAACCCCCAACCGGATCACTGCATAACCGGATTGACGCGATTATCCCAAGCCGAAGAAACACTCTGCTGCCCCAAATAGAAAATCTTGGCCTCCACCCACTGCGCATTGCACGGAACAGGCCCGCTCCACAAAGGCGATCCTTCCGTCGGGACACTCCCGTCGACACTGTAACGTATCTGTGCCCCCGAGATCATCGAATTGCAATAAAGCATACCCCCCTCGATGTAAACCCCGGGAGGCGGCAAGCGATAAGCAATCCCCTGAGCCGACCACCAAGGCATCTCCTTCTGTGCAACAATGCCCATATAGCGGCTCCAATCGCGCAAAAAGTCATCACCGCTCCGCCACTCCGGCCGCGAATTCCAAGCCCGCTCAGCCAACCCGGGCAACTTGGGAAGCAGGAACCTGGTCGCCGTATCGAAATCGCGAATGGTCTCCGCCCACAACTGACCCTGCATCCCGAGTATCAACGCCTCCGCAGCACTATTATCGGCGTGGACCTTACCGACCCCAGCCTTCGAATTATCCATCAACCGCCCGTCATCGCCCCGCCAAAGCGAAGCATAAACATCGAAAGGCTGCATAGCAAACGGCCGCTGAGCGTCAATAAACCCGCCCCAAAACTGTCCCCGCTCGTCCGGATGATCACAGTAAGCAAGGTCGAAATACAAACTGCCAACATTGCTCAACACCACCGGATAGCCCTGATTAACCAACCGATAAGGCGTCTCGGCCTGAGCTCCATTAGTGCTCCAAACATTAACATAGCCCACATTGTCCTTCACCGCGGCACGGAACTTCGCACTGCGACCCTCCACCAACTCCTGCCACCCCGCAATCTTCAACCCGCGCGCCTTCAAAATATCGTTCACCCGCAAAACATAATAATCGGCCAACTCGACCGTATTCCTCAACCCGTTCTCGCGCATAAACCTCTTAGCCGCAGGCGACGCACTCCAAACCCCGCGCGGAACCTCGTCGCCTCCAACGTGGATAACCTCCAACGGAGCATCAGCCGCCGCATACATCTTCACTATCTCGTCCACCACCCGCTCCATAAAGCGATAAGTGCCCGGCAAAGCCACATTCATCACATTATCGTCGAAATCCTGAATCGACTTATAAACCGACTTATCCTCGAACTCGCTGAGCAAAAACTCCTCGGCCTTCTCACGATTGGTATCCCGATACTTAAAGTACCGCGCCTCCATAGCCCGTACCGCCGCACGAGCGTGACCAGGCGACTCGATCTCGGGAATGACCCGAATATGCCTTGCTTTGGCATAACGCAAAAACTCGATAAACTGACGCCGCGTCAAATGGCCCGTGCCCTGTCCGCCATAAGCCGGAACGATCATATCCCTCTCATCGACAGTATAACCCCTCCTGGCGCCCACCTCGGTCAACTCCGGCAAGCCCGGAATCTCCAACCGCCAACCCTCATCATCCGAAAAATGGAAATGGAAAACATTCAACTTATAAGCAGCCATCAAATCGACGATCCGTCGCAACCCGCGAATATCGGTATAATTGCGCGCCGTATCGAAATGCTGGCCCCGAAACCCGAAATCGGGCCAATCCTCGATAACCATCCGGTCCAAAACCACAGGCAAACTCCGCCCACGAACCATACTCAGCACACTCTGCACCCCATAAAACGCCCCGGCCGACGCCGAAGCAGAAATAGTCAAACCGCCATCAGTAATGTCGATCCGGTACCCCTCGCGATCCTGCACCGAATCATCCTTACGCAACGAAACGGCAAAACAATCGCGCCCCGCATAACCATAAGGCATAATCGCCGCGCCGACACCCTGCAACCCGCGAATCAAAAAATCGGCCTCGCCCGCAAACTCGTCGATAAAAGAGACACCAACTCTGGGCCCGAATACCGTCGTCCCCGCACCGGCCGTGACCAGCTTAGGGGTGGGAATAATATCCTTCTGAGTGATCCTGTAAGGAGCGACCTCGGCATTGCGCTCCCACTCCAACCGGCCATTGTTCGGCGAGCGGATTATGGTCTTCGCCGTCACCGGTATCGGTGTGACCTTGCCGTCACGAACGATGAACATCCCCTCCGGAATGGCGATATTGCTGCGCTGGGTATATGTAGAGTTCCACTCGATTTGGAGTTCCCCATCGGGCAAAACAGGCTGATAAAACGCGGTCGGCCGCAATTTCGACAGCGTACCACCCGCGTCCTCGACCATCACGGCCGCATCGGCCCCCTGAGGTGTGACCCGAGGCAGCCCATTGACCCAAATCTCCCAATCGGCATCCAGCGTCTCGCCCGACCGGTTGGTGATGACAAACCCATTACCCTCCCAAACGGCGCTGAACTGCGCCTGCTCGGGCGTCTGTGCACTTCGAAAAACCCGCTGCTGGGCACCCGCAATGGTCGCCGCAAAAACAGCCACCAACAAAAAGATATTTTTCATAAAAGTTAATAGTTAGAATAAAGCAAAGGTATTGAAAATAATGGGAATAAAAAAGCCCTCCGAAGAGGGCTTTTTTATTTTACAGCTCGGTTTTCTCCACAAACTCGAACTCCGGACCAGGACCCGCCTTAGTCACCTTATAAAGGAACGAATAGTCCTTGCCATTCGAATCGGCCGACACACCGTCATACCCGTAAACCTTCAACGAAATACGATACATCTGAGTGACGCCCTCCACCGAAAGCGGCGTGGTCGGGAACTTCAACGAAAGGAACAACGGCAAACCCCTCTGCTCCAACCGATCCCACAACAACGCAACCTTCTCCTCATCCGAGCCCAACTCGTGAAGCTCCGTATCATACTCCGCACTCGCCTTATTGCTATCGCGGCTCGACAACCGGAAACTGACATTAGGATAATAAGCATTGAACCCATAATACCACTCCTCATTAGTGCGCTGGACACCGTCCGAACCGAAACCTACATACATCTCCGTCTTCGGATCGCTCAAAACACGGTCGATAACCAACTGATAATCGTCCTTCGACATCCAGAAATTCACCGTCGGATCGAACACCCAACCATTGTCGCTCAACACATACTGCTCCGTCCGACGGCCCGCACCCGAAATGCTCGGAGCCCACCTGCCCTCGAAGAAATAGTATTCGTCCGCCCTCTTCGCCGAAGCCGAAGTGTTATAAACCACCGCCTTGCGATCCCCATCCTGAGCATAAGGAAACATCCGGGCAAGAAACGCCGGAACATACTTCGGAGCAGTCGCAAGACTCAAAAACTGCAACCCCATCTCCTTAACATCGTCGGCCGTCACCGTCACAACATTGTCATAAAACAATCCGTCAGCAACCCGAATGTTGTCTATCCGCAAAGTCGTGGTCAACGAAGCGTTCAAATCATCGCCCTGATACTTGAAAGCAAACCGAATCCTGCCACTATAATCCGCAAGCGAAAACACTCCCGCCGAAGCCTGGGCACCCGTCTGCTCGGTCGGCAAAGTGAAGTTTGCCGTCACATCGTCCCACACCGTCGCCGCGCCATTATAGCTCTCCGTCACCAAAACCCTCAAATAGTTCTGTCCGGAAACCGGAAAACGCAACTCGGCCGTGAACGACAAATTAGGATTCTCCAAACCCGTCAAATCGACCTCAGGCGAGACCAAAAACACATTGTTCTCCTCCTTCGGATTGCCATAAGAGGTCACCTCGGCATAAGTGTTGCCGCCATAAGCCGCCGACACCCACTCCCTCGTACCCGAAGTGTCGAACTGCGTCCAGCCGGAAGCAAACTCGCCCTCGAAATCCTCCTCCAGAATAATCGTCACAGGCTTAACCACATCAAACAAATAATCCTCACGATAACCGTAAGTCACCTGAACCGCCGAATTGACATCCAAAGCGGGAAACCTGCCCACCAACACATCGTCGAAAAAATCGCTCCCATTGGCAAAACTGTTCAACGCCTTCTCCGTATCCACCGCCTGAGCCAAAGCTTTCTTAGCGGCATCATCGCCCGCAGCCTTCACCGCAGCCTTAGAAATAGCCGTATAATCGGCATCCGTGAGGGTATAAGGAATCGACTCTACAATCGGCCGATCCTCGATCTCGTCATAAAGGTCCCTCACAACCTCGTTCTGATCGCTACACCCGGCCAGCAAAGAGCCAAACAACAGGGTGGTCAAAAACAATATCTTCTTCATAAAAATATCCCAATTTAAAAGTTAAACTTCAACCCCGCAGTCCACGTGCGACCGAAACCATAATAAACCAAAGCCGTCCGAGCATTATGACCCGCACCATCCCTGGCATCGGCAATATACCAACTGTCCAAAAGGTTATTCACGTTGCCATACAACGTAGCCCCCACATTCTCACCCAACCGGAACCGATAACTGAGCTGCAAATCGACAGTCGCATAATCCGGCAACTGCCACGAATCAACACCCGCATCGACCAAAGAGGTACGCCTGTCGGGCTGGAAATCGGCAAAGTTCTTCCCGAACCAGTTCAGGTCGCCACCGATCCGCACGCCCTTAAACACCTCCCAATCGACACCCAAAGCAGCCGTCATCTGAGCCGAATTACCCACGTGAACACCCTTCAAATAGAGGTTCATCGGGTTGCCGATAGGCTTCTGATCGTCGTCATAAGCGGTCGCATCCACATCGTCACGCCAAATCCAATCGCCCAACGAGCCCATAACCCGAATATTCAACCGTGTGCTCGGACGATAAGTCGCCTCCAACTCCAAACCCATGTGCCGCGCATTGATCCCGTCGATGTTATAAATCAAATCGTCCACCATTCGTGTCATCCCCTTATCCAGCCAAAGAGTATAATAACCGTTAAAAGTGAGGTTGAAAACATTGGAAGTATACTGGTACCCGACCTCCGCCGTCGCAACCCGCTCCATCTTGGCATCGGGGTTGGTGTTGATCGTATAATTCATAAACGACGAATTGAAGAACGGCGCCCTGGTGAAATAACCACCGTTGGCAAACACGCTGTGATTGGCACCCAGCTTATAACTCGCGCCACCCTTAATGCTCCAAGGCATAAAATTCACCCACTTCGAAACCGTCCGGCCATTCAAATAATCGAACTGGGGCGTATCCTCCGAAGACTCGTAAGGTGCCCCGGGATTGTGCCAACGATAAAAATTAGCCGACAACGAAGCCGAAACAAAAGCCGACAAATTGTCCTTAACATACTCCGCCTGGGCAAACAAACCCGTCCAAAGCACCTCGCCCGTCTCGTCGTACTGAACATAATCGCCCGGATACAAAGGCTGACCCTCCGGACGGTACTTGATCGAGTTGTCCAAATAGTAATCTGCCCCCAACAAATCGGTCACAGCACTGCCGTGGAAAGCCTTATAATATCTCCCGTCGAACCCGCCGGTAATATTGAACTGACCCACCTGGGTATTGAAAGTACTCATCAACCCATACCAATCGTGACGATTAACAGCCTCGCCCAAAACCACCGCCGCCGAACCGTCCGGCGAAGCGGCATTGAGTTCATAAGCGCGATCGAAATCCAAATGGCCCTCCGGAGTAAGCATAGTGTCCTCATAAGGCCGACCCGTATTATTATTGATGGCCAACAAATGAGACGACTCCGCATTAGGCCCAAAAGCACGACGACCACCGCCCCGAGCCAGCGACGCATAAAGCGAAGTGGACAACAAGCTCTTATCGTCTATCTGCCAAGTATGCACCAACGAGATCTGAGGTTTATGATAATGGTTATAACCATAAGCACCACCAGTCACCTTACCATCCTTATATCCCCACGAGCGGTTCATACGCCGACCGTCCGGATGGGTCTTATAATCTTCGATAAGATAGGGATTACCCCTCTGATTATGCCACTGCGGCGAACCGAACGCCGTCAAAGACAAACGGTGACGACCCTCGGCAAAAACCTTCGACAAATTGACAAAATAGTTCCAAGCCAAATAATCGGTCCCCCGAACATAACCGTCCGCACTCTTGCGGCTCCCCGCAAACGAAAAAGCCCAGCCGTTGTCCATCAAACCGGTCGAAAGACTAACATCCAGCTTCTGCAACCCGTCGTTCCCAACGCCATAATAAACCGAACCACCCTTCTGAGCATCGGTGCTCTTGGTGACGATATTGATCGTCCCGCCGACCGACGACAAAGCCAGCTTCGAAGCACCCAATCCTCTCTGGACCTGCATCATACTCGTCACATCGCTCAACCCCGCCCAATTCGACCAATAAACGCGCCCATTCTCCATATCGTTAATGGGAATCCCGTTCACCAACACCCCGATATTCTCCGAATTGAACCCACGCATCGAAATACGCGAATCGCCATAACCACCGCTCTCCTTAGTCGCATAAACCGACGGTGTCGACTTCAACAACTCCGGAAACTCCTGATTGGAGAGTTTAAGGTCGATCTGCGACCGCGTCACATTCGACACCGCAACCGGAGTCTTGCGGTCCGTCACGATCCCCGCAACAACCACAATGTCCTGCACCGAAATGGCATCCGGCTCCATAACCACCGCGCCCAAATCGCCCGTCGCCTCCAACTCGCGGGTAACATAACCCATAAACTCGACCGACAACGCCCCACCGCGAATGCGGAAGCTCCCGTCATTGGCCGCAATGGCGATGTCACCCGTGGAAGAGTTGACAATCACCGCACCCGCCAACGGCCCGTCACTCTCGCCATCGACCACCCGGCCCGTCACAAACCCCTGGGCACTCGCACCCAACGGCAGCAAAACGCCCAAAACAAAGATTAAAAGTTTTTTCATAATATAAGAAGTTGTTTAAAATTAAAATCATTATTTTTGCCCGCACAAAAGTAATGTTTTTATGCGTGCGATTCCGGTTTTCTTATTAACATTTTGTTGCGTTTTTATTAACATTTCGCCCGCCTCCGCCTGGGGCGAAAAAGGGCACAACGCAACCGCCCGAGTAGCCCAAAAACACCTCACCAAATGTGCCGAACGGAAGATAACCCGCCTTCTCGACGGACACAACATGGCCTACTGGTCGAGCTGGGCCGACGGCCTGAGAAGCTACCCCGAATACGACTTCATTCGCACCTGGCACTATGCCAACGTCGAGGACGGGGGCGACTACGCCTCCGAGCCCAAACTGCCGACCGGCGATGTCTACACGGCGGTGGAGAAATGTGTCGAAGTTCTGAAAAGTGACAACTGCGACAGTGTGAAAAGTGTCTACCTGAAAATGCTGATCCACTTTGTGGGCGACATGCACTGCCCGATGCACGCCGGACGCGCCTCCGATCGCGGAGGGAACGGCTACACGGTGACTTTCCGGGGTCGGAAAACCAATCTGCATTCTTTGTGGGATTCGGCCCTGCTGGACGGTGCCCACGTGTGGAGCGCGGCCGAGTGGGCCGAAAACATCGAGCCCCGAATGACCCGTCGCCAGCGCAAAGCAATGGCGGCCGGCACGCCGATGGATTGGATGGAGCAAACGGTCGACATTGCCGACGAGATCTACGACGGCACTCCCCAAAACGAGGACCTGAATTGGGACTACATCAACAAATACAGCCCCCTGATAGAGGAGCAGCTCCTCGAAGGCGGCCTAAGACTGGCCAAAATGCTCAACGAATTGTTTTAGCCTCCTTTTTGGCTTCCACCATAAATCCGCGATAGCTCAGGTCTTCGTCGAGTGCATCCCAGCGGATGCCGATATTGTCGCACTCGAACCTGCTCCGCGCCGCCGCATCGGCACCGGCCAAACGAGGATAATCGGCAAACCGCTCGCCGAAAACATCGCCCTTGTCCGTAAGGATATATATCCGTTCGGCGTCCGTCCAAACTTTAATCACCTTTGCCATTCCCGAAAAATTTATCCCAATTGGCCATTATTATCTCCCGGTTCTCCTCTATCACCATCTCTGCCAAACGCAGCTCGTTGCTCTTCAATCCGTGGTTTTCAATCAACCCGATCTCGGGCGCAACCCGAAAAAGACAAAAAGAGTAGGCATAACGTACAAATTTACAAAAAACCAATATTCTAAAGCCAACGCTTAAAGCGGAAAAAGGCGAGCGTCAACCCCGAAGCGACAACCATAGCCCCAAGGGTGACCCAAAACGACCCATGGTTCGACAACTCCGCAAAAGGCAACCTCACATTCATCCCGTAAATGCTCGCAATAAGCGTCGCCGGCATAAAAAATACACTCGCCACAGTGAAAATCTTAGTCGTCGTATTCTGCTCGATATTGATAAGACCCATCACCGTGTCCTTCAAATATGTCAACCTCTCGAAGCTGAAATCGGTATGTGAAATCAACGAACTAACGTCCCTGATCATCAACTGCAACCGAGGATAAACGTCATTGGGGAAATTCTCGCTCCGCAAAACCCCGCTCAACACCCGCTGGCGATCGAAAATGCCCTCACGAATGGTCATCATCGTCTCCTGCTCCGCATTAATATGCTTCAACAACCGCTCATTGCTCCGCACCTCATCCCCAATCTGCGTACTGAACCCCGAAATCTTCCGAGCCTCGGCCTCCACCATATCGGCATCCGCATCGATCCGAACCTCCATTATCGACACAAAAAGGTGATAACCCGTCGGATAAGCCCGATTATTAATCTGCAACCGCTTAGCCACATCGCCGAAAGTGCGCGACTCGGCCTCGCGAACCGAAACCAACAACCCCTCAGTAATAGTAAACGACACCGGCTCCAAAACCAACCCGCCATCCCGCTGAACGAAAAAGTTGGAATTAGCCACCACATTCCCGCCCTCCTCGGCGTACTTCGACGAACTCTCGATCTCCTCCACCTGCCACCGACTCTGCAAATCAATATCGAGATACTCCTCCACAGCCTTCTTCTCCTTAACCGAAGGGGTCAACAAATCGATCCACAGCACATCGTCGTACCCCAACTCGTCCAAAAGTTCGAGGTCGATGTTGCGGATCACCTTGCCGTGTTGCTTGAGATAAATCGTGATCATAATGCGGCAGGTTTAGAGGTAAGACTTAAAAACTTATCGAGAGCACGCCTCTTGGGCGCATCGAAAAAATAATCTATATTCCGCGTAAGGTACTCATACTTCTGCTCATCGCCCTCCACAGCCTCGTAAACACGCTCCACCCCCAGCGTCAAAGCACCGTCCAGAGAGGCCAAAACCTCGTTCGAAACCCCCTTCCGAGCAATCCACACCGCAAAAACCATAGGCAAACCCGAATACGCCTGCCACTCGGAAGCCAAATCCCACGAATAACGGAAGCGGCCCTCGTAATCGAAGACTTTGTCGCCTATCAATACGTAAGCATTCTCAGGGGCGGGGGGAAACGATGGCTTCTGCGAAGCCAAATCTATATCGGAATACTCCGGCGAAATATGCCAATAATTGTCAGCCAAAACGCGCGCCAACCTCACCGAAGTCATAGAATGGGAATCGAGAAAAACACGCCGGATCTCAGAAAGAGGCGAATCGGAAACCATCACCACCGTCCGCACCGCCCCATCGGCACCAATGCACCAATGCGGCAAAACATCATAATCCGTCAACGAAGATAACGCCCCGACAGGAACCAAAGCAACATCGGCCTCGCCCTCAGCAAACGCACGAGCACAACCCGCAGGAGGAGACAGCAACAACCGGACCCCCCGAATATCGGAGCACCGGATACCATACACAAAAGGCACGGTATTGAGATACGATACCATTGCAACGCTTATCACCGGAAGGGTCGTCCATTTTTTTTCTAATTATTTGCCTCAGCGGCAAAATTAGAAAAAAAAATGAAGAATGAAGAATGAAGAGCGAAAAAAAGAGAGGTGTTTTAGTGTGCATCGAGCCAATTGTTGCCCACCCCGCACTCGACAATCAACCGCACAGCCAATTGCGCCGCACCCTCCATAGCCGCCGTGACAATAGAGGTGACCTGCGGAAGTTCGGGCTTAAAGACATCCACCACAACCTCGTCGTGGACCTGCATAATCATCCGCGAACGCAACCCCGCATCGCCCAAATCGCCGAATATCCGCACCATCGCAATCTTCATAATATCGGCCGCGCTACCCTGGATCGGCGCATTGATGGCATTGCGCTCCGCCAACGACCGAACCGTGGCATTCTGAGAATTGATGTCGGGCAAATAACGACGCCGACCGAAAATGGTCTCCACAAAACCCCTTTCGCGAGCCTGCCGCGCAACACTCTCCATATAGTTCTTCACCCCGGGATAAGACCGGAAATAGCCCTCGATGATCTCCGCCGCCTCCAACCGCGGAATGCCCAACCGCTGCGACAACCCGAAAGCCGAAATGCCATAAATAATGCCGAAATTGGCAGTCTTAGCCCGTCTTCGCTGCTCCGTTGTAACCTCATCTATCGGCACTCCGAAAACCCGCGCCGCAGTATCGCGATGAATATCCTCGCCCCGCTCGAAGGCCCCGATCATCGCCCCGTCGCCCGACAAATGGGCCATAATGCGCAACTCGACCTGGGAATAATCGGCACTGAGCAAAACGTGGTCGTCGTCCGAGGCCACAAACGCCCGCCTGATCATCCGCCCCTGCTCCTGCCGGATGGGAATATTCTGCAAATTGGGATTGGTGCTCGACAACCGTCCCGTCGCCGTGACCGCCTGATTATAAGTGGTGTGGATCTTGCCCGTGCGCGGATCGACCAACCGCGGCAAAGCCTCGACATAAGTCGACAACAGCTTCTTCACCCCACGATATTCCAAAATCTTCGGAACCACCGGATGCCTGTCCGCAATCGCAGCGAGGGTCTCCTCGTCGGTGCTGTACTGGCGTGTCCGGGTCTTCTTCGGCTTGTCGACCAACCGCATCTTGCCGAACAACGCCTCACCCAACTGCTGCGACGAATTGACATTGAGCGCAGGCTCGGCGGTCAAAGTTCGAATATCGTTCTGCAAAGAGACAAGCCGACCATTCAGCTCGCGGCCATACTCGTGCAAAATCGCAATATCGACCCGCACGCCCTCGCTCTCCATCGACTCCAAAACGCCGATCAAAGGCTCCTCGATGGTTCGATATAGCTTTTCGAGATTTTGAGACTCAATGCCCTCCCACAACCCCGCCTTCGACGCAAACGCCTCGGCAGCACTCTGCGGAACGGTCCTGCGCCCCTCGGGGTCGAGTAAATAGGCCAAAAGCATCACATCGAACAACTGCCCCTTCAGCGAAATATCCTTCCGGCGCAAAATGTGCATCGCGCTCTTCAAATCGTAACCGATCTTGGCAACCGCGGGGTCTTCCAGCCACCGCCGCAACATCGCCACATCGGCCGAACGGTTCGTCTCCCCATCCGTCGAAAACACCACACTCCCATCCGTCGCGGGCAAAAAAGCCAACTCGACGCAACCTTTCATCAACTCCTCCAACTCGTCGGCACTCTCCACCGCCGCGGCAGAGACCACAGGCAGGGAGCTGAATAAATCTGGGGAGGGGAGGGGAGGGGAGAATTGAGAATTGAGAGTTGAGAATTGTTTCGAGTTCGTAGAACTCGTCAGCCCGTCGCCGCCCCCAGCGGCGGGCTGAATGCTCAGCCCTTGCTCGGCGACCGGCTGACCCTGACAAAGCACCGCCGAGTTGAACGGCGAGCGGTCGTCGTGAGCCATCTCGCGCAAAAAAGTGGCAAAACCCAACTCCTTATAAATGTCCACCAACGTCGGACAATCCGGATCGCACATCTCCAACCGGGAAGGCACAAAATCTATCGGAACCGAAGTGTCGATAGTCACCAACCGCTTACTAAGCAGCAACTGGTCGGAGTTGGCAACAAGATTCTCGCCGACCCTGCCCCCGATACGAGACGCATTCTTCAAAATCTCCTCCACCGGACCCCATTGCGCAACGAGCCGCATCGCCCCCTTCTCGCCAATGCCCGGAACACCCGGAACATTGTCCGACACATCGCCCCACAACGCCAAAATATCGGCCACCAACCGCGGGTCGTCGATGCCATACTGCGCCTCGATAGCCGCCTCGTCCACAATCTCCACCCCCTCGCCGCCCTTGCGCTGCTTGTAGATGAACGACCGAGGCCCCACCAGCTGGCCATAATCCTTGTCGGGCGTAACCATAAATGTGGTGAAGTCGGCATCCGACGCCTCGCGGGCCAAAGTGCCTATCACATCGTCCGCCTCATAGCCCGCAACTTCGAGCACCGGAATGCACATCGCGTCCAAAATGCGCTTGATATAGGGAACCGCCAAAATAATATCCTCCGGCGTCTCGGCCCTGTTAGCCTTATACTCGGGATAGAGTTTGTGGCGGAAATTGCCCCCCTTGGGATCGAACGCCACACCCAGATAGCGCGGCTTCTCGCGCACAATGATGTCGCGCAAAAACCTGGTGAACCCGAACACGGCCGAAGTGTTCAATCCCGCGGAGTTGCGCATCGGCCGGTTGACGAAAGCATAATGCGCCCTGAAGATTAGAGCGTAGGCATCTAATAGAAATAGCTTATTCATAGTTTTCGTGATCGTGGGCATATTTCGCGCTTCCTCGTTGCTCGTCGGGGTCTGTACTCTTTTGTACTATCCCCCTCCTCGCACCTTCGGTCAGCGCAAAATCTACTCCACGCTGACGAAAACCGGTGTTTTTTACATTTGTTATAGGATCAACTCGGCGTAAGAGCTCTCGGTTTCGGCCAACCGCAGCGAAACCAATCTCACCCCCTCGGGCAACCGCGGCCGCAAAAGCTCGGCAAAATGACGAACCAAATTCTCGCTCGTCGGCTGCCAATCCACCGCCACGACACCCTCCCAATGAGCCGCCACAGCATCCACCAACCCGCGATTGCTATCGGTCACCCGAACGACGAACGCGTGGTCGAATCGGGAAATGATATTGGTGTGGACGATCTGCTTCAGAACCCCGAAATCGACCACCATCCCCCGCTTCGGCCCCGCCTCGCAGGGCTCGCCGCTCACCGTAACCCACAGTCGATAGCTATGGCCGTGGATGCGATTGCAATCGCCGTCATAGCCCTCCAAACTATGAGCCATCTCGAAACCGAAAATTTTTGTGATCGTGGTCATATTTCGCGCTTCCTCGGTTCTCGGTCGGTCACGTACGCCGAGTACGCTCCCTCCCTCAACCCTTCGGTCAGCGCAAAATCTGATCCACGCTGACAAAAATTAACAACAAAAACAGAACTATTCATTATTCACTTCCAAATCCTTAATGGAGACCTGGCGCGAAAAAATCTCCCGCAGCGAAATAAAAGTCTCGGTGTTGGTGATGCCCGGAACAGGCAAAATGCGGTCGAAAATGGTATGCATCAAATGCTCGTTATCGCGGCAATAAACCTTGATAAGCAAATTGTACCGTCCCGTCAAAAAGTGGCACTCCACCACCTCCGGAATATGGTGTAAAGCCTCCGTCATCGACTCGTGCAACGTCACCTCCCGCAACTGAATGCCGATAATGGCGCAAACATCCAAACCCAATGCCTTCGGATCGACGATCAAACGAGTGCTCTGGATAATCCCCGACTCGGTCAACTTTTTCACCCGCTGATGGATGGCCGCGCCCGAAATTCCGCACTCGCGCGCAATCTCCAAATAGGGCATTCGCGCATTGCGCATCAACAATCTCAGGATTGTCTGATCTATCTGATCCATAAAAATCGAGTTAGTCCGACAAAATTATTAAAAAATATTAAAAAATTCGTAACTTGCACCGATTTTCTCGCGCGGGCGAATTTATACGATAAAACTTAAATAAACTATGAAATCTATTGACAGCTACGACTTTTCCGGCAAAAGAGCTATTATCCGTGTCGACTTCAACGTGCCGCTCGACAGTAACTTTCACGTTACCGACGACACACGCATAAGAGCCGCCGTTCCGACCATCAAGAAAGTTCTTGCATCGGGCGGTTCGGTGATCCTGATGTCCCACCTGGGGCGGCCGAAAGGGTCGGAAGAGAAGTATTCGCTCAGCCACATCGTCTCCACCGTCGAGGGCCTGCTCGGCACCAAGGTGATGTTCGCCGGCGACTCGTGGGGCGAAAAAGCGGCCGAAATGGCCAGGGATCTGAAGCCCGGACAAGTGATGATGCTCGAAAACCTGCGCTTCCACCCCGAAGAAGAGGGCAAGCCGAGGGGCCTTGCCGACGACGCCACCGATGCCGAAAAAAGTGCCGCCAAAAGTGCTGTCAAAGAGTCTCAGAAAAAGTTTGTCAAACACCTCGCCTCGTTGGCCGACGTCTACATCAACGACGCGTTCGGCACGGCACACAGGGCGCACGCCTCGACGGCACTGATCGCCGACTATTTCCCGAACGACAAAATGTTCGGCTACGTGATGATGGGCGAACTGAAAGCAATAGACGACGTGATGGGCAATCCCCAGCGGCCATTTATGGCGATCCTGGGCGGGGCGAAGGTCTCCACCAAGATAGTCATCATCGAAAAACTGATGGAAAAGGTCGACAGCTTGATCCTGGCGGGCGGAATGACCTACACCTTCGCCGCGGCGCAGGGACAGGACGTGGGCGGCTCGATGAACGAAAAAGAGATGCACCCGCTGGCGTTGGAAATCCTTGAAAAAGCCCAAAAGAAGGGCATAAAGCTCTACTTCTCGCCCGACGCGCTGTGCGGCAAAGAGTTCTCGGCCGACACGGAGGCCAAAGAGTTCCTCGTCAAAGAGATCCCCGCCGAGTGGGAAGGGATGGACATCGGCACGCAGGGCAAAAAACTCTTCACCGAAGTTATCAAGGACCAGAAAACCATTCTGTGGAACGGGCCGGTGGGCGTGTTCGAGTTCGACAAGTTTGCCAGCGGAACCCGTGCCGTGGCCGATGCCATTGTCGAAGCCACTTCGCGCGGAGCCTTTTCGCTCATCGGCGGAGGCGACAGCGTTGCGGCCATCAACAAATTCTCTCTGGCCGACAAGGTGAGCTACAACTCCACCGGCGGCGGAGCGTTGCTCGAATACATAGAAGGTAAAGAACTGCCGGGTGTTGCGGCGATAAGGAAGTGAATTAAATAACAATAATAATTATGAAAAAGTTAGTTTTAGTTTGTTTGGTTGTTATGGCAAGTTGTGGCGTTAAGACAAGCGAAAAGGTGCCGGGAGTGGATCTGGCAAATCTGGACACCACCACCCTGCCCGGTGAAGATTTCTATCAATACGCCACCGGCGGCTGGCAGGCGGCACACCCGCTCAAGCCCGAGTTCGGTCGCTACGGCTCGTTCGACGTGCTCCGCGAAAACAACGAAATCCGCATCCGCGACCTGTTCGCCGAACTCGAAAAAACCACCGCTGAAAAGGGAAGCAACACCCAGAAAATCTCCGACCTCTACAAGCTGGGGATGGACTCCGTTCGGCTCAATGCCGAAGGAATGACCCCCGTGCAGGAAGACCTGTCGGTGATCAAACTTACCACCCAAGCATACGGCGACAAAACGCAGGTGAGCAAACTGCTGGGCGAAATCCATCGCTCGATCGACAATGCCCTGTTCTCCTCGGGCGTGGGTGCCGACTTCAAAGATTCGGATATGAACATCCTCTACGTCGAACAGGCGGGGCTGGGGATGAGCAACCGCGACTACTATCTGGAAGAGCAGAGCGCAGACATCCGTGAAGCCTACAAAACATTTATCCGCACGATGTTCACCCTGGCCGGTGCCGGCGACCCCGAAGCGGCCGTCGAAGCGGTGATGGACATCGAAACGAGGATAGCCGAAGCGTCGCTGAGCAACGTCGAGCTCAGAGACCCCAACAACTCATACAATATGATGACGCTGGAAGATGTCAAAAAAGAGTATCCGGCGTTGGATTGGGATGTCTATTTCGATGCGGTGAATGTCGAAGGCATCGAAACATTGAGCCTGTCGCACCCCAAGGCGATGAAGGTGGTGAACGATGTGCTCACCGAAGGGGGCGAAAAGCTGGGATACTATCTGGCATTCAACGTGTTGAACTCGGCCGCAGGTGTTCTGAGCGACGAGTCGCAGCAAGCCAATTTCGAGTTCTTCGGCCGCACGATGTCGGGTCAGGAACAAATGCGTCCCCGCTGGAAACGCGCGCTGGGCGTACCCAACTCCACTCTCGGTGAGGCTGTGGGCGAAATGTACGTGGCCAAATATTTCCCCGCGTCGAGCAAGGAACGGATGGTGAAGATGATCGAAGATCTGCGCACCGCCCTGAGCCAGCACATCGACGCGCTGGAATGGATGTCGACCGAAACCAAAGCCAAAGCGCAGGAAAAACTCGCCTCGTTCAAAGCCAAAATCGGCTATCCCGACAAATGGAAAGACTATTCGACCCTCGAAATCGACCCCGCACTGAGCTACTGGGCCAACATCAAGCGGGCAAGGGCGTGGTACAGCGACGAAAATATGGCCGAAGCCGGAAAACCCGTCGACAAAACCAGATGGGGGATGAGCCCGCAAACGGTGAACGCCTATTACAGCCCCACCCAGGGCGAAATCTGCTTCCCGGCCGCGATCCTGCAACCGCCCTTCTTCAACGCCGATGCTGACGATGCGGTGAACTACGGCGCAATCGGGGTGGTTATCGGTCACGAAATGACCCACGGCTTCGACGACATGGGGCGGCAGTTCGACAAGGACGGCAACCTGAACGACTGGTGGACGGCCGAGGACGCGAAAAAGTTCAACGAATTGGCCGATATTCTGGTGGCGCAGTACGACGCCATCCAGATACAGCCCGGATTGATGGCCGACGGTCGCTTCACGCTGGGTGAAAATATCGCCGATCAGGGCGGTTTGAGGGTGGCCTACACCGCCTGGAAAAACTCGCTGAACGGCACCGAGCCCGCTCCGATAGACGGTTTTACGGGCGAACAGCGTTTCTACCTGGCCTACGCCGGTCTTTGGGCGCAGAACATCAGGCCCGAAGAGGAAGCGCGGTTGACCAAGATCGACGAACACTCGCTGGGGATGTGGCGCACGAATGGTGCGGTGCGCAACCTCGACACATTCTTCAACGCCTTCGGCATCACCGAGGGTAAAATGTGGTTAGCCCCTGAGGACAGGGTGGTGATTTGGTAAACTAAGAACTAAAAACTAAAAACTTAGTTACGCGGAACCTTCGGCTCGACCCCCCCCCCCCCCGGGCCGAGCGGGCGGGGCCTGCGCCCCCGACAATTATATGAAGAAACTTATTTTCATATTTTCATTGTTTCATCTTTTCATATTCTGTGCGAATGCGCAAGAACTCAATCCGCTGAACACCGATTCCGACTGCGACGACAAGCCGACGCAACAGAGTGTGAGATGCAGGAATTGTATCGTCTATTTCAACGATAATGGCGATCTGCGGGTTCACAGGTACAAACAATCGTGGCTCAATGTGGGCTATGTCATCCAGTCGAGCTTCGACCGGTTCCACTTCCCGGACGGTGCGCCGCCCCTGACCGCCAACAGCAAAAAAGGGTGGGGGATGAACGTCACCTACGGCACTTCGTATACGTTGCACAGGACCCCCGTGTTGAGTATCCTGCATTTCGGCATCGACGCAGTGTGGGTCGATTTCAACTATGTAAAGGGACGGATGGTCCGCTATGTGGATAGGGGCAGAAAGCCGATGACCCGCCAGCTCGATCTGGCGATGGGTGTCGGGCCGGCGGTGCACATCGCTGCTGCGCGCAACCTCGACGTCGATGTCTATTTCCGTTACAACCCCACATTGGCGACCTATCACAACGAGAGCCGCGATCGGGCGGAGGCGCGGTTGGGCTACGGCACGATGTTCACGTCGGGCTTCTCGGTGGCGTGGAGCGGTTTTGCGCTGGGGGGCGAGATGCGCTTGGGGCACAGCGACTATCATATGCTCGATTGGAGAGATCGCGACCGGACAGCTTTCAACCCTCGCGAGGGGGTGACCAACCCGATGTTTCCGGGCGGCCCGATCGCGGGCACGACCCATCACAAAGTGATGAAGCTTCGGACGTTCGGGGGACGGATATTTCTCGGATACAGGTTTTGATTTTCGTGAAAAGCACTCATCTTGCACGCCTCCTCATTTCCCAACCGCGGCTGTACGCTATGTACTATCCGCGTCCGCGAAATTTCGGTCGGCGCACAATCTGAGCACTTTTGACGAAAATAGTTATTTTGTGGTGTATGGCGGGAACATACTCATATCGCATAGCCTCGCGCGACCTCGATTCTACGGGACGGGCGAGGCTGTGTGCTCTGGGTGAGCTGGTGCTCGAAGCCGCAGGCGACGACGCCGACACCCTGGGGCTGGGGGTGGGCGACCTTCAAAAAATGTTTGTCGACAGAACGGGCCAGATGCAAGGCTTGCGAAGCGATGAGCAAGGGAGCGTACTCGGCGTACGTGACCGCGCGAAAAGCGAGCGTAACGCCGCAGATGACCCGTTCTGTCGACAAACGGGCGCAAGCTGGGTGCTCTCGCGAATGGCTATGGAGTTCTCGCGCCTGCCCGAGCGGGGCGAAACGGTCGATATCTACACCTGGGTGAGCGACTATGGGCGGTTGGTGACGACCCGCAATATGGTTGTCGGCAATTGTGGCCACGCCGTCACCCAGTGGGCGATGATCGACCTGGCGACGCGGCGACCGCTGGACCTGTCGAGTTTGGAGAACAAAGGGGCGTCGTTGATCAATCGCACCCCGCCGATCGACAGGCCGCGAAAGGTGGCGGCTGTCGACGATGAAATCGTGCAAACGACCCACACCGTCGTCTACTCCGACATAGACTTCAACGGCCACGTCAACTCGATGAAGTACCTCGAATGGATGGTCGATCTGATGCCTGCAATCGCGGGCAGGGTGAGGATAGACCTCAACTATCTGCACGAAGCCGTGCTGGGCGAAGAGCTGACCATCCGATATGGCAGAAACCCCCACACCTTCGACATCCGAAATGCCGAAGGTGCAGGGGTATGTCGCGCAGCAGTGGAACTTTTAGGCCAATAACGCTTCGAACTTAGCCTTCAAATCGCCCTTGCTGAGCGCGCCCACGTGGCGTTCGACCAACTCACCGCCCTTAAAGAACAAAATGGTCGGAATGTTGCGGATCGAATACTTCGTCGGCAAAGTGCGCTCGTGATCGACATTGCACTTGCCAACCACCACCCGGCCGCTATACTCCTCGGCCAACTCCTCCACCATAGGGCCGATCATACGGCACGGACCGCACCACTCCGCCCAAAAATCGACAACGACAGGCAACGCGCCACCGATCAACCCATCGAAATTAGAACTGTCTATAACCATAATATTAAATTTATAATGTCCTGTTAATAACCACCGCCCTGACCAGATACAGCTCTCGAACACTCGAAACACCAAGCCTGACTTCGTCGAAATTCTCGCCGTCCAACGGGATCAGCCTCAACACATCGCTATTAGTGTCCCTGCGAACCCGCCGGAGCATTGTGAACTCCTCGCCCACAACCACATAATCGCCCCCGGGAACCAACGCCGAAACATCCACCCGACGAAGCAACACCATCGACCCCGCCGGAATGGCCTCGCCCATAGCCCGCCCACTATACACCGCCCCGAACTCGGCATCCTCCACACCCGGCAAGCAAACAAAACCGTGAGACAAATACCTCTGCGGCGAAGTGACATACTTCTCCACCTCCACATCGTAGAACGGAACCGAAACCCGTTTCACCGAGTCGTCCGTGAACATATCTCCCTCGCCGGTCAACAACCATGCCTTGCTGATCTGGCCATATTTTGCGGCAATCATTCCGGCAAGTTCGCGACTGATGCCATTGTTGCCCCGCTTGATCTGATAGAGGTTTTCGCCCCTGTTGAGCCCGATGGAGAGCGCAAAAGAGTTGACCGACAGACCCGTCCATCGAACCACACGTTCTATTCTTTGCCAATTATCAAGCAAAATAACTTGTTTTTCTGGACGAAAATTACTACTTTTGTAACCCCGAAAGGTCTCGTAGTTCAATGGATAGAATATCAGATTCCGATTCTGACGATACAGGTTCGATTCCTGTCGAGATCACAAAATACTGAATTCATTTAAGGCTCAATGCCTAAAATTAACAGAGGAACAGGAGGGTTGTTTCGTCCCTGCCTCATGACGTTGTAAACCTCACCTTCGTAAAAAGCAATTCCGCTGCTCATTTCACTTTGAAGGGCTTTGGTCGGCAATATCTCTATGCCAAGATTAATTTTCCCACCTGAATAAAAAAGCATATGCTTGACAAAGAGGTCGTATGCAACAAACGAATATTTGCCGAACTGAACCTCTATTGCAATTGCATTTTTAACAAAGTCAGTTTGATTATAGCTATATATCGGATTCGATTCTCCATTGCTTTCCAAAAAACATTTTTGTTCTTGTACATTCATGGGAATTGATGCCTCCATCAATTCTCTGTTGAGAGTGATATAGTAGCTATACCTGCTTTCGCCCCATTCAAGTTGCGAGAAGGCTTGTTTGAACGCATCGTTGAGACCGACAGGAGAATATAGAATTTTACCTTTTTTTCGAGTCTCCTTGCTCTCTTTGGTTCGATACACGGAGGCATCAATTCCTGCAATTACGCTCTTGATCTCTTCATATAATTGCGGATAGTGAACAAGAAGATACTCCTCTCCGTTTAAATGCGAATATTTCTGTGTTATTCTCATCTATAATAAAAAAATTACATCCACGAATCCGGTTTTTTTGCGATCCTGTCATTAGGAGATGGTATATGGATGGGTTTCCCAATAGGTCGTAATTTTAGCGTTCCATTCTTCAGTTCCTTAAATCTTTTTTCGGCAAGGAGGCAGTAGTCGTTTTCTCTATCAATAGAGATACAATTACGATTGTTCTTGTACGCTGCAATCAATGTAGATCCTGCTCCACCAAACGGATCAAGAACCCAACCGTTCTCGTTTGTTAAAGCGAGAACACATCGTTCGACCAACTCAACTGGGAACTGACATGGATGTGCTGTCTTCTCAGGATGGTTCGCTTTAACGTTGGGGATGTTCCACAGACACGAATCCCAATTTTCCACCAAAATCTCCCAAATATCAGACGGATTTTTGCCGAGTGGATTACCGGATAATTTTCCTTTATTGGGACCTTTATAATGCAGTTTACCAGGATACTTTGACGGCACTCTAACTGCATCTAAGTTAAAGAGATAGTCGTCACTTTTTGTAAACCACAATATTGTTTCGTAGCGTCCCGAAAAACGATTAGAAGCATGGAGCCCATGACCGAAGTACCAGACTATTCGATTTCTGAGCTTCAGTCCAAGTTTTTTAAATATGGAATAATAAAAAACATCAAGGGGGAAAACTTCTCCATCGTTAACATAATTACCCACCTGCCAACACAAACTACCTTTGTCAGATAACACCCTAATCAGTTGAATAATTATTCTTTCTTGTGCCAGAAGATACTTCTCTATCGACGTTTTGGTCTCATAAGACTTTCCAATATTATAGGGAGGAGAAGTTATTATTAAATCAAATAATCCATCGGAATAGTTTTGCAGAATATTTTCTGCATCCCCATTCCTTATGATTCCTTCTATTGTCGAATAAGTATTCATCACATTGTTTTTGCAAAAAACAAATTAAATGCCGAACTTCGTGCCCTACTATTGAATTTCCCGCAAAAATACAATATTTTTTTGTGATAGACAAAGCCACAGTCGATAGAATTTTTGCCGCCGCCGACATCGTCGAAGTGGTGAGCGATTTCGTGTCGCTGCGCAAAAAAGGGGTCAACTACGGCGCGTGCTGTCCGTTCCACAACGAAAAAACGCCCTCATTCGTCGTCTCGCCCGCCAAAGGGCTGTTCAAATGCTTCGGCTGCGGCAAAGGAGGCAACGCCGTAACCTTCGTGATGGAACACGAGGGGATGAGCTACGTCGAAGCGTTGAAATATGTGGGCAAAAAGTATGGCATCGAGGTCAATGACCGTCCCGTAAGCGACGAAGAACTGAAGCGAAACGACGACCGCGAAAGTATGATGGTGGTCAACAGCTTCGCCGCGGAGTGGTTCGGCAACCAACTGCACGACACCGACGAGGGACGAAGCGTCGGTCTGGGCTACTTTCGCCATCGCGGCTTTTCCGACGAAATGATCCGCAAATTCGGCCTGGGATACTGCCCCAAAGGAGACAAACTCACAACGGCGGCACTCGCGGCAGGCTATAAGGAGGAGTTTCTGGTCGGCACCGGCCTTTCGATCAAGCGCGAAACAGGCGGTTTCTACGACAGGTTCTCCGAGCGGGTGATATTCCCCATCCACTCTATGTCGGGCCGCGTGGTGGCTTTCGGCGGCAGAACGCTGAGGACGGACAAAAATGTGGCGAAATATCAAAATTCGCCCGAAAGCGAGATCTACTCCAAAAAGAACACCCTGTACGGCATTTTCTTTGCCAAAAAAGCCATCTCGCAGCAACGCAACGCCATTCTGGTGGAGGGCTACACCGACGTCATCTCGATGCACCAATCAGGGGTCGAGAATGTGGTCGCCTCGTCGGGCACCTCCCTGACCACCGAACAGGTGAAGCTGCTGAAACGCTTTACCGACAGCGTGACCGTCATCTACGACGGCGACGAAGCGGGCGTGAAGGCGTCGCTGCGGGGGATAGATATGATCCTGCGCGAGGGCCTGAGCGTGCGCGTCGTCCTGTTGCCCGACGGCGAGGACCCCGACTCGTTTGCCCGTGGCCGCAATGCCACCGAGTTGCAAGATTTCATACGCTCGGCCGAAGAGGACTTCCTGGCCTTCAAAGCGAGACTGCTGATGGGCGAAGCGCGCGGCGACGTCATTCGCCGAGCCGAGGTCGTGGGCGATATGGTCGCTTCGATAGCCGAAATTCCCGACGCAATCCGCCGCTCGATGTACATCCGCGAATGCGCCCGCTCGATGGAGGTGGACGAGGCATTGCTCATCTCCGAAGTTGCCAAAAAGCGGCTCACCGTCGGCTCGGCCGACCCCGAAGCGGGAGAGTTCATCAGGCGACAAACCGCCGCCGTCAAGGGCGACATTGCCGCCACCACCCGGCCCTCAACAGCCGGCAGCAGCATCGACGAGTTGGAGAAGGAGCTGGTGAGATACCTCATCAAATATGGCCACGAGTCGTTCGACTTTCGCGACGGGCGGGCGGTGACCTCGCTCAATGTGGCCCAAACCATCATCGGCGAATTGCGGGCCAACGGATTTACCTTGCGCGGGCAGGCCTATCGCGAGTTGTACGACACCTATCTCTCCTTGTTCGATTCGTCTTCCGAGATCGGGGCGCATCACTTCATCAACCATCCCGATCCGGCGGCAGCGAATGCAGCGGTCGATCTGCTGACGGCGGACGACAACTATGTGCCATCCAAGCTGTGGAAACGCAACGAGATGGGGATCGCCACGGAGCGCGAACGGCTCAACGAGGCTATTCCGAGGGCTATTATGCTCTACAAATCGAAGGTGATAGACGAGTTGACGGCCGAGCTTCGTGCGCGGTTGGTCGACGAGCCCGACAACGGCGACATTCTGCGCCACATCTCCGCCCTGAACCGCGAAAAAAACCTCATCTCAAAGCGGTTGAGCAGGTTGATACTGTAAGGAAATTTTTGCGCAAAAATTTTGTAATTTCAGAAAATTATCAGCACCTTTGGGGTGCTGTTTTTATTTCTAACCAAAACATTTTAATTATGAAAAAACTAATCTTTTACGTCGCCGTGGTGATGGTTGCGGTGAGTTGTTCCCCCGAGCCACCCGTTTCGCCGCAGTCTGCGGTCGAGGTGGATGAGGATGTTGCGCGAGCGCGGGAGTTTGTGGAGGTGCAGGCGGGGTTGGGTACGAGGGGAGTTAATAATAATCATCCGGCGTT
>QMCD01000118.1_pt1 | contig 56405 bp, 85 predicted proteins | sample 1821841 | NCBI WGS metagenome assembly QMCD01 (sample SAMN01991225, study PRJNA193472) | Termite gut metagenome, whole genome shotgun sequencing project. | isolation source: worker | host: Macrotermes natalensis
TCGGTGGTGGCGGCGGAGAGGCTGCGCCTGTCGCCAACGCTCATGGCGGCCACGATGGAGGCAACTTAATTTTTTCCCCGGAGGGATTTTTTATATTTGAGCTTTGGTATTCTAATGTGAAGTGGTGTGAAAGGCATTAGAAAGTTTGTAGAGCACACCACAAGGAGAGTGAAAGTCATGTCAAAGTTTGAAGAAATACATCCTATCGTTAATAAACTTTTAAATGCAGATGGAAGTATTACCACACTAGATGGTTCTTCCGTGCTTGTTCCAGCAAATGAAGAAGGCGCTCGCCATTTTTTACAAATGCATCCAACTGCTAATAAGATGTTAAATGAAGATGGAAGTATTAGTCCACTATCTATGGGCGGCAATGGCGGACCAATGGTCATTCAACAAAACTATTGGTTTGAAACTTCTACAGAAAGAGATTCCTATTTTCTTTCAAATCCTAATGAACTACAGCAAAATATTTTTGTTATAGTGGATGGCATTCTTAATCAATACGATGGGTCTGAATGGAAAGTAATCACATCAATAATTCAAGGACCACAAGGAATTCAGGGAGAACAAGGATTGACTGGTCCGCAAGGTCCTCAAGGAGTTCAAGGTCCAATAGGACCAGCAGGTCAAGACGGAACAAACGGCATTGATGGAGCTCAAGGAATACAAGGTCCTCCTGGAGAGAATTCCGCGTCGAACGTTCAATACAAAGTATTAGCAGACGGTCCTCCATTTTATAAAAATGATGTTGTACTTTCAAACATTCCAGACGAATATGGTCGTTTAAACTCCTATGCAGTTAAGGTTGACGAGACAAACGACCTTCCTAGTTATCTGTCATCTGATTGGGCGATATTTGTAATGCAAGGAGCTCCAGGAGAGCAAGGACCACAAGGCCAACAGGGACCTCAAGGAGACCAAGGCAATGTTGGACCATCGGGCGCACCGGCATTAAGCACAAAAGTAAATTGGAGTAATGTGTCCACACTTGCTGATGCAACTACGATGGTAGACGGCGTTTATGTTATTCCTAGAGGAGTAGATACTGCTCAGAATTGGGGAAAGATAGTAATCCCAGCAGATGGCTATTTATATATGTCAGTAAATTACAATTGTACAGTTCAGAATACACACACATGGCTTAGGATATCACCACATATTAATGATATACAATTAGCTTATCATGCTGTGCCAAATAATTACGATGTAGATACTCCAGCATCCGCTCGTGGGTTACTCCCGGTATCAATTGGTCCATACAGAGTTTCAGCAGGAGACACGTTCCATATATATGGTGGAGATGCGAATGACGTTAGCCTTTGGGAAGTATATAACGGATCAATAATTCTTACGCCATTTATTGATCAAGAAGATACTTTATCAGATGAAGTTAACTCCATCAAAGAACGATTGTCCAACACCGAGCAAAACATTTCGACAAATAGTGCATTAATTACACTAGGCTCAACAAGAATGGATGTTCATAAAATGGCCGATCGTTTTAGATGGAATGACTACTTTGAAACAAAAAAGAAGCTGTTCGACTTAGAAGCAAAATTAAATAAGAGCATTGCCGATATCACAAGAATTACAGACGTTACAGAACTTGCGAAGACGAGAGTTTTAGTTTCGGACGAACTTGGCGGTTTGATAACATATACGTACACTCAGACTGATACCAGCAGCGTGCATGTTTTGCTCAATGGCATCCATATCGAAACAGCAATAGATATGCCTATGAACGTCCCGTTTACAGATTATTTAAAAGTCAAAAACGGAGACGAGGTAGTAATAAGTGGCGCAACCTCAGTCATTTACGAACCATATATTCTCGATCCGGCCGAAGCTCAACGTCAGATGGATCTTCAAGAAGAAATTCGAAGAGTTGCTCAAGAAGTTTATGATGGGGCCACACCAAAGCTCGATATGGATAATGGAGTAACTGTGCTCGGAACCGGAGGCGTGTTAACACTTGGCGGTGGAGAAGAATGGACCGTTCCTTCAAATGGAGCCATCGTATGTACATTTATTGCGGTTCTTGGTTTATCCTCGGCTACAGTTAGTGTTGATGGAAGTGAAGTATTCTCAAGTGTCCTTCTTGGAGGAAAGTCAAAAACGGTTCCGGTTACGACAGGACAAAAGGTTACTTATACTGGCGGCCTAAGTGTCATTGGCGGATTGTCTGTCAAGTTCTATGAAAATGCTTAATTCTTTTCGATCGAACCCGGCCCCAACATTATGTCGTAAAAGATGAAGTTTTGAAGTTCTCCTTTTATTCTGTCGTCACGCTCAATAAAAAGTATTACGACGTTGGGGTCGGTAGTAGATATATATTTTAGAATAAAAGGAGGAATTTCCTTATGTCTCGCACTCGGTCAAGACAGTCATTTCTTGACGAATCAGAAAATTCAATTTCAAGAAGACCGTCATTGACTCCGGAAGCCGATGAAAACCGAATGGTTGCATTGGCCATGGCGTTGGCCGAGAAGCAATTACGGGAAGGAACGGCATCCTCACAAGTAATCGCCCATTTTTTAAAAATCGGGTCAACAAAAGAAAAATTGGAACAAGAGATTCTATCGAAGCAGACGGCGTTATTAGAGGCCAAGACCGAAAGTCTTAAGTCGGCCAAACGAATGGAGGAACTATATACCAACGCACTCACGGCAATGAAAATATATCAAGGAGGTGATCAAGAAGATGCAGGATCGGACGACTATTAGAACTTATTCAGAGTTGGCGAAACTGGATAGATTTGAAGACCGATTTGAATATTTATCGATTCCTGGACAAGTTGGCGAAGATACCTTCGGGTTTGATCGATATTTGAATCAGAAGTTCTATAAGTCGGATAAGTGGAAACGAATTCGGCACGCAGTAATCATGCGGGATAATGGATGCGATTTGGGAGTTAGAGGGGAAGAAATAAATTCGCCAATAACAATTCATCACATGAATCCAGTAGATGTTGAGGATATTAAAAACCAATCCGATTATCTATTAAATCCCGAATATTTAATTTCAGTATCTTATGATACTCATAACGCAATCCATTACGGGAATAGTAATAGTTTGCGTAAACGACAGCCAGTAATAAGGTCTAGGGACGATCAATGTCCTTGGAAACACAATTAAAAAGGAGAACGAATAAAGTATGGAAAACGGAAAGTTTAATGATCAAGAATTGGAGCTTCTTAAGGGAGAAATTAGGAATGTAATTAAAGATCACGCGATGGATCTTGTTATTAATGGTCTTGCGAAATTGATTATCGATCATATTTCAACATTTGGTCGAAAAGTGAATGAGAATGCGTCCGATCAACCTGCGGAAATCGAGCAAACGGTGATGGCTGACGGCGTCGCAATTCCTGTCGAATCAATCAATAAAAAAGACGAGATTATTTCGGCAATTAATGCTACGTTTGTCGATCCTGTTAAATGGGCCGAGCCTACTTCTGCGGAATTTCCCGACGAGGCCGAAGAGATTATTGAAGATTCTGATGTGTGTGATGAGATGACTAATGTAGTCGTAGAATCCGATGAAATTATTGAAGAGACAGCTGTGGACGAAGATATGTCAGTAGAAGTTCAGGATGCAACGCCAGAAGACGTCGAAGCATCGGTTAAAGATTCTTTGGAAGAGCAACCAGCAGTCGAGATTAGTAATGAGCGACTAGTCGGGGTTGTATTCGGATGTGAATCTTTAAGAGTTCGTCAAAAACCGGATTGCGGGCCTAACTCACCGATTGTCGGAGTATTAAAAGCATCGGATAAGGTCTTTGTAGGAGATGAATGTTCCACTGATTTTTACAGCATTGAAGCAGAAAGCGGCATGACTGGATTTTGTTTGCGAAAATTCATCAAACTTATATAAAAAGAGGAGTAACAAGGTATGGCAAAGAATAAAGAACAGAAAGAAGAATCCGAAGAGGCGGTTGCTTCTGAAGAAATTCAAAATGGAGCAGAAGTCGAAAAAACTGTTACTCAAAAGCAGAAGTCAGTTAGAGGCCTTGTAGGTAATTGTGGAGAGCTTAGAGTTCGTGAGGCACCTAATGCAAAATCAAAAGAACTTAAGCGACTTAAGTGCGGCGAGATAGTTTATATAGCGCTGTCGGATTCTACCGAAAGCTTTTATGCTGTTGAAAAAGACAAGACGGTTTTCGGCTTTTGTATGAAGCAATATATTGAATTGATTTAGGAGGACTGTGATGGCGGAAATTAATGAGCCGAGCATATTGGTGACCATTAAAAAATTATTGGGCATGCCAAGAGAGTACACGGCATTCGATATGGATCTTGTGGTCCATATTAATTCCGTCATAAGTATTCTTTGGCAAATGGGGGTCGGACCCTCGGATGGATATATGATAACAGGATATGACGAAACCTGGGATCAGTATGTTATAGATGCGAATTCTAAATTAGTCATGGAAGTTAAAACGTATATTTATCAGAAGGTTCGACTTCTTTTTGACCCTCCTTCTAATGCAGCGCTAATGGAGGCGTTAAAAGGGTCAATTAATGAGTTCGAGTACCGATTATATACTCAAGAAGGAGGGTATTAGTTTGTGAGGAACGATTATTTGCAACACTTCGGTGTAAAAGGAATGAAGTGGGGCGTAAGAAAGGAGTATGTATCCGTTGCAAAAGAGGGTTCAAAAGCTCTCTCAGATGCGGCTAGGATCGGCTCCGGGCAAAAAACAAAAAAGAAAAACAACGAAGATTATTCGAAGTTAACAAATGAAGAACTTCAACGGCGTGTTAATCGGCTTAATCTCGAAGAGAATTATGGACGATTAACAGGGAAAACAAAGATGGTTCGAAGCGGCGGGGAATGGGTTAAGGAGATTCTTCAGGATACTGCAATTGGAGTGGGTCTTGTTGGAAGCGCGCTTAGCATATTTTTGGCGTTAAAGAAAGCAAAAGGCGGGTGATGAAATGAGAACAGTACTTAAACATCACGGCATAAAAGGCCAAAAATGGGGTGTCCGTCGTTATCAAAACGAAGATGGTACGTTAACTTCTGCTGGTCGTAAAAAATATACAATGAACGAAAAAGGCGAACTACAAAAAAAGCAGGTATCTACTGGAAAAAAGGTAGCAGCGGGTATATTGGGAACAATTGGCGGTTTGGGTGTTGCAGCCGCTATCGCTGCCGTGGTTAATAAGGTTGGAAGCTCTTCGTTTGTAAACGGGTCGCCAACATTTATTCAATCTTTATTGAGCAGACCAATAATGATTGATGCCTTATTAGAAGGATAATGGATGGCACTGTCAAACACTGCAACACCAGTATACTATGGCGCATTTCGAGAATCGGTTTTAAGAGGAGAAATACCAGTATGCAAAGAGATTTCCATGGAAATGAACCGAATAGACGAGTTGATTCGAAATCCAAAATATTATTATGATGATTTGGCTATTAACGGATTCGTTGAGTATTGTGAGAAGGAACTCACACTTACTGACGGAGCAGATCTACAACTTCTTGATTCATTTAAGCTTTGGGCAGAGCAAATATTTGGTTGGTATTACTTTCAGGAGAGAAGCGTTTTTGTTCCAGACCATGAAGGAAAAAGTGGACACTACGAGAAGCGATTGGTTAAGAAACGACTTAGAACAAAACAATATTTGATAGTGGCTCGAGGTGCGGCTAAATCCATGTACGCATCATGCTTACAAAGCTATAACTTAAACATCGATACATCGACTACATATCAAATAACTACTGCTCCTACCATGAAGCAAGCAGATGAAGTATTATCGCCTATAAGAACATCAATAACTAGAGCTAGAGGGCCGTTGTTTAAGTTTCTTACAGAGGGATCTTTGCAAAACACTACTGGGGCTAAAGCAAATCGAGTGAAGCTAGCCTCTACTAAAAAAGGAATTGAAAATTTTTTAACAGGGTCAATCTTAGAAATTCGGCCAATGAGAATTGATAAACTTCAGGGTTTGCGTTGTAAAACTGCTACGGTTGATGAGTGGCTTTCTGGAGATGTCAGAGAGGATGTAGTTGGCGCAATTGAGCAAGGCGCATCCAAAGTGGACGACTATTTAATCGTGGCTATTTCTTCGGAAGGAACGGTTCGTAATGGCAGTGGTGATACAATCAAAATGGAGCTGATGGAGATGTTAAAAGGCGAGTACTATGCGCCTCATGTCTCAATATTCTATTATAGACTTGACGACGTAGAAGAAGTCGCAGATCCGAACATGTGGATCAAAGCAAACCCGAATCTTGGAAAAACAGTTTCCTATGAGACTTATATTTTGGATGTCGAAAGAGCGGAGAAAGCCCCATCAGTCCGAAATGACATCTTAGCTAAGCGGTTTGGAATACCAATGGAAGGGTATACATATTATTTCACATATGATGAAACCCTTCCGCATCGGCAACGAGATTATTGGAATCTTCCATGTTCATTGGGCGGAGATTTATCGCAAGGCGATGACTTTTGTGCATTTACATTTTTATTTCCATTATCAACTGGGGAATTTGGGATAAAAACGAGAAGCTACATTACTGAATTTACATTGCATAAATTACCTGGAGCAATGCGAGTGAAGTACGAGGATTTTATACAAGAAGGATCATTAGTAGTTATGTCAGGGACTATTTTGGATATGATGCTTGTGTATGAAGATCTCGATAATTTTATAACAGAACGAAGCTATGATGTTAGATCGTTTGGATTTGACCCATACAATGCAAAAGACTTTGTTGCACGGTATGAATCTGAGAATGGTCCGTACGGAATAGTCAAAGTTATTCAGGGAGCTAAAACAGAATCGGTCCCGTTAGGAGAATTAAAGAAGCTTGCGGAGCAACGATTATTATTATTTGATCAAGAGCTCATGTCGTTCGCGATGGGGAATAGCATTACATTAGAAGATACAAATGGAAATCGAAAACTATATAAAAAGCGACACGAAGCAAAGATCGATAATGTTGCAGCTCTTATGGATGCATTTATTGCCTATAAACAAAATAAGGAGGCATTTGAATAGTGTGCGACAATTATATTTAAAACATCACGGTATAAAAGGCCAAAAATGGGGTGTAAGACGGTATCAGGAAGAAGACGGCTCTTTAACTCCTGCTGGAAAAAGAAGGAGCGGAACCGGAAAGACGGTAGGTTTATTATTAGGCGGCGCGGCAATCGGAGCAGTTGCGATCGGGTCAGCGTGGGCTATTAAGAATAAAATAAATCTTCGGAATCAAAAGATCGCCAATCTTGCACGAATTCAAAAAGGACTAGAGACTAAAAGTCAACGTCGTGCAATGGGTTTATATAATAAAATAAAAAGTAATTATGTAGATCCGAAAAGCGGGATGATCATGAACGTAAAGACGACCGTTCAAAATTTAGCACGAATAACACGGCCAGGATAAAGGAGGTGAGTTACATTGAGCAATGATACGCTAACTCACTTTGGTATTAGAGGCCAAAAATGGGGCGTCCGTCGTTATCAAAACGAAGATGGTACGTTAACTGAACGAGGAAAAGCGCATTATCAAAAACTAGATCAAAAATGGATCGCCAAAAAATCTGATAAGATTTATCGAGATTCAATGAATAAATCTCGTAAAGAGATGAATCAGTTTATCGATAGAGAACTTGGTGGAAAAACCGGAGCAACAGCGGTTAATGCTTATAATAAAAGACTCGCAGAGGTTATGAGGACCAAAACAAATGGGATACGATCCCCATCTGGCAAGGTAGTTGAGTGGGTAGCGAAAAGAGGCGCCGTTGGTGTATTTATGGCACTGGCAGATCAAGGTTATAATATAGATCAGTTAAAAAATGGAGTATGGAATACTGGCCGAGTAGGGTACAAAAAACAAACAGTAGATATGACCTCAGGAGGTGAGTGATGTGAATAATATATTATCTCACCATGGTATAAAAGGCCAAAAATGGGGTGTCCGTCGTTATCAAAATCAAAATGGATCATTAACATCTCGAGGAAAGAGTCGATATTATAGAGTTTCTGATAAAGACGAAAAAAAACAAAAAAGTATGAGCTATGTAACCTCCTCTAAAAAAGATATAGAAGCATATTCCAACATGATTAAAACCTTGAAAGGGTCTAATGAATTCTATGTTTTGGAGTTCGAGGGAACTGTTAAAATAGCAAGTATTAAAGAGGGCTCTGCTATATTTAATAGATTAAAATCCAACAACGATAAGTTCAAAAGAATGTTGGCGGAGCCCTATGGCGACTTTAATAGAAATAAATATAAAGACTATTCTTCTAGTTTAGCTGACCGAGATCCAAGGCATTCTGTTTTTTTAGACGCTGTTAGGAGCGCTGGTTATGATGGATTGGTTGATTATAATGATTATAGAATAACTAAAAAACCGATAATTATCATAAGTCCAGAGAAATTAAAGAAAATTGGTTCTTCTAAAAGGAACTATCAAGGAGGAAAGTAGATGGGGCTTTTAGATAGAATTAAAAACGCATGGAATGCTTTTATAGGAGAAGAAAAAGATCCATATCGTTATTTTAGAGACTTAGGATATTCGCATACTTACAATCCAGGTAGGAAACCATTAACGCGAGGAAACGAACGATCACTAATAACAGCAATTTATAATCGAATGGCGTTAGATGTTTCAGATGTTAAAATCGAACATGTTATGTTAGATAAAAACGATCGTTATTTAAAACCAATAAAAGATAGCTTATCGTCATGTCTCACATTAGAAGCGAACATTGATCAGAACGCAAGAGACTTTCTTCAAGATATTGTGATGTCGATGTTCGACGAAGGAGTCGTTGCAGTAGTTCCTATCGATACAGATCGAGACCCTGAGACTGGTTCATATGATATTTATACATTGCGAACGGGGAAGATTCTTCAGTGGTATCCAAAAAAGATACAAGTGGAAGTATACAACGATCGTAAAGGAATACGGGAATGTATTTTAGTTTCTAAGCAGAATGCGGCCATTATCCAGAATCCTTTATATGCGATCATGAATGAAAAGAACTCCACACTTCAGCGATTGATACGAAAGCTAAACTTATTAGATGTTATTGATGAACAATCTGGATCGGGTCGCTTAGATCTAATTATTCAATTACCGTATATAGTTAAGACAGAGGCGCGGAAAAGACAAGCAGAACAAAGACGAGTCGATATTGAAAGTCAGCTTTCGCGATCTAAGTATGGAATTGCATACACCGATGGAACGGAGAAGATAACACAACTTAATCGGTCTGTTGAAAACAATCTATTAAAACAAATCGAATACCTAACGAGCATGCTATATAGCCAGCTAGGAATAACGACGAGTATAATGGATGGCACGGCAGATGAAAAAACGATGTTAAATTACATTAATCGAACGATTAAGCCGATTATTGCGTCTATTTCATTGGAGATGACAAGGAAATTTTTAACACAAACTGCTAGAACTCAAGGCCATATAGTCACTTATTTCAATGAACCATTTAAATTAGTTCCTGTTTCGCAATTGGCCGATATTGCCGATAAGTTTACTCGGAACGAAATAATGTCATCCAATGAAATGAGACAGGTTATTGGTATGAAGCCAGTGGATGATCCAAAGGCAGATGAGTTAAGCAACAAAAATCTTAATCCAGGAGAGAATCAAACTTTTGCGAATACAACCGAAACGGTCCCTGATTCTCAAAACATTGCAGTAGAAGGAGAAAATCAAAATGGATAAAACCTATGATTTTAGTGGTTGGGCTTCTCGCAATGACATCGAATGCTCAGATGGCCGAACAATTCGTAGAGATGCGTTCAAAAATCAGCATGGTCAAACGGTGCCATTGGTATGGAATCATGACCACAAAGATGCCTACAATGTTTTAGGACATGCTTTACTGGAAAATAGGGCCGAAGGCGTATATGCATATGGTTCTTTTAATTCAACAGAGCAAGGTCAGAATGCGAAAGAGATGGTGAAACATGGTGATATTACTTCATTATCTATTTACGCAAATAAGCTGAAACAGAAAGGCGGGGATGTTGTCCATGGGTGTATCAGAGAAGTTTCATTGGTGTTGGCCGGTGCAAATCGGGGAGCAGTAATCGAGACGGTGGTCACCCATAGTGATGGCGAAGAGGAAGAAGCAACTGTATTTAATCCGAGCGAAGGTCTTACAATTAATCACAGTGGCGTTACGGCACAGTTGATAGAGTTGAAAGAGCCCGAGAAAAAGGTGGAAGAGCCTTTAAAGACGGACGAAAAGAACAAACAGGAGGAAGTTATAAAGATGGCAGAGGGAACAACGACGCCGGCGGCTCCTACCGAAAAGACCGTTCAAGATGTATTGGACGGCATGACGGAAGAGCAAAGAAATGTGTGCTTCGCAATGGTTGCGATGGCACTTGATGAAAATAACAAAGAAGGAGATGGCACTATGAAACAGAACGCGTTCGATCAAGACGGCGTCGAAAAGGACAAGGATGGGGTTCTTACCCATGCTGAAATTTTGGAAATTATTGAAGAGGCCAAAAAGGGCGGATCTTTAAAAGAGGCGTGTTTGGCGCACAGCATTGAGAATATTGATGTATTATATCCGGAAGCACGCCTTGTCGGTGCGGTTCCGAATGTAGTTACGGAAGATACGGCATGGGTTACAACGGTTATGGGCGGAGTAAAGAAATCCCCGTTCTCCAGAATCAAGACGATCGATATCGATATTACGGCGGACAATGCGCGGGCAAAAGGTTATGTAAAAGGAAACCAAAAAGTCGAGGAAGTTATTAAGGCGGCGAAACGTAATACTACTCCTACTACGGTTTATAAACTTCAAAAGCTCGATCGTGACGACGTGATCGATATTACCGACTTTGATGTTGTCTCGTTCATTAAAACCGAAATGCGCGGAAAATTAAACGAGGAACTCGCCAGGGCGTTCTTGTTGGGCGACGGTCGTGATGCTTCGGACAATGATAAAATTAACGAAGGAAATATTCGCCCGATTTTAGGCGACAATCCGTTGTATACGATTGCGGAAGTTATTGAAAAGACGGCAGGACAAACGAATAGTGATTTTGCGGTTGCGTTCATTGAGTCGATCATCCGTTCGCGCAAAAAATATAAGGGCTCCGGTAATCCGACGTTGTTTACGACGGAAGACATGCTTACCGAAATGCTATTAGTCAAGGATACGCAAGGTCGTTATATTTATGAGTCGGTCGAGAAGCTCCGGACGACGCTTCGCGTAAGAGATATCGTTACGGTTCCTCCGATGGAGAAAGCGGTTCGTACGGATGATGCAGACGAGTTCGATTATAGTTGCTTAGGAATTCTTGTAAATCTTACGGACTATACGAGCGGAGCAACGAGAGGCGGAGAGGTAAGCTTCTTTGATGATTTCGATTTGAATTTCAATAAGTACGAGTACTTAATCGAAACCCGTTGCAGCGGCGCGTTGACCAAACCGTATTCGGCGATTTCGTTTGAGCTTAAGGCGGCACACACCCAAGGCTAAGGAGAAAATTCAAAATGGGCAAATATTATGGTAAAGTCGGATTTGGAATTACCGAGAAAACTGCTCCTGGGGTTTGGGAAGTACAAATCATAGAGAGAGAAGTCTATGGCGACTTTTATAAAAACACCAGTCGTAATGAAAAAGGCGAAGGGTTGAATGATAATATTAACGTTGCCATTCAGGTAAGTTTTATAGCCGATCCATATGCCTTTCAGAATTTTCACTTAATAAAGTATGCAACCTATATGGGGACCAAATGGAAAGTAGCAACCGTTACAACGGAGTTCCCTAGGTTAATATTGTCTCTAGGGGGTGTATACAATGAAGAATAGATTGGAGCTACAAACTCTTCTTGAGAGTATACTTGGTAGTGAGAACGTTTACTATCAACCCCCAGAGACAATAAAAATTAACTATCCGGCGATTATTTACAGTCGTGCAGATATTCCTAATATTTATGCAGACAACGACGTGTACGCACAGAATATTAAGTATCGAGTTACGGTTGTAGACAAGAACCCAGATAGTATATTTGTTACGGAAGTGTCAAGAATTCCGACTTGTCGGTTTGAGCGGCACTATACGAACGATAATCTAAATCATGATAGTTTTATTGTATATTATTAAAGGAGAAAACAAATGGCAGCATTAGTTTGGGATAAAACCGGCGAAAGATTTTATGAGACCGGTGTATCGAAAGGCGTTTTATACGTTGCGGATAAAGCCGCTCCGGGTGGATTTGCTCCCGGCGTCGCTTGGAATGGGCTTACTTCAGTAACGGAGAGCCCTACAGGTGCGGAACCTACCGCATTATATGCGGATAACATCAAATATTTAAATCTTATGTCAATCGAGGAGTTTGAAGCTACGATCGAAGCGTACACTTATCCGGATGAGTTTGCGGCATGTGACGGATCGGCGGAGATTGCACAGGGTGCATTAATCGGCCAGCAAAAGAGGGTTGAGTTTGCGATGTGTTATCAGACTAAGGTCGGAAACGATCAGGATCCGGATCTTGGATATAAACTCCATATCATTTACGGAGCGTTGGCTTCTCCGAGCGAGAGAGCGTACGAGACTGTTAACGACAGTCCGGATGCTATCGCGTTTTCGTGGGATATTACCACGACCCCGGTTGAAGTCACGGGGTATAAACCGACCGCACTGGTTACGATCGATTCGACGAAGGCCGACGCGGCAAAACTTCAAACGGTCTTGGATGCTTTATATGGAACCAATGGAACAGGTGATCCGGATAGTGGAACGGAGCCTCGGTTGGTCATGCCGAATGAGCTTGTGACGATGCTCGCAGCAGATGTTTCTGGCTAATAAATATTTATGATTTTTAAACTAAAAGGAGAACAACAATGTTAAAGAAGACCATTACTTACACCGACTATGACGGTGTCGAAAGGACTGAGGATTTTTACTTCAACCTCACAAAAGCAGAACTTGCAGAAATGGAGATGAGTCAAGAAGGCGGTCTTGGAAAAGAGATCGAGAAACTTGTTCAAGAGAAAAAGGTAAGTAGAATCATCGAAATTTTTAAAGCAATCATTCGTAAGTCGTATGGCGTTAAAAGTAACGACGGCCGTCGATTTATTAAGAACGATGCAGTTCTTACCGAGTTTACTGAGACTGAGGCATATTCCGAGTTATTTATGGAATTAGCGACAGACTCTGACGCGGCAGGAGCATTTATGAATGGTATTATGCCGGCGGATGTTGAGAAAAAAGCAGTCTCCGCACCTAAGAAGTAATCGTAGAGGAGGAATAGAGAATGCTTCAATTGACAGTATTAGGTAGAGAATATTGGGATGAAAAAACCAATGAATTTATTACTACTAAAGACGTAACACTATCGTTGGAGCATTCTCTTGTCTCCATTTCCAAATGGGAGTCAAAATGGCACAAACCATTCATATCAGATAAAAACAAAACCAATGATGAAATGTTTGATTATATTCGTTGCATGACGATTACTCAAAATGTGGATTCAAAAGTATATTATCGATTCACAAATGAAAACATCTCTCAAATTAAAGAGTATATAGAAGATACTTCTACTGCAACTTGGTTTAGCGAAGCTCCGAATGCGCCAAAGAGCACTCAAAAAAAAGAGCAAATAACAAGCGAATTAGTTTATTATTGGATGACAGCGTTTCAAATACCATTTGAATGCGAGAAGTGGCATTTTAATCGATTAATGACATTAATTCGAATTTGTAACATAAAGAACAAGCCGCCTAAAAAGCAAAATAAAAGAGATATTATGAGAAACAATGCGTCGTTAAATGCTGCTCGAAGAAATAGTCTTGGTACGTCAGGCTAAATAGAGGATATAATAATGATCTATATCAAACAAAAAGGCGGATTCAAGAAGCTTGATCGATATCTTCGAAAATCAAGTAGAATTACTAAGGTTCAGAATATCGGATCGATTGCGGAAGAATGTATTAAGCAGTTGACCGTAGTAACACCAAAAGATACTTCCAATACAGCATTATCATGGGGATATGAAATCGTAACCTCTAGATATGAGACCAAATTAATTATTTTTAATACTAATATGGTCGATGGAAAAAGTATTGCTTTTTTGTTAGATGTCGGTCATGCAACTGGAACTGGATATTGGATTGAAGGCCAACACTACATTGAGCCAGTTGTTCGAGATTCTTATAATAAAATTTTAAATAAAACATGGAAGGAGTTGGAAAGATTATGAGTAATCTAGTTGATGAACGAATAGTCGAAATGCGGTTTGACAATGAACAGTTTGAAAAGAATGTCAAGACGAGCACGGACACTATTAATAAACTTAAGTCAAGCCTAAATTTTTCGGACATTTCAACATCGGCTAATAAATCTTTCGATTCCATTGATGCCAGCGGGTTAAATTCGGGATTAGCAGCGGCAGCAAAAAGTTTCTCCTTAATGGAAATTGTAGCCATTACAGCAATTTCAAACATCACTAATAAAGTGGTGGATTTAGGTCTTCAAATTGCAAAATCGTTATCAGTAGATCAGATCTCTGCTGGGTGGGACAAGTTTGGTCAAAAAACTACGTCGGTTGCAACGTTAACGGCTCAGGGATTTGACCCAGAAATTATTGATCAAACACTTGAGAAATTATTATGGTATACTGATGAGACATCCTATTCATTTACTGATATGGTGGATAGCATCAGCAAGTTCACGGCTGCAGGTCAAGGGTTAGAAGAATCGACGCAAGCAATGATGGGCATTGCAAACTGGGCAGCGTTGTCGGGACAAAATGCTAGCACTGCATCTCGAGCCATGTATCAACTATCTCAAGCAATGGGAGCAGGCGTTATTAGGATGCAAGACTGGAAGTCTATCCAGAATGCAAACATGGACACTCGTGAATTTCGTCAGCAAGCGTTAGATGCTGCAGTTGCGATGGGAACATTAACCCAATCAATTGATGGTACTTATCAGACATTAAAGGGAAATACTTTTAGCATTGATCAGTTTACATCATTCTTAACTTCCGATTCTTGGTTCACCTCCGATGTGTTGATAAAAACTTTAGGTGGATATTCTGGAGCAGTAGACGAGCTGTATAAAGTATTGGGGGAAGACGATTCTATTAGTACAGCATCAGAAGCAATCGAAAAGCTTTCTAAAATGGTGGACGAGAATGGAAATCCTGTTTTAGATGAGTTTGCTTTAAAAGCATTTAGATCAGCGCAAGAAGCAAAGACATTTGCGGATGCAATTAATGCTACTAGGGACGCGGTTGCTTCAAAATGGATGACAACTTTTGAAAACATTTTTGGTAACTATGAAGAAGCTAAGGTTTTATGGACCGACCTTGCAAATGAGTTATGGGATGTCTTTGCTGGCGGGTTAGAAGCCACTAATGAAATGCTTTCTGCATGGAAGAATCTTGGTGGGCGAAACGACTTATTTGAAAATACGGAAGAAAGCACTGGTGCATTTTGGAATATTTTTTATGCATTGGTCGATATTAAAGATGCAATAACGGCTGCCTGGCAAGCTGTATTTCCTCCTAAAACCGCCGAACAGTTTAAACAATTTACTGAGAGTTTAAAAGAGTGGACGGCAGGACTTAGGCTGTCAGAAGAGTCTGCAAGTACTCTATCGGGTGTTTTCAAAGGTCTATTCTCTATAATTAAGTTGTTCTTAAATGTTGTTAGAGCATTATGGACTGGAATTAAGCCGGTGGTTCAGTTGATAGGCGATTTGGTTAGGCAGTTATTTGGAGGACTTAGCCTGGCTGGAAATGCGATGTCGGAATTCGTTACAACTACTAACATCTTTACTTCGGCCGGCCAAAAGATGGCCGTGGTTATGCAATGGATAGCGGATGAGATTAGAGAATTAAATGTCATCGGGAATATTACGAATTTATTTAGAAAATTCGCCAATTCTTTTAAACAGAATGGGGGAAATGTCGATAATTTTGGTAGAATTTTAAATGCCCTAAAGGCGATTGTAGATGCATTGGTTAAAGCATTTATGGTTTTATATGGTTTTGTAAAAGACTATATATTTCCTATTTTTGGAGTGCTTATAGACTTTGCAGCTCGATTGCTGGGAGCTTTTGGTGGAAAGATAGTCGCTGCATTTGCATGGGTTGCAGATGTTATTGTGATGTTTTTAAATTTTATAAAAACATCGGTGATATTAAATAAAGTATTTTCCACATTGAAAAATGCATTCTCTGCTCTTGGAAACGCCATGTCAAACTTTTTTGGTGGGTTTAGAAAAATAGACACCTCGGGTTTGGACGAGTTCAATGAAGAAGTTCCAAAAAAGTTTAGTCCATTGGAAACAATATTACAAGCACTTTCTAGTTTGTTTACTGGTTTATGGTCGATAATTCAGGCGTTTATTCCGATAATTTCGAAGGTTATTAAATTTATAGGAGATCTTTTAAAATTAATTGGAGAAAAATTAAGTAGCGCATTCGGCGGAGATGGTGGAATAACTCTCAATGATATTTTAAGTATGGCGTTCTTAGTAGTAGCTACAAAGGCGATATTCGATTTCATAGGAGCATTCAAAAATATTACAAGGGCAATAGGCGAAGTTATTTCCGGTCTAGGAGAAGTATTGCATGCTACCGCATTTATGCAATACGCTAAGGCTTTACAAACCTTAGCAATATCGATTCTTATATTAGTTGGGGCGATGATTTTATTATCCTTGATTGATGATAAGCAATTAAAAAGAGGCCTTATGGTTATAGCAGCATTGCTAGCTATATTCGTAATAATGATTGCGGTTATGAAATCTCTAATGTCCTCTACTAAATTGTTAGGGGCCCAATCCTTATTAACTGCGCTATCAATGAAAATGGCTTCAGATGCAATTCAAGGAATGGCCATAGCTGTTTTACTTATGGTGGCAGCCATAATGATTCTTGGTAAATTGGATCAGGATCAGTTGTTAAATGGGTTGACAGGAATTATATTAATAGTGGCGGTGTTATTAGGTGCGGCAGCAATAATAGGAAAGAACCAGAAGACATTCAGTAAAGGTGCAAAAGGGCTTATTGGAATGGCTATCGCAGTTTTATTACTTTCGTCTCCTCTAAAGAGTTTAGGTGCTTTAAATCCGCAACAACTAATCCAAGGTATATTGGGCATAACGGCGCTGGTTGCATTGATCTTAATCTTTTCAAAAGCATCCGGACGAGTTCAAAAAGCAATAACAACTTCATTTGGTTTATTGATATTTGCCAACGCTTTATTGCTGGCCGCAATAGCAATTCGAATAATTGGAGGAATGGGTCTAAAACAAATTGGCATTGCGTTGTTAGCAGTGGTTGCTTTATCGGCAATGGTTACTATTATGGGTCTGCTGGGAAAGAAAATGGCGAAAGCGATAATTTCAGCTATGGCAATGCTTCTTGTCTCTGCAGCACTATTAGAGCTATCAGTTGCATTATTGTTATTTTCCTTAGTAAAATGGAGTAGCATTTTAAAAGCCATGGTTACATTAGCAGCAATCATGGCCATATTATCGGTGGTTAGTAAAGTATTAGGATTAAAATCAGCAATATCTTTGGTTTTGCTGGGTGTTGCTTTGATACCATTATCTATCGGTCTTCTACTATTAGTTGCAGCACTTAAAGCACTGGGCCTAGTTAAATGGAAAGACATAGGAATGGCGATGGCCGTTCTTGGTATTTTCTTAGTCGTTGGTGGAATATTAATGACTATAGCAGGCGCTTTAGCCCCGTTTATGATTTTACTATCTATTGGGTTAAATTTCTTATCTGCCGCATTGATTGGACTATCAATCGCTATGATATTAATGGGCATTGTTCCGTGGGCATCTATTGGAAAGACTCTATTAGTGTTTGCTGCTGTCATGGCGGTATTGGTTGTTGCTGGAATATTATTAAAAAGCTTAGCACCCACATTGCTTAAAGTTGCATCAGCGATGTTATTATTTTCAGTATCGTTATTGATAATAAGCGTCGCGTTAGGACTGTTTATTATTATTTTAGCAATATTTGGAAAAGCTTTTGCGGAAGCACTTGGTGCATTTGCAGAGGCGTTAGCCAAAGCAGCACCAAAAATTGCAATCGCATTAGGTGCGCTATTAAGAGCTATATTACAGGCTGTTACTGGGGCGTTGGATGATTTGTTCGTATTATTGGACGTGTTTGTTACGGGTCTAATTCAGTTCCTTAAAAAACATGGCGCCGGTCTTATTGATATTGTAATAAAATTATTGGCAGATTTATTAATTTCACTTGCTAGATATTTACCTTCTATGTTGCAATCGTTAGTAAGTATGATAGTTTCTGTCCTGGAAGCGATAAGAGATGCTATATCAAAGATAATACCGATAGTGTTAGATATAGTCATTCAATTATTAGACGCATTGATGACAAGGCTTCCGGAAATAATAGAGCGTTTGGCAAGAATGGTGGTTATGTTAGTAGAGGCTATCGTTCGTGCAATAGTAGAAATGGCGCCTAGATTAGTTCAGGCGGCATTTGATTTGATATTGGGTTTAGTAGAAGGATTAGGGAGAGCTATAAAAGCAAACGCTGGTCGAATCAAACAAGTATTTAAAGAATTTGCACTTAATATATTGGATGCTATTTTAATTGGTTTTGGCATGAAAAGCGCAGATGATCCTAATAGTACAGAGATGACCCAGATAGGAGAAAGTTTAATAGATGGTCTTTGGAATGGGATTAAGAATACCCCAAAACGATTATGGGAAGGTCTAAAGGGTTTCTGTGGCGATGTTGTAAATTTCTTTAAGGAGCAGTTTGGAATTAAATCCCCATCCAGAGTAATGAAAGAGCTTGGCGGCTATATAGATGATGGGCTAGCGCTCGGAATAGAAGATGGGGCCAAAAAAGTATTCAATGCATCTCTTAATTCCGGAAACGAAGTTATAGAGGGCTTTAAAGCGTCTGGAATGGATACCGCCGTTCGTGGTCTATACAACTCATTAAATCAAGAAATGGAGGATGAGTTGGTTATTAGACCGGTAATGGATCTAACCGACATTCAAAATGGAACTAATCAAATATTTGGAATGATGGGCGGATTTAATGGATATTCTATTTCGGGATCTAATTCTTTAGCCAATCAGACAGCATTTGATATTAATTCTAGAAGAAAAGAACAACTTATAGAATCTTCTGAAAAGATTGCTCCTCGACAGGAAAAAGAGTCACCGATTGTCTTTAACAACACATATACGATCAATGGGGCTCAAGATCCTCAATTAATTGCAGATAGGATTTCGCAGATACAGCAGCAACAAATCAATAGGAGGAGAGTCCAGTATGGGAAACTTAACATTTAATGGAGTCTCGACTAAAGATTTGGGAGTTGAGATTCAATCACAACCTCTTTATACCTTTTCTGATAGAACATACGATATTATACATGTGGAAGGAAAGAATGGCGATTTCATTATCGATAAAGGATCTTATCAAAATACAAAACGACAATATTCATTGGTTATGGATATTCGAAATGGAGGAAATTTTGTTACATCCGCTAGAAAAGTAGTAGAATGGCTAAATTCAGTTAACGGATATGCTAGACTAGAAGACTCGTACGAATCAGATTATTTTCGAATGGCATTATATCAGGGACCAGGCGAGCTTCCTAATTATTTCGATGACGCAACGGCCATCGATGTTTCGTTTAATTGTAAACCTCAACGATATCTTAAAAGCGGAGATGAAAAGATATCTATTACAAAGATAGATTCATATGTTCGAGTCTATAATCCAACAAAGTTTGTAGCACTTCCGGAGATTACTCGAGATGGAGATGATTTAAAACTCGAGTTTTTCTCTGGGAGTGACTATAACTCCCCTATAAACTATTCTGTAGTAGAATCGACGTTTAATGAGGAATTTATAATTGATTCGGATCTACAGGACTGTTTTAATTCAGAACGATTCGTAAATAACCTTGTAATGTTGACAAATTTATTTCCAAAATTATATCCGGGCATAAATTACGTCAAAGCGACAGGAACGAGTTTGCGTAAATTAGAGATCAAACCAAGGTGGTGGACGCTATGATTAGACTATTTGAGAAAGACGAAATGATTTTTGAATCTTTGGGTATAGGCGTACTTAAAGATGCTATAGAGTGCTTTGTATTTGAAGAATTAAACGGAGCATTTGAGTTGGAGATGGAGTATCCGATTACCGGAAGTCATTATTCAGCTATTGCATTGGAAAGAATAATCGTTGCCGCCCCTAATTCTTTTGATAGGGAGCAACCATTTCGGATTTACTCAATTAGTCGTCCACTCAACGGCAGAGTAAAAGTTAAGGCCCAGCACATTTCATATGATATGAGTGGGTATATTGTAAAACCACTGGAAGCAATAAATCTTCAAGATGCTCTTGGTAAAATTCAAAATGGAACTATTCCAGAAAGCCCTTTTCTATTAACTACCGACAAGGAAGTAAACGAAGTTGCGTTGATCACTGAAAAACCATATACACAACGAGCATTACTGGCTGGACAAGAAGGATCGTTACTGGATACATATCGAGGCGAATATAAGTTTGATCGCTATAATGTATCATTGATGAATAATCGTGGTGAAGATCGAGGAATTACAATAAGGCATGGAAAAAACTTGACTGATATTACAGACGATATTTCATCAGAAAAACTATTTACAGGGATCTTTCCTTTTTATTCAGCCATGGTTAACGAAACAACTAGCGATCTGATAACGTTTTACCAAGAGGTTTGGATTGTTCCCAATATTTTAGAATACTCTTCTACTTGGTTAAGTCTAAGTGATGGTGGAAAATCATTTATCCCATTAATTGAGAACAAAGCCGTTCAGATAAAAACAGAAGGCGATTATTATAATTGGATACTATATTTTAAAAGGGCAGAACCGGAAGTAAATTACTTTGACGCATATATACGAACCGGGTCTACTCCGTTCTCTTTAGACTGGTTATCATTGGTTGAAAATGGAGATGCCTTAATTCCAGAAATACGAACCATATATAGAATTGTAAATCCTGGTAGTGCGTATTTATATAACACATATATTTGGAGTGGAGTAGAATACATTGAGTATACCGGGACCGGCTTTTATTACCGATATGATTTGGATAAAATACCACCTCCAGACCTAGAGCGGTATGAAAGTGGCACTAACACGCATTCTGAATATATAGATTTAACAACTGATCCTGAATTGGTTGATGGTATATTATATATGGAGGGGATGGAGGATGATCTACCAAAAAAGATACTAAATTTAGATCTTTCCGAACACTTTGATAGTCCTCCTACTGTAGAGGCGTTACGAGCCAAAGCAAATGATTATTTAAAAAACAATAATCTTCGAGAGATAAATAACAACCTAACCGTGTCATTTGTTCGTTTAGCAGACACATCAGATCTTTTAAACTTTAAAGAATTAGAAATAGTAAAGCTAGGAGATTGGGTCTCGGTATATTATGAGCGATTAGGAGTCAATGCAAAACTACAAATCATCTCTACCGACTATAATGTTATTTTAGGATCATATAATGAACTAGAACTTGGAAAGAAAAGCGCAACTATTACTGATAATGCATTGACGGCAGGAGATGACGTTTCTTCATTAACTAATGATGCGTACTATACTACTGAGATTTCGGTAGTTGATTTGTTTGCAAAGAACTTGACTGCGGAATATTTAACGGGAAAAAATGCAAAATTATCGCAAGCCCAGATAGAGCAGTTACAAGTGGAACGAATAGAAGTTCCCGGTATAATCGAAGCAAGTGAAGCACATATCGACCAACTAATGGCGCAATTATTAGTTGCCGAAAACGCAGAAGTTAAAAATAAATTATTAGCTGGTGAAATTGAAGTGACGGGAACAATCAATGCAACCGCTGGCAATATTGGTGGTTGTGAAATTCAAAATGGAGAATTATTTGTTTCTACTGCTATTGGGGTAGGTTATAATCCCGAGGAATATCGATATAATTTTTCAGTTGATAATGAGGGAAATGTAACGGCAAACTCTTTTAATCTCGTAGAAGATGGAACCTATTTAGACACTGGTATTGGCGGAGATCCGATAGAGGTTCCTATAAATCTTTCGATTGGAAAAGGTCGAATAATGACTTCTGCGTTGTTTTTCAATGAGGTTACTAAGTTAATCACAGAGTATCAACCAAGTTTTGATCTTCATACAGTCTTTATGACTGCCAGATATGTTGCGGGAACGACAAATGCGGATAACTATATAGTCGTAGACTTGGCCTATAAAGATCGATATGGCGCAATAGTATATCCATATATTTTGGAGGTCGTTAACGATTCGTTTGTGGTTCTGGATTCAAATGGGTCCGTTGTTCCTAATGGAACTATAGAGTCAGCAAATATTTTAGCAGAGATGATTTATTTGGACGGTAAGATTCGATTTGTTAACACGGAAGGACATATATTAGAAGATAAAGTTCCAAAAATATTTAATGGACGACTAACTGCTAACGATGTTGATAATACTCTGGTACAAGAGGATTCAAAATTAATAACTGCTTCTAAAGGAATAATCGCTAAACACTCTGACGGCGTTACATTAGCAGATGGATTTTTAGATTTTATTCCAGACGTTCCATTATCAAAAGCAGTCATTAGACTTTCAGATACGGGTTTGTCGTTATTCGATTCTACTAAAGAATACGATGTATACGTTGATACTGATGGAAATCCTCTTCCAGATATCGCCATCAACATGCTTCAATGGGACTCAATAAATAAACAATTCTTTATCAATGATACGAGCACTAGCGAACTAAACCGAATAAACATTGGAAATATAGAAGTATATAGATTAGTTCCGGAAAACAAAGTAACACCAACGGATATAGAAGTGGTTGATGATGGAAATGGTTATAAGTTAGTTTATGTTTCGGCAACGGGGATACGTTTATCTGGAAGTCCCCCGGTAATATTTCATGATGGGTTTTTTGGAATAACATCGTCTAGAACGTACTTTTATAGAAGCGACGGTCTTCCGTTTGATCCCAGCACTGCTGATATTTGGACGTATACTATTAATTATAAAGATGCGGAGCATCCTACTGAGTATGCATCTGGTGGGATACAAATTAGTCGGCCCCGGAAAGTATCGGGATCATTTGTGATTCATAATGAATTAGGAACGGAAGTTGACCGTGGAGATATCAAACTATACAATGCCCTAGATCAAGTACTGACGGCAGGGAATGTTAAGTATCATGAGTATATAGGGCGGTTGTCGTATGATTTAGAAACGAACACTTTAAATTTGTTAGATATCGAAGACGAAATAATTCCTAATAATAAAATAATAGTTCATCAGAAGTCATTAGAGTTTACACAAGGCGTACCGATTGTTTTTGACTCAAATAATATAGTGGTGCCAAATGGATATGTTCAAAACATACAAAATCCAAATGCCATCGTGTGGAACGAACTTAAAGTCGATCTTAGATTTCAATATTGGCACGCTTCATTGGGTCCATGGCAGAACACAGTAGAAATAACTATTCCAGCTGGGACGCGCTTGAGCAGATCGATATATAAGAACAGTCTTGGCTCTGCCGTCCTCTTTATTCTTCCGCCTGGGTCTGCTGGATTTCCTCCGAAAATTACACCATCGCAGGTTGTCGAAACTACTGGAGACCCAGGACAACTACTGGTTAATACCTCCTTTGCACCATCCTTAGATGGATATTACTCATTGGGTGGTTATTCAAATAGATGGGACGATATTTATGCTGTTAACGGGACAATAGAAACTTCAGACAAAAATCAGAAAGAGGAAATCTCATATGATATTTCTGATTTTGATATCTTGTTTGATGATTTAAAACCAGTCTCGTATAGATTTAAAGGTGGCTCTTCCGGTAGAACACATTTAGGATTAATCGCACAGGATGTCGAAGAATCTTTAAATAAAAATAACATCCCTAGTAAGAATTTTGCTGGGTTAATAAAAAGTGTAAAAAAGAAGTCAAGAAACAAGGAGCAGTCAGAGCTAACAAACGACGACTATGAGTACGGACTGAGATATTCGGAGCTCCATGCTATGGAAATTGATCAAATCCAAAAACTTAAAAAAGAAATAAATGAACTGAAACAGTTGTTGAAGAAGGAGGAATAAAATGGCGATTGATATTTATACACCATCCGCCGATTCATTAATTCATAAAACCGAGGTGGATTTTTCGCAAAGGATGGTTCAGCATCAAGTAAACGTTGTTCAATATGATAAAAATTTGCCGATTGTGGAAGTAAAATTATATTTAAATGGCGATAGATATATTCTTCCTGAAAACTCAACTGTTTCGGTTCGGTGGTCAAAAAAGGATAGAACATTTACATACAAGGATGTTCTGGGATGTAGTTCGGAGAGAGACACTGTATATTTTGACGTCGATGAGCAGATGACATATTTTTGGGGAAATTTAAACCCTGTATTAGAGGTATCAACAACCGGCGATGATGGCTTTAAGAAGGCAAGTTCTCAATCAATACCGGTAGTGGTTGATCGTAATCCAATTCAAGATGGAGATCTGGAATCTGCTTATGAGATATTTCATATAGAAGATGTCGCGGCCGAAGTTATAGAGAAGGCCGATCAGTCTATTATTTTGGCTCAATCGGTGGTAAATAGAGCAGATTCTGGTGAGTTTTCCGCACTTACCGTTAATCAAGAGATGACTTATAATGGATCTAATGGAAGAGAATCTCCGCAAGGAATGCTTCAGTGGATGACAGCAAATGCATTCAATAGACCTCCTAAAGTAAATGATATTTCCATGACTCATGTAGTTGGAACGGCAACGATGTTAGGACGATCATGGATAGCTACGGTTCGTATTGAACAAGTAGATGCTGCCGGACAAGCTCAACTCATGGTTATTGCTAATGTAGAGACCACTGGAGAAAAAGGTGACTCTGGGCAAGTCTTGGAAATTATGGACGGAAGATATTATGATCCAGATAATCCTCCTCCCGGTGGAGTAGAGCCCGGACACATACCAATTCCTGCGTTTTCTGAGACTTCAGAAGGGACTGCGTATGTGGTAGATGACAGCGAGTCTGCTACTACGTTGGATTTATGGATGCACAACACTGGCGGAACTAATTGGAATATTATTGATGACTGGGGTGGAATTCCGGGACCTCAAGGAGAACAAGGGTTAACAGGAGCTGTTGGCGCTGTTGGTCCAACGGGGCTCATTGCTTTAGAAAGCACCGCAAAGATATCATCAAATGTTGTTCCTTCGTTAGGACCAAAAGGTGGCAGCACACCGTTAATGTATTTTAATAGAACACCAGTAGTAGGAGACAGATATTTAACGATATATGAAGGCCTGGCTCCGATAAGAGGTCGTTCCTGGGTAGTTACAATGAGAATAACAGACGTTAATGATTCTGGATGTTATTCTTATTTGGAATCTTGGATTGAGACCACCGGACCTTCGGGAGCAGATGGATACAGCATTAGAACATATAAGTTGAACACCAGTAGCGCAGCACAGTCAGGTTTATTATTATCTAATGTAGAACCTAACAATGGCGTTAAAGTTGGCGATAGCATATTATGTACCAATTCGTATCTTCACCCTATAACAGCCGTTGGGTCTACTACTTTTGATATTGGTCCGTCAGTTGTTCGATATAATTGGGTACTTAAATCTGGGGACACAATGGTAGGCAGACTAACAGTCCCCGAGATTTTGATTGGCGGAATGACGTATATACAGGATAACACCGATACGGGTGCCAATATTACGTTAGAATCCCCGCAATTAACTGGAACAAAATATACGGTCGGAAATAATGGACCGCTATATATCGTTGTTAATGATACAGATGCCGGGACAACTAACATTGCATTTGAAATCAATCAGAGTAGTATTACAAGCTTACTAAACAAAAGAGACATAAAGTTAAGATTAGACGGTAGCGACTACTCTGCTATTGAGTTTAGGAGCAACTATGCTAATAAGTTCACGATGGGCACAGGTGGATACACCGGAGATATCAATAAATTTTTTATCGGAAGAACAAGCGACAACGGAACCATAACATCAACACCGTTTCTAATTGATCAAAACAATAACTCGTTCTTTTCGGGAAGTATATTTGAGCGATCCCAAAGAGTATACAGCCCGAATAATCTACAAAAATCGCATGCTATTAAGTTCAGAGCAGAAGCAGGTGGGCTGGAGATATACGGATGTGCGGTTATTCCGGGATATACAGACGAAGAGATCCCCCTTGCAGGGCTATATCAGTTCCTTCAAGAGAAGTCATTCACCTATAACAGTGGGTATTGGTATCCGGCAAGTGGGCATGCTGAAAATCAATACTTGACGAATGTAATAGTGGGTCTTAGAGAGAATCCAAACAACCAAGCAGTAGACGTTAGGATCGTACAATACCAAAGCGGTCAACCTACCGGTTCGTCCATCGTTCAAATATATGATGTGATAGATACAATTATATAAATTTCTAAAAAAGGAGAACAAAATGAAGGCAGGAAGTATCGTTCAACATATTTCCTCCGCTTTAACTTTTTTAACAGGACTTATATTTGGTTTACTAAAAGTCTTTGGTGTTAACATAACCGTTAATGAAGAAGATGTAAACACTTTAATATTCGGTCTTGCATCATTTATAGCATTGCTTATTCAGTTAATTCCTTTTATTGTTAAAATGATAAAAGAGAAAAACTTAACAGCAATAAAAGATATTGTTAGTGATGTGGTTAAAGCGGTTGAGGAATTGAAAGATTTGACTGGGGAAGAAAAAAAAGCAAAAGCAGTAGAGATTATACTTAAGGAGTGCAAAGAGCGAAACCTTAAGATTACAGAGGCGGAACTTTGTCCACTGATCGAAGCAGTTGTTGCATTGCGTAATCAGGTCATAAAGGCTGGTTAAAAAGGAAGAAAGGGAAATTGATATTTTCTACAATTTCTCTTTCTTTTTCTATTTACGCAAATAAAACAATCTCTATAATGACAGAATAAATTTAAAGGAGATTTAAAAATGGAAGTTAAGGTTGTAAAGTTGACAAAGTACATGGAACGATATGGAGTATTGGAGCTTGGAAAGTCCTACACACTTCTCGATCGAATTGGTGGAAAAATTAAGATAAAAATCGACCATCCGATTGTAGAATACGTATGGCTTTTTGAGAAATATTGTGTAGCGGCTTAAAGTACGAGGGTCTACAAAGACCCTTAACTTTTTATTTACGCAAATAAAACAATTTCTATAATGACAGAATAAATTAAAAAGGAGGGCCGTATGATTTACGCAATAAATAAGTACAGGTTCGAGTCTGGATGGAAAAAACCAAAGATAGTGATGGAACATGTTGGAGGGTGTTTTTATGAAAAGAAAGAAGACGCTTATCAACAATGTAAATTCTATAATTGGAATGAGCATGCCTGGCTAGGACCAGAATATTACGAAGTTGTCGGTCGAGTTAATGGAAAAGAAAAAGAGTTGGATCAATGATCCTTCTCTTTTTCGCAAAAATTACAACTCCTATAATGAGAATAAAAGAAAGGAGTATATCATCATGAGAGATCGTATTTTAGAGTGGATTATGGGTATTGGCTACATGATTCAGTCAAGAAAAGAGCTCAAAGAAGCAAGGAAACTTTTGAAAAAGAAGAAGGGTCAGAAATGACTCTAATTCTTTTTGTTTTCTTATTTGCGCAAAAAAAACAACTCCTATAATGAGAATAAATTAAAAAGGAGATAAAATATGTTTACATTAGTGAAGTCTATTATCGTAGGAATTGTAGTATCGGTAAGCGCGGGTTGTGTATACGACAAAATTGTCGGAAACAAAAACAACGCGGTACTGAGCGCATTTCGACGGCTTAAGGACAAAATTAAGAACGGCATAAAAAAGAAAGAAAATTAATCTCAAAGGAAAGGAGTCACAATGACTCTGATCCTTTATTTTTTAAGGAGGATATTATGGAAACTAGAAAGACTCTTCCAAGTTGGGAAGAATTATATAGAGCCGCAGAAGAATGCCACGATAGTTATACGAATATTGGTTTTTGGATTGGACCGTTATTGATTACCATATTTATCAACTGTGTTGACCGACCTGAACACACATATCATGTTAAAATAGAACAAAAGAATAAAGAGCCTATTAACTGGCATATACGCAATGAAGATGGATGGAAGGGTATGTGCTTTTATTTAAAGTCGGAATTCAATTTGGAGGTGGATGAATGATGAAAATTATTAATGGTCTTCCTAGTTGGGAGAGCTTAGTGGAGATTCGCTTTAATTATACAGGTTATGTCGATGGAAATTATGTAAACATTTTTAATTTATCTTCGCGGGAAATAGATATTTGTCCTAGACTTCATATAAGAATAACGGTCCCTAAAACTATAGTGTGCGAAGAGTGGATTCGTGGTAGAATCGAATACGAAGAATTGGTTGATAATTTTCAAAGATTTAGAAAAGAAAGTTGAAAAAGGAGGGGCAAGATGTTTGGATGGGCGAAGAAGACCGGTAAAAAGGTTGAAAAAGGTGTTGATAAGGCCGAGGAAACTCTTAATAAGGCAGATAAGGCGTTAGAAAGCATAAATGATGTCGCTAAGGAAGTAAAGAGCGCGATGTCCGGTGTTAAGGTGCTTATTACTTTAGCGACAGTAGGAATGTTTTTAGGAATTTCTGCTGACGTAATATCTATTATTATGAGCGGAAAGACAACCAAGATTATTAAGCTAAAAGGAGAATGATTATGAAGGTTGTAAAATGCCCAGAGTGCAGAGAGGCTGCCAGTGAGTCGGCCATTCCAATTTATAGAGAGTCCGATTCGGATCGGTCGGTTTATATTTGCATGGGCTGTCATACTAAATTTGAAGTGCTATGGGATAGAATCGACAAAAGTCGAATAAAGAAAGTACAAGAAATTTTGAGTGAGGATGATGATTTCAAATATATTTAGTTTTTCTTATTTACGCAAATAATACAACTCCTATGATGAAGAATAATGAAGGAGGATTTATTGCGATGATGGTCGTGTCAGCGGTCATGGTAGTAGCAGACTATGCGCACGATGCATTGGTGGCGATATTTGGATCGAAAAAGAGTTAGATTCATTGAAGAAAGACAGGAGCATATACTCTTGTCTTTTTGTTTTTTAAGGAGTAGTATAAGCATGAAAGTTTATACAATAATGTGTCGATATTTATTCGATGGTACTTATGAGGATATTCCAATATCGATTATGCTAAAGCGGTTACATCTAGAGCCGGCTCCGATCATTGATCAAGAATCTCATTATTATGGGATAGATTATCGAACGGATGATGTCGTTCGGCATAATGTAGAAAATGCATTCAAGGTTCGATATTTAATTGGAAGATATTCTGTAAAAGTTCCGGGACCGTTAGAGTACGACCATATAACAACAAACTTAAAGTTATTAGAGGCGCAAATGAATGATTATCACGACGAGATAATTATCGATATGAACGACGATGAGTTTGAGACGATTTATTGTTATTATGGGAATAATTATATCGATCAAATAAAAGGAGAAGATTATGAATAAAAAAGATATTATTGTATTGGGTGCGGGTGCATTATTGGCGGTTGGAAGCTTTCTCATCGGCCGCGGCGTAGAACGTGTTAAAAATCATAAACGGCTAGAACATTTCGGCGAACTTGTAGTGGATTTGTCGGAAGAAACTCCAAATTTATTGCTGAATTTGGGCGTTTCTCCAGAGGATATTGTCAAGAAAAAATCGATATCATTCCATGTAATTCATAAAAAATAACCATTCCGCATTAAAAACAATTCCTATAATGACAGAATAAATTTAAAGGAGTTGAAATATGAGAAAGAAGAGCCATCAAATGGTGGAGGAAGTTGTAGACGTATTTGCAGATGATTATCTGGAAGATGATATGATCAGTGAGTATGTCGATACGGTGGTTGATATTTGCAGCGACGTTAAAGTAGAGGAGAAGGAAATTAGTGCAGAGGAAGATCTTAAAAGAGAAAAGCAAGAATTCGAATTGATTCGGATAAAGGAGCAATTGAAGCTTGAGAAAGCTAGATTTCGGTTAGAAAGAGAAAAGTTTAAGCACTCGAAAGAGGAAGACTTAAAGAAGACCGAGCTAGACAAAGCAAAAGTTGCGCTAGAGTATGCGAAGATCAATTCGGAAGAAAAGCTGAAGGAAAAAGAGATCAAAAAAGAGAAGCGAAATTTCTTCTTAAGTATATTAACGAAGGCTGCGGAGTTATTAATACCGTTGTCGATTAATACGGCGTTGGTCATGATGAATTTCAGATTGATCTATGCGGATGACGGAAGAACTCCTTCAGAGATGAAGGATCTGATGAAAAATGTTTATCGTAAGTAAAAGTTTTGTCAAAAGGTAGGAGCAAGTGCTTCTACCTTTTATATTTTAAAAGGAGAAGTAGAATGGGTGAATTATGCTCGGTGCAGGTTATGTATTTAGAAAACGTTGGTGGAACACCTATGGTGTTATTATGCAATAAATACGGACGTATGTCTTGGGCGTCTAGGAAAATTAAGAGAACGGATTTAGGGATTGGCCTTGGATCCATCACATATCCTAATGGATTATATAGCAGAAAAGAAACGGTAAAGTTTAATTTTTATCTTATGGGTTGTTCTTTATATTTTCCTAAAATTTTAGAGGACGAAACGACGGGATTAATTGAAGGTCCGAAAGGAGCGATTGACTTATTTTGCTCATTGGATAGTTCGGAGTGTTATCTTATAAAAGGAGAATAATAATGAGAGACTTAGATATTAAAAAGAAGTTTTATGACGACCAAAAAGTAATTGTAAATATTCCGGGCTATTTTCGGAATGGTCATTGTGGACGGGTCATAAGAACACAAAAAGATGGCCGAGTGCTAGTATACTTGTTTGGCGATGGCGTAACAGATTCGTTTAAGTCGGTCCAGTTATTGGAGGATAAATGACATGGCAAAAAGAGCAGCAGATAAGATTAGACCGATTCCGGCCGATATACTTGTTTGCGTATCCGATCCAGTAAGATTCAAACAAGAGTTCATGGATCGATATAACATACAAGGAACCATTGGAGATCTATATAAATTTAATAGGGCTCAAGTCGAGTTGGCTAATCAGCAACGTAAAATTCTAGAAGAGTTATTGGCCGATGCTCAAGGAAAGCAGCTTTGGGCAGAGGAGTGCGCAAGAGAATGGGAAGAAAAATATAGATCCGTGGTTATGAATAATGCGGTTAAGGAGGCTTTTAATAATGGATAATTTTAAAGAAATATATTTTGCAGCGGAAAAAGAATTAGCCGATGACCTTGATCGTCGGGTTAAATGCGGAGAAATAACCAGAGAAGATGCTGACTTTGAGTTTTATTGGAAGCGAGATGAAGTTTTATATTGTCTGGGGACAGAGCACGAGGAGGAAATAGAATGAATTTATATTTAGTAGAACGTATCGATGATCCTATAAAGTGCTGGAGCTATTGCGGTGCATTTGTATGTATTGCAAAGTCTGAACAAGACGCGCGAGATACTTATCCTGGATATAAAAATTGTTATGATGATTGGAAAAATGGAAAGACAGGCGACGATTGGTGGGTTCTATACTCCAATATTAATAGTGATTTGAAGGTTACTTTTTTAGGAATTGGGCAGCCAGACTTACTGTTAGCCAATAGTCTGAATAGACCATATTTACCAGACTATCCGATTATTTTAACAAAAGAATATGAGGGATAACGCATAAAAAACAATTCCTGTAATGAGAATAAATCTAAAGGAGGATTTAAGAATGAAAAAGTTGGATGTATTGTTCAAGGTTTTAGGACTATTGAGCGGTGCGGGATTTAGCATTATCGGTTTGGTAATGGATGCGAGAAAAAAGCAGAAGTTAACCGAGGAAGATAAGGATGATATCGCCGGCCGCGTAGTTCAGAAGTTGAACGAAGCGAAAAAGACGAAAAGTAATTCGAAAGTTCCGGCGGCGGATTAAGAGAAAAATGTTAAAGTTCGAACAAGGACTTTGACATTTTGTTCAAGGGGAGTGAAATGAATAAATATAATAATTTTAAACTTTGTGACACATACGTTGTACAAAATACTGAAAGAGAAACGACAATTTGTAAAGCATGCGATCAGGGTCAGTTTTATCATGAAGATGATCGATATTCGGGCGGTCCAATAAAGTGTATTGTTTGTGGAAAACTAAGGAATCGTAAAGAGTTCGATGAAGAGGACGTCGGGACGGCATTAGAAGGCGTGTGTTTAAGATGTCAGGATATCATTGACGAAACAGACAGTTTAAATTACGCAAATTTTGAAAACGAATAAAAAGGAGAACGCGATGAATTTAGAAATAGGAGTAGCGGTTCGTGTTATTGATTATCATGAGCGTTTTAATGGCTGCACCGGAGTAACTATTAGTAAAATGAATTTTACTGAATCCGGAGGGACTGTTTGGCAGATTAAATACATTCATGGTACAGGTCCAGAAGGATTGTTTTACGGTTTATTTCCGGAAAAATATTTAGAAAGAATTATTCAATAAAGGAGGTGTTTAAAATGGCATTTATTCCAGCCCATATTATTTTCGGAATCGGAAGTAAAGTGCGGAACGTTAGACGATTAGAGTCTTGCGCAGGATCATTTCAAATTGGAACTCTATTAAAAGTTGTCGGGTATGACGAGTATCGAGGTTTTTCAGTCGAAGATGATTTCGGAAATCGAATGTTAGAATGCGGTTTTGATTTTGTATTGGAGGAGAATTATTGTGGTCCGAAAAGTTAGTAACCGAAACGAAAAGTCCACTCGGAATCGGGATATTTATAACGATCGAGAATCCGGCTTAATGGTAGTCGAACTTTCCGAAAAGTACGATCTTTCGATTCCGCGGGTACATCGAATATGTATGCAAGAAGAAAATAAGGTTTTAAAGGAGGAAAACCAGAAGCTAAAAGAAAAGATATTTAGATTATCGGAGGGCGCGCGATGATGAGCGTTAGTGATCGGCATGGGTTGGTTCAATTTTTGGATATATGCCGTGATGAGCAGTTTCCGACAACAGAGTTCACTCCGCGTCGAGAATATGAGTTTCGAACGCGGTGTTATGAACGTAATTTTTATGATAAGGTAATTAAAAGTATTGTGGATGATTGTTCACAAGACCCAGAAGATATTCTTTTTAGTTATTTCTTATCTATGGAGTATGAAAAAGAATTGGTTCGAAATAATAAACATCGGACCTATATTATGGACAGGACATTAGGTGTTTTAAATAATATCGAAATGTCGTTAAAGGTATATAAAGGAGACGAAGATGGAACTTTCAATTAAATTTAGAATTCCGAAGTACGGAAGCGATTTGAATTCATTTTTGGCAAATGATATTTTATCATTGGTCGAGGATTCCGGGAGGCCTGAGCTTGGAAACTTTGTGGTCGAGATAACGGACCTTTTTGTGTCGAGGCCACTTCGTAGAAAACGTTTGGGAACGCAACTTATTAAAACAATTATGCGCGAATATCCGGAGCATATATACTTGATCGCCGGAAGTATTTCCAAAAAAGAATTTAAGATCGAGCCGACGGCGAAAGTTATCAAAAAGCATTTTGCAAAGCTTGATAAGTTCTTCGGCTCGTTGGGATTCGTATCCATTAACGACTTTGTTCAATATGAAAATAAGCGGGCATATTTATTTATCGGTGATCATAAAGGAAAGACGGTTAATAAGTTAATTCAAAACCGCATATACGGTGAAAAAAATATTCCGACCGTCGAAACGGGAAACGACTTGTTTTCGGATGCTTCGTTTGAACAGGACGAACTGCTTCTGAACGCGGAGGGTTGATAGTATGTATACAACGCGAATTAAAGGAGAGCTCGACGATATTGCATGTCCCGTGTGCATGTCTGCGGATGGCGATTTTACAATTTCTCCAATCCCTAGCGAGCCAAATAACAATATCGTATTGGTGTTTGAATGCGCTAATTGCGGGCATGTATGGAGGAGAGAAGCTTTGGCAAGCGACTTTAATATTGTTAATTGTTTAAAGGAGAGCAGATGAAAGTAAAAGCAAAGCAAATCTTATCGGGCGTATTATCGGTAGCCAGCTCGGTCGGAACAGTTGTCACGGCGGTTTTGACGCGAAGAGCTGCACAGAAAGAACAACGAACGATTTTCGGTGAGGAGCTTACAAAAAAGAAACGATTTTTTAAGGCAATAAAGCTTTATATTCCGGCGATCATATCCGGAACAGTGACAATTGCCTCCACGATCAGTTCCACGATATTAAGCCGTAAAGCCGAGGCTTCGTTAACGGCCATGGCACTCTTGGCCGATCAAGGATGGCGGAAATATAAGGGGAAAGTTAAGGAAAAGCTCGGCATCGAATCGCATAAAGATATTGTAAAGTCGATTGCGGAGAAAGAGTATGATAAAGATCCGCATGAGTCAGTAGAGGATGGAAAGAAGTTATATTATGAAGAGCATATTGGTTTCTTTCGAGCCGATCCAGAGAAGTTTGCATTAGCGTATAGCGATCTTAATCAGCGGCTATTATTCGAGGAGTATGGAATCTCTAAAAACTATTCCATGTTATATGATTTAATTAGCGGATGCGACGCGAAAGTTGAAAATGAAAATTTAAATCCTGAGGATTTTCAATGGGGATGGTCGTCGGACTATTTGTTTGAGACGTATGGATATACTTGGGTCCATATGAATATGGTCGAGACGAAAGAGAACGATCGTGAGTTCTTTACGATTGTTTGGGACGAAGATCCTTATCTCGACCCGGGAAACTTTGGTGAAGCATTTGTTTGCGCAAACGGCCCTGAACTCACTCAATTTCGATCGGTGCTTCCTAAAAAGAAAAAGGCGGAAGTAGCGGATGGGGATTAAGAATATTGCAAATTCGATAAAGCCGGAATTTATGAAGCATGAGCCCGAGATTCTTATGGGTCTTGGGCTTGGAGGATTGATATTCTCGACTGCCTGGGCAATTAAAGCAACTTTCTCCGCTTCCAAAAAGCTCGAACAAAAAAAGAAGCAACTTCAAAAAGATAAACTAAGCTTCAAAGAAGGCTTTAAGACTGTATGGAAATCATATTTGCCGATTGCGATTAGCGTTGGGCTCTCAGTACCTTGTATTATATGGGGCAACAGAGTATCAGCGAAAAGAGGCGCAGTCTTGGCGGCAGCTTATGCAATGTCGGAAAAAGCACTTTATGAATATAAGGAGCAAGTCAAAGAGACCGTCGGGGAAAAGAAGGATCAAGAGATTCGTGAAAAGATTGAAGGGAAGCGCGTGGCTGACACTTATAACTCCAATCAGATATTTATGACTGGCGATGGCGACTGTTTATTTCTAGAACCGATCTCTGGTCGATATTTTAAGTCTAATTGGAATAAGATATCGAAGGCGGCAAATGAGCTAAATGCGAAGGCAGTCTCAGATATTCATGGCGTAACGACTTTGAGCGATTGGTTCGACGAGCTGGGCTTATCTAAGACGGATATTTCGGATTATCTTGGATGGTCGCTAGAGGACGGGAAGTCGGGGATTATAAGCGTTGATATTGTGAGCGCACTTACTCCGGACAACACTCCCTGTGGATCCATTCATTATAAGGTACTTCCGAGACCGTATTGATATTTCAAGGAGAAATATAATGAGTAATAACCGATTAGATAAGATGCCGAGTTATTCCGCATTTGTTATACTTGGCAATTCGCTTTCCACTCGAGAATTCATATCTGATTTTTATATTAACCAATTATGGATTCGAGTCCATAGCAATTATCGATATGGCGATTTCACATCGTTAAAATTTGAGGTTGTTCAAAAATGTAAAGAGACGATTACATGGTCTGTGACTGAACGATCCGAGTACGATAGATTATGTTTATTTCTAAAAGAAACCTTTGGCATTGAGACAGAGCAATGATATTTATTAAAAAGGAGAATAAAAAAATGAAAGACGAAGTAAAAGAAGTGGTTAAAGCGAGCTCTTGTTGTGCAAGTAGGCTGAGCTTTAAGATGCAGCGCGGATTGATATTCGCGAACTTGGCGCTCACTGGCGGGCTATTACTATCACATATTATTGTGGCGATAAAACAACGGAAAAGAGCAAAGTTCTTATATAAGAACGTTTGTGCAACTTTAGGGGGTCATTCCGTGGCCATAGGCGATCAGGGCATGGCAATCTCCGAGCTTCAACAAGTTTGCGCGAACAATAAGAAAATTAAACGTGTGTAAAAGGAGGAATAAAAATGACAGGACTAACTCTATTTTTAATGATCGTCGGAGGAATCGTCGGCATTGCGTTGATTGTAAATTTGGCCGATATGGCGGTTACGCGGATTCAAAACCGCCTTAAAAAACGATGGGAAAAGAAACAATCAGAGAAGTATGAAAAAGAAAGCGGCGATCCTTTAGACAAAAAGGATAAATAATTATTATATAGGGAACTGGAGATAATATCTGGTTGCGAACACCCTATATTTAAATTATCGGAGCTCATGAGAACATTCTGGCCGGTTTTGGTTTGGAACGGGGTTTGAAGCTGGTGGTGATGAGCACGGTATATGGCGGGCGAACTATATAGTGGGCCATATACACATTTAAAAATGTTATAAAGGAGTAATAAAGATGGAAAGCGAGAATATTAATGTTTTTGCGGTAGGGGAAGTAGCAGTTGTAATCAACCAAAATAGTCCATATTGCGGGGAGATTTGCCAAGTCTATGCTAGAACATTTGATGATACTTCCCATACTAAAGCATCATATGTTGTTAACATTATAAGTCGGTTTGGTCCGATAGATATTCGATTAATCCCGGCAGCATTTATGTATGACGACCTAAAAAAAATAAGCAACGGAGAGTTATATGTAGGAACGAGTGAGTAAACATCCTTTCTAGTTTCGTAAAATTAATATTGTTTTCGCTGAGGTGAGCGAGGTTGTATAGTGGGCCATATACATCGCAAAAATAACAAGTACTATAATGGAGAAATCCGAAAAAATTATTATTTAAGGAGTAGTAAAAATGGAAAAGACAGAAGTAACCGAATTGGTTGTAAGCGAAGGCGTGGAGACATGTGTTGCGGCATCGAAGTGCGGAGTGTTCAAGAAGGTTTTGCTCTTGACGGGCATCGTGGGATTAGCGGTGTTCATCGGGGCAAAAATCCGGAAAAGAATAAAAGCGAAGCGTTTGGGAAAAGCGGCGGCGGTCGAAACGACCGACGGTACGGCTGAGGAAAGTTAATCACTTATCAGGACTAAAAAATGATAGTAATTAACGGATCAAAGACCGGGGGAGGAAGTTGTAATAACAGCCTCCTTTGGTTTTTGTGTTCGTTAATGAATGCGTGGAGAGAATATGGATAATTTTAAAGGAAATCCGAATGTAGGAAGGGAGAAAAAGTCAACTCCATCGGAAAAAAGTCTTGCGCCTGTAACGAATAATGTAATCGTGAAAAAGGAGACAGAAGTTAAAAAGTTCGCAAAGAATTTTATATCAGAGGATGTAAAAAGTGTGAAAGGCCACGTCTTTATGAATGTAATAGTTCCGGGAATTCAACGATTACTGAGTGAAGGAATTAAAAGTGCGGTTGATGGTATTATATATGGAGTGAGAGGGATAAGGAACGAAACCATAGGGGCTCGAAACATATCTTATTCGACTTATTATGATCGTAACCGAGTGTCCTATGGATCAACCGGACTGCCGCCAGTGCCATCAAGTGCATATACCAAGTCTAATGTATATTCGGCAAACGAGGTGGAGTTTATTGATCGTGGAGAAGCCGAAGAAGTTTTATTTAGATTAAAAGAAGAAATCGAGCGCTACGGGCTGGTTTCGATTGGCGACTTCTACGATCTAATTGGACAGAAGCATTACCATACAGATTTAAAGTATGGATGGAGAGATTTAAGAGACGCAGAGGTCGTTAGAGCACGGGATAGATATCGGATTAACTTTCCGAAAATCATTCCATTGGAGTAGCATATGAGCAAATTAAAAAATGGAGACGAAGTCTATATTATTTTTGACGGGCGTATTGTGCCTGCAAATATTAACTTTGTGTATACAGCATATCGAGTTGAGACAGAACATTATTTATTAGATGGGTATCGGGAGTTTGAATTGTTTGAAAATATCGAAGATGCTGAAAAAGAATTAACTAATCAATTAGGAGAGGAACAACTTAATGAAAGCTAAAGGATTTACACGGTTCTTTTCGAAACTCGGATTTATATTCCGAAAGAAAAGCCCAGAGATGTTGTTAGCAGGTGGAATCGTTGCGGCGGCGGGATCGGTTGCGTTGGCTATTGGCGCTACTATGAAGCTCGAGAAGACGATTAAGAAGGCAAATATCGAAATCAAGATCATCAAGGATAAGATGGCGGATAATAATGCTATTGCAAATAAAGAGTATACCATAAAAGATTGTAAGCGCGAACTTACAAAAGCCTATGCCAAGACGGTATTTAAAGTGGCGGGTTTATATTTACCGTCGGCGGTTGCGTTTGGCGCTTCAGTTGCTTCGTTGCTTGGTTCTCATAATATTATGAAAGGGCGGCTTGTAGGGTTAGCTGCAGCATATACTACTTTAGAGAAAGGATATAAAGGATATCGCGATCGGGTTGCTAAGAAAGTCGGCGAGGAAGCAGAAAAAGATATTTTCAAGAACGTCTACGAAGAAGAAAAAGAAGTGACTGTAACCGATAAAGACGGCAGTGAGAAAATCGTAAAGAAAAAGATAAAGACCGCACACATGGATAAAGACGCTGACTTCGTGTACTTGTTTGACTCATCAAATACGAACTGGACAAAGCATGGTCGTCTAAATTTAGATTTCTTGCTTGGTCGAGAAAAATATCTTAACCAAAAATTGGTTGCGCAAGGATATTTATTCTTAAAAGATGTGTACGAGCATTTGGATATTGAACCGGGGATTATCGGCGAACGAAAAATGCAAGCGGCTCATGTGTTGGGTTGGATATATGATCCCAGCGATGATAGTCGCGATAATTATGTATCTTTTGGTTTGGCAGATAAAGAGGGAAACATTAATAAACAAACAATGGATGCACTTCGTCAAGGGGAGCGAGATATTTGGTTAGAATTTAACCCAGACGGAGATATATTGACCGGTGCAAACAACGCAAAGACATTTATGAAGTATGCGCGAATTAGTTAACAGGAGGAAATAATGAAAAAAATAATTGGTTTTGTGGTGTCGGTACTTGGTGGGTCTGCCATTGGCGGATTCATCGGGTATCGACTTGCAAAAAAGCGTTACGAAAGGCTTGCAGACAAAGAGATTGAGTCTGTTAAAAAAGCTTTCTTAGAAATGAGAGAGCGTGAGAAGGAGGTGGTTCCCGATTCCTTTAGTAAAATTGGGCTCAGTAAAGCCTCTTTAAAGAAAGAAGACCGGCCGACCGATATTTCGGAGACGCCGTCTGAAGAAATGAAAGACTACCATGATTATTCAAAGCCGTATCGAACTGAAAGCGGCGATAATCGTGTCCCGGGAACCCCTTCAAGTAAAACAAAAAAGAAGTCGAGCACGCCAAAAGGCCCATATGTCATTAGTCCAGAAGAGTTTCAAGAATCCCATTATGAATCCAAATCGTTATATTACTATACTGACAAAATCTTAGCGGATGAATATGGGAAGATAATCGAAAATCCTTCCATGCTCATTGGAGCCGATACATTAACAAAGTTTGGTCAGTATGAAGAAGACGCGGTCTTTGTTCGTGATGATTCTTTGGGGATTGACTATGAGGTTCTTTTGGATGAGCGATCATATAAAAAGGCATCATCTATGATGAAACCGAAAGATCGTCTGCTCGACGAGGATGAATAAGCATTAGAGATGATATTTTAGACCGATATTTTGAATGGATGTGTCTTTTGGCATTTCCAAAACGATCTGATAGGGTGTGTTATGGGCGTCTTTTAGATGCCCTAAACACAACCCCTTTCAGATTTTCAATTCCAATGGATGAAAATCGTATGACCGATGGAATTGACTTAAGATATCGGTTTTGTTATGAACGTGGTCTTCCAAATGATATTCTTGAAGGGGTTACTGATCCAAGATCGTGTTCTGTATTAGAAATGATGATCGCATTGTCGTTAAAATGCGACGAGCATATTATGTATGATTCTGATTTTGGCGGTCGAACAGATCGTTGGTTTTTTGAAATGATTGTTAATTTGGGTTTAGAGCCATTCACAAATGATAGATTCGATCCGTGGTTCTTTAATCAAACTATGAATCGATTCTTATCGCGAAAGTATGCAGCAAATGGATTTGGTGGGTTGTTTGTCATCCCGAATTTAATGATTGATTTAAGAAATGTAGAGATATGGTACCAAATGCAATGGTATCTAAATGATATTTTAAATAAAGGAGCTTAGTATGGAAAAAACAGTAATCGTTCCGATTATGTATTTAATCAGTAGACAAAACGATCGTCCATTTATAATGATGATGGATCAGGCCGGTTCAATGAAAGGGTTAGTTCAACAAAAATGGACGAGCTTAGGAAGATTTGAGCCGCAGGATTCGACGTTTTCTGCAACATTTAATTTTGAGGAAAAAGGGTGTTCTATATATTTCCCTAAAAACTTTAAGGACGGCGATCTTGGATATTTACAAGGACCGGAGAAGTCCATTAAGGAATTCGAACGCCTCCCGGCACAACATTGCTATATTCTTGATTGGATATGGGAAGGAGATAATCAATGAGAGAGTTTATAAATAGACATCCGTTTATTACGGCGGCGATTATTTTTTATGGTTTTGACACGGCACGGGCAATTGTATCAATATTAAAAGGGGCGAGGATTGAAATTAAGTCTCGTAAGCAGCCTGCCGAGGTTGCGAAAAAAAGGAGCGAGCAGTCAGAGGAAAAGACAGAGAAGGGGGAGTAATAGTCCATGCTAGACTTCCTAATGATATCTAACCGGATGATCAAAGGTACGATTGAGATCTATCCAAAATTTATAATTAAGACTAGCAAAGATCTCATGACCAAAGGCGGAAAGTTTTACGCCATCTGGTTAGAAGATCAGGGAATGTGGTCTAAAAACGAAGAAGATGCTATTCGACTAATTGATAATTTGCTTGACCAATACCATATCGAAAACAAACCTAAGTTTGAAGGCCACTATGTTCAAGTGAAATATATGTGGGATGCAGATACGGGAATGATCGATAAATGGCATAAATATTGTGAAAAGCAGATGTGGGAGAGTTATAAGAGTTTGGATAGGAGAATGATATTTGCAGATCAGGAAACAAAAAAGACTGATTATGCAAGTATCAAACTCCCTTATGTCCCAGACCCGAACGGCTCTTGTGATGCGTATGACGAGTTAATATCTACGTTATATGACGATAGCGAACGACATAAGATTGAATGGTGTGTTGGCGGAGTGTTGTCGGGGGATCAGAAGAAAATGCAGAAGTTTGCAGCTTTCTATGGCCCCCCGGGAACGGGTAAGTCAACCGTGATTGATATTCTAGAAAAGCTCTTTGAAGGTTATTGCGCGATATTTAAGCCTGAATCATTAGCATCACGATCTGAGACTTTCGCCATGGAGCAGTTTCGAGACAACCCTTTGGTTGCGCTCAACCATGATAGTGATTTGTCTAGGATCGAGAAAAATACTACATTGAATAGTCTGGTTTCGAATGAGCCGATGGTAATCAATCAGAAAAACAAAACTCAATACACCATGAGAATCGATAGTTTCTTGTTTCTTGGCACAAACGATCCGATTAAAATTACGAATATGAACTCTGGAATCATTCGACGATTGATTGATATTATTCCGTCTGGCAATAAGTTGCCGTATGGAAAGTATATTAAGCTTGTCGAAAAAGTAAAGTTCGAGCTGGGTGCGATTGCGGCGCGATGCATGGCGGTATATTCTGCAGACAAGGAATTCTATCGCAACTATAAGCCTACCGTAATGATGTCTGAGACCAACGACTTCTACAACTTTATGTCGGATAGCTATCAGATATTTAAAAAAGACAATGGGACAACATTAAAGTCGGCATGGGAGCTTTACAAGCTTTACGCAGAAGACGCAAACATTAATGAAAAGTTTCGTCTAGCGAAGCGAGATTTCTCATCTGAACTAAAAAAGTACTTTAAAGAGTATCATGAGCGAATTCGAGTTGGTAATGAATGGGTTCGGTCTTATTATGAGGGATTTAAGATTGATATTTTCGAAAGCAAGCCAACACCAACCGAAGAAAAAAAAGAGGCATCGCCAGAAAAAAAAGACCAAATTGTATTCCGTGAACAACGATCAAGACTAGATATTGTTTGCGCAAACTGTCCTGCTCAATACGCGAGTGCGGCAGAAACTCCTAAAAAAAAGTGGGACGAAGTTAATACCACATTATATTCCATAGACACTTCAAAACTTCACTATTTAAAAGTTCCGGATAATCATATTGTAATTGACTTTGATATTAAAGACGAGGCCGGTAATAAATCATTTGAAAAAAATCTCGAAGAGGCAAGTAAATGGCCACGGACATATGCGGAAGTAAGTAAAAGCGGAGGAGGAATCCATCTGCATTATATTTACAATGGCGATCCTTCCACTTTGAGTCGTATATATGCAAACCATATCGAGATAAAAGTATTTACTGGCAATAGTTCGCTTCGAAGAAAGTTATCTTTATGCAGCGACGACGATATCGCTGTTATTAGTTCGGGACTTCCTATAAAGGAGAACGTTGGAAAAATGATAAATTTTGAGTCTGTGAAGAACGAAAAAGCTTTACGGACGATCATTAAGAAAAACCTAAACAAAGAATATCATCCTGCTACTAAGCCATCGATTGATTTTATTTATAAAGTGTTAGAGGATGCTTATAATGGAGGAATCAAATACGATGTAAGTGATCTGCATGGCGGGATATTAGCATTCGCAGCGAGTAGTTCGAATCAGTCTGAGTATTGCATTAAGTTGGTTACGAAAATGCGATTTAAATCGGAGGAGTCGTCGACAGCGTTAGAGAACGATGAGCAACCGATAGTATTTTATGACGTTGAGGTCTTTCCGAACTTGGTTGTGGTCAATTGGAAGTTCCAAGGACGAGGGAAGTCGGTCACGCGACTTATTAATCCAACCAGCAAAGATATTGAAGCGTTGATGAAGTATCGATTAATAGGTTTCAACTGTCGACGATACGACAATCATATCTTATACGCCATCTTAGTTGGATATTCTGTTCCAGAGATTTATAAGCTGTCGGTCAAGATCATTAACGAAAAGAGCGGGTTCTTTCGGGAAGCTTATAATATTAGTTATACGGATATTTATGACTATTTACCGGCGGGGCTTAAGATGGGGCTTAAGAAGTGGCAGTTAAAGTTGGGGATTATCCATAAAGAATTGGGCCTTCCTTGGAATCAGCCAGTTCCCGAGCATTTATGGCCGAGTGTTGCAGAGTATTGCGACAACGACGTGATATCTGCCGAGATTGTATTCGACGAAACTCAAGGAGCATTCACAGCTCGATTGATATTAGCAGAAATTACTGGAATGACACCGAACGATACAACAAACACGCTTTCAACCAAGTTGATATTTGGAAACGAACGAAACCCCGAGATTAATTACGTTGATCTCTCCAGGGAGTTTCCAGGATACGAGTATGTCAAGACGTGGAACGAGATAACTAAGAAATTCGATGTGTTTAATATGTATCGAGGCGTTGATGTTGGATTCGGTGGGTACGTGTATGCAGAACCAGGGATGTATTCGGACGTTGGTCTTCTTGACATTGCAAGTATGCATCCTCATTCGGCAATCAACATGAATCTGTTCGGGAAATATACACCTCGGTTTAAGGCAATGGTCGATACTCGCATCGCGATAAAGCATGGGGATGTCCAAGCAATGATGGATATCTTTGAAGGTCGACTTCAGAAATATTTGCAAGACGAAAGTCTTTGGGGATCGTTGTCGGACGCATTAAAGACAGCTATAAACTCTGTATACGGATTGACGTCGGCCAGCTTCAAAAACCCGTTCCGTCACCCGAGCAACGAAAACAATATCGTCGCTTTACGGGGCGCATTATTTATGAAGACGCTACAGGACGAACTTATTACGCGAGGGTTCAAGGTTGTCCATATTAAGACCGACTCCATCAAGATTCCGAATATTACACAAGAAGCGATTGATATTTGTCATATGATGGCGAAGCGGTATGGGTATGTCTTCGAACATGAGTGTACATATGATCGTATGTGTTTAGTTAACGATGCGGTTTATATTGCCAAGTATAATAGCGAAGGAAAGAAGGCAGATAAGTGGACAGCCACGGGAACTCAGTTCGCAGTTCCGTATGTCTTTAAAAGTTGCTTTTCAAAAGAACCGCTGATATTATCGGACTTTGCAGAAAACAAAGAAGTGACCAACTCGTCGATGTATCTTAGAGATGGGGATAATGTTTCCTTTGTAGGGAAAGTGGGATTATTTACACCTGCGTTACAGGAGGCTGGCGGAAAAGAATTAGTCAAGCTTATGACGAAGAAAGACGGGTCTGTCGATTATGACTTTGTCACGGGGACCAAAGGATATTACTGGCTTGAGACGGCGACTGTTATGGATATTTTAAAAGCCGATAAATACGACCACTTTGTTAATAGTCACAAATCTACTTATGATGCAGCTGTTGGCTTCTTATTAAAGAATGTTATTGATATTCGTTATTATAGAAACTTGGTCGATAAAGCCATCGATACCATTAGTAAATACGGCGATTATGAGCGATTTGTAGCGCCAGAGAAATACCATGACGATACTCCGCCTTGGCATGAAGACCCCTATGTAGTTAACGGATTACTCGGCGGGAAGGTCAATATGGAATTTACGCAATAATTACAACTCCTATAATGAAGAAATTATTATAAGGAGGTAATGACAATGGCAACGAATCGTTATGCGTTACATTGGCGTAATGGTGACATCGAGTATGTTAGAGGAATGAGCATAGGCGATGCCATGAGGAATGCCGGGTACGGATACGGCGCGATTAGCGCGTTGGATTACTGGGAACAAGTATAACAGAGAAGATAAGGGTCTTAACAAAGGCTCTTATCTTTCTTTTTATTTACGCAAATTAAAAGGAGGATTAAACATGACTTGGAACGAATATGATGAAAAGCGACCGTCGGTGCTTACGAAAGAAGACGCATTACAGATTGCCGAGGAGTTAAATCAACGAGCACATAGCCGTTATCATGATGCGATTGGCGATAGGATAGTTGGATATTCATATGCATATCATCAAGCGACAGTATTTAAAGAAATCATATCCAAAATTAAATAAAGGAGAGAACCCAAAGTATGAGTAGAGTTGTAGAGAACGCCATCAAGGGCGTGGGAAATAGTCAGTTCAATATCTTGAATGAAAAAGGATCGTTTGAGGTACGGAACGCCGTGATATTCTGGACGAATTTTGCTGGAGAGCCGAATAAATGGGGAAGCACGGCGCGGACATTTAATTTAGCGGTTAACGCTGAAATGGGAAAAATACTACAAGATGCTGGCTGGCGGGTACGGGATCGTAAGTTTAATGAAGGCGAGCCGGATGAGGAGACTTTATATTACATTAGCATTAAGTTGAATTATGATTCAAAGTTTCCGCCGATCGTTACATTGTTTTCGGATTTTCGCGGAAAGCGCTCCAAGCGAGTTTTGGATGGGGAGACCGTCGGCGAATTAGATCGAATTGATATTCAATCGGCGGATTGTATTGTGAATGCATACGAATCGCAGGCGTTTCCGGGAAAGATTACCGGATATTTACAAAAGCTTAACATCATTCAGGAGCCGGAGATGGAGTTCGGTGGAAAGTATGACGATTGGCTTGATGAGGAGTATGATTGTTTAGCGGCGGGGACGTGTTCGATCGAAGAGCATGATATTATCATGGCCGAAAAGAAACGTATGAATCGTGAGGAGACGGAGGCGTTCTTGGAGGATTTAAGACGGCGAAATTCCATAGAGAGGGTTTAAGTATGGATAGAAGTACGGTTTATAGAGGATGGGTTGTTGATGATATAACATCAAATACCATAACGGTGGATATAGTGTGGCGTTATAATCATCGTACAGATATATACAGTAATCTACAATCCGTTATGATTGAAAGATGTAATGACGGCACTAACTATGTTGTTATGCACTTTAAAGAATCAGGGTTGAATGCATTCAAACTTATTGATATGCAGGATATATTAGAGCTAAATGTTACACCATATCTTATTAAAAAGAAGGATTGATAATATGGGATATTTTGAAACTTACGACAATGCAACGCTTCCGGATCTTACACAATTATGCATTATTCATTATCGAAAACTGTTGGAGGAAGGAGTAAATAGAATTCTTCTCGATGATATTTTAAAAACTCATTGTTTAGGCTGCGGATATTTGCATGAAGATTGCCAGTGTAATTATTCTGGAAGTGCGCATCCGACCGATAAAGAACGGTTTAATTATGTTCGTAAATGTTTAATACAGGAGAAGCATTTATGAGAGATTTAGAGCCCCTATTCCACCATGTTCAACGTTGTAAAAAATGCAACGGGGCCGATTTAACATTTCTAAGCAAAGGAAATCAATACTTAGGAGACTTCGGCGATTTATATCGATGTGAAACTTGCGGGTTAACGACAGATAGTTTGAAGATTATTAAAAAAGAATATTCTGAAAAAGAATACGATGAAGCGGCATATAAACTCGCAATAAAAATCAATGATAATATTGATCGACTTAATTATTATCTTTTGAAATCCAAAAGTAATATGCATTTTGAAAAATTAAGATACTAATAAAAGAGGATAGCATTATGGCGGTGCACATCCGACCGATGAAGAAAGGTATAAATACGTAAAGTCATGTTTATTGGAGGTTAAAAATGAAAAATACAATTTATAAATGGACCGCAGGATGTAAAAGCAATCCGGATCGACATGTTTGTGCGTTCCGAGTTGAGGTTTCTACGCTAAATCCAATCCTTGCCGGATCAATTCAAACAAAATCCTATGAAAATGTCTTTTCTGTAAAAATAATGGAATCGAGCGGAGCCGAGTATTCATATTTACACCTTGTGTTTATTGACGATCATGTTGTTGAAAAGGTAATAAATATAAGTACATTGATAAATTTTTCTATTGAGTCGTATCGGCTAGAAGAGGAAGTTTTATTTTAAGATAACAAGGAGTAGGTATGGCAGGCGTACAACTGCGCGATCATCAATATGAAGCGCTTGAGCAGATGCGTAACGGTTGTATTTTAAATGGCGGTGTTGGCTCTGGAAAGAGCCGCACTGCCCTCGCCTACTATTATGAGCTAAATGGGGGCGAAGTAAATGCATCGGATTACGTTCCCATGAAAGTTCGGCCCATGGATCTTTATATTATTACGACCGCAAGAAAGCGAGACACATTAGAATGGGAGAAAGAGCTAGGCGTCTTTATTATGACGCCGGATAAGTCTATCTCTCGTTATAAGCATAATATTATAATAGATTCATGGAACAATATTGAGAAGTATAAAGAAGTAAAAAATGCATTCTTTATATTTGATGAGCAACGGGTCATTGGTTATGGAACCTGGACAAAATCCTTTCTTAGGATCACTAAAAGCAACGAATGGATATTATTGTCTGCTACTCCTGGAGATACATGGTCTGACTATATTCCCGTCTTTATTGCCAACGGATTCTTTAAACACAAGACGGATTTCGAAAGAAAGCATGCGGTATTTAGTCGATTTACAAAATACCCAAAGATAGAAAAGTGGATCAATGAAGGCCGACTTATTCGCATGCGCAACCATATCCTGGTAAAGATGAAAGATAATCGCAAGACCGTTCCACATCATGAGTATGTTATTACGGAATATGATCGGCTAAAATACTCCATTATCGCGGAAGAACGGTGGAATCCATATGAAGGCCGACCAATCATTAACGCTGGCGAGTTCTGCTACGTCTTACGAAAAATCGTCAACTCAGATATTAGTAGGTTGCATGCGGTGATTGATATTCTTGAGAAACACCCTAAAGCCATTATATTCTATTCCTATAATTATGAATTAGACTTGCTTAGAGAGTTATTTATCAAGGCTAATTACCGGTTTGCAGAGTGGAATGGTCATAAGCACGAGCCCCTTCCGAGTGGGTCTAGTTGGGCATATTTGGTAGAGTATATGGCCGGATCAGAAGGGTGGAATTGCATTGAGACGGATACTATTATATTCTACTCTCAAAACTACTCCTATAGAATGATGCATCAGGCGAGTGGTCGTATAGATCGTATGAATACACCATTTATCGATTTGTATTACTATCATCTTAGGAGCAATGCGAAGATTGATCTGGCGATTCGAGATGCGATAAAAAGAAAAAAGAAGTTTAATGAACGAGGTTTTTCACCGGTATTTGAGAAGCCGAAGGAGAATATATGATGGACGAAAGTTAGTTCCCGACTTATCAAGAAATCATGTCAAACAATACTATAAACATTACAATTCTTGATGAATTTAGATTGGAGTTTCGAAAAGGACTTAATTGGGCCGTTATCATACATGTTATTGATAATGTGGATGAAGAACTGATAGGATCTTTGCATCATTCGGATGAGGAGTCTTATAACAAATCAATTAAATCATTAATCAAAGAATTAAATAAAGGAGAAAAAAAATGATTTGGACCGCTGTAACATTCTTAGCATTAATTTTTATTTTATTCATAATACTTATCGTATTTTGCTTGGCATTAACATTCAAGTCTATAAAAGATCTAGACAAGACTGTTATACTCCTTGATGAGGAGGAAGAGCCGCCATTGTGTAGATACTCTATTAAATCCAAAGAGGGGGAGGATAAAGAATGATTTGGGTAATTTTAGGAATCTGCGCATTATTGTTATTTGGGTCCATTATTGGGGTTGTTCGATCCATGGAGAAGTCCGATACATCTTATATATCGGAAGACCCGGCGATTGTTCTATCAATTGTGGGATTGGTCCTGAGTATTGTCTTAACACTAACCTCTTTGATTATAGGAATCGTCCTTGGCGTTAAGATGACGGGGAAGACAGTAGTAGACCAACAAATTATAATATACGAACAAGAAAATGCTCAGTTGGAATCGGACATTGATATTATCGTCAAAGCATATATAGAGCATGAAGGCGGAACGTTTTCTAATTTTAAAAATGAAAGCTCTATTGTGTTGGTTCAGCTATTCCCAGAGCTTAAGTCAAACGAGTTAATTATTCGACAGATTGATATCATTAACACCAATAACCAAGAAATTAAAACCTTAAAGTCGGAACGCGCAAGGTTTTCTCAAATTCGCTGGTGGCTCTGTTTTAAGTATTAATGGATAATCCGCGGTGATTATATTGTTTGCGTAAATAAAAAGGGGATGATTTATGGGAAAGTTTAAAGATATTATGACTTCATTAGAAGAGGTTTCTAATGATGTCGTTGATGAGGTAGATGAAATAGTTCCAGAAGAGCCTCCATACTTTTATACAAGAAACGAAGAAGATGAGTATGAATATTGGTGGCAAAAATAATAAAGGGGTTTAATAATGACAGTTTATAATTTACTTAGAAAGTTAGAAGATACAGCTTTTATTTCCATTTCAAATCATCATGTTGGTGTGGTATATTACGAAGGAACGGTTAAGGACGTCCCAATGGATTTTCAATACTTTGCATGGTCGCTAACAACTAGTCGACCGGATATTAACAATTTAGATTCGTCAGTTAGCAAGATATCTATTACAATAAGTCCTCCGATTGATGAGGAAGAGGAGAGTGGAATATATGAGTGCCGCGGAGAATCTACCGCTTCCTTACTGTAATAAATGTGGAAGCAGAAGAATTAAATATTATAGTGATCACCTAACGTGTCTTGATTGTGGAACGGCTGCTAATATATTATGTGATTACTCTTGTGAATGCGGGAGTCCGAATATATCTTCTTCTGGTTTGACATGGCGCTGCAGAGATTGTGGAATCGGCGGGTCTTTTGATAATAATGTATTTATAAGTAAACTAGTAAGGAGAAATAATACATGAGTATTTCGATTGAATCTATTAATGAAATGGTGGCAGATTTGCATGGCAGAGCTCTTGCTGCCATTATGAATGGCGACTATCAAACAAGTAATCACTATACAGCAGAAATATCTGCGTTAATCGAAGAAAAAGAACGACTTCTGTTGATAGAAAAAACAAAAGAAGATAGTAATCCGAAAGAGTTATTGATTATTGATTGTGAAGGTGTTCATGATGGAGAGACGATATTCATGACTCCGGAAAAAAGAATATGCGGATATTGTGGAAAGACGTTTTACTATGAGTCGTGGCCGAGCGATTGGGGAAAGATTGCAGCATTAAGAGAAGGAGTTAAATTATAATGGAGAAAGTATTTATTAATAAACAGGACCAAGCGATTGCGGAGAATGATATCTTAGGATATGATGAAGGAGCCGTTTATGCTGATACGAAGCAGCATTCTAAAGAGGTTTTTGATTTGTTTAAGGGGTACGTGGTTGAGGATGGCTTAAAGCAGGTTTCAAAGCATGATTTTTCAAAACTTAAAAAGGTTGGATTATTTACGCGGTATTTATATAGCGGCGGAAAAGACGACGCTTATTTTAAAGGACGAAACTGGAAGTTTGAGCATTACATGGATGAACGGCATCATTTAAAATGTCCGGATGGATGGTTGAAGTCTGATATTAATTTATTAGATGTTTTGGAGTATATTTGTGATGTGATTTGTAACGTACGGGCGAAGGGCGATATGGAGTTATTGATGTCTCAGGTAACGTTAGAGGACGCTGATTTACGGTTAGCATTCGAGAATACGGTTCGGTATTTGGATGAGCATGCAATATGTGCAAATTATGACGAAATCATCGAAAAAGAGGAAGAAAATTCGGAAGATGAGGACGATTAAGCTTAAAAAGTGTCAAAAATTTCTTGTCAAAACTTTTTAGGTTTTTGACAAACTTTTGACACATTTACGCAAACAATGAGGTTTTTCGATGTTTTTACAAAGTCACTTACACAAAAATGGCACTTTTTGTGACAAATTTGTCAAAAATGACAAGGTTTTTGACAAGAAAAGTTTGCGTAAAATAAGTGGATTTTTCGCGGTTTTTGCGTAAAAAACGGCCTGTTTTTAGGTAAATAGAACAATATTTTTAGAGTCCTTGTCATTTGTCAAAAAGTTTTCGTATTATTCTTATTTTTTTAATTTTTTATTTAGGAATAAATGTAAAATATTTTTGACAAATGACAAGGAGCCCTAATTTGCGTAAATAATACAATTATTCTTGATTTTTGAAAATACGCAAAAAAAACAAAGCCTTTTATGAGGGAAGACGTAACCGGGCCTATTTTAAGGCAACTACTCTTCTTTTATGTTTTATATTTAAACTGTGTGACGACAGAATAAAAGGAGGTTTTATGAGAGAGACCGGAAAGGATGGGTTTAAAAAGAAATTAAAAAAGACGCTCGTGCAAATGTTTCCAGGATGTATGATATTTTCATTAGATCCAAATGAACAACAAGGCGTTCCAGATCTTTTGATTTTATTCGGAGATCGCTGGGCATCCTTAGAAGTAAAAGGAAGCGAGGACGAAGATCATAGACCAAATCAGGATTATTATGTGGACGAGATGAGTTCTATGAGTTTTTCAAGTTTTATATTTCCAGAGAATAAAAGCGCTGTCTTAAAAGATCTATACGATCATTTATATTCCGTCGAGAAGGAGTAATTATTATGATATTTAATGATCACTCTAAATTAGAAGGAAAGCACGCATTCCTAGGAGCTAGCACTTTTCGATGGATTAATTGGAATGATGAAACTTTTGAAGAAAGATATTACGGACAGTTCGCGCAAGCAAGAGGTACTATAATTCATGAGTTGGCTAATCAACTAATTAAAAACCGAATTAAGATAACAGAAGATGATAAAAAAATAATAGAATTAGAATTGGCTAGAGCGGATATTCCTAAGAATTCGTATAATTCTGAAAATATTCTATTAAATCTTATTCCGTTCGTTAACGATGCTATCGGGTTCAGAATGCAATCGGAAGTAGTATTATATTTTTCTATGAACTGTTTCGGAACGGCAGATGCCATCGGATTTAATGAGAAACAGAAGCAATTACGAATTCATGATTTGAAGACGGGTCTTACACAATCTCATATGGAGCAGCTATTGATATACGCGGCCTTATTTTGTTTAGAGTATCGAAAGAAGCCAAAGGAAATTAAAACAGAACTTCGCATCTATCAAAATTTCGAAATCATAACTCAGGTTCCAGAAATAGAGGAAATCGAGAAATTTATGAATATGATAATTGATCGGAATAAAACCATATTAAAATTTATAGAAAGAGATATTGGTTAGGAGGTGTTCTAGCAAATGCAGGATCAAGAACTACAGCACTATGGAATGCCTCGTCGTTCCGGTCGATATCCGTGGGGTTCTGGAGATGAACCATTTCAAAGAAGTGGGGACTTCTTATCAAGGGTTCAGGAGCTTAAATCAAAAGGACTTAAGGAAACAGAGATTGCAGATGCGCTTGGGTTATCAACAACCCAATTGAGAGTTCAAAACTCATTGGCCAGAAAAGAAAGAAGAAGCGATCTAATAGCCAAAGTTAAAAGTTTAAAAGAAGATGGCTTATCTGATGTTAAGATCGCTGCGCAATTAGGATTGAAAGGGGAATCAACAGTTAGATCGCTTTTGAATAAAGATTCGGAAGCAAGAATGAATATTTCCGAAAAGACAGCGGAGAACTTAAGAAAGATTGTTGATGAGAAAGGGATGATTGATGTTGGTAAAGGTGTTGAGCGACAACTTGGTATATCACAAGAAAACATGCGTCAATCATTAGAAATTCTTAAATTAGAGGGTTATGAGGTCTATGGGAATAGAGTTCCTCAAGCAACCAATAAAGGCCAATACACAACTCTTAAAGTATTAGCTGTTCCCGGAACGCAGCATCGTGATATCTATCAATATGATAAAATTTATTCAGTGAATGACTACATTTCAAGAGATGATGGAGAAACTTTTGAGCCTGCCTTTGTATATCCTTCTTCCATGGATTCCAATCGAATCCAAATAAGATACGCAGATCAAGGTGGGGATCAAAAAGATGGTGTTGTAGAAATTAGAAGAGGCGTTGATGATTTGTCGTTAGGAACATCAAATTATGCTCAAGTTCGTATATTAGTAGATGGAACTCATTATATTAAAGGAATGGCTTTATATTCTGATGATATGCCCGATGGAGTTGATCTTATATTTAATACGAACAAAACATCGTCTACTCCCAAAATGGATGTTTTAAAAAAAATAAAAGATGATCCGGATAATCCATTTGGTTCTAATATTAAAGAGCATGGCGGACAGTCTTATTTTATTAATGAAAATGGAGAAAAACAGCTCTCATTAATAAATAAAAGGGCCGACGAAGGTGATTGGGGAGATTGGTCAAGAGAGCTCTCGTCTCAGTTCCTTTCAAAGCAGCCGATGAAGTTGATTAACAAGCAGATATCATTGGCGATAGATGATCGTCAATCCGAATATGATGAAATAATGTCTTTAACCAATCCAACGATAAAACGGGCGTTGTTAGAATCGTTCGCAAATGACGCAGATTCAGCCTCTATTCATTTAAAAGCAGCATCGCTTCCAGGTCAAACATATAAAGTTATATTACCTGTTACAAGCCTAAAAGACAATGAGGTGTACGCTCCTCATTTATTTGATGGAACGGAAGTAGCATTAGTTCGCTATCCTCATGGGGGAACATTTGAAATTCCGATCTTAACCGTTAATAATTGGAATAAAGAAGGACGAGCCAATCTAACAACCAATCCATTAGATGCGATAGGCATTAATGCAAAAGTTGCAGAAAGGCTTTCTGGAGCAGATTTTGATGGCGATACAGTAATGGTAATTCCTATCACGGGAACTACTAAGATCAAATCAACGCCTCCGCTTAAAGATTTGGAAAACTTTAATAATAAAATTGAGTATGGTCCTGATGATTCAAAAGAGATTAATGGCGTCATGCACTATTATAGAGGCGGAGTAGAGTTTAAACCATTATCAGAAACAGCTACACAACCTCAAATGGGTATGATATCCAATCTAATTACAGACATGACATTAAAAGGAGCTACCGACTCAGAACTTGCACGAGCAGTTAAACATTCGTTAGTTGTAATAGATGCTAATAAACATCATCTTAATTATAAACAAAGCGAGATCGATAATGGAATAGCGGCACTTCATAAAAAATACCAGACTCAATATGATCAGTTTGGTAGAGAGCATCAAGGATCTGCAACATTAATATCAAAAGCAAAATCCCCATTAAGAGTCCCGGAAAGAAAAGAAGGGGCATTCTTTGCTAGAGATACGGGAAACTTGCTTACTCTTATTAATGAAGAACAAAATTTGTATTACGATGATATAACGAAAAAAGTATATAAAGAAAAGGACAAAAGAACCTTGTACATTGATCCTGCGACAGGAAAGAAGTTATATCATGATACAGGTCGAGCATTTAATAAAGTCTCGTATAAGGCTTCTGATGGTTCTACAAAGAAAGCTACTGTTTATGAGAAAAATGGAGTATTAGGATATAAGAACGATAAGGGGTTGTTTACAGAGGTAGATCCCGATAGAGTTGTTATACAGCTTGCTACCACCAGGACCACTAAAATAGCAGAAGTAGAAGATGCCAGATTACTATCGTCTGGAACTCCACAAGAAGAAGCATATGCTAGTTACTCTAATAAGATGAAAGCCATGGGTAATAATGCGAGAAAAGAGATGCTTATTATTAAAGACATTCCTTATTCTCCTTCTGCGCGAGAGACCTATAGGGATGAGGTAACATCCTTAGACTATAAGCTAAATCAAGCAAAGCTTAATGCACCGAAAGAACGACAGGCCCAGACTATAGCCACATCAATCATCCGTGCCAAAAAACAAGAGCGTACTGGAATGACATCCGAAGAAGAAAAGAAGCTCAGCCAAAAAGAGATTGTAAAGGCAAGGGCTATGGTGGGTGCTAAGAGGAATGAGATTAAGATCGATGATAGAGAGTGGGCAGCAATTCAAGCAGGCGCCATTAGTCCTACTAAGCTTAAAGAAATCATTAATAATTCAGATTTAGACATACTTAAACAGCGAGCCATGCCAAGATCCACAACATCGCTTAGTGATCAGAAGATTCGTAGACTTAAGAACATGAAAGCTGCTGGTTACACAACGACAGAGATTGCACAATCTTTAGGCATCTCTTCAAGTACAATTAATAAATACTTAAAAGGAGATGAGTAATATGACCGAAGTGCGTGTAACAACCACCGACAACCCATACGATCCGTTTACTCATTGGGATGAGTGGTTATTATTTGATACAACGATGGGATACTATACTTGTCAGAGACTTGCTTCGATTACAATTGTTTCGGATCAACTATCTGATGAAGAAAATCGTGCAAGCGTCGAAGATGGTATAGGTCAATTAGTAAAGTATGGCGCCATTAGTAAGCAGGGCGATCTTATAGAGTATAAAAAGGTGGAAAAACAATCTTGTATATGTTGAGCATTATTATAAAAAGAATTTCAAATATCAATCATATTATAATACCATCATAGCATACAGACAGTAGGGGGAGGGGTCGTCAAAAAGACACCCCCTACGACGAAAGCGACATTCCCTCTCCGATCAACGTTTACGGCGAAAGCAAACTCGCCGGAGCGAGGACAATTCTGGAATCGGGATGCTCGGGCGCCGTGGTGCGCACCGCGTGGCTCTACTCGCCTTGGGGACGCAATTTCGTGACGTGGGTATTGAACGCCGCCGCAAAGAGCGACGAGATAAGGGTCGTCTCCGACCAGAGGGGATGTCCTACCTCCGCCGCCTCGCTCGCAAGGGCTATCGTCGTGATGATCCCCGAGCTCCTGTCGAGGAGTCCGCGCGTCGCCGAACTCTACCACTATTGCGACACGGGAGCGGTGAGCCGCAGCGAACTTGCGATAGAGATCATACGATTGGCCGGCTTGAACTGCCGCGTTATACCTATCCCGACATCCGAATATCCCACGGCGGCGAAAAGACCCGCCTATTCGGCTATGGACACCTCGAAATTCACGCGCGATTTCGGTGTCGAGCCGCCCGTGTGGAAAGAGGCGCTCAAAGAGTGTATCGACGCCATAAAAGATGGACGTTAAACTGCCGCCCGCGTG